>Ga0307379_10002540_pt1 | contig 26940 bp, 30 predicted proteins | sample UN2MG_FD_202237 | JGI IMG/M metagenome (GOLD analysis project Ga0307379, IMG submission 202237) | Soil microbial communities from Risofladan, Vaasa, Finland - UN-2 | ecosystem: Environmental > Terrestrial > Soil > Coastal area > Acid sulfate soil | place: Finland: Risofladan, Vaasa | collected...
TTCGGAATCCAGTTCCCCATCACGATCCGGCCTCCGGGCCGGGTCACGCGCACCATCTCCTTGGCCACATCAAACGGCTTTGGCGCGAACATGGCGCCAAAGATGCTCACGGTGAGGTCAAAGGCATGATCTTTCAGCTCATGCAAATTGGACGCATCGCCTTCTTGAAACTTGCAGTTCGTGAGGCCTTCCTCATTCGCGCGCTTGTTCCCAGCCTCAACCAGATTCCTCGCGATATCGACGGCCAACACGTCCGCGCCGAGTCTTGCCTCTGGCAATGCCGTCGTTCCATCTCCACATCCGAGATCCAAAACCTTGAGCCCTTTTGTAATTCCGAGTTCCTTGACGAGCGCCTCTCCGCTCTCTCTCATGCTCGCCGCGATGCGCGTAAAGTCGCCTTTTTCCCATAGTGCTTTGTTTGGATTCATTCGAGCAATCCCCTCATTCCGCGACGCGCCGGATGTCCGCTCTTCTTGATAAAGGATACAGCTTTCAGCTGTGCATGGCCATGTAAGCCAAATATCCGCTTCTGGCCGACACACTCGGCGAGATGCGCGCTGATCAGGGCGAGGCGGTGAAGAGGGCCGCTAAGAGGTCTTTCATCATGCCGGCGTAAACCGAGACTCCGGGCCGTGCGCCTGCTTTTGACCCAATGCGTACACAACGCGAGCGTAGCTAAAGGCGCGTTTTTCCGGGCCTGGTGGAGATGGATTGTCGCACCAATCCTCTGGCTCGGCACGACTACGAGGAGGAATTATGAGGCTTGCCGTTCTAGCGTTCACCCTGGTGCTGCTCGCGCAGCCGTGCAGCGCCCATACCGATCTCTATTTGATCGCGCTCATGGGCCAGTCAAACATGGAGGGGCGCGGCGAGCTGGCCGATCTTCCGCCCGGGTTTCCCGCAAATCCTACGAAGCTCTGGACCTTCACCAACTCCTATAAGTGGGAGCCTGCTCGGGAACCCGTTGACGCGCCGCAAGGCCAAGTTGACGTCGTTTCGATGGGTAAGCGCGCCGGCGTAGGGCCGTCGCTGGCGCTCGCGGACGACTTCGTGTCCGCTCATCCCTCCACTTCCGTTGGTCTGATTCCCTGCGCGCGCGGAGCGAGCAGCATCAGCGAATGGCAGGAGACACAAACCAAGCAGCCGCGCAGCACGTTGTTCGGCTCGTGCATGACCCGCATGAAAGCGGTTTCTCCTGCCGATGGCACCATTAGGGCGGCGATCTTCTGGCAGGGGGGCAGCGATACGAAATATCAGGACGACGCTCTGAGGTGGAAGGAGCGTTTCACGAGTTTCGTGGCCGATCTCCGTGCCGATCTGGGCAACCCCAATCTGCCAGTGATCATGGTAATTCTCGGGACCCCCAATCAGGAGACCCTGAGAAAGCGCCCTTACTGGCAAGTCGTGAGGGAGCAGCAGCGGTCGGTGAACATTCCGGGGGTGATCAAGATCGAGGCAGATGGATACGAACGCAAAGCGGACGGTGTCCATTTCACGACGAGCGGACAGCTCGCCTTTGGCGCATCACTTGCGAGCTTACTTCCTGCCCCGTGAGTTGTCGCTCGCGGGAACTCTGTTCTGCCACTTCATGGCATGGGGTAAAAGTCGGCAAGCTCCGGGCACGATGCGCGTCGCGGCGAGGCGCGCGCATGTGTTGCGCTCTGAGGCCGCGGGCGTTTCGCCATTGGAACGTGGCGGTCGCGGCCTCGATTTTGGGCTATAGTCCGCTTTGAGCCAAAGGGTGAGGAAGCGCATGACCAAAGTCATCTATGAGATCGTGGAGCATGACGGCGGCTGGGCCTACAAGGTCGGCGATGTGTTCTCCGAGCCCCATCCGAGCCACGAAGCGGCCGTCGCCGCGGCGAAGCGGGCCGCGGCCGAGCAGGTCCTGCCGGGCGCCACCGAGACCATCGAATATGAGGACGAGAGCGGGAAGTGGCACCGCGAGGTCGATCCCGGCGACGACCGGCCGTCCACCGAGGTGCTGGACGAGGAGGAGTAGGCCCTCGCCTCGCCGCGCAACGACGCAAATCCAGCGTCGAGATGTCTCGCGTAAATCTGGTGGATAGTTTGGGTGAGGGGTGGACTCTGCGGGGCGGCCCGTTTAGTTATAGCTGCACTTTGTATAAAATTGGCTAGAGCGAGATAATGCAAGTAATTCGTGCATTCTTCGCCAGGGTACAACTGCTGGGCGCGTTGTCTCTGATCATGATCTGGCTAGGGACCTTGCGGCTGTTTGCGCAAGAACCGCACAACTTTCCCTAAATCTATCGCACTTGCCGGGTGCCGATTCCGTCGCTGGACGCTGTTTTGAGCCTCGTCCAAACTCCGGGCCATGGCGCGCTGCGTATTCGCTTTCGTCCTCATGGCGACACTGCTCGGGGTGGCTCCCGCGTGGAGCGAGGACGCGGTCGAGCCGCTTCATGACACAACGCCCGGTGCCGACCAGCCGAAGCCCTTCGTCGATATCGTCTGCCCCATAATGCAAGAGCAGGCGGTGGCAACCGGCTTGCCGGCCATGATGTTCGTGCGCCTGATCTGGAAGGAGAGCCGCTTCAACCCGCAAGCCGTCAGCCCCAAGGGCGCGCAAGGCATCGCGCAATTCATGCCGGGGACGGCGGCCGATCGCGGCCTCGACGATCCGTTCGAGCCGAAATCGGCGATTGCCCATTCCTCCAGCCTGCTCGCCGATCTTCGCGCCGAGTTCGGCAATGTTGGGCTCGCGGCTGCGGCCTATAACGCGGGCGCCGAGCGGGTGCGGGATTGGCTTGCCGGCAGATCGAACTTGCCGGCCGAGACGCAAGCCTATGTCTTCTTCGTCACTGGCCGCGGGGCCGAGGACTGGAAGCTGCCGGAGACCGAGCTGCCGCGGGCGCTGACAGATGAGGCCGAGACCGTGGTGGATCAGTGTCGCGAGCTCGCGCCTTTGGTGGTGCGGGCGGTATATGAGACCGAGCCTCTGACCGCGAGCGGCGCGTGGCGGCCTTGGGGGGCGCAAATCTCCACGTCCTTCTCCAAGGCGAGGGCACTGGCACAATTCGCGCGGACGCGGGCGCGTTACGGGCAGGTGCTCTCCGAGCGTGAGCCTTTCGTACTGCCGCAGCGCAATCTCTCCCGCGGCCGCCGCTCGCTCTACATGGTCCAGATCGGGGCCGACAGCCGCGAGGATGCGCAAGCACTCTGCACCGCGCTTCGCGCCAAGGGCGGCACCTGCATCGTGCAGAAAAACTGAGTGGGTCTCCGCCGATCGGATGCGACCGGCGGAGAGACGGATAGGCACGAAGCCTCGACCCCCTCAATACGTGCAGGATGTCGCGGCTGGCAACAGGGCGCGGCTGAGCTATGGTGCCGGGGCGGGGAAAGGGCTCAATCCATGCTCACGATTTACGAGATCAAGTCGGGCGCGCTCGTACCGCACAAGAACCCGCGCCGCATTAGCGAACAGACGGTCTGGATCGACCTGCTCAATCCGAAACGGTCGGAGGAGACTAAGGTCGAGCGGGCCTTAAAGATCGGTGTTCCGACACGGGAGGAGCAGCGGGAGATCGAGGCGTCGAGCCGGCTCTACCAGCAAAACGGCGCGTATTTCATGACCGCCACGGTGTTGTATCAGGGCGATATGGCGGAGCCAGTGGCCACGCCGATCACCTTTATCCTTGCGGGCGACAAGCTGATCACGCTCCGTTACGCCGAGCCGCGCGCCTTCTCGCTCTTCGCCGCCCGCTGTCAGCGGCCTGAGACCAATCTCTCCAACGCCACCGCCGTGTTGATCGGGCTGATCGAAGCCATTGTTGACCGCATGGCGGATTTCATCGAGCGCATCCAGGGCGAGGTCGACGCTTTGTCGCACTCGATCTTCGAAACGACGGGAAGCACCGTCGCGCGGCAACGGCGGTTCGACGTGCTGCTCAGGTCCATCGGGCGGGAAGGCGAGATTACCTCCCGTTCCCGCGAGAGCACGCATTCGCTCGGACGCCTGCTCACCTTCCTCACCTACGCCACCAATGAGCGGAAAGAGGATAAGCTACTGAAGGCGCGCATTCGCACCGCGGCCCGCGACGTCGCCTCGCTCGCCGATCATGTGAGTTTTCTCTCCAACAAGATCGTGTTTCTGCTCGATGCCACGCTGGGCATGATCAATATCGAGCAGAACAACATCATCAAGATTTTCTCGGTGGCGGCGGTGGTGTTCCTGCCGCCGACGCTGGTCGCTTCCGTCTATGGCATGAACTTCGAGTACATGCCGGAACTTCACTGGCTGCTCGGCTATCCGTTCGCAATGTTGCTCATGATCCTGTTTGCGGTGCTGCCCTATCTCTATTTCAAGCGCAAAGGCTGGCTGTAGTTAAGGCTTTTTTGATGTGAACCGTCTCGCCATGGTCGCATTGATATTGTAGGGAGGCAGGCAAGGTCGAACCGCAAAGAAAGGAAAAAGTTCATGACCAATCGGATGCTCTTTATCGGTGCTGCCACAGGCGCGCTGATGCTTGCTGCATTTTCCTCGCAGGCTTTCGCCACTCCTGCCGGTTCCGCCGGCGCGTCGCAGATCGATGCCGGCGCTGTGCAGCTGGTGGGGTATCGCTACAATCGCCGTGGCGTGCGTGTATGGGCGCCGTTCACCGATGTGGACACGCGGCGCGGCACCTACGTGCGCGCACCGTTCGCGCGCGTTTATTCAGGCCGGCGCGGCACCTGGGTGCGGGCGCCTTTCGTCGACCTGTGGGTCCCGCGTCGCTAGCGGCCGCAATCTCAGCTAAGTCATTAGCGACCAGGCAATCGCGGCGGCGGCGCCAGCGGCGAGCGTCACCGTGATGCCGAGGCGGAGCCTGAGCAGCAGAAACGCTGCCAGGCCCGCAAGCGCCACCGCCTCGAGGTCGAGGGTGGCGGCGTCGGGGAGCCAAAGCCTCAAAGGTCCCCACTGGACCGCCTCGACGCGTCCAAAGAAGACGTGAAGCGCGAACCAGAGACTCAAATTCAGAATGACGCCGACCACGGCGGCGGTGACGCCGCTCAACGCGCCCGCAAGTCTCGGATTGTTGGAGATGCGCTCGATGTAGGGCGCGCCGACGAAGATCCAAAGAAAGCAGGGCGTAAACGTCGCCCACAGCGTGATCGCCGCGCCGAGCAGGCCAAAGGCGAGCCGGGGCTCGCCGCCATGGCGATAGGCCGCGAGGAAGCCCACGAATTCGGTGACCAGAATGAGCGGGCCGGGCGTGGTCTCGGCGAGCCCGAGCCCGTCGAGCATCTCGCCGGCACTCAGCCAGCCATGGGTCTCGACCGCAGCCTGCGCCATGTAAGTGAGCACGGAATAGGCGCCGCCGAACGTGACGATGGCGAGCTTGGAAAAGAAGATTGCAATCTCGGTGGTGACGTGGTGCCGGCCGAACAGGAGGGCAAGGAGCGCAAGGGGGACGAGCCAAAGGGCAAGCCAGAGCCCGGCGACGCGCAAGGTTCGTGACAGCGGAATGGGTGCCTGTGCCTCCGTTCCGGTCGCGGCCGCCGGTGTCGCCCGCGCCAGCCCATAGCCCAAAAGCGCGGCGATAAGAATGACCACCGGAAACGGAACGGCGAAGAAGAAGATGGCAATGAACGCGGCCGCGGCGATGGCCCAATCCTGGGGCAGGCGCAGCGCGCGCTTCGCCACTTTGAGCAGGGCCTCGATGACGATGACGAGCACGGCCGCTTTGATGCCGACAAAACCCGCCTGCACGAGCGGCACCTCGCCAAACAGGGCGTAGACGCCGCTCAAGGCCAGCACCACAAGGGCGCCGGGAAGCACGAAGAGAAGACCGGCGGCAAGTCCACCCAAGGTGCCGTGCAGCAGCCAGCCGACATAGGTGGCAAGCTGCATCGCCTCGGGCCCGGGCAGCAGCATGCAGAAATTGAGCGCGCGCAGGAACCGGTCCTCGGTCACCCAGCGGCGCTCCTCGACCAGAACGCGGTGCATCAGGGCGATCTGGCCGGCCGGCCCCCCGAAGGACAGGACCCCGATTCTTGCCCATACGGCCAGGGCCTCGCGGAAGCTGGGGTTGGCTTGAGCGCCCTTGCTCACCATTATTTCCCTACTCGTGTGCGCGACGCGTCAATGACCAGCAGGCCGCCGCGCTCCCGCCTAGGTCTTTGCTATACAGCATGGTATCGAGGTCGGCGGAAGGAGCGGGGCAGCAACAAAATGGTGTCGGTTCAACTGATCCAGGTGGCGGTGTTCCTCGCCGCCGCCGCCATAGCCGCGCCGCTTGGACGCTTCCTTCGCCTCGGCTCGGTGCTCGGCTATCTCGCCGCCGGCGTCGTGATCGGCCCGTTCGGCATCGGCCTGATTTATTCCCTCTACGACGTCGAGAACATCCTGCATTTCGCCGAATTCGGCGTGGTCCTGCTGCTGTTCGTGATCGGACTGGAGCTGCGGCCGATCAGGCTCTGGTCCATGCGCTCGGCCATTTTCGGCCTCGGGTCGACCCAGCTCATCGTCACCTCGGCGGTGCTTGCCGCGATCGGGCTCATGGTCGGGCTTACCACGCGCCAGGCGCTGTTCGTCGGCCTTGCTCTGTCGCTATCGTCAACGGCCTTCGCGCTGCAATTGCTGGAAGAGAAGGGTGAGCTCACCACGCGGCATGGCCGGCTCGCATTCTCCATTCTCTTGTTCCAGGACTTAGCCGCCATCCCGCTGATTGCGCTGGTGCCGCTTTTTGCCTCTGGCGGGGCAGAGCGTCCGGCCATGGATCTCGGCACGGCTGCGCTGGCCATCGGCACCATCCTCGGCGTGATCGTGGTCGGGCGCTTCCTGCTCAACCGGCTCTATTACATCGTCGCGGCCACCGGCGTGCGCGAGGCCATGACCGCAAGCGCGCTGCTCACAGTGGTGGGCGTGGCGCTGGTGATGGAGTCGGCCGGCCTCTCCGCCGCGCTCGGCGCGTTCATCGCCGGCGCGTTGCTCGCCGATTCGGAATATCGCCATCAGATCGAGGCGGACATCGCCCCGTTCGAGGGTTTGCTGCTCGGGTTGTTTTTCATCGCCGTCGGCATGTCGATGGATCTCACCGTGCTGCTCGGCCGTCCCTTGACGCTGCTCGCGATCGTCATCGGCCTCGTCGCCATCAAGGCGACGGTTCTCTATGGCGCCGGCCTGTGGTGGGGGCTCAAAGGCTATGCCGCGCGGCGTCTCGGGCTCGTTCTTAGCCAAGGCGGCGAGTTCGCCTTCGTTCTGTTCTCGGCCGGGGCGCTGGCCGGGGTCATCGGGCAGCAGCTCGCGAGCCTGCTCATACTTGCCGTCACCTGCTCGATGGCGGCCACCCCGGTGCTGTTGCTTCTCGACGACATGATCCGGCGCCGCACCGCGCCGGAAGCGCCGGACTATGAGATGCCCCCCGGCGGCGAAGGCCACGTCATCGTCGCGGGCTTTGGGCGGTTCGGCCAGATCGTCGCCCGCGTGCTCAGGGCGCGGCGCATTCCGTTCACCGCGCTCGACACCAGCATCCAGCAGGTGGACTTCGTCAAGAGCTTCGGCAGCAAGATCTATTATGGCGACGCCGGGCGCTTGGACATTCTGCGCGCGGCCGAGGCGAACAAGGCGCGCGCCTTCGTGCTCGCCATCAACGATGTGGAGTCCTCGCTCCGGGTGGCCGAACTCGTGCGCAAGCACTTTCCCGATCTGCCGATCTATGCGCGCGCCCGCGACCGCACGCATGTGCACCGGCTGATGGATCTTGGCGTGACCATCATCGAGCGCGAGACCTTCCTCTCGGCGCTTGAATTGACGCACAAGCTGCTGCGGGGCTTCGGCCTCAGCGAGGCGGAGGTGAAGCGGCTGACGGAGACGTTCAAGCGCCAGGACGAAAGGCGCCTCTACCAGGACTATCAATATTACACCGACCTCGAGAAGGTTCGCGCCAACGCGCTCTCGCAAGCGACGGAGCTTGAGGACTTGTTCATGCACGACGTGGAGGAGCTGCCGGAGGGTGACGGCCCCCTCGTCAGCGGCGAGATTCGAGATGGTCGAGGATCAACCGGTTCAGCTCGGAAGGATGGGTGAACGGGCTCATGTGGCCCGCGCCCCTGAGCACCTTCACCGTCGCATTCGGCAGGGTCGCGGCGAGCAAGTCGACGACGGCGCGGGCGGGCTTGCGCGTCTTGCCGCCGACGATCAGCAGGGTCGGGGCGTCGACGCCGGCGTAGTCGCTCAACTTCGACTGCGAATCGATGGCGATCATGAATTCGAGCGCGACCTTGCGGATGGTGGCCGTGATCGCCTGCTTGAACTTCTCCGGCGATAGCCACCAGCGGAAGCGTCCAAGCCAATAGCGCATGAACTCGGCCGCGGCGGTGCGGTCATCTCCGCGCTCGACCGCGCTCAACACCGCCACGCCAAGGCGCTCGATCTCCGACCATTCGGGGCGGTGCTCAACGCGTAGCAGGTTGAAGGCCACCGGCTCGACCAGGACGAGGCTATGTACCTTGGGGCCAAGTTCCCGCGCCGCGACGAGCGCGAGGGCAGCGCCATAGGAATGGCCGACGATATGCACGGGGCGCCTTGCCTTCTTCACCAGCGCGAGCAGCACGTTCACATCGGCCTGGCCGGTAAAGACCTTGTCCTCCGGCCAAGCCCCGGACCGGCCATAGCCGATGAAGTCGGGTGCGAGCACGCGCCAATCGGGGCTGAGCTTCTCGATCAGCGGCAGCCATTCCTTGTGCGAAGCCGAACTGCAATGGCCGAGGATGATGGCGGGGCCATTGCCCTCGTCGAGATAGGCGATTTCGACGCCGTCGGTGTTGAGGCGCTTCACGGGCTGTGCGGCCTTTGCCTGAGCGGCTATCCCCCCTGTCGCCAAAGGCGAAGGGCTATTAGCCAGCGGCTGCGGGTTCGGGTATGGCCGCGGCGGCGGCAGCCTTCTGCACGGCCTTCTGAACCTTCTCGAAGGCGCGCACCTCGATCTGGCGAATGCGCTCGCGGCTTACGCCGAATTCGCCCGACAGCTCTTCCAGGGTCAAGGGGTCCTCGGCCAGGCGCCGCGCCTCGAACACCCGGCGCTCGCGCTCATTCAGGCCCTTGAGCGCGTCGGTGAGCATGGTGTGGCGCCGATCCTTCTCCTCCGACTCGGCCAGAGCGGTTTCCTGATCCATGGTCTCGTCGACCAGCCAGTCCTGCCACTCGCCGCTTTCGGAATCGTTGCGGACCGGAGCATTGAGCGATGAGTCGCCGCCGAGCCGCCGGTTCATCGAGACCACGTCGTCTTCGGTGACGCCGAGCCGGGTGGCGATGAGCTTGACCTGATCCGGGCGGAGGTCGCCCTCTTCGAACGCTTTCAGCTGGCCCTTGATCTTGCGCAGATTGAAGAACAGCTTCTTCTGCGCCGCCGTGGTGCCCATCTTCACGAGGCTCCAGGAGCGCAGGATGTATTCCTGGATCGCGGCCCTGATCCACCACATGGCGTAGGTCGCGAGCCGGAAGCCCCGGTCGGGATCGAACCGCTTCACCGCCTGCATCAGGCCGACATTGCCCTCGGAGACAACCTCGCCGATCGGCAGGCCATAGCCGCGATAGCCCATGGCGATGCGGGCGACGAGACGCAGATGCGAGGTAACGAGCTTATGGGCCGCATCCCGGTCGCCATGCTCGCGCCAACTCTTGGCGAGCATGAACTCCTCCTGCGGCTCCAGCATCGGAAATTGCCGGATCTCTTCGAGATAGCGTGTCAGTCCGCCATGCGCGCTGACGCTCGGCAAGCTCGGCGTGGCCATGAGAGCGACTCCCCGCGACCGGGTGCCGGCCGCAACTTTCCACCAAATGCCCCCTCGGCGCCCTTCTATAGGACTTTTACGGTGAGGATTAAAGACCAGGGGGTCTTCACAGTTGCTTGAAAGCATGAACGATTTGAGCCAAATCGTCAGGCAGCGGACTATTAAATTTCAGTAAGCTGCCGGTCGCCGGATGCGCGAAAGCGAGTGTCGCCGCGTGCAACGCTTGGCGGTTCAGTCTGGCGACCTGGCCTTGCAACGGTTCGGGCAGGGTGCGGAGCTTGGACTTGAAGCCCGGGCCGTAGGTGGAATCGCCGATGAGCGGCGTTCCGATCGAGCTCAAATGCACGCGCACCTGATGGGTGCGGCCGGTCTCCAGCCGGCATTCGAGCAGCGAGGCGATCGGCTCCGACCCGCGCTCTCCGTCTTTCATGCCGAAACTGGCGATGGTCTGGTAGTGGGTCACGGCCTCGCGTCCCCCTCTCTCCTCGGGCACGATCGCCATCTTGATGCGGCTTGTCTTGTGGCGGCCGATCGGCGCGTCGATGGTGCCGCGGGGGCGCATTGGCGCTCCCCACACCAGCGCGAGATAGCCACGCTCCAGAGCCCTCGTGCGCCCATGGTCGGCGAATTGCTCCGACAGGGCGCGGTGAGCCGAGTCGGTCTTGGCCACGACGAGCAAGCCGCTCGTATCCTTGTCGAGGCGATGGACGATGCCTGGACGCGCCACGCCGCCGATGCCGGATAGGCTCCGCCCGCAATGGGCGATCAGCGCGTTGACGAGGGTGCGGTCCATATTGCCGGCACCGGGATGGACGACGAGACCGGCCGGCTTGTCGATGACGATGAGAGCGTCGTCCTCATAGGCGATGTCGAGGGGGATGGCTTGCGCTTCCGGCTTGGCGCTCACCGCCGGTGGTACCCTGATGTCGAAGCGGTCGCCTGGTTTGACCGGGTATTTCACGTCCTCTATGGTCGCGCCGCCGAGCGCCACATGGCCCTGCCGGATCAAAGCCTGCAGCCGCGTGCGGCTGAACTCAGGCAGACGGGCGCTGAGGAAGCGATCGAGCCTCAGGCCCGAATGGCTCTCATCGGCTTCTGCCGTCAGTTGCTCGGTCGAAACAGGCATGAGGACTTAAGATAATGTCGGTGGCCGGCAAAACCGAAAACGACCCGGTGCCGGGGAGCGTGTTCACCCCGCGTCAGGTTCGCTTTCTGAAGATCGCGGTCATCGTCATGGGCGTCTTGCTGGTCGGGGGCTTCGCCTTCGTGCTCGCCGCCATTGTCTATCAGGCCTCGCACCCGGCACAAGAGTTGGGCGTGACAAGCGCGACGTCCAATCTTGGGCAGGGAGCCCGCAGCTTCGATCTGCCGGTGCCACTTGGCGCAGGCGTAGCCGGGCTCGCGCTCGACGGCAACCGGCTCGCGGTGCATCTCGATGGGCCGTCAGGGCCGGAAATCGCCATCATCGATCTTGCCAGCGGCAAGATCGTTGCCCATGTGAAGCTGAAGCCGCAATAAGGGGTGGACGATGAAGCGCCAAGGTCAGGATGCGTGGGTCGGTGTCGGACGGCGTAACCTGATCCTCGCGAGTGCCGCGGCCCTCGCCGTTTCTGCCGTGCCTGCGCAAGCGCAAACGCCAGGATGCGGGGACATCCCCGAGGCGAGCGTCCCCTTCGATGACGGTCTCGCCCTTCCTGTTCCGGCCAAACCCTCACTCGGCCAGGGCAAGGATCGCGCCTTGGTGCTTGGCGGTGGCGGGGAATATTTCGCCGCCTGGATGCTCGGCTTCGCCCATGGCCTGCATGAGAACGGCATGCCCTACGAGATGCCGGACGTGATCATCGGTACGTCGGCGGGCTCCTTGGTGGGAAGCACGATTGCCGGTGGGCATTTAGAGCGGCTGACACGAGAATTCGATTTCTTTGGCCGCGTGCCCAAGCTTCTGGCTGCGATTGTGCCGACCCCGGCGCCAAATCCGAGCCAGCTGCGGGCCCATGAGCTGTGCCGGAGGGCGAGCAATGCCAGCATCGAGACCATCCAGGCCATCGGGCGCGGTGCCATGGCTGCACGCAATCCGAGCGTGTCCGAACTTCAGGACATGATCGCTCTGCTTACGGGCAATGCCGCCTGGCCGAGCGACAAATTCCATGCGGTCACCATGGATTGCTATAGCGGCGAACGGCTGGTGATTTCCGAGGCGGCCAAGATCCCGGTGTCCCACGCGGTGTCGGCCAGCCTGTCGCTGCCGGGCATTTTCGGCCCCACCTGGATCGGCGACCGCGTGTGCATGGATGGTGGCATGAGCGAGACCAGTACCCATTCCGACCTGGTGTTGGGGGCCAAGCGGGTCATGGTCGTCTCCCTGACCGATGGAAAGCCGGGAAGCGGCCCGCGCTTTTCCTCGATGCCCAACACCATACTGCAAGAGATCAGCGACCTAGAGGCAGCCGGCAGTAAGACACTTTTGATCGCCGCCAATCCGGGCAAGGTGAACCTCGTCTCGCCGGAAGAGATCGCGCCCGCCATGAAGCTCGGCTATGACCGCGCGGCGCAAGAGGCGGACAAGGTGAAAGCGTTTTGGGCTTGACCGGCGAGGCTGAATCGCCGGCTGCGCGTTCCGATGACGTCGATCGTGCGGGGCTCAAGCGGCAATAGGCCTTGATCAGCTTCGGGCGCCCAAGCTATAGCTTTCAGCTCGCTTGGCCCGATCGGTTCGCCCCGTTCGTCTAGTGGCCTAGGACGCTGGCCTCTCACGCCGGAAACAGGGGTTCGAAACCCCTACGGGGCGCCACTTAGTTTAAACGGGCGCGACGGCTCATAGAACAGCACAAGTCGCCGGGTGTCCGGTCTGCTGTTTCTCGCCCTTGTCCCCAGTTATTGTTTGCACAAGGCAGCGACCATCCACGGTCAAGCGGTTTGGAACCGAAAGCGAGGCTTGGGAAGTACTCGCCCGCTGTGATTTGGCTGGCAAAATAATACATTAGGATTGCGCAAGACCGGAGGGCCAGTCCTCCGGGTCCTCAATGTGCGCAAACGTCTAATGTGCCGCGTGGTGCAGGCTTATGGATTTCCGTTACCGGCCACTGCCTAAGTCCATACCGGAGACGCCCTTCGTGCTGCCTTTGTTGCTGCTGGAGCTGCTGGGATTGCTGCCGGAGTTGCCGTCCACACCATTCACGCCCTTGGTGCTGTTGCTGGAACTGGAGTTGCTGCTGGAACTGGAGTTGCTGCTGGTTGGCCTTCGGGCCAGGTGCCGACGCCGCCTCGATCAAGGCTGCGGCGCTCACACTGTTGTTCACCTTTACGTATCTCTGGGTGGCGATGAATCGATACAACGAGGGACGGGGCTGGTGACGCTTACCTCTTGAAGCATCGAGGGCAAGGAATGACAACCTGATTAGTAAAGAATGACAACCTGATTGGTCTTGTCGCCGACAGCGCCACGCACGCGCCACATGGCGTTTACTTCTCCGTGCTCGCTTGTCTGGTTTTGAGTCCGGGGGGCAGATCGCGATTGGTTTCACTTCGAGGTATTTCTCTCTTCATCATCGGACGTCTCTTCGTCGATGCGGCGGACGAGGAAACGCGCCCTGGCGCGTGCAGTTCGCCTCATCCCGGCCGCGACGTGGCTGGGGATAGCGGCTCAGGACGCTTGCAGCGGGCGTTTTTTGCTTCAAGATGAGGCAATGCTCGGGAGCAATTGGCACGGAAGGTGCCAATTATCCCATCGGTGTTGCCTGAGTGCATTGGCCGCCGGCGTTTCACGCGACGTCTTCAGTTAGCAGTTGCGAACGCTTATATTGCATTGCACCATCCGATAAAGCGTAAGGTATTCGCCGCGCCTAGCCTGCGACCAATCGGGCTTTTCGCGTTGCAACATTACCAGACGGCCGTGGAGGGATTCCAACAGGTCGCCGGAGCAGGGAGAAGCGCCTGTCCCAATCGGGACGCTGGGAGGGTTAGAGCGACTCAAATAGAGGACCCTACCGATGCCAAAGCTCATTTTCCGCCGTCATCGCGAGCGTGCTCCTTCCGTTGCCAGCCCCGGCGCCAATGGCGTGTCAATCCAGCGGAGGGCATGAGCCATGACCGTAGCCATGCCAGCCGCCATCGTGCTGATCGTCTGCAAAACAGTCATTGCCGGACCTCCAGACCAGAACGCCGCTTTCACCGGATGGGAAGACCGGCAGTGGGCGACGGAACACTCGATGATGGTGTGCCGGCGGCAAGAAATGTTCCTTTACGATGCCGATGTCGACAAGGGCGCAGCGCCGATGGCGTTCACTCAAGCGGCTTGCCGGCGGACGGCAATGCAGCTCGGGCCCCAATTCGACGCGAGCCATAAGAATTCCACTTGGCGCTTCTGGCGAGCCGCTTGCCCCGTGCCCATCGTGCGCAAGAACCCCGATGGGACGGAAGACATCATCGCCTGGAAGATGCCCGACTGCGGGCACAGGGACACGGTGGTGTGCGAGGTCGATACGGCAATTTAGCTAGGGTCGCGGCGTCCGGGAAGACGACCGGCCGCGGCCCGCCTGATTTCGGCTAGCCGGCTCGACTTGCTCGTCGATACGCCTGAGCGCGGCCGGTAAAATGCCCAGGCACAGACTGATTGGTGTTGCCAGTGGCCTTGGTCCCGGCGCACTATTCAGCTCCGAGGGTGATTCCGAGCCTTGAGGCTCGGCAAGCTGGAGCGCGTCTCGCGCTCAAATCGCTGATTGAGTGCGGCGGCTTCCCTTTGGATGCTCTCGGCGGGAGACGCTTGCCATGCCCATTTGGCTGAAGGTCGCGGCGGGAGCCGTTCTTGGTCTCTCGCTGATCGGCTTTGCCGGATTCCAAAGCTTCTCGGAGAAGGTCGCTCCCCTCGTCCAGGAGCATGGCACCACTTATTACAATGGAGAGGGTCCAGCTCCGGCGCCGGTGATCTGCAAGCCGCTGAGCGAGATCCTCGTCGCTATCAAGCAGGTCCACGCTAAGTTCGACCACCTCGCGGGGGGCGAGCTCGAGGATTTTCAGTCGCGCGCCCGGGATCTAAAGGGACTGCCGCCGCTCAACGCCGACGAGCTTTACGTCATCACCGAGGATGACAAGCTTCGGGGCGGCGACATGGTGCTCTTCATCGGACTCAAAGCAAAATGCGTGACGACGGTGTTCGCCTTTCCCGCCAAGCTCTACAATGAGATTCTGGGCAAGACCCAGAACAGCTAAAGCCGGCACGAAATTCGACACCGCGTTCGGGTTCGGGATTTCCCTTCGCAACGCACCGCTCAAGTGGATTTGCCCGCCTTGCATTCTCCCTCCCTGCCGCTAGGACAGCTCCTCTACGCGATCGGCGACATCCACGGCCGGGCCGATCTGCTTGCCGCGCTGCTTGAGCGGATCGAGACCGATGCCGCGCGCAGCGACGGCGTCGAGCAGCGAGCCCTCGTCTTTGTCGGCGACTATATCGATCGCGGGCCCGACAGCCGGGGCGTGGTCGATTTCTTGCTGAAGGATCTGCCGCAGGGGTTCGATGCCCACTTCCTCAAGGGCAATCACGAGGCGGTCATGCTCGACTTTATCGACGATCCTTCCTGGCTCGGCCAGTGGCTCGCCAATGGCGCCGAACCGACGTTCAAATCCTATGGCGTCGACATCGAGAGGCTGAGCCGGGAGCGAGCGCGGCCGGAGGCCTGGCGAGACGCACTCCTCGCTGCTCTTCCCGACGACCATCGCCGTTTCTACGACGCGCTCGAACTCAGCGTGTCCTTTGGCGACTATCTGTTCGTCCATGCCGGTATCCGGCCCGGCGTGCCGATGGAGGCGCAGGATCCACATGATCTCGTTTGGATCCGGGCGGAGTTCCTGCGCACGAGCGAGGATTTCGGCAAGATCGTGGTGCATGGGCACACGCCGACGACATTGCCGGATGTCCGCCCCAACCGCATCGGCATCGACACCGGCGCGGTGTTCACCGACCGGCTAACCGCGCTCAGACTTGAGAACGGCTCCTGCGGTTTCGTGCAGACGGACGCTTAGCGTCCGGGTCAGCTGTCGGAAGCTTCGGCCGAGACGTCTTTCAGCCGTTCGCTCAAGCTGCCAGTGCGGCCCCCGCCTCGGCTGCCACGCCGCCGCGCTTTTCGCGCCGACAGAATCCGCGCGAGCTTGCCTTGGGCCTTGGGGTCTTCCTCGACCGTCTCGGGCGTTTGGCCTTCGGCCTGATCGGAACGGGTGGCCAATGACTTTTGCGCCGCTTCGCCGTGTGGTTCGTCGGCGACCGGAACCGCCCCGGTGCGCTCGTTGCTGCCATTGCCGATCGTTGCCGGCTCGCTCGCGACTTCCTCGACGGGGGCGCTCACGATCTCGGCCGCGACAAAATCGGGCAGGGCGGTACCATGCGCCTTCGCCACGGTGAGAACTTGGCTCGCCACCCGGCCGAGCTCTTGACGCAACAGCTCGTTCTCCTTGCCGCCGATCCTTCCTCGCGTCAGTTCCTCCTTGAGCGCGGAGAGTTGGGCGCTCAGCTTCCGGTTTTCCTTGGCCAGCGCGGATTCGGACTTTGCCGATCGGCGCGAGGACGCATCGTCGCCCAAGGCCCCGCGCAGCTGATCGATGTCGCCGCGCTGGGTGTTGACGGTGGAGCGGGCAAGTTTCAGCGCCTCTCCTTGTGAGCCGAGGGTGTTGCGAAGCTCGGCATTGGCGGATTCGAGCTCGGCCATGGCATCCTTGGCTGCTCTGAGCCGGCTCTCCAATTCGGGCAAGCGGCGGCGGATCGTCTGCTCGAGCACGCGGTTCGCGTTCTCTTTCTCCTGCAGGCGTCCCTTTACCGCCTCGAGCGTGGTGTTGATCTCGGCGATCTCGACCCGGCGTTTGTTCGCCTCCACCAGTTCACGCGCCGCCTTGTCCTTCGCCCGTTCCAGAGCGACCTCGACCCGGCGAAGCTCGATCGCGAATTCCGCCCTGAGCTGGTCCTTGTCGGCTTGGATGTCGGCGATGGACATCGGCATCGTCGCCTCGAGCTCCCGCGTGGTGAGGCGGACGGCGCGGCGCCAAAACGGGCGGGTGAGCATCAGCGCGAGCAGGCTCGCGACCAGAAAGCCGAGCGCTAGGTAGATACCCACGTCGATCATCAGAACGAGCGCTCCTCGATTGGCGCCATCAGGAGTCGGGGCGATGCGGCCGGCGGGGCCGGCCTTCGGGCGAGCAGGGGGCCTTCCGCGATCTCCCTCGTTAAGACTTCATTAGCCCCAATCTAGAACGGATTCCAGGTCGGCTCGCGGGTATATTTTAAGTAGCCGATATTGGCGCCAAGCCGCAGCCCAAGGCCGGACCGGATCGGGGCCAGAATAATGTGGCTGTCGGCCAAGAATGTGACGCCGACGCCACCGATCAAATAGGCCGAGCCGTCAACGCCGGCGAAGGCGCTGTAGATCTCGCCCGGGCTGCGCAAATCATAGACGAGCACCATGGTCTTGGAGCCCTCGGCGCCGAGGTCGTAACCGACCGAGGGGCCCTGCCAATAGACCCGGTGTTCGCCTGCGTCCTTGGTGAAGAGCGTGCCTTCGCCGTAGCGCAGGCCGGCGATGATAGCGCCGCCGGCCTCCTCGCCCAGAATATAGCCATTGGGCCTGCCTGCGCGCTGGAAGCTGTATTCGATCACCTTGGCGAGACCCATGGAGACGCTGCCGAAGAATTTATGGCCGGTCTCCTTGATCTCCCCCATGGAAAAGGTGCCCCTCTCATTAGGCGGGGGCGGCAAATTGGCGCCGTCACCCGGTGGCAGGGCGCCACCATTCGGCACAGGCTCATAGGGCCTGCCCGGGCCGCCGGCGCCGTAGCCGGGATCGTAAGCGGGCGAGGGAGGCATCTGCCCTCCCTGCGGATGCGGCGTGATCACCATGGGCGCGTCGTTGGCTTGGGCCAATCTGATCGTCTCGGACGCTGCAATGGGCTCCCCGGCGAAGGCCGAGAAGGCAAAGAAGAGCGTAGCGGCGAGCGCGATGCCCGCAGGCGCGCCGCGAGCGGCGGTTGAGGCGCGTTCGATTTGCATATTCATCCCCGTGGCAAGCCAAAGCCCGGCCGAAGGGCCGACTCGAGGCGTGGCTCGCAGCCTCCATGATTTGCCGAAACAGTTACTAAACTATGGCTAGGCGCGGGCGATCTCGTCTCTTCCCGATCATGTGAGCCATCGTGATTCACGCAAAGCGGCCAAGTGCCCCTATGCAGGATGGAGAAATTCAGGCGAGGCGCCTGGAGAATTCCCGAGCCGCGAAAGGCTAGGCATGAAAGAATCCATCGCGGGCATCTTCGCCGTGCTCTTCCTGTCGGCGATGATTCTCGGCGCCGCGCTCGGGCTCTGCTTCGCCGCGGCTCCGGAGGAGTTGCACAAGGACCGCGTGCGCGGGAGCCAAGAAGCGGCCGCCCTTTCATGTCGGCCCTGGCCGGTGGATGTCCGCGATCACGCGCTGAGGCTCGCCAAGGCGGCGCTCGAAGATCAGTCTTCGGCCTGAGCTCCCCAGGCGATGAAGCTCGGATTGAGCAACCCGGTTCCGGTCCTGCCGTAGCGGAGCGGCGTTCCGTCGGTCTCGACCACACTGCCGCCGGCCGCCACAAGCACCGCCTGGCCCGCGGCCGTATCCCATTCCATGGTGGGGCCGAAGCGCGGGTAGACGTCGGCCTCGCCGCGCGCCACCAGGAGAAACTTCAACGAGGAGCCCGCGCTCGATCGGCTCGCGATGGTGAGCTTGGCCAGAAAGGCCTCCGTGGCCGGGTCGAGATGGGAGTGGCTGACCACCGCGACCAGGCCTTCGGCTGAAGGCTTGCGCACGCACAGAGGCCGGCAATCGAGCTGGCCGAGCTCCGCGCCGTGCTCGCTCGCATCGAGCTTGGCCTCGACCGCCTTGCCATCATCGAGCGTCAGCGCCAGCAGCCCGTGGGCCGGGGCGTAGACGAGGCCGAAACGCGGGGTGCCGTCTTCGATCAGGGCCACATTCACGGTGAAGTCGCTGCGCTTGCCGATGAACTCCTTGGTGCCGTCGAGCGGATCGACAAGGAAGAAGCGGTGGCCAAGCTCCGCCGGCCGGTCGGCTGATTCCTCGGAGACCACCGCGATCTCCGGTGCGAGACGCTGCAAAGCATCGAGGAGGATGACTTCCGACTCCCGGTCGGCGCAGGTGACGGGGCTCGCATCCGCCTTGAACTCGACTTCGGGTCCCTCGTGATAAATCCGCATGATCGCCGCACCGGCGCGGGCGGCCGCGTCGGTCAATACGCTTGCCGCGCGGGCGAAATCGAAATCGGGGCTCACCGCGCTCATGTGTCTTTGAGTTGTCTGTTGTGTTTGAGTTGTCTGTCTTGGGCCTGACAAGGCAAGATGCTCACTTGAGTTTGATTCGTTCCTTGCGGGAATCGGTGCGGCATCGCAGCGAACCCCTCGGCGCCTCGTCTAGCAGATTTTGCGAGTGCGGCCCCGCGTCATTTCCGGGACGAGCAGGTTTTTTGTCGAAAGGGGGACAACCATGACCGAGCCGATGGATATCGGCGATCTTGAGCTTGTGGCGCTGATCTCGAGCCGCATCTGTCACGACGTCATCAGTCCGGTTGGCGCCATCGCCAATGGGCTCGAAATGCTCGACGAGGAGCAGGACGAGGCCATGCGCGAGCAGACCATGGATTTGATCCGCAAGAGCGCCCGGCAGGCCTCGGCCAAGCTGCAATTCGCGCGGCTTGCCTTTGGCGCGGCGGGGTCGGCGGGCGCCGAGATCGATCTTCGCGACGCCGAACGGGTCGCGCGTGACTTCGTGCATGGCAAGCATAGCCTGGCCTGGCAGGGACCGCCTCTGACGTTGCCGAAGAACAAGGTCAAATTGCTGCTGAACTTGGTGGCGCTTGGGGTCGTCGCCCTGCCCAGAGGCGGCACCGTGAATGTGGAGATCATGGGTGAAGGGCCGGACATCGCCTTCAGCGTGCGCGCCAAGGGCGAGCCCGCGCGGCTGGCCGAACAGGTCACGGGCCTGCTCGCCGGCGGCAACGGCGTGATGCTCGATGCCCACTCGATCCAGCCCTATTATGCGAGCCGTATCGCCGCGGCGGCCGGGATGACCGTGACGGTTGAGGCGCGTGAGAATGAGGTTGAGCTTAGGGCCGCTTGAGGCCCGGACCTTGCGCGCAAGAGATGCGACGCATCAGGACTAGATGCGCCGCGCGGGCAAGATAAAGCGAGGCGGCGAAGGCCTTAGGCCGCCGCCTCGGACTCGTCTTCCGGATTGCGCAACACGTAGCCGCGTCCCCAGACCGTCTCGATATAGTGCTTACCGCCGGTCGCGGCCGCGAGCTTCTTGCGCAGCTTGCAGATGAAGACGTCGATGATCTTCAGCTCCGGCTCGTCCATGCCGCCATAGAGATGGTTCAGGAACATCTCCTTGGTCAGCGTGGTGCCCTTGCGCAGCGAGAGAAGCTCCAGCATCTGATATTCCTTGCCGGTCAGATGCACGCGCTGGCCGTTCACATCCACGGTCTTGGTATCGAGATTGACTTTGAGCCCGCCGGTCTGGATTACCGACTGGGCGTGACCCTTGGAGCGGCGGACGATCGCGTGAATGCGCGCGACCAGCTCGTCCTTGTGGAAGGGCTTGGTCATGTAGTCGTCGGCGCCGAAGCCCAAGCCTCTGACCTTGTCCTCGATGCCGGCGAGACCAGACAGGATCAGGATCGGGGTCTGGACCTTGCTCACGCGCAGGGTCTTGAGCACCTCGTAACCGCTCATGTCGGGAAGGTTCAAGTCCAGCAGAATAATGTCGTAGTCATAGAGCTTACCGAGGTCGACACCCTCTTCGCCAAGGTCGGTTGTGTAGACGTTGAAGCCCTCGGATTGGAGCATCAATTCGATGCTCTGTGCCGTAGCGCTATCGTCCTCGATGAGAAGCACTCGCATCCCTAATTCCCCCGTCTTCCAGGCAGATCCCTACTCATCCCCACTGGCACACTGGCGCTGAACCACTCGCCGCAAAAGTGAATGGTTAATGCGAATCAACAAATTAGTGGCCAATAGTTAACAAAAGCTAAGCTGGTGGCGAGCACTAAGAGCTTGCGCGCGGGTTTCGGCTATTCGTCAAATGCGAGGGGCATGGTTTACCGCCCCTTAACGCCTCATGCCCAAGATCGCTTTCCGAGGGGTGGGGGCTACGGCGCCAAGGCGCGTGGCACAGATATTGAAACTCTCCGTCCTCAGGTCCGAGAATGTTGAGGGTATCGAACCATGAAGTCACGGGACGCATTGAGCCGGTTGAAGCGCTTCGAGGTGGAGGAGAAACGCCGCCAACTCGCAGAGATCGAAAGTATGATCGCCGACTTCAACCAGATGGCGCTCGATCTCGACCGTCAGATCGCTATTGAGCAAGAGCGGTCGGGCGTCTCCGATTCCAGCCATTATGCCTATCCGACCTTCGCCAAGGCGGCCATTCAGCGGCGGGACAACCTCCTCGCTTCAGCCGTGGGCCTTGAGACCAAGCTGGCGGTCGCGCGGGCGAGCCTCGAGGAATCGCTCGAGGAGTTGAAAAAGATCGAGCTGATGGAGGAGCGCGATGTCGAGCGGATGAAGCTCGAACAGGCGCGGGCAGCCGAGCGTGGAGCGGCTGCGGCCAATGTTCGCGTCGCGAGCTGAGCAGACCCCACCGGGGCATCCAGCCTAAGAGTCCAAGGACCACGAGGGGAGGGTCAACGCTTGAGCGTTTGGGCTCGATCGGTGGTAGGTTGACGCCTTACGGAGAACGAGGGAGCAAGAGGCCGTGCCGTCCTTCGACGTTGTGTCCAAGACCGATCTGGCTGAAATCGATAATGCGCTCGCCAATATGGTGCGCGAGATGAGCCAGCGCTACGACTTTAAGGGCTCTCAATCCCGTATCGAGCGGAAGGAGTCCGAAATCACGCTCAACGCCGATGACGACCTCAAGCTCAAGCAGATGCACGAATTGCTGCAGGGGCATCTGGCCCGGCGCAAGATCGAGGCGGGTATTCTCGACTACAAGACTCCGGAAAAGGCCGCCGGCCAGGCCGTCAGGCAAAAGGCTCTGATCCGGCAAGGTATCGATCGGGAGCTGGCCAAGAGACTCGTCAAAGAGATCAAGGACGGGAAATTCAAGGTCCAGGTCTCGGTGCAGGGCGACGAACTCAGGGTCACGGCGAAGAAGCGGGACGATCTGCAAGCGGTGATTCAACACATCAAGGGGCTTTCGGTGGAGCTGCCCCTGCAATATGTGAATTTCCGCGATTAGCTCTTTAACAGATGCGGGGTTGGCCTTGTCGCTCAGGGTTCGGTCGAGCACGGTATTGCTTCTGCTTGCTGCACTGCTCCCGGGCTGCAGCCTCGGTAGCATTGGCAGCTTTGGCAGCGGTGGCGCCAGTGTCGCAGCGACCGACAGCAGCGAGCCCGCCACCGGGTCGACCCGGTCGACGGGTGTTTCCCTCACCAGGGCGAAGCCGCTCGACGCCTATGTGGTGATGGGGGGCAACATCAAGCGTTGCTGGTTCAATCCCGTCGATCCGCTGCTGCCGAACCACGTCTATCGCGCCGATGTCAGCCCCGGCGGCACCAAGGTGAAGATTACCGTGCATCAGCGCGCGAATCTCGGACGGGCCGGCCTCACCACTTACATCATCGACTTCACGCAGTCGGGTCCTTCGACGGTGATCAGCACCGAGAACCGCAAGATGACGCCCGAGCAAGCCGCCAAGATGGAGTTCGACATCAAGCGCTGGCAGCGGGGCGAAGCGGATTGCAGCAACAAGATGCCGGCCACCGCCGCTGCGACGCAGTAGTCCAGTAGGCTAGGGGCGGATTTCGGCGGGAGCGGTCAGGCGCGTGCCGACGGCGGCGAGTAGCTTCTCGTAGGCGCGGTCGACGATCTCTTCCAGCGACCGCGTCCGCGCAAACATGGCGCGCGCCTCACGCAGGAATTCTTCGCGGCTTGGGATGTGGGGGAGATGCAGGTTCGCGAGCACCTCGCTCGTGCGGTGACTGGCGCGGACGAGCGTCTCTTGCAGCGCCGAGAGTTCGGGGGTGTGCAGGGTCGAGGTGATGGCGAGGGCGATGCGTTCGGGATTGAAATGAGCCACGAGATCTTCGGCCGCCCGGTTGATGACGCGAACGCCGAGCGGCTGCTCGTTGCGCAGAACTTGCTCTGGCGGCGTCTTGAGGTCCCACACCAGCCCGAGCCAGGACAGCCCCCACAAGATGTAATAGGTCGGATCGATCTCCCACCATTTGAAGCCCTGCCGGACGCTGCCTTGGTAAGCGTGGTGATTGTTGTGCCAGCCTTCGCCCATGGTGAAGACGGCCAAGAGCCAATTGTTGCGGGAATCGTCGCCGGTGACGTAGCGCTTGGTTCCGCTCACATGCGCGAGCGAGTTGATGCAGAACGTTGCATGGTAGACGAGCACCGTGCTCCAGACGAAGCCGACGACCAGACCGGGCCAGCCAGCGATCAGATAGCAGAGCGCGGCAAGAAGAACGGCGGGCACGAGCTCGTATTTGTGCAGCCACATCAGCTCGGGATAACGCGCGAGATCCGCAACCTTGGTAAGGTCGGCGACGTCGTGCCTCCGATCGAAAATCCATCCCATATGGCTGTAGATGAAACCCTTGTGCCGGGGTGAATGCACGTCCTGTCCAGTGTCGGAGTGCAGATGGTGATGCCGGTGTTTGGCGGCCCACCACAGGATGCTCTTCTGCGAGGTGCTCTGGGCGGCGAAGGCGAGGATGAATTGAAACACCCGGCTGGTCGAATAAGCGCGATGGGAGAAGTAGCGGTGGTAGCCGGCGCCGATGGCAAAGATGCGCAGCCAATAGAGCGCGACGCCCAGGACGATGGCTTCCAAGGTGACACCCGTCCAGATCGCGGCGAAGCAAGCGACATGCATCAGCACGAACGGAATGGCGGAGGGATAAATAATGTCGTCATGGTCGACGGCATCGTGCTCGCCGTCGGCGTCGATGTCAGGAGTCATTGGAGCGATTGGCCTCTGCCCGTGCGTTGCCAGGAATCATCCTGATAATTAGGACATAACGAGAGCGCATTCCAAGAAAATTGGGGGAGAAATCCTCTGGCCAGAGCGTTTAAGCGGTGTCCGCCCGCCTTCGGCGCCATGGCGGGCCTCAGTCAGGGGGCCGCTCGACGAAGAGGTGATGGAGCTCCAGGCCTGTCCGCGCGGCCATGCGGTTAGCGACGATCAGGCGGTGGCAATGAAGCGGGTCGCGTTCGAGGCAGAGCAAGCAGAGCCGCTGCTCCTTGGCCAGCGCGGTCGCCTCGGCCAGATCGAACTCAGCCTCCGGTTCCTGCATATGGGCGAGGAACACGCGCTCGAAGGTGTCGCGGTCTCCCGCATGGGCCGCGTCCCGGCCGCGCTTCGGCGTGCCCAGTCCGCGCAAATGACGGTAGGCGATACCGGCCTCGGCGAGATGCGCCGCAAGCAGATTTTTGGAGAAGCCCTTCTTGCGTGAAGCGGCAACGGCGCGAATGTCGAGCACCAGCTCGATGCGCGCTTGGCGCAAGGTGTGGATGAAGGCGTCGATGCCGGCACCCTCATAGCCAATGGTGTGGATCGCGTCGGTCACGGCGAAGCCATAACAGCCCGTGACGAACCCTGCCAAGCGGAGGACTGGAAACGAAACCGATCACGAAAGCTGACGACCCAGCGAGGGCTAGCCGCGATATTCCTGGACGCGGGTTGCCCGCAAGCCGGGGAGGCCGTGCTTGTCGATCGAACGCTGCCAGCTCAGGAACTCGTCGACCGTGAGCGTATAGCGCTCACAGGCCTCCTCGAGGCTGATCAGTCCGCCGCGAACGGCGGCCACGACCTCGGCCTTGCGGCGAATAACCCACCGCTTCGTATCCTTGGACGGCAGATCGGCGACGGTGAGGGGGCTACCGTCAGGGCCAATCACATATCTGACTCGGGGCCTAAAATGATCGGTCATGGATACTCGCAACACCACTGGGCTCGATTGAGCCGCTACGCACTGGTTGATCGGACTAACGAGGAGACTACCCGCGCCCGTTTAAGATTTACCTAAGCTCTGAGGTAAAGGAACCCCGAGGAAATCACTTAAAACTAATCGCTTTTGAGGTCCGCCCAGCTCGCGAATTGGCTTGAACGCGGCCCCCGCTTTGGCTTGCATGGGGGAGGGCGGGCTCCTATCTTCAGCCCCTGAGAGCGCCATCCCCCGTGGCAGCAGCCGAGCCCCGGGGTCCGATGCTTGGAGCATCGTGGCCAGACCCTTATTCGAACTCCGAGCTTAGACCCGTGGTCTCATCCAAGCCTGACAGGCTCAACAGTCTTCATTTGCCGGGCGACCCCGCTGACACGAGGGTCGTGGTGGCCATGTCTGGCGGGGTGGATTCCTCCGTCGTGGCGGCGTTGTTGCGGGCCGAGGGCTACGACGTGGTCGGTATCACGCTCCAGCTCTACGACTATGGCAGCGCCGTCGGCCGCAAGGGCGCCTGCTGCGCCGGCCAAGACATTCAGGACGCAAGGCGCGTGGCCGAGGCCTTGCGCATCCCCCATTACGTGCTGGACTACGAGACGCGTTTCGCCGAGGCGGTGATGGGCGAGTTCGCCGACAGCTATCTTGCCGGCGAGACGCCGGTGCCCTGCGTCGCGTGCAACCAGAAGATCAAGTTCCACGATCTGTTGCGGACGGCGGAGGAGCTTGGCGCCAAGGCGCTGGCCACCGGCCATTACGTCAAGAGCAAGCCGGGCCCGAATGGGTTCGAGCTCCACCGGGCGCGCGATGCCGAGCGCGACCAGAGCTATTTTCTGTTCGCCACCACGCGCGAGCAGCTCGGCTTCCTGCGCTTCCCGCTCGGGGATCTGGAGAAGGAGGCGACGCGGAAACTCGCACGCGACTTCGGGCTGGCGACGGCGGAGAAGTCCGACAGCCAGGACATCTGCTTCGTACCTACGGGCCGCTACACGCAAATCATCGAGCGGCTGCGCCCGGGAGCGGCGGAGGCGGGCGACATCGTCCATGTGGATGGGCGCGTGCTCGGGCAGCACCGCGGCATCATCAACTACACCATCGGCCAGCGGAAAGGGATCGGCGTCGCTGCGGCGGAACCCCTCTATGTGGTCAAGCTCGATGCCTCCCGCCGCGAGGTCGTGGTCGGCCCGCGGGAATGGTTGCGCACGCGCCACATCACCTTGCGAGACGTGAACTGGCTTGGCGATGGGCCCTTGGAGGACGTAACAGACCAGGGTAAGGATGTGCTGGCGAGGATCCGCTCGAGCGGCGCTCTGCAGCCGGCAACGCTTCGCGTCGGTGCTGGAGGGACGACGACGGTCGACCTCGCCGAGGGCGAAGATGGCGTGTCACCCGGTCAGGCTTGCGTGTTCTACGCCACGGACGGGCGAGGCGAGCGCCTCCTCGGCGGCGGCTGGATCCGATCCGCGGACGGGGCCAAGGCTATGGTTCAAGGCGGTGCGCGCACGAGCGTGGCGGGCGGACGGGCAGAGACTTTGATGGCTGGGCCACGGTAGCTGGCCTGGGGGTGCGAAAGCTCCCCGAAGTGAGACAGGGGCGCGCCCGTAGCGGGCTTGGAGTGAGCGAGGGTCGGTTGGGTCAGAACGTTTCCATGTTAGACGCGGCATCCGTGCGCGACGCGTATCGGCGTTGGGCTCCGGTCTACGACTTCACCTTCGGCACGGTGGCCGAGGCAGGGCGCAAGCACGCAGTCAGGATCATCAACCGACGCAAGGGTCGTGTGCTCGAAGTCGGCGTTGGCACCGGCCTGTCGCTGCCTTGCTATGGGAAGCACCTCACGGTCACCGGCATCGATCTGTCGCCGGAGATGCTGGACAAGGCGAGGTCGCGGGTTGATCGGGCCGAACTCGACAACGTCGCCGGACTGTATGAGATGGACGCGGGCGCGCTCGCCTTCTCGGATGAGAGCTTCGACACCGTGGTCGCCATGTATGTACTGACCGTGGTGCCTGACGCTGACAAGGTGATGCGGGAGCTTGAGCGCGTCTGCGCCGCCGGCGGCGAGGTGATCCTCGTCAATCATTTCAGCCAGGAACACGGCATCCGTGGTTTTTTCGAGCGAAGGCTCGCGCCGCTGGCCAACGCGATCGGCTGGCACGCGGTATTCGACCTCGATCAGGTGCTTGTCTGCGAGGATCTGCATCTGGCCGAGCGGAAGTCGCTCTGGCCGTTCGGCCTCTTCACCATGC
>Ga0307379_10002541_pt1:0-25000 | contig 26938 bp, 18 predicted proteins | sample UN2MG_FD_202237 | JGI IMG/M metagenome (GOLD analysis project Ga0307379, IMG submission 202237) | Soil microbial communities from Risofladan, Vaasa, Finland - UN-2 | ecosystem: Environmental > Terrestrial > Soil > Coastal area > Acid sulfate soil | place: Finland: Risofladan, Vaasa...
GCGTATTCCTCCGGGTCAAACCTGTCCCATAGTCCACCCCTGCTTCTAAAATCCGGGATACCCGATTCTACTGAGATGCCGGCACCTGTAAGGGCAATAGTTAATTTAGAATCCAGAATAATCCGGGTAGCCTTCTCGATTAATGCATCCATTTTTGCACCTCGAAATTTTTATCCATGGAAAAAATCAGAGTACTTTCAGTGTCAATGGATTTATGCAGTCCACATGGAATAATGGAGTGTTGGAATAATGGAGTAGTGGGTAATAAGAACGAAACAAATTTTTATTCTTCTCCTTCACCTTGTTCTGGACAAGTTCACCCATCACTCCCTGGCCCAGACCTGGTTTACAATCACTAAGTCTTATGGCTTTCACTTCTCAAGTAATACAGCTACGCTATTTTATTCCGGGTAAGTCGCTCCAGGGCAGGCCAATACTCCTGTTAGGGCAAAGCCCCTAAGTTCTTTAAATCACCTCGAGGCTGATATCAACAGAGCGTGCAGAATGAGTAATGGCACCAACTGAGATCAGGTTGACACCTGTTTTGGATATTGCCCCTATTGTCTCTAAGGTAATCCCACCAGAGGCCTCTAAAAGAACCCTTCCCTCAGCGATAGAAACTGCCTCTTTCATTTCTTTGACAGACATATTATCCAAAAGAATTGCATTCGCACCTACCTTTATAGCCTCTTCAAGCCCCTTGATATCTTCCACTTCTACCTCAATCTTTAACGTATGAGGCACGGTCGCTCTGGTTTTTTTCACAGCCTCGGATATAGAACCAGCGGCCGCAATATGGTTATCTTTGATTAAGATCCCATCAAAGAGGCCAAACCGATGATTAAATCCGCCACCCATTCTGACGGCATATTTCTCCAGGACCCGTAACCCAGGAGTTGTCTTTCTGGTATCGATTACTCGAACCGTGGAAGGATCTGTTTTTTCAACATACTGTCTGGTAAGGGTAGCTATTCCAGAGAGGTGTTGTAGGAAATTGAGGGCGGTTCTTTCTCCACTCAGTATTCCCCTCATTGATCCTGTAACTGTACCGATATTTGCTCCCTTGGGTATTACATCTCCATCATGATACGTGCATTCAACCACTATTTCAGGATCGAGCCGAGAGAAAACCCTTGAAAAAACCTCTATCCCAGCAAGCAATATCTCTTCCTTGGCTACAAGTTGTGCCTTTCCTTTGAGAGATGAATCTATAATAGCCGAGGTAGTTATATCCCCCGACCCTACATCCTCATCTAAAGCAGTATCAATGATTGTATTGATGTGGGAACAATAGTCCACTTTTAATTGAGCCCCTCAAGAATGGTAAGGTTTTGGTGTAATTTTTCTAACTTCATATTCATATGCTGAACTTTTTCTTTGACATTTTCTACTATATGGGAAGGAGCCTGATTCAAAAAGTCACTATTTGCCAATTTCTTTTTTGATATTTCTATTTCCTTCTCTATCTTTTTTATTCCTTTATATATCCTCTTTCTCTCATCATCGTAATTGATCAATCCCTTGAGAAGAACGTGGACTTGAATATCGCTAAAAACATACGTAGCAGAGGAATCGGGTTTTCCCATATCGGAAACAACATCAATAGATTCTACCTTTGCAAGGCTCGTAATATACGCAAAATTATTTTTAAGAATCTCTTTTTCTTTTGCCCCTTTTACATCTATGACTATCTTTACATCCTTTTTTGGAGGAATATTCATCTCTCCCCTTATATTTCTGACACCTGTTATCACTTCTTTAATGAGATCCATTTCTTTGATTGATTTCTCATTAGAGATAAACTCAGTTCGCTGGGGGAATTGGGATACCATAATGCTTCCTTCTGTATGAGGCATTCGTTGCCAGATTTCCTCGGTAATAAACGGCACAAATGGATGGAGAAGCCTCAGCACACCACTCAAGAGAATTTGCATTACACTCTGGGCCACTTCCCTTCTCTTTTGATCCTCGCTATAGAGCTCCAGTTTCACCATTTCCAGATACCAGTCACAGAATTCATGCCAGACAAACTGGTAACAGATGCTCGCCGCATCATTAAATTTATACCCCTCTATGTGGTCGCTTATCTCATCTGCAACCGCCCCTATCCTACTCATAATCCAGGTATCAGCCAGGGTGAGGGTATCAGTATCTATAGATGGCGATTTACAATCCTTGAGGTTCATCAAGGAAAATCTGGCAGCATTCCAGATTTTATTCATAAAATTTCTGTATCCTGCTATCCTTTCTTCTGAGAGCCTAATGTCTCTTCCCTGGGCAGCCAATACAGAAAGGGTGAATCTAAAGGAATCAGTGCCGAAGCTGTCTAACACCACTAAAGGATCGATGATATTTCCTTTGCTCTTGCTCATTTTCTGGCCCTGCTCATCTTTCACAAGGGCATGGATATACACATCTCTAAAAGGGACATCTCCCATGAAGTGGAGACCCATCATCATCATTCGTGCCACCCAGAAAAAAAGGATATCGAAACCGGTCACTAACACCGATGTAGGATAAAAGGTTTTTAATTCATCAGTGGAATTTGGCCATCCCAGTGTGGAAAATGGCCAGAGAGCTGAACTGAACCACGTATCGAGCACGTCTGTTTCCTGCTGGATATTCTTACTTTTGCATCGAGTGCATGTTTTGGGTTCCTCTTTGGCTACTATAACTTCTCCACATTCCTGACAATACCAGGCTGGAATACGGTGACCCCACCAAATCTGTCTGGATATACACCAATCTTTTATATTGTTCATCCACTCAAAATACACACGTTCCCAATTGGCAGGTACTATCTTTGTTCTTCCATCCCTTACTGCAGCAATGGCCTTTTCAGCAAGAGGAGCTGCTCTAACAAACCATTGCTTGGAAAGAAGGGGTTCGATCATGGTCTTACAACGATAACAGTGCCCTATTGCATTACGATAGGGCTCAATCTTTTCAAGTAAGCCAGAGTTTTTCAGATCATCCAGAATCTTTTCCCGGCATTCAAACCTGTCCATGCCCTGGTACGGTCCGGACAGTTCGTTCATTCTGCCGCTCTCGTCAATAACCTTTATTCGTTCAAGCCCATGGGCATTTCCAATTTCAAAATCATTGAGATCATGGGCTGGAGTAATTTTTAGGGCGCCGGTACCAAATTCTTTATCCACATATTTATCCAAAATAACTGGTATAGGTTTGTTGAGAACTGGTAAAAGCACATTCAATCCAGAAAGGTTTTTATACCGTTCATCTTCAGGGTTCACAGCCACTGCAGTATCACCTAAAAGTGTTTCAGGCCGTGTAGTGGCTACAGTCAGGGAGCCTTTTTGGTTTTCAAAGGGATACCGGATATAATAGAGGAAGCTATCTGTATCTTCATGTTCTACCTCAAGGTCAGCCAGTGCTGTATGGCACCGGGGACACCAGTTTATAATGTAGTCTCCCTGGTAGATTAAGTTTTCTTCATAAAGACTCACAAAAACCTCTCTCACAGCCTGAGAAAGGCCCTCGTCCATTGTAAACCTCTCGCGACTCCAGTCACAGGAACTTCCCAGCCTTTTAAGCTGATTGATAATTATTCCCCCATACTTTTTCCGCCACTCCCACACCAATTCAATGAATTGTTCCCGACCAATTTGATGGCGGTCAGTTTTTTTTAAGGCAAGGTCTTTTTCTACAACATTTTGGGTAGCAATACCTGCGTGGTCTGTACCGGGTTGCCATAGAACATTGTATCCTTTCATTCGTTTGTATCTGCATAGAATATCCTGTAGGGTATTGTTGAGGGCATGGCCCATGTGGAGGCTTCCAGTGACATTTGGGGGAGGAATGACAATAGAAAACGGGGATTTGTCTGATCTTGTATTGGCCTTAAATAGATCATTTTCTTCCCAGTACTTATACCATCTCTCTTCCACTTCCTTAGGGTTGTAGGTTTTGGCCAAGACATTGTTTTCCATCAAATAGTGCTCCTTTGTATTGCTGTATCGGTTGTAACGTAAAATAAATAGAAAGAAATAATTAAATGGGCACAATGACATTTGTAAAATTTTCATGTGTTATTTGCCCTTGTGCCCACGTATTTCAAACAAAATTGATGTGTATTAATCTTCTGACATAATACGCTTTTTTAACGCATCTATCTCCTCCTTGATAATTTTTTCAGCAACTTCAGGTATAACTTCTCTGGCTACCTTTTCTATGACATCGCTTGCTACCCTTGTTAAGATGGCCTCAATCTTTTCTTCTGAGATTGATGGGAACTCCTCTTTTACTGCCTCTTCTTCCACTTCTTCTTCAGCAAGCTCTTCCTTTTCAGCTACCTCCTCTACCAATGGCTCTTCAATCTCCGCTATCTCCTCTTCTTCAACTTCTTCTTCAGCAAGCTCTTCCTTTTCAGCCACATCCTCCAATAATGGCTCTTCTAATCTTTCTGTCTCCTGTTCAGAGACTCTCTCTTCAAGTTCCTCATCCAATTTGATCTCTTCCTCTGCCTCGAGAGTGGGTTCTGGCCCCTTCTCAATCTCCCCTCCAACCTTTTCCTCTTCTTCAAATGCTAATTCTTCAAATTCCTCGAGTTCCTCATCCAATTTGATCTCTTCTTCTGCCTCGAGAAAGGATTCCGATTCATCTTTAAAAACACCTTCAGCAGACTTTTCCATTATAGTTGTCTCTTCATCGCTTATATCTTCCTCAACTGATTCATCAACCCCTTTCTTCACCTCGCCTTCTTCTGACAACACATCCTCTACAACATCTTTCTCTTCTTCAGATATCGCCTCTTCTGTTTCTTCCTCTTCATCCAATAAAAGATCTTCCAAGCCTTCTATATCTTCTTCCAGTGATTCGGGTACATGGCCTTCTTCGACTACATCAACCAGATCTATAATTTCTTCTTCACTTTCAGCTTCTTTCTCTTTTGCTTCTTCCTCTTCATCTAGAAGATCTTCATCAAATTCAAAATCAAGGAGATCTTCATCCTCACTGTCATTTTTATCTTTTATATCATCCTTATCTTTGGCCATGACTATCCCCCTATTTATGTTTATCTAATAAAAAAACTTGGTCCGATTTATTGGTAACATATAATAGTCAATAGTGTCAAGGTCTTTGAAATTTTGAAAGTTTTCCATTTGAAATGTGGAATACATGTCTTATAATTATTCATCTGTACCCATAGCTCGTTCAAAGCTGACACGCTTTTGCCTTCGAGATGTCAAGTACTAACCTAAAAAACCTTTTAAAAAATATCAATAAAAAATGCCAAATTTTATATCTTCGTCAGGTTATAGCGGGCAACTGGAATAATGTTATCTGCAATCTCTCTCCTTAATGCAATGGTATTTATTGGGGTGAAACGTGCGAATTTTTTTAGGCCCATTAACTGGGTCCTGAGTTCTTCTCCCTCAGAGATAGCAGCAAAAACCTGTTTTGCCATTATATCCACCCGCTGAAATGAATCATTAATATAAACCCGGGTAGCAGCAATATGTATTTTGGATTTATCTTCGCCCTCCTTTTGAAATTTTTTTAACGACCTCAGAAGAGCGCTTTCCATGGCAAAGATCTCTATGATAATATCAGCTATTAAGGCAACGACCTCCTGCTCGTTTGCTAGCTTATCCATATATTTTTGGGTTGCCGCACCAGCAGCCAGAAGCCCCATTTTCTTTGCATGACCAACCATTTTTTGCTCTTTTTCGAGAACACCATCTTCCTCACTCATCGCTGGCCGATAGCTCATAAGATCTCCCATTACTGCTTGAACTGCATCAAGAAGAGGAAGCTCTCCCTTCATAGCGGACTTCATAAGCATATCCACAATTAACAGACGATTAATCTCATTGGTCCCTTCCCAGATACGGTTGATTCTGGAATCCCTATAAGCACTTTCAGCGAGATTGTCCTGAATATAACCATAACCACCCATTATCTGTACGCATTCATCTACCACATAATCAAGCATCTCGGAGCAGAAATTTTTATTGATCGAACACTCTAAGGCATATTTTCTTAAGGCCTCACCTGTCTTCTTGCCAGCGTCCTCTTTCGTAGGATCTATCCCCTCTAAGGCCATGTTGAGAAGACCTGCGGTGCGATACACCATGCTCTCAGTTACATACGTTTTTATAACCATCTCAGCGATTTTATGTTTGATAAGTCCGAATTCGCAGATAGGTTTCCCAAACTGGACTCTATTCTTGGCATATTTTACACCCTCTGCAATACCAATTTTGGCTCCTCCAACCGTGCCAGGACCCAACTTGTATCTTCCGATATTCAGGGTATTAAGGGCAACTACATGGCCGCGACCTATCTCTCCCAAGATATTTTCAACCGGTACCTTGACATCCTGGAAGATGACAGATCGTGTAGAGCTGCCATGTATACCCATCTTTTTCTCTTCCTCGTCTACTGAGACCCCATCCCATGCTCTCTCTACAATAAAGCTAGTAAATTGAGTTCCATCAATTTGGGCATAGGTGAGAAAGAGATCAGCGAATCCTGCATTCGTGATGAACTGCTTCTGTCCATTCAAGATGTAATATTTACCATCCTCGGATAGAACTGCTGTCGTTTCCGCAGTGAGTGCATCGGATCCGTGCTCGGGCTCTGTTAAGGCAAAGGCACCTATCAACTCACCAGTACACAATTTTGGCAGGTATTTTGCCTTCTGCTCCGGAGATCCAAAAAAGACTATAGGGAGACTTCCTATACCTGTTTGCACTCCGGATGATATATCGATTGCAGATATTCCGCGGGTAAGTCGTTCGGCGACCAGGACACAGCTGATATGATCTAGTTCTGCTCCCCCATAAATCTCCGGGATATCAGTTGAAAGGAAGCCGAGTTCCCCTGCCTTTCTTAGCAGGATCTTTATCAATTCTGGGTTGAGTTCTTCAAGCTCCTCCCTTCGCGGCTCAATCTCACCCAATGCGAATTCCTCTGCTGATTTACCGATTAGCCTATGTTCCTTGCTAAAATCCTCAGGGGTAAATATTTCCTCTGGAAGGGCATCTGTAATCAAAAATTCCCCACCTTTGAAAAGCTTTAATTCTGCCATTTTTTCACTCCTTTTTAATTAATAATCATAATTGCTCAAAATCTAGTAAATTTCAAACTGCTTTTTCTTTGAGCAGATACTAATAATCCTCTATCTCAAAGATGCCAGCGGCGCCCATGCCGAACCCGATGCACATAGAGACCAGTCCCCACCGAAGCTTTCTATCCTGCATTTCATAGATAAGCTGGGTAGTTAATTTTGCTCCAGTGCACCCTAAAGGGTGGCCTAATGCAATGGCACCACCATTCACGTTGGTAATCTCTTCATTGATGCCCAGCTCTCTGATACAATAGATGGCCTGTGCCGCAAAGGCCTCATTTAACTCTATCAACTCCACCTGATCAAGACTCATCCCAGCGATTGTTAAAACCTTCGGTATCGCCACCGAAGGCCCTACTCCCATATATTCTGGTGGACAGCCCTCTACCGCATGGTATCGAAAGGTGGCCATAGGCTTCAAGCCAAGCTCTTTGGCCTTCTCCTTGGACATCAGTACTACGCCTGCTGCTGCATCGCTTGTCTGTGAAGAATTGCCTGCTGTTACCGTTCCGTTGGGCTTAAAGGCCGGGCGAATCTTAGAGATATCCTCCTTTGTCGTTCCTGGACGCATGCCCTCGTCTGTATCAAAGATGATCTCTTCAAACTCAAAACGCCCATTAGGCAATTGCTTTTGCCTTTTGACCTTCAGAGGGACAATCTGAGTTTTGAAGCGACCCGTTTTGATGGCGGCCTCAGCCCTCTGCTGGCTTCTGGCCCCGAACTCATCCTGCTCATCTCGGCCTATATTATATCGTTCTGCTACATTTTCGGCGGTTAATCCCATTCCAGTAAATGCACCCGGTCTCATATCTACAAGTGCGGGATTAGGATACATCATGCTCCCGCCCATGGGAATCTGACTCATGTTCTCCACTCCCCCAGCAATCACCACGTCAGCATACCCGCACATGATCTTCTCTGCGCCAATGGCGATGGCCTGAAGACCTGAAGAGCAAAATCTGTTGACTGTCATTCCTGGAATACGGTCCGGCCAGCCCAGAGACATGACAAGAACGCGACCTAAGTTAAGCCCCTGGGTAGCCTCAGGGAAGGTGCATCCTATAATCACATCATCAATAAGCATAGGGTCCATATTCCCAGCCCTTTTTATCAAATCGCTTAATACCGCAGTCCCCATATATTCCGGGCGTGTATCCTTTAGCATTCCTTGTGGGGCCTTTCCAACTGCCGTTCTACAAGCAGCAACAATCACGGCCTCTTTCATGGTATGTTCCTCCCTCTTATGTTGGTCAATTAGTTGAGTAGTTAAACGGTTGAGTGGTCTAGTTTCTGCTACTCAACTATTGAGCGATTCAACCGTTTTTATTAATTTCTGAGTGGTTTACCTGTATTCAGCATGTGCTGAATTCTTTCCTGGGTCTTGGGTTCACCGCACAGACTCAAAAATGCCTCTCTCTCTAAATCCAAAAGATATTGCTCACTCACCTTGGTATACTCAAGGACATTCCCTCCACACAGGACATATCCCACCTTGGTAGAGACAGTCACATCATGTTCGGTGATGTAACCTGACTTGTGCATGGTCCACAAACCAAGTTTAATCAAAGCAAAGGTATTTTCACCGGCCACCCGAATCTCATCAAGAGGTCTCGGGGTTTTATAGCCCTCCATATTCATGGCCAGAACCGTCTTTTTGGCATCTTCTATCAGATAGTCTCTATTGACTGTCATCTTATCAGTAGATTTCAGGTATCCAAGCTTAATTGCCTCAGGTCCAGAAGTGGACACCTTGGCCATGGCGATGGTCTCAAAGGCCCTGGCCACAAAGGGCATCAATTCGATCTGTTTTGGGTAAATTCCCCCCTTCTGTACCTCGAACAGATTTCCTGTATTGCGGATAAGCAACTCCTTGCATCCTCCTCCAGCGGGAATTAAACCCACACCAACCTCTACGAGGCCCATATAGGTCTCTGCTGCAAAGCGAACACGATCAGAAGCCATACAAATCTCGCACCCACCACCCAGGGCCATTCCGGCTGGTGCAGCGACTACAGGTTTATCCAGATATTTCAGCTTCATTAAGGAATCCTGTAAATATTTGATAGCCCATTCCAGATCATCCCACTCCTCTTCCTGGGCTGCGAACAGAACCATAACCAAATTAGCCCCAACGGAGAAATTATCAGCATGGTTGGCAATCACCAGGCCTTGGAAATCCTTGCTCACAACGTCAGCCGATTTCATGATCATGGTGATAATATCATCACCCAGAGCATTCATCTTGGTATGGAATTCCAGGCAGGCCACCCCGTCACCGATGTCAATCAGGCTCGCGCCCTTATTCCCTGCCACCTTCATTTCTCGATCCTTAAGGGATGGCAAAAGTATGATCTCTGGTTTTACTGAAACCTCTTTATAATCCTTGGAGGAGAGATCATAGAAATAGAGCTTGCCGGCTTCTCTTTTGTAGAAAGACTCTTTTCCGCTATCAAGCATTTCCTGAACCCAGGTCGGAATCTGGTATCCCGCCTCTTTCATTTTCGAAACCGACTTGCCTACCCCAATGGCATCCCAGATCTCAAAGGGGCCCATCTTCCAGGCAAATCCCCACTTCATTGCATTGTCCACATTTACAATATCGGCTATTTCTGGAATCCGGTTGGCGGAATAGATGAGTGTTTCTGTCAAAGTAGTAAAAGTAAACTGCCCTGCAGCATCTTTGGCAGAGTAGAGCGATTTGATCTTTTGAGCCGTACCTGAAATATTTTTTGCTGCCTCCAGTGAAGCCAGCCTTACCTTTTCTTGTGGGCTGTATTCCAGAGTAGTATAATCCAGTGAAAGTATTACCTTGTTCCCTTCTATATCTTTGCCTTTTTTGTAGAAACCCTGTCCGCTCTTTTCACCTAGCATGTTGTTCTCAATCATTTTTTTAATAAAATCCGGAGGCTGAAACATTTCCCGTTTCTCATCATCAGGCGCTCCTTGATATACATTATCTGCTACATGAAGAAGTGTATCCAGACCAACCAGGTCTGCTGTTCTGAAGGACGCGCTCTTGGGATGTCCTATTACCGGCCCGGTAAGTTTATCGATAGCTTCAATAGTTAACCCCATGTCCATCATGGCCTTGATAACATAAAGCATGCTATAGATACCAATACGATTGGCCACGAAATTTGGGGTATCTTTGGCATATACAATCCCCTTGCCGAGCACCTTCTCGCATATTTCAGCAAGGGTCTCGATCACTTCGGGGAGTGTATCTGGGCCTGGTACAATCTCCAGAAGTTTCATGTATCGTGGGGGATTGAAAAAATGGGTAATGGCAAAATTCTTTCGAAAGTTTTCTGAGCGGTCTTCACATATGGCCTTGGCAGAGATACCTGAGGTATTTGAAGAGATTATGGTTCCAGGTTTTAACACCGTTTCGACCTTTTCAAAAACGCTTTTTTTGATGTCCAGCCTTTCCACTACTACCTCGATAATCCAGTCTACATCGCCTAACAGTCCTATATCGTCCTCCAGGTTGCCGATTGTGATCAGGTTGGCGTACTCTGGTATATAAAAGGATGCAGGCTTTGACTTCAGTGTGTTTTCTAATCCGTTTTGTGCCAGTTTATTCCTGAATTCCTTACTATCCTTGGTAAGACCCTTTTTTTTATCATTATCTGTGAGTTCAGGGAGCACAATATCAAGAAGGGTTGTCTCGATACCCACATTGGCCAACTGGGCTGCAATGGTTGCTCCCATAACACCAGCTCCAATAACCGCGCACTTTTTGATAACCCTATTCATAAAAAACCTCCTTTTTAGGTGAGCTAACGTGCCTAATATGATAGAAAATTTACAGGAAAGTATACGAATAAAATGAATCGTCATTCATTTTTTTTAAAGTATCATTCAGAAAAATTGAAGTCAAACAAATTTGTTACTATAGCAGCTACATAACTAATAGTTTATTTAGTTTCTAGAGTTAGAGTATCGTCTGAAATTATCGACATATCTGTTTCTATTACAAAGGCCGCAGGTAATCATCAACAGACATCTCTAAATATTACCTTGCAATTTAAAAAAAGGGTTGATAATGAGGACAGAGAGTAGATAACAGTAAGATATTGAAAGGGTTTGATATGGGTGATAAATCTAAAGAAGTACCGCTAAAAAGGCTGCGTGCATTGTGTGATCCAGATTCTCTGGGCGTTCAATCTACAAAAGATATAAATAAAAAGAAGCAATTGTTGGTAGCCCAGGATAAGGCAATCAAAGGAATTACATTTGGGCTCAAGATGCCAAGAAATGACTATAACTTGTATGTAGCTGGACCAGAAAGAACTGGTCTTACCTTTATTGCCAAAACGTATGTTGAGAAAATAGCCAAAAAAGATCCACCACCCTTTGACTGGTGCTATGTCTATAATTTTCAAGAACCAGATACTCCCAAATATCTTAAACTGAACAGAGGCATGGGGATACAATTAAAAAAGGATGTATCTGAGTTCATTGAAGAGGTTAAGACAAGCATACAGGATGTCTTTGAAAGTGAGGATTATAATAGAGAAAAGGAAGCTATAACCAAAACATTGAATACCAAAAGGAACGAATTAATCTCACAGTTGGAAAAAAAGGTGAGCAAGGGGGGGTTTGTCCTGAATATTAGCCAGGCAGGAATGATGATTCTCCCATCGAAGAATGGCAAACCTATGGATGACGAAACTATTGCTGCCATGCCAGAGAAAGAAAGAAAAAAACTCCAGAAGGTAAGCCAGCAATTGCAGAATGATATGAAAGAAACAGTAAGAAATATTAGAAACCTGGATAGAGAATCAAAAGAGCGGGTGAAGGAACTTGACAAAAAGATAGCTCTTTACCGAGTCGGACTTCTTATAGAAGAGCTCGAGACAAAATATAGAAATTTACCAGAGGTAGTAGATTATTTCAAAGGGATAAAGGATGACATTATTCTTAACATAGAAGATTTTAAACAAAAACAACCAATCCAACAAGGCTCATTTTTTATATCCCAGCCCGAACCCTCATTTGCCCGATATAAGGTAAATGTCTTGATTGACAATTCAAAGGTAAAGGGAGCTCCAGTTATAATCGAAACCAATCCTACCTATCCTAATATTTTTGGCAGAATAGAGAAACATGCACAATTTGGTACCCTTTATACAGACTTTACTATGATAAAACCCGGCGCATTCCATCGAGCAAATAGTGGGTATCTCATTATCAAGGCCATTGATCTGCTAAGAAGTCTTGGGTCTTGGAATGCCCTTAAGAGGGCGATCAAAAATAAGGAGATTAAGATCGAAGAGCTGGCAGAAGAGATAGGATTTATATCAACAAAGACCTTAAAACCTATGGCCATCCCTCTGAATATCAAGGTCATCTTGATAGGTGATCCTTATATATATCATCTTCTCTATTCGTTAGACAGCGATTTTAAAAAGATGTTCAAGGTTAAAGCACAGCTTGATGATAATATTAAAATGGCTAAAAAGCAGATTAATAATTATCTTTTCTATATTGCAAAGGTATGTGAAGAAGAAGATCTGCTTGAAATTGATAAAAAAGGACTGGCAAGGATAATAGAGTATACATCTGAGCTGGTGGGAAACCAGCGAAAGATGTCACTTAGATTACCAGAAATAAAAGATTTAATGGTAGAGGCCAACTTCTGGGCCACGCAGAAGGGTAAAAAACTTATTGAATCAAGTGATATCGAGAGGGCCATTGATGAAAAAGCGCAGAGATCAAATCTTATCGAGGCAAAACTACAGGAAATGATCCAAGAAGATACGCTCCATATCCAGACACGAGGGAAGGTTGTAGGCCAATTAAATGGTTTAACCATTTATGATTTAGGTGACTATACCTTTGGCAGGCCTGTAAGGATAACTGCGACAGCTACCCCTGGCAAGGAAGGGGTTGTTGATATCGAGCGGGAGGCCAAAATGAGCGGTAATATTCACACGAAAGGCGTCCTCATTATGGAAAGCTACCTAAAAAATAAATATGCATTGGAGAAACCTCTTGCCCTTTCAGCCAGTGTTACATTTGAGCAAAGCTACGGAATGATTGATGGAGACAGTGCCTCGGCAGCTGAACTGTTTACGATTCTCTCCTGCTTATCAAATAGGCCTCTCTATCAGGGGATTGCTGTTACCGGTTCTGTAAGCCAATTAGGTGAATGTCAGCCTATCGGTGGAGTTACCAGAAAGATAGAAGGTTTTTTTGATGTCTGTAAAGTCAAAGGTCTCACTGGGAAACAAGGTGTTATTATCCCAAAAAGAAATATAAACGGTTTAATGCTTAAAAAACAGGTTATATCTGCTGTAGAAAACGGCAAATTTCATATCTATGCTATTGAAAATATGGATGAGGGGATTGAGATCCTCACCGGTATCAAGGCAGGAATAAAGAATAAAGAAGGAAAGTATCAAAAAAATACCATTAATTATCTGGTCATGAAACGATTAAAGACGATGAGCGAGTCAGTAAAAGAGTCGGAAAAGAAAACAAAGAGAAAGATAAAGAAGGGTATCTGATCGTTCAATTTCTGCACTCGTTTGTTAATCATAGGTGAGGCGAGTTTTTTCATCAACTAATGTAGGCTGAATGATTTCTTGCCACGTGGGATCATTCCATGTTCCTAATTTATTATGCATCGTGAGATATTTTTGCGGTATAGGATGAGTGCCATACACGACTTCAAGGCCATATTTTGTTTTAATAAAGTCATAAAAATACGTGATATGAGGACATGGGGGATATCCCACAACTAGTCCGGTAGCAAGATGTATCGCCTTCGCTCCGTTCCCCATCATTTCCTCCACCGCATATTCAACATTGCCACCAGGACACCCATCACACGTGGTATACCCGACAACTTCAACTTCCATATCCTTGTAACGGCTGAAGGCACCTTCTCTGTTCCGCAATGATCTAAAACACTTACCGCCAGCACACCTATGGTAGCGGTCACAAATAATTATACCAATCTTTGTTTTCTCTTCCATGTCATCTCCTTGTGGTAAAAAAAATGTAAACCATAGTAGTACGTATCAAATATCTTTGACAGCCCTACAAACAAAACACAGAAATAACGGATGCATGTGTTTACTCTATCTTGTTAACAAACTTCACCATTCTCTTTAGAATATCTTTTAATAGATCCTCTAGCAAAAGTCCCACCTTTGATAACTCACAATCGAAATCTTTTGCAAGTTTCTCTATTGTGAGTTCTATGTTCGCCTCTCTTTTGTAGGTATCTATCATCTCCTTTCGAAAGTCTTTGGCCTCTTTTTTAACTCTTTCACAGAACGCAATTCCCTCAGGTGGTGTGAGGGCCCCAAAGTGTTCTAAGCAGACAATCTCTGTGTTAACGTTGCTGAGCTTTTCAATGCTGAGCTGAAAATCATCGTAATTCGAGCTGCCCATAGGCAGGATCCTCTCTTCTGTCAGAGACCCAATGCTGTCAGAGGGGAAAAGGGCATATTCTCGGGGGAAATAGGCAGCTATACTGCACACAGAATGGCCTGGAACATCAATAATCTGAAGTTTTACCCTATTTCCAAGGTCAAGCTCCATTCCACCATTAATAATACGATGAATAGGAAAGCCTTCTTTTACACAATTGAGTGGTTCAATCTGACCAGCACCATGTGCTGTACTTACCATCGAGTTGTTATACTCCTGTATTACCTTCAGGGCCTTTTGATTTTTTAGGATACGTGCCCCAACTTTGCTAATAGCAACCTTAAGCCACGGCCACTTTCGTGCAAGATATGGAGCCATACCGAGGTGATCATAATGGCTATGGAGAATAATGAGATGCCTGATTCTCTCCAGATCTACTTCAAGATTATTGAGCTGGGTGAGCACATCAGGTACTACATGTGCCATTGCTCCACCGAGCAAGGCATAGGTATCACCTTTCACGAGGTACGAACATAGCTCTGGGCGACCTAAAAATTCAATCCTTTCAGTAATTGTACCAGGTTCCTTTACCCACATAGAGCAATTCCTTTCACACTCACACTACCCCTTTCTCAATAAGCTCCTCAATCTCTCCTTTTGTATAGCCAAACTCTGCGAGTATCCTTCTGGTACTTCCTCCAAAACCAACCGCTGCAGAGCGGATAGACCCTGGCGTATCACTCAGTTTTACAGGTATACCCAGCATTGTTACGGGCTTCCCTTTCTCATCCTTGATTTCGCTTATCATATCCCTGGCTAAAAAAAGAGGATCATTCAAAACCTCTTCTAAACCCTGTATCCTTCCCCAGCAGACATCTTTATCGCGTAATTCTTTGACCCACTGGTCCAAGGTCTTTTTTTTGAAGGCCTTTCGAAAAAAGGCCAGTATCTCTTCCCTGTGATTATCATCATATTGGAGCGGTCCATATTCAGGCACATGTAAAACATCGCAGAGATTCTTCCAGAACCGGTTTTCCACGGCACCAATGGAGATATATCTTCTGTCAGCAGTCTCATAGACATTGTAGCAAGCATATCGATGGGAGAGAAAGGTGTCTGATCGTTGAGGAGCCCTATTATTTTTTTGAAGGATATGAAGAGGTATCGATAAGAGGCCAACCATACCGTCGGTCATAGATATATCAATATATTGTCCCTTGCCAGTCCTCTCTCTTGCTACAATGGCCAAAAGGATGCCGATAGCTGCATTCATTCCCCCTCCAACCAGATCAGCTATCTGTATGCCAGGAATACAGGGAGACCCATCCTTTTCACCAATCATATCCAGTATTCCAGCAAAGCTGAGATAATTAACATCGTGACCGGCCACATCCCTGTAGGGGCCATCCTGACCATAGCCGGTAATAGAGCAATAGATTATTCTTGGATTCACTTTTTTTACGGTCTCATAGTCTATACCGAGTCTTTTAGTTACACCAGGCCGAAATCCCTCCATAAGAACATCGGCATTGTGTATTAATTTAAAGAATATACTCTGCCCCTCTTTTGACTTGAGGTTTAATGTCATATGATCCTTATTCCTGTTTACAGGAGGTAAAAAAAGATCATCTGCCTTAAACCTTTTATCCTCAATTGCTAATACCCGTGCTCCATGATCTGCCAGAATCATAGAGCAGTATGGACCAGGCAACATCCTGGATAGATCTATTACGGTAATTCCTTGTAATGCACCGCCCATTTTAATCCCCTTTTAAAATAGTCATCCTGTACAGAGACAACAAATTACGTTTCCTTTAGCAGCAAATTTTTTTAATATCAAGTGTATCATGCTTTTGATTGAAATTTCATAGCTTCTTTCTAATGATTTTTGATATAATTTATTTATGCGTACCTACAAAGATGAAACCTGGGAATGGATTGAAAAGAAAAGCGGTCAAGGAGCTTCATTTACTGGGAACTATCTTTTCTGTTCATCCAATCGGAGCGTGCTTAAAACAATAGCCGAGCAGGAAATAGCTCTCCATAACTTTACCTGTGCTACAGTACTTGTTGATCCGGATGTAAAGAGAGGTGAATATATGTTGTGCATCTATGATTCGGACAACCGGAGAGAAAGAGAGCTAGCCATGCGATACGCAAATAACAAAGGTATCAGATATATCGGCTGGATAGGAAAGGCCATTGAAATTAAAGAATTTTTTCACAAAATGTGTGTAGAAAAAAAGGGACTTTTTTAATAGGTACCCCTGGTAATTCTATTGACAATCTATTCCTGTTAATTATAATCAAAAGCCAGTGCCGGAGTGGTGAAACTGGTAGACGCAGAGGACTCAAAATCCTCCGGGCCTTGTGTCCGTGTCGGTTCAATTCCGACCTCCGGCACCAATGGCATCAATAAATCAAGTGAGGCCAACTTTTTTAAGTTGGCCTTTTCTTTTTTGCATAGAAATTGATTCTGCTCCTCCTTTCTGCCTTTATGTCCACTTAAATATCTAAAAGCTTACCAAAAAGTGGAAATTAATTTCACATAATTATGAATTTATTTACACATTTTATAAGTAGGGTATTGTTACGGTTATATTAACTATTTGAAATCTAAGACAATCTTCACGACTGCCGAATTTTGCATAATTTTTGCATATCTATAAAACAAGCGCTTGCTTTTTCCACTTTTTGCCTTCGATTTTGGAGGTATTTCCTATGGATAAACACCTCAAAAAGGATTTAGCTAACTCCTGGATAGTCAAAGGCACATTAAAAAAAATCAAAGAGGATCAACGGCTTATCATCTACGATCTCAAGACACCCCTTCAGGGATTGACTGGGAGCGTTTATATCCATTGTGAGCAGAGCCACAACCACTTGTGGGATAAACTGGTGTTGGAAAAGGAATCATCAATCTAATTTTTCTCTACCCTGACGAGAGCTTTGCATAACTCATATTTCATTAAAGGGGATGAGCTTTTCTTCAGTTCCAAGGCTCTCGGGCTGGTCTTTTCAGCAACTTATCCATGGGGGAGTTTTACCCCCTCCGCATTGCCCCGATAAATCGGGGCCTGCGGTTTCCCCCACTGATAAGTTGCGAAAAGACAGCGCCCTTACACCAGTCATTTCAGAAAAGTCCACCCTCTTCATTGTTGTGACAAAAATTTTCAGGTTGTGCAAAGCTCTCCCTGACATCTTTCTTCATCTGTAACTCAACATTGATATTCTCAAACAAGATGGAGTATACAATCATTGTATGCTATAAAACAGAAGTAATTTTTACAGTGGATTTATTGCATACATTGGCCGTAGCTTACAAATCGGAGTCTCAAAAAGAAACCGAAAAAGAGGAATAATTGAGAAGGTTTTTTGTAGACAAAATTATACCGGGAACTGGTTTTGTTTCTATCACCGGCAAAGAGGCCAGGCATATACGTAATGTTTTGAGGATGAAAAAGGGCGAGATGTTGATTCTTATGGATAGGGAAGGGCAGTCGTTTGAGGCAACAATAGGAGCGATACATTACAAAGAAGTAAAGGTCAAAATCAATAAGAGCATTTCACCTCTGCCCCCTTCACCAATATCGATCTCATCATCGGGATGCAAACCCTCAATTACGATTTGCGTTATAGATGATCCAGGCCTTAACATTGACAGGCAGCGCCGGGCCGACCAGACAAACTGAAACCTATAACCCTGGACAGCTTCCCTTACTCCTGATGAAACTTTTCTTTTTTTTCCTTTAGCCATTTCAGTGAATTTAGGGCCAGAACTTGCATTACAACATTAAAGTTTTGATTATTCTGCCAACGTTGAATAAGGGTGGGAATAACAAGATGGCCTGGTCTTCAATGAACGGGTCGAGCTTCGGTTTATTTATTTAAAAAATCTTCCTTTCCTCATTTCCTATGGGGATAATGCTCCCGGAGCATCTAATCGGGTTGATCTTGGCATAAACGGATTGATGGTAAGTCGTCTAGGCTATGTAAAGTTATTGAATTACGAATGGATGTTATATGCCAACAAATCAAAGGGTCCCTTATTATTTTTGCTTCCTTTGATTAAACTTTTCACTCTTCACCTGTTTTCTTTTCCTCTGCCGCACCGCTTCATATAAGACTATGGCCCCACTGCACGAAACATTCAGTGAATCCATCTTTCCCAGCATAGGAATTTTAACCAGGCTGGACCTTTCCCGTAGCCATTCTGCCGGCAACCCCTCCTTTTCGCTGCCCAAAAAAATGGCCACTGCCCCGGTATAATCTTCTTCGGTATAATCCTTCTCCGCTGCCGGACTCGTAAAAATCATCCTAATCCTGTTTTCTTGCAACCATTGCCTTGTTTCCTCCCAGGACAGTTGAAAAGTCGGCACCGTAAATAAAGCCCCCAAACTGGAACGCACCACATTAGGATTATACATATCCACCTCTGCCTCGCAGACAACCACCACCTCCACTCCCGCCCCATCCGCTGTCCGCAGTAGCGCCCCCAGGTTTCCTGGCTTCTCTACCCCTGCCACCACCAGCCCTAAGGTATTTTCTGATAATTGCAATTTATAAATATCCCGTCTCGGTATTTTGGCCATGCCTACTATCCCCCCGGTATTTTCCCGTAAGGAAATTTTTCCATACACCCGCGGCGAAACCTCTACCAGTTGAATCGCCCCGCTTCTGCCAATGCCGAATCTTTTCGTCAGCGATTCAATGCTGTTCAACTCCGCATTGCCTGCCAGCAATTCGCGGCAGCAAACCATCGTATCAAACTCGATCTCACCCACCAACCCATTCAGCAATTCCGTCTCTCCCTCAATCAGAAAAACCCCCTCCTGCAACCGCAGCCCCTTTTTCTCCCGCAGGCTCACCAGCCGTTTCACCAGCGGATTCTGTACACTGGTAATTAGGTTTGCCATGGCCAATACCCGGTCTTTCTGATATTACTTTTACTTGTCTCCGCAAAAGCCTTAGAACAAAATCGAACTGATAACATCATATCCAATTATCATCAAAAGATGTAAAAAACTATTTTAATAACCACACACTATAGCCCATAAAAAATATCCATAGGGTCATTACGCTCTTTAGAGAAATTATGCAGTTAATAATGACCTCCCTGATCCCGCAGGTTGCTGCAGGTTGTCAAAAAGATTTTCCAGTCGCTGTTGCTTATCGTAGTCGATCAGACCTTTGATCAGCGCATCCATTTCCCCCATCATGATCTTGTCAAGACTGTACAGGCTCAGGTTGATCCGATGGTCAGTCACACGGTTCTGCGGAAAATTATATGTTCGGATCCGTTGCGAGCGGTCGCCGGAGCCTATCATATTCTTCCGGGCCGAATCTCGTTCCGCCCGCTTCTTCTGCTTATAATAATTATACACCCGGCTACGCAGAATACGCCAGGCCTTGGCCCGGTTTTTGTGTTGGCTCTTTTCATCCTGCATGCTCACCGTTATACCCGTCTCGATATGTTCCAGCTTGATCGCCGAGCTCACTTTGTTCACATTCTGTCCTCCTGGTCCACTGGCTCGGCACACATGCTCGATGACATCGTCCGGTTTGATATCGATTTCCAATTCTTCTGGCTCCGGTAGCACTGCCACCGTAGCCGCTGAAGTATGTATCCGCCCCTGAGTCTCTGTTTCCGGCACCCGCTGGACCCGATGCCCCCCGCCTTCATACCCCAACTCCTGCCAGACCCCGCGGCCCTTAATGCTGATAATAACTTCCCGGAATCCCCTCAGGTCAGTTGGCGAAAAAGCCATATGCTCCACCTTCCATCCACAATTTTCCGCATACCGCGTATACATCCTAAATAAAGCCCCCACAAATAACCCTGCCTCTTCTCCCCCGGTTCCTGCCCTGATTTCCAGGATTACAGAATCTACTGCTTTATCGTTCGACATTACCAGCTCTTCTTTGGCCTTTTCAATCGCCTCACTCATTTGCTCTCTTAATCTGACGATTTCCTCACCTGCCAACTCCCGCAGGTCCGCCTCTGCGCCTTCTTCCTCCAAAATAGATTCCGCATCTTCCATTTGTAGTTTCAACTTCTGATAACATCGGTACCCCTGAACCATCCCCTTAAGTGTGCCGTATTCGAGCGCCAGTTTGCTCATCTGAGTGGGGTTGTTCACTACTGCCGGATCGCTCATCTGGCTTTCCAACACTTCATATCGCCGCGCCATCTCACCCAGCTTCGCCAGAATCCTCTCTTCTATTTTATCTAATTGCACAGCCATTTATACCTGACCGTTTTCCCGGGCATCATTCGCCCATACTGTTTTTGTGTTCTTACCTTAAATACTCCCTCGTCCAATAACTATAAAAAATCACGCTGACCCGGACCTTCAATATCATATAGGCAGCGTGATATTTTGCAATACAACAGCTAGTATTTGCCCTGCTTTTCTTTAATTCCGTAATCCTTACTGTATTTCCTCTGGAATTTTTCAATCCGACCGACATCTGCATACTTCTGTTTGCTCGTGTAAAACGCATGACATGCCGAGCAGATTTCCACGTTGATCTTTGCCAGGGTCGAACGAGTGGCAAAGTGCTTCCCGCAACCACATTTCACCTTGGCTTCCACATGTTCAGAATGAATACCTTTTTTCACTGCTATTGTACCTTATCTCCGACTTCGTCAAATTTTAAAAACTAACCTATTATATACAATTTTCTTCATAATGTGAACACGATTTTCTGCGAAACCCACCTTCACTTTTATATAACCAATAGGGTCCAGGGGTAGACTATTCACAAAAAAACCCTATAAGACCTTTATTTCGGTAAGTTGACTAAGACCCGCAAAATTATCAAAAGGCAAACACAACACCATTTGGTTATATTGACACGCAAACGCTAATTCCCTATACTCAATCCCACAAAAAGGAAGTTTTTATCAATTCAATTCTATAGCCAAGATATCGAACCAGTGGGGTTGGGACTATACTCTTCACAAAAAGAAACTCGTCTTTATTTCAGGACTCCATTTGTTGTACGGAAAAAGTACCTGGCGCCTATTAGCCAGGCACTTGCTATTACTTAAGCTGCAAACAGAGACTGATAAGAAAAAAGAGGGATAATTGAGAAGATTTTTTGTAGAAAAAATTTTACCGATGGAAGGTCTGGTATCTATCACTGGTAAAGAGGCAAGACATATAATCAATGTTTTGAGAATGAAAAAGGGCGAGGCCCTTATTATTATGGATGGCAAAGGGCAATTATTCGAGTCTGCAATTGAAAAGTTACATTCCAGAGCAGTAGAGGTTAAGATCATCAAAAGCATTCCCTCACCGCCCTCTTCGCCAATAGAGATAAGCCTCGGTCAGGCCCTTATTAAATCCAAAAACATGGATTATCTTATCCAAAAGGTCACGGAATTAGGGATACATTCAATCCATCCTTTCTATTCAGAAAGAACGGTTATACAATTAAAATCAGCCCATCTAAAAAATAAAATGGATCGCTGGATGGAAATAATGAAATCAGCCTGTAAACAATGTGGCAGGGTAACTCTTCCTGACTTGAATACCCCTTTGCTGTTTGAAGAAATGATTAAAGATACACCAGATACAAAGGCATTAAAAATTCTGTTATGGGAAGACGAAGATAAGGTAGACCTTAAGAGATTATTAACATCTATGAGCTTGACGGCTCATGTTTTTGCTATAGTTGGGCCTGAAGGGGGTTTTACCTTGAATGAAATCAATCTTGCACGAGAGGCTGGTTTTCACATAGTATCTTTAGGAAACAGAATCTTGCGTGCGGAAACAGCGGCCATGTCATTGATATCAATTATCCAGTATGAATGGGGAGATTTAAGATTGGGATAGGGGAGGGGGAATAAAAAGCCCCTTGTTGCTATACCAACAAGGGGCCTAAAAAAATCTCGGCGGCGACCTACTCTCCCACGCAGTCCCCCACGCAGTACCATCGGCGCTGAAGAGCTTAACTTCCGTGTTCGGGATGGGAACGGGTGTTTCCTCTTCGCTATTGCCACCGAAAACTCTTATTTATGGATAGTATTGAATGTAAAAATAAAAGGTAGATAATTATGGCCAAGCCGCACGACCTATTAGTACTAGTTAGCTAAGTACATTACTGTACTTACACATCTAGCCTATCAACCTTGTAGTCTTCAAGGGGTCTTTAGTCCCCCGTGTTTCCACGGGAGAGGGATATCTAATCTTGAGGTTGGCTTCCCGCTTAGATGCTTTCAGCGGTTATCCATTCCGAACATAGCTACCCAGCGATGCCGCTGGCGCGACAACTGGAACACCAGAGGTTCGTCCGTCCCGGTCCTCTCGTACTAAGGACAGATCCCCTCAAATATCCTGCGCCCACGAAAGATAGGGACCGAACTGTCTCACGACGTTCTAAACCCAGCTCACGTACCGCTTTAATTGGCGAACAGCCAAACCCTTGGGACCTGCTTCAGCCCCAGGATGCGATGAGCCGACATCGAGGTGCCAAACCGCCCCGTCGATGTGAACTCTTGGGGGCGATAAGCCTGTTATCCCCGGCGTACCTTTTATCCGTTGAGCGACGGCCCTTCCACACGGGACCGCCGGATCACTAAGACCTACTTTCGTACCTGCTCGACCTGTCGGTCTCGCAGTCAAGCTCCCTTATGCCTTTACACTCTGCGGTTGGTTTCCAATCAACCTGAGGGAACCATCGCGCGCCTCCGTTACTCTTTAGGAGGCGACCGCCCCAGCCAAACTACCCACCAGACACTGTTTCCAATCCGGATAACGGACTAAGATTAGGACCCTAAATTAAGAAGGGTGGTATTTCAAGGTTGGCTCCATCCCAACTAGCGTTGAGATTTCATAGCCTCCCACCTATCCTACACATCCTAACCCAAAATCCAATGTCAAGCTGTAGTAAAGGTGCACGGGGTCTTTCCGTCTTTTCGCGGGTAGACGGCATCTGCACCGTCAATTCAATTTCACTGAGTCCCTGGTTGAGACAGTGGGGAAGTCGTTACGCCATTCGTGCAGGTCGGAACTTACCCGACAAGGAATTTCGCTACCTTAGGACCGTTATAGTTACGGCCGCCGTTTACTGGGGCTTCAGTTCGAAGCTTCTCCTCCCCGACGAATCGGAGAAGATAACATCTCTCCTTAACCTTCCAGCACCGGGCAGGCGTCAGACCCTATACATCGTCTTACGATTTAGCAGAGTCCTGTGTTTTTAGTAAACAGTCGCTACCCCCATTTCTTTGCAACCTCCTTCGGCTCCGAAAGCAATTTTCTTCACCTACATGGAGGCACACCTTCTTCCAAAGTTACGGTGTTATTATGCCGAGTTCCTTAACCAGAGTTCTCTCAAGCGCCTTAGAATACTCATCCTGCCTACCTGTGTCGGTTTGGGGTACGATCACCAAATCAACTCGCTAGAGGCTTTTCTTGGCAGCATGGGATTAACCAGTTTATACCCTAAAAGGGATCCTCATCACCCCTCGGTGTTATATAAGAGAGTGGATTTACCTGCCCTCTCCACCTACAGGCTTGAACCGCCTATTCCAACAGACGGATGGTTTACCCTTCTGCGTCCCCCCATCACTCAAACGCTAATTCGGTGGTACAGGAATATTAACCTGTTTTCCATTATCTACGCCCTTCGGCCTCGACTTAGGGATCGACTAACCCTGAGAAGATTAACTTTACCCAGGAAACCTTAGGCTTTCGGCGTGCCGGTTTCTCACCGGCATTATCGCTACTCATGTCAGCATTATCTCTTCTATTCAGTCCACCAGTCCTCACGGTCTGACTTCAACCCATAATAGAATGCTCCCCTACCAAAAGCGATGAATCGTTTACCTTAAGCTATTAACTAAAAGCTAATAGCCGCTTGTACCGATAAAATCGCTCCTCCGCAGCTTCGGTAATGTGCTTAAGCCCCGTTACATTATCGGCGCAGAATCACTTGACCAGTGAGCTGTTACGCTTTCTTTAAAGGATGGCTGCCTCTAAGCCAACCTCCTGGCTGTCTCAGCGTTTCCACATCCTTTGCCACTTAGCACATATTTTGGGACCTTAGCTGGCGATCTGGGCTCTTTCCCTCTCGACCATGGATCTTATCACCCATAGTCTGACTCCCGCAGTAAGAGATAACGGTATTCGGAGTTTGGTTGGGTTTGGTAATCTGGTAGGACCCCTAGCCCATTCAGTGCTCTACCCCCGTTATTCAATCTGCGAGGCTATACCTAAATATATTTCGGGGAGAACCAGCTATCTCCAGGTTTGATTAGCCTTTCACTCCTATCCACAGCTCATCCAAGCGGTTTTCACCCCACACTGGTTCGGGCCTCCATCCCGTGTTACCGGGACTTCACCCTGGCCATGGATAGATCACCTGGTTTCGGGTCTACTCCATGTAACTAAAATCGCCCATTTAAGACTCGCTTTCGCTATGGCTCCACCTGACGGCTTAACCTTGCTACATAGAATAACTCGCTGACTCATTAAACAAAAGGCACGCAGTCGAACTTGCATTTAATAAGGATAAACC
>Ga0307379_10002542_pt1 | contig 26933 bp, 31 predicted proteins | sample UN2MG_FD_202237 | JGI IMG/M metagenome (GOLD analysis project Ga0307379, IMG submission 202237) | Soil microbial communities from Risofladan, Vaasa, Finland - UN-2 | ecosystem: Environmental > Terrestrial > Soil > Coastal area > Acid sulfate soil | place: Finland: Risofladan, Vaasa | collected...
CATCTCACCAGTCGCACCAACCGCAAGCGATCCGAATGCAGTTCCAGTACCATTACCAATCAATATTGCATGATCAGTCGTTGACTTACCCCACTCATCTATTGTATCAAGAGCAACCTGAACCGTTGTATCTGCAGCCGAAAGTATTCCATCAAAATTCGTCACGTCCGTAACAATCAACGACGCATCATTGCTAGAACCACCACCAGAAGTTCCAGATCCAACTGTAGCCTTACTTATTATCACATCAACAATAGTGCTAGTAGATTGCTGATAAATAATCAATCCAAGCTGAGCAAACTCTAACATGGCTAACTCTGCTGTTGCAACAACAACAGTATCATTAGAAACCGCATTCTGAGCAGCTGCTAAGTTTGAGTACTCAGCATCATCTAAAACAGCCCAATAAGTAGGAGTGGAACTGTTTAAGTCATCTTTAGATACATACAACCTATAGATGCTGTACTTGTTTCCAGTTGGAGCTGTGGCCGTTCCAGCACTATTCCAGTAACCATTAAATGTATCAGACGATTGATAAGTCGCCCACTTGCCAGCCCCGTTCGTATACATCTGATTCCAAGTAACAGCAACACCACCGCTATCTGCAATGTCAGTGTATAGCCCATGATCTGAAAGCTCATCTGCACCAACAATCTCAATCTTCTGCGTTCCATTTAGCGTTATATTCGCACCATTAGCATGATTCTCAATCACCGTGCCAATTGTCTCATGAAGATAATACGATGTAGCTACAGGCATCGTTGAAGGATGATTTTCTTTCACCGTGTACTGAACATTAGTTCCAGTAGAATCTCTTAAACACTCAAAAAGGACTACGTAGTCCTCAAATGTTGCCTGACTGAACGAAGTTGTCTTTCCAATTGTTCCAGTATCGTCAATATAAATAAGATAAGTATTTCCAGCAGTCATGCCAGTAACTGTCTGAGGGGCGGTCCATGAAACTGCAATACTATTTATATATCCAGTACCACTCTGAACGATGTCAAACTCTCCAAGCGTCGTATCGTCATAATACGGACCAGCGCCATCCCATGAATCAAAGCCAGTGAACGTTGCAAACCCAGTTGAAGATGCAGTAACGTAACCATCAGCATCGGCAACAAGAGCTCCATTCGAGACTGTTCTAAATCTTATCGTTCCTCCAGTTATATCAAGATTGCCTAAAGCAATGAGATCGGCACCAGAGTTTATGTTTCCAGCTATGGTTTGAATATCACCTGCATGGGCAATAATGTCACCTTCAACAGACTCAATATCATACCGAGCAGTAATGTCTCCCTGTTCGGCCGTAATATCACCAAGGGTCGCCGAAATGTCAGCACCTGCAACTAAGTCGTAACCAGCTGTAATATCTCCGTTAGCAGCGTTTATGTTTCCGTTGATAGAAGCAATGTTAGATGCCGCTGTAATACTTCCTGATGTCGCAATAATGTCTCCAACCGAGGCCGTAATATTTCCGCCCGATGCAGTCATGCCATTTCCAGCAACGACAAGGTTTCCAACATTAACATCTCCAAGCGTCGCAATCAAATCGCCTGCCGTTGTAACAATATCCCCTGCTGAAGAAAACGTTGCTACATAAAGCGTTCCATTTGGCGCTCTAATATCCCCTAAAGTCGAAATAATATCGCCAGTGGAGGACGTTATATCACCTGCGGCCGTAACAGTGGTCGCCGCACTCAACGCGCCCGTAGACGAAATAACGTCCCCCGTCAAGGAAGAAATAGTGCCACTAGATTGAATTGTGCCTGCCGTAATTATTAAATTGCCGGCCGTTGAAGTAATATTCCCGCCCGCTGTGACCGTTGTTGCGAAGTTGCCAGCTCCAAGTGTCGAAATGACATTGCCCGTCGAGGTGGTTATGTTACCAACGGCCGACATAGAGGAAGCAGAGTCTATCGAACCCGCACTCGTAATAATATTTCCTAAGGTCGCCGTGATATTTCCAGCCGACGCAAGAACTCCACCCGCCGAAGCTATCAGCCCATTTCCAGCAGTGACCGTATTAGACGATGAAATATTTCCAGCTAATGTCTCTATGTCACCAGCCGTACTCGTTATATCACCTCCTGCAACGACTGTCGTCGCAAAATCACCCGCACCTGCCGTAGAAATTATATCTCCCGTAACCGCCCTTACATCAACCTGAGCGACGACATCGCCCGTGATCGAAACTATATCACCGATAACACTAACAGCGCCACCAATGTTAAGATTACCCACCGTAGCATTAAGGTCTCCTGTAACTGTAGTTATATCACCAACCGCAGTCATATCAGCGCCGGACGTAATGTTTCCAGCCACTGCAGAGATATTTCCTGCAACTGCCGTAATATTTTTCCCTGCAGTGATATAGGTTATTGACTCAACTTCATTTGCTTCAAGCTGACCCGAAAGCGTAACGTCATCATCAAGTATCACCGTTACTGTATTGCCGGCTCCTGTCGTATTTATATTAGCGCCACCAAAAATGTTTAAATCCCCAATCCCATCTGGAGTGGCCGTGCCAGCATCGGTTGGAAAGTCATCAGAAAAACCACCAGTAACAGCAATTGTTAAAGTGCCAGGAGTTCCAGTTACAGTAACACCTGTTCCACCAAGGATATCGATATTGCCAGCTACGGGCACTATCGCACCTCCAACGTCTCCAGTAAGTGTGGATATAAGAGCGTTGGGATAAAATCTACCCGCTTGACTCATCGCTATCTCCTAAAATTTATTCAGTTGTCCCGTAGTAAACCGTAACATATACGCTTCCGCTTCCAGGTGCAATGCCATCCTGTTTAACATATACCCTTGTTCCTTCTGCAATATAAAACCCATGATCAGTTGATTTATTTGCAGTTATATCCAAAAGAAGGAATGAATTTGATGCCAGCGCTTCATGATTATTAATTCCATCATACGAAAAAAGTAACAAAGTATTTGTAAGATTTTGGATGCGAAGTATTCGAACTGGATTTACTATCTCAGTGCCAATGCCAATGTAGTTGGCACCTATAGCTCCAAAGGCAAGAGACCTCATCGGTTCTACTGCAAGCCTTATTGCGCGAGATTGAGCCATTCCACCTCCTCGTTTTTAGACCAATGACGCCGAGAGACAGTACCATTTCTCAGCGCCACTGGTTTAATGTGTAATTAAGCCTTTTTAGCTTCTTCTTCTTTCACAGATTCTTCTTTCTTTTCAGTTGCCTTCTTCATAGCATCATTGTAGAGCTCGGCAATCTTGTTTGCAACGTTTGCAGCAGCATCGTAACATTCCGGAAGCGGTGAAAAGAATGGCATCGAAAAACGATAAATTCGCCCCTCTTTGCCCTCAACTGTAATCATCATGTGATTGGCAGTTTCAGTCTTCATCTCCGGAAATTTTCCTGTCTCATTAGCCTTTTTTTCCTCAGTCATCGTACTCCTTAAAGTTAAGTTGATTGATAATATCCTATTGCATGAATATACCCAGTACTCGTAGTTCCCTTAACATATGCCTTGGCCAATCGACGAAACCCAGACTGCTCAATACCACAAGGAGCGCTGAGCTGCATTTCACCATCTGACCTTAAATAGTCATGCGCCGTAACACCATCAAAACTAATAGTCATGTCATCTTTTGATCGATTGATTATGCGCACAATAGTACATGCCTCAGGTAATCCATCAGGATTAATGACGGTATAACCACCAGGACCAACGGTATTAGCATTAATCGTTGCCATTGTTACTGCCTTTATGGCGTTACGTGTAATCATCGCTGTAACCTGTAATAACCAGCAAGGTAAATGCTGCCGGTTCCCTGAGCATTGCCATCTACATAGACCTTAGTTCCCTTTGCCCAGTTAGCCTTTCCTATTGGCTCCGACGGAGCCTCAAGCTGCAAGACCTGACCAGATAAACAGAAGTCATGATTGCTTACGCCATCGTAGCTAATCGTTACGTCTACACTTGAATCATTCGTTATACGTAAAATATCACATGATTCAGGCAGGCCGTCGGCGTTGATAACCTTGAAAGTACCATCAAAATCAGCGACGTTGTGTGACGTCATTTCTATCGGAAGAACTGCACGTTTCGCAATCATGTTCCCTCCTTAAAGGTTAAGAGTTAATGACAATTTATTGTAACACGCTAACTTTTGGGCGCCATATTATTAGATTCTATATGGCGCCCAACCATGTCTACCTATTTATCAATCTATGCACCTGTTGTTATGTAGGTCCAACTATTGCCGCCATCGGTATTTATCCATACACGATCGTTTACAGCTGATCCATCAAGACGTAGATAAATGGACCCTTTGGGGGCCGTAACGGAACCATGTGGAGAACCGCTGCCGTCAATTACCTTACTTCCAGATCCACAGATGAAGCCTTTTGTTGCAGTTACTGCTTCTACATCACCTGCCGAGCAAGTGACATCTCCAGTCGTGGCGATTAGACCAGTTCCCCCGGTGACCGTTGTGGATGCTGTTATTGCGCCTGCGCTCGCCTCGATTGCCCCTGTGGTAGCGATTATACCCGTGCCCCCGGTGACTGTCGTTGCTGCAGTGACGCTTCCCAAGGTCGCTACGAAGTTTCCTGTCGAACAAGTGATATTTCCAGTCGTGGCAATTACAGCCGTTCCCCCGGTGACCGATCCTGATGCAGAAATATTTCCAGCACTCGCTGAAATATCCCCCGCGGTCGACGTTATTGACAGGCCAGCCGTGACTGTCGTTGCTACATCAATTCCACCAAGAGTAGCAATGAAATCTCCGGTCGAAACGGTGCAATCTCCAGTCGTCGCGACCAGACCCGTGCCCCCGGTGACCGTTGTGGCTGCTGTTATTGAGCTTGCGCTCGCCTCGATTGCCCCTGTGGTAGCGGTGATCGACGTTCCAGCGGTGATCGACGTTCCCGCAACTACTGCTCCAGCAGTTGCCGTTATATCCCCTGTCACGCTGGTAATTCCAGTTCCTGCTGTGGCTGTCGTTGCAAAGCTACCTGCTCCAAGAGTGGCAACAATGTCGCCTGCGTCACTGGTAATATCTCCGGTTACACTCGAAATCCCAGTTCCAGCTGTTACTGTTGTCGCAAAGCTACCTGCTCCAAGTGTCGCAACAATATCTCCTGCGTCACTGGTAATATCCCCTGTCACACTCGAAATCCCAGTTCCAGCTGTTAACGTTGTAGAAGCTGTTATTGCTCCTGCTGAGGCCGCAATATCACCTGCCGTACTTGTAATATTAAGTCCTGCTGTGACCGATGTTGCGAAATCACCAGCACCAAGTGTGGCAACAATATCCCCTGCGTCGGCAGTGATGTCTCCCGTCACGGCAGAGATGCCAGTTCCCGCCTGGAGAGTAGTAGCTACGGTTCCCGAACCAAGCGTCGCTACCAAATTTCCCGCGTCCGCTGTTATATCCCCTGTCACGCTAGAAATTCCAGTTCCAGCTGTGACTGTCGTTGCAAAGCTACCTGCTCCAAGAGTGGCAACAATGTCGCCTGCGTCGGCGGTAATATCTCCAAGGGTTACATCAATGTCTCCCGCTGAAATAAGCGCCCCACCAGCAGTAACGGTTAACCCAGTTCCAGTTGTAAGCGTTGTTGCAAAGTCACCTGAGCCAGCACTTGCCACAAAGTCCCCAAGAGTCAAGGTAATATCGCCCGCACTTACAGTAATTCCACCTGTCGTAACATTTACCCCAGTTCCAGCCGTCACACTCGTTCCCGCAACTACTGCTCCAGCAGTTGCCGTTATTGCTCCAGTCGCCGCAGTAATTGCTCCTCCGGAATCAATTGTTGTTCCAACATCAAGCGTTCCAGCAAAGTCAGCATTGCCAAGCGTTGCTATAAAATCGCCTGCCGATGCAGTAATATTCCCGGCGCTACTGGTGATACCTGTTCCAGCTACAATTGTTGTTCCAGCTGTAAGAGATCCAGCAACACTAGGACTTGCATCAAGATTGAATGTTACTGTATTCACACCACCAACGGTTCCAATATTTGTTCCACCAGCAAGTGTTATAACACCAGCAAGAGGAACTGCCGATCCGGCATCACCATCAAGCCGAGTAAGAGCTGCAACACCGGCCGCTTCTAGATTGATACCATTTGCTGAGTTTGTAATTGTTACCGATCCACCAGCTGAGGCTAAGTTTGCCCATATTGCTGCTGCGCCAGTTGCTCCAATCCAGAGCTGACCGTTTGTTCCAGTTTCAGGAATTCCAGCAAGGTCATTCCATGTAGCTGAATTAGCTACAATGCTTGTTAAGATGTAGGCATCGTTTGAATCCTCATCAATCCATATGGTTCCAATTTCTGCATGATCAGATGTTGTTGGTGATCTTGTTTCAGAAACAACCGGTTCCCTATAGAGTCCCTTGAGTTGATTCGGATTGAACACGTCATATTTGAGATTCTTCTTATTTTTTATCGCCATAGCGTCTCCTAATAGTTATACGAACATATGTTTTCTACTTCACCATAACACCTTAATTGTGTATATTGCTACCATAAATAAATTTTTGTTGATAGACACCAAAAAGGAGATAAGTCTATGGTCAAAAAGAAGAAAACCCTTAAAGAAACAGTTGAATACATCGAATCTATGCAAATTAAAAATGGAAAAACTAAATGCTATGGGTGGATGGGAAGCATGTGTGGCAGGGGATATCCTCGTCTAAGAGAAAAAGATGCGTGTTTCAGTGTTCACAGGTTTATATGGAAGACGCTGAATGGCGAGATCGAAAGAGGAAAATACATTCTTCACTCATGCAAAAACAAGTCTTGTACAAACCCAGACCATCTCTTCATTTCCGACAACAATGGTCTAAAAAAAGACCCTGCTGATAGAAAGAACAATAGGCCAGGTCGAGATCGTCTTAACCTCGACCTGCCAATAAGGTTGGTTGAAAAAGTAAAAGAAATGGCTGCAAAACATGATATGACCGTCACGAAGTACGTTTGTCGTAGGCTTCTAGAGGTAGTGAGATATGAAAAGATGCTTGAAAAAAATAAGCTTTAACTACCGGCCCGTCTCCTTGCAGAGTTTACAGCTGCTTTTATTTGCTTTTCAGTGTAACCATTCTCTCTTAAGGCCTTGCGTATCCGGTTTACCTTATCAATATCTTTCTTCTTGAACGCACTCTCTAGTATAGGCGCAGCCTTATAAGGAGTAGTTCCTTTAGAGATAGGAACACTTCCAAGCCCAGTTGCAACGTATGGTGCTACACCTTTATCGAATAACGTTCTCATTGCGAATGGAGAAACATCTTCAATTACAGATGCCAATCTAGACACGAGCCTAGAAGCCGTGTACGGCTCAGTTGCATCCCATGGCATTCTATCTCTTTCGCCCTTCTTCCATTTGCCCCTGACTGTAAAATTCTCTCTGTCCGCAGGGGTTGTATCAAGGACCTGCTTCCATATGGTAGAAATGATTGGGTTAGACTTGTTGAATAAAGTTCTAAGTGGGTGCTGGCCCCATCCTTTGATTTCTAATGCTTGCTTTCCAAAATGAGAATAAATTTTTGATCCCGTTTTCTTCCATTCAGTTGCAGCTTCCCTTCCTGGATTGAATTCCATTCCTGCTATCTTTACAGGAACATCAGGAAGTGGGAACTTGTACCACTCGATTGGATCTGGATCAATAACAGTATTAAGAGCCTTTACTGGATCCCATCGTATTCCAGATACTGACTTATCTTTATCTGTTTGCTTCATTCCACCAAAAATAAACTGTAAGGCTCCATGGGCAAGGAGCGAATTTATTCCAAACTTAAGCCAGTACTTCCTTGATACTTCTCCCTTTAATCCTCCTGAAAATGCACCTGCTGCTTGCCTTATTGCTGATGTTGTCCAGTCTGGATAAGCAATAACACGCCTAAGCCACTTTCTGTAATTCTTATCGTTGAATGTCCTTTGTATATCCCAGTTCTGACCGCCGTACATGCTGTTAACAAGATCAGCCATCTCATTCTTCACCTGAGTTCTCTGAGCCTCAGTAGGCGGATTTCCTTCACTTATCATCTTAGAAAAAGCCTTGTCAGTAAATTCTTTCCACGTTACGGCCTTCAGGTTTGGATGGTACTGTTCAAACAGATACTTTTGAGACGCTGCAAGCTTGTTAATCCCTTTTGCAACAAGATTATTCTGAGCCTTAGTAATAACCTTTTCAGGAAGATATTTTATTGCAGCATCCACCATTCTTTCGCCAATCTTTTGAGTTCGCTGATATCTTTCAACTGGCTTGTGAATAATAAGGCCATGTCTTTCTGCATCTGTCATGAATTTCTGGTTGCTCCTTAGTTCATATCCTTGCTTTGCTAACGATCTAAATCCGAGTGCTTTTTTAAGACCAAGCGCACCAGCAGAACTCTCTGTAAGCGGAACATAGTGAAAGAAGGATAGCTTTACTCGTCCAAACCTAGCCATATCTCCAAGCGTATCGTATGTTTTCCAAAACTTTGATTCTGGCATTGGCGCCTTGCTTGTGAATACTCCCTTGATTGCATCAGCAAATTCTGGAGCAACTAGCGCCTGTGATACAGTAGGCCTCTTCGCTAGTTTTCCATCTTGTGAATATCTCCTCAAAATGAAATCATCAAATGGAATATAGCCAGATGCTTTTGCCTCTTGATAAGCATCTGGATCATTACTTGTTACTATTAGTCGGCTATCTTGGGCCTTCTCAAACTTAGGTATCTCACTTAACAGGTCTGCTCCTGCTACCATCTTTGCAACAGAGCGATCATACCCCTCCATCAATTCAAAGATGTTTTTGTACCGCGGAACCAGACCAGCTTTTTTGAACGCCTCGTTGTAATCTATAAATGATTTCATATCTGCAAACGGATTCTTGAACCCGAGATCTTTAGCTACCTTGTCATAAACCTGCGTAAATTTTTCTGGATTCTCATACATACCGGGAATATATCGTTCCGCCAAACCCTCACGTGGGTTTATATTGCGCAAGTATGGATGCTTGTTGATTTCTGTTAATGTCTTTTTAAAGTGTGAATCAATGTCCTTGTCTACAATCTTCTTAAGAGATTCTGGAATGCGCTCTTTGAGCTTCTCAAACGTATCGCCTTCAACAGTAGGATTCCCAGTCTTTTGCCTATAATTTATCGCCTCTTCAAGTTGCTTTGGCGTAAATGGCGTCTTGCCTTGGGCCTTCTCAGCTGTTTCGCGCCACTTGAATTGGCTATCTACAATTCTTTTGTTTTTTTCACCAATATGCTTTCTAAGTAAGTCAAAGTATGGTTGCTGCTTCTTAAATCTTTCTACTCTCTCACCTACTACCTTTGGCGCAAGTTCAAGCGCTCTCTTCTTGAAAATATCCAACTCAGTCCGTGCAGTCTCTGCTGTAGCCTTAGGAAGAACTTCTTTTCCAAGAAGCTTCTTTGCACCTCGTACACCTGCCCCTGCGCCCTTCATTGCTCCAAGAAGCATTGCGTTCTCAGCAACTTCTCTTACAGATGGCAACTCTCCCTCAAGAGCAGCCTGAGTTCCTGTCATAGCAGCTAATTCTGTTCCACCTTTGATGAGTCCTTGTCCAACTCTTGTTCCAGCCACTTTTGATAACCCTGGAATAAGTTTAAGCAACGGAAACAATCTTCCAGCACCACCAGTTGCAGCACCGATAATTGCTTGCTTTCCCGTTTGCAGGCCGATATCCAATATAGATCCGAGCTTATCTACTAACGACTCATCTTTTTTAGGTTCCTTACGCACATATGATGATAACTGTTTAATGAATTCAGGAAGTCCAAATGATCCAGCTCCCGCTCCCAATGCTGCACCAAGTGGTCCTCCTCCAAGAAGTCCAGCCAACGCCCCACCAAGTACTGAGCCAGCAGACATAGTTGGAACATCTCCACCAAGAGCTCCTGCCTTAAATGCAAGTGATTCTGGCATAGAAGCATTCATAGTTGGATGCTGAGGCTTATAACCTAAAAGCTGACCTAGAGCCGATGCCTTTAGCCCCTCTGAAGCAATGTCACCCAACGATGATTGATCATTTAAAGTATCTTCAGCAACTATCGTCTGGTCAGATGCTTTACGCATACGTGCTCTAACTTTAAATGGGTCTGCCATTATTGTACCTTATAGCCAGCGAGTCGCGCTAGCTCCTTTGCCTTTACGGGATCGCCATTTGCCTTTGAAAGAAAGCTATCTATAACTTTATTAGACAGCTTTTTCAGCTTTGGCATAGGTTGTTTTGATTTAGCTGATCCCGGCATGAATCCTCTGCTTTTAAATGCGGCAGTAAGAACTGAATTTGGAAGTTGCGCCAATTGCATAGCTTCTTCTGGCGAATACCCAAGACCAGTTAGGCCACGAAGCGATTGCTCTAATTCAACATTAGACTTGCCCGCACTTCTTCCCATTCCAAAATGCTTTTGAAAAAACATTTTTTGAAGCATGTCTGGCATATGACTAACGTTAGAAGCTATTTCTTGTGGTACGCCTAAAGACATTAGCCCACTTGCAGTCTTATCAGCTCTTTCCTGTTTATGGAACCCCTCTAATTTCTGGCGCGTCATCATATTAAGCAGCTGACCAAGGCTACTTCCCATTGATTCAGCAAGCTTTCCTGTTCTAGATGAAGAAGGCTTAAAGTAAACTGCCATTATATTCTCCCTTTAAAAACCGCTGCCAAACATTGTATCCCAGTATGATGGAGTTCTTCCTCTTCTTCCTAGGTACCCTTGAGGCTGACCTGGAAAGTATTGAGCTTGCCCAGCCCCACCAGTTGGAGATGCTTGCTTCTGTCCGCCCTGACCTAAAAGCGCACCAAGCCCACCAAGAGCGCCAAGTCCACCAAGTCCACCAAGTCCACCTAAAGCTGCTCCGCCAACTCCACCTGTTCCAGCAGCAGGACCAGCTCCAGCAAGTGCCTGTAGAAGTGGTGCTAAATTACCACCTCCGCCTCCAACCTGCCTTCCTCCAGATCCTCTCATTCCCGCCATTAAACCACCTAGAATTGGACCTGCTATCGAGTTTAAAAGTCCAGGTGCCCCTTCTTCTTCAACTGTATCAAATTGCTGCATTAATCCATGACCTAATGCTTGTTGTCCGCCCTGAAACCTTAAAGCAGCAAGTTGTGACATCAAGTCCGTTCCACCTCGTCTTAACGCATCTTCAAACCCACTCCCACCTTGTCCACCAATAGAAGTGAATTGCTCGGCAATCCCTGGAACAATTTCCTGCTGAAACTGATTCTTATACATTTCCTCAAGCGCACCTGTATCTGTTTTCTCCATACCACGACTAAGGAGCTGATTTAACATCGACTCCTGCTGAGGCGTATACCTAGGAATCTGCCGCTGCCTAGGCTTGCCCCCAAAAAGAAAACTAAAAATCGACATCATATCCTCCTTTACTGTTTGAGGTACTCAAGGGTTACGTAAGTAATTGCGTATGCAGACAACGCCGCCGCTGTAGTTATATTTACATTTGTTGCATCAACTGACAATGTAATTGACGAGTTTGGAATGGCTAAGAAATTAAGCCCAGATTGGTCCGATGCTGCCCCGTAAAGACGCGTAAATGAATACCCAGACGTTATATCTATTTCATGCGCAACACTCTTAGTCGCTGAATTTGGAAGCGCCCCAAAGTCTATAACCTTTCTATACACTTGACGCCTATTTGAAGCATCACCGCTATTCGACCCAGCGTCAGGGCCAGGAAAAAATGTCTGACCACTTACAAACTCTTCTGTGTCATAGAGCGCTGAGTCTTTAATGTTAAGTGTCGCTTGAATCAAGTTAATGTTTTGATACAAGCGAACCAGTAGTTCCTTAAACCGATCACTAGAAACATCAGTTCTTTCTATCTCTGAAACGTCCCAGATAAACGTCGTTGGAATAAATGCACCTACATCTCTACCATCAGACATTATTGTAACCTTTCAGATGTTTTCCTTGCATGAACAACAAGACCCTCAAGCCTGAAATCAGACGATGTTATCTCCCTGCTAAGCATTTGATCGTTATCAAGAACAAGTCTAATCTGTACGCACTCGCCCTCTGTTTGAAAATACACGGGATGCCAAAGCCTTTTTTGCGCCTGCTCTAACGGATACAGATCAAAAGGATAAGTCTGCAACATACCATTTCCAAGAATTGATCCTGTTGCATAAGCACTCGCTGTTGCCGACTGCTCTGTCGAAGATGGAAAATAATCGACTGTAATTGCTCCACCGTCGGTTTTCTGTACCGCAAAGTCTATCTTTGCAAGGAAGAAGTTGCTTCCCTTATCAACGTAGAAGTTCCATTGCTTAGATAGTATATCTATCCGAGAAACCCTAGCAGCACGACCCCCACCTCTGTACACCCCAGTAAGAACCGTTCCGTAAACTATAATCGTATCAGCATCAACAACAGCGATTCGATAAATGCCGTCGCCAGTGAGCGCGACCCCACTAAGATCCATAAAGCGAATGAAATCACCGCTGTTAAGCGTGTGATCTCTTATAGTGCATCTAATTCCTGTCCCAATATATCCAATATTTGTAACCTGCATGACGCCTTCATTAACAGAAATGTCTGAATCGCATATAAATACAAAACCCTGCTGGTTTCCAGCAATGACGTTTCTGTATTTATTCTGAGTAGTACCTGTACGCCACAGAAAATTTATTTCTCTCCACCTAAGTTCAGTTCCCTCCCAATCTATTCCCTCTTCACCTTCAAAATAACCAAAGGCAGTTATTACATCGTCTGCAGTGCCCCATGAGTCACTTACATAGTTATAAATAAAAACCTTATTCGGATAAATAGAAGAGCTCGTATGAGCACCAATCGATGGATAGGCCCAATAAACAACTTCTGTAAAGTCATCTTTTATGCCTGTTATCCGATATTTTTCAGTAACTCTTATATCAAGAATATCATCTGATATTTTTTGACTAACGCTAGATACATTTGAGCCAGAGCATCCATGAATCTCATTCTCTCCAACAGCTAAAACAGCCTTGTCGAATGGGACTGGAGACATACTAGAAACACACCCTATTTCCGTATTGATTTGTTGCCACACAAACGGAAGAACTTGATTTCCCGTATATGCAAGCTCCCAAGTACTTTTCTCAAAGTAAACAATAAGCCTGTCCTTGATGAACTCAGCGGCCACTATTTCTTCAGTCGTTGGAGCATCTATCCACCCAGCACCATCAGATTTCCTTGTCGTTGCTCCTATTGTCCACACCTGACTTCCCTCAAGCCACGCACTAGAAACCGCGCTAGCAACGTTATTTGGAACGTCTGCTGGGAACGGGACGCCGTTATGAGAGAATCTACATCTATTAGGGTACCATTTTCCAACCGGGCCACCGGCGACATCAACTTCAACGGTATTTAGAAGCAGAAGCCTGTTCTTAAACGGAATTATAAGTTTAGCACTTGCAACATATCCATCTGCTACATTGGCCAAAACCCTAAAAACAGGCCTGAATTCAGCCCATGCAGAGTTTCTATAAACATACATAGGATCATTTGTTGCAGGAGGAGGAGTTCCTGGCGCGGCTTTAAAGTTTGAAATAAACAGCGCTTTTTCACCAAGCGTCCTGCCGGTCCAATTTGCAGACATGACAAAATTGCTGTCGTCCCCACTAAGAACAACGCTGCCTTCTCTATTCCAAAATCCAGCTATTGAATACCGATAAATAAATTGCAGGTCGAAGGCGTATGACGTTCTCATATCGAACGCCATAGTACGATAGTAATCAACTGCAAAACCCATAACTGGATGTGATGGATACCAATAAGCCAACGTCAAACCCGCAGCTCCGTCAAACTCATATACCCCAGTAGTCGTGTCAAATGTATGTGTTGTGGAAGCACCAGTTGTTAGCATTACTACTGGAGAACCGTCGGCATTAACGGTAAAGATCTCATCTCCAATAGAAAACATTTGTCCCATATTGAAAAGCACACCAGGAGCAACACCGGTCAAATACCCCACTGCGTCCGTTGTTCCTATATTTACTCTCAATCTCGATGCAAGCTGATCCAACATAGAAGGAAGAGTCGTTCCGCCAACAAGCCTAGACCCAAATCGCTTTCTTACCACTCCTTTGTGAATATATGCGTTACTTAATTTTTGAAATGCATCTTCAGGTATCTGCCACGCAGGTACGTCTGTAATAAGACCAGACTGAAGAGGCGCAATTAGAAAGCGATCGTACGCCATGATTAGACTCCTATTGCTATATAGAAGAATGTTTTGGCTGCGTCAGCTGTATTAAACACTGTTACATCTGCCGTTGTATAGGACTGATAGTAAAGAACGCCGGTCTCTCCAGTTGTTCCCTGCCTCGTAACCTGAACATTATATACCGTCGTAAAGGCTGGAACTCCAGCTGCTGCATCAAAGGTTGCTACCGCTGTTGTGTTTGCTCCAACTGTTCCTGTTCCCCACTTAATAATTATCCCGGAAGGCAACATTGTGAACCCAGTTGAGTTCTTTGTTGCCGATGTAAATTCGTATGTTGTTGCAGCACTTTCAGGGGCAAAGACTAACTCAGGGTTTCCGGTTATAGCAGAAGTTTGTGAATAAAGGCCTACTTCACCTGCTCCAGTAGTTGGAACCGGACTTTGAACGGGAAATTGGACAAACGCATGCTTGCCCTCTCCAACTGCATCAAATGTTACATGATTTATATCAACAAGAGTCTTTATAGCAGTAAAGTTATTTAAGATATCATCCTGAGACTGAGACACAAGGTCTGTAGCCTGCGGAACTGAAGGATTATATGCCAATTTCTTCTCCCCGTTTTTTAATCTTTACTCAGCCTGAAAAAAACCAATATGAAAATAGATATCGATACAAAAATAGCTATTACGGAAAACGGAACATTAGAAAGTATTTTCTCCACCATAATAACCAGCTCCTTTTTCTGAATAAATTGTTGGCGTTCTTTCACTCGACTGCTGAACAATCAGTCGCTGCATTACAAGTGATCGCTGCCTCAAGAATTCTGGCGCTATTGCCTTAACGCTCTCAACATCCATCCTGTCTTCAAAAACCTTCTTTGCAGCTCCATAAGCAATATATTGCCACCATTGGGCTATATCAGGCTCGTCGCCATTTTGAAGCAACTCTGTAGGCCTCCTAAAAGCATCAATATCAACACGATATGACTTGTCTGGAACAGGCCGGAACGTAAACGCATTGTTCTCATATAGAACAATCCGAGGCCGCCCAGTGGCATAACTAAACGTCTGTGCAATCACAGGCTGACCAAGATCAGGAATCACTGGAAAACTAACAGTGTATACACCAGTAAGATAGTTAATCGCTCCCCTATACCCATACTCAGGATTGCGTAACTCACCAGCTTGCGTTTGAATGCCCTCTGCGTTATACAGCGGAGTATCGGTTATAACTTGAGGGTGCCCCAAAAGGTCGACCGAACTGAATGAAACACTGCCTGCAAGTACTGGTTTTGAAGAAAGTGTTCCAATCCATATAAACCTTGCACCATCACCAGTGGCAATAGTCTCTTCTGTCTGACGCTTAGGATAACGTGCAAAGAACTGAGACCTTGACTGAGTGAGCTCAACCTCACTTCCAGCAATATAAACTGGTGGCTGAACACTTAGATAGATATTTTTAAAGTTGAAAAATGGATCGCCCTCTGGCCTATCTCCGTTTGTCTGATACGTATCAATGTTTGGATAGGTGTAGAAAGTAAGCTGACTATCTACGGTGAACTCAGGAAAGTCATACAATACAAAAGTATTTATATAGTCATCCAACTGATCGTTAGTTAACTGTGACGTTGATGGACTGCGAGTCAGTCTGCGAACTTTTATACGAATCGCAGACAGAGGCGAAAGCTCCGAATCTATTGTAGGCATTTGCAACTCCTAATTTTTATATTTAACTCGCAGGCCAACAAAACCTAGACCGATTCTACAGTAATAAGAGACGAGTCTACCGTACAGAAATCTTCTGGATCAATAAATTCTAGACTCTGAAAACCATACCGCCTCACCGTCTTTCCAAGTTTATAAGTCGGCTTGCCATTAGCATCAACTGCATGAGCATGAACAGGATATTTTCCCGATTTGTTTAAATGCTTTGCAACACCAAGTGGAATCGAACAGATCTCTCCATCTTTAAGGGCAAATCTCTCTATTGGATCACCCTTATATTTCCTATAAGTGAACTTCAGTTCTCCATTGGGAACCTCATAAAACCTGAACACTCCCTTAACCTTTTCCCTGTCCTTGTCGCGCTGATACGCAAGATTAACCTTAGGAGATTTTTCTCGAATATCAGTTAAACTAACTTTTTTGTTAGATGCAGTCAGCGTTTCTTGTTTTTTCTCTTCCATTCATATCCCTTTCTAAAAGCGGGGAGAGGAAGTGTCGAGAGCCTCTCCCCTATGTCATTAGACAGCAATACATCTACAACGCAATAATAACATCATCACATAATATTATATATGAGACTATGCTATATTGGTCGCAAACGACTTACCTGCAACCCACTTAATTACATCGGCCGTTGTTCCACCAGGACTTCCAGCAGAAATAGCAGCATTTGCGCTAGTTCCAAGGATCATTCCAATGAAAGCAGTGTTCAATGTTGCAGCACCAATTACATTAGTAGTAAGATCTTCACCTACAGGTATTACCTGAGCATGTGTAAACGGTACGGCAGCAGGAAGTGGGAATGCGAATGCTGTATATCCAGTTGTATCAACATTTATAGAAAATGTTGATGCGGTCAAGTTAGTAATCGTTACCAACTGTCCATTCAATTCAACCATTCCACAGTCATCAGAGACCTGCATTCTTACCTTCTGACCAGTTGTATATCCATGATCTACGAGAGTCGTAACAACGCCAGCAGCTGCTTGCGTAATGTTAGCGATCACACGCTTTCTTGGATACCACATGTTGTAAACGGTAGCATTAGGCGCAATGAGCCTGTATGTTCCAGCTGCACCAGCAATAAGACCAGGAGCCTGTTGTAATGCATTTGCGAGTCTGAAGCTTGTGTTGAGGGTAACCGTGTCTACCGTGAAGTCTAAGCCATCAACGTTGTCGTGAGCCGTATTCTGGATTCTTACAATGCTTCCATTGATCATTCTTCCCGTAGTAGCAGTAGAATAAACCGGTTGTGTAGCATTTGTTCCAGCTGTTACAGCAACAGGTGCACCAGGTGTTTTATCAGAAGAATCTATAAGAGAGATACCCCTATAAACTGCTCCGTTAAATCCTACTGCCGCAGTAGACATAGATGTTACTTGAGAAGCCGCTGCGTGAAACTCAACAATTGCGTCATCTTGAGCCATCTCACGTTGCCACCACCATGTTACACCATCCCACTGAGTCGAAGCTTCGATATTGGTAAGGTTGTAAACCTTGACCCAATCTACATCAGACCTCAAAGCAATGATCTTGTCTGTGCTGTCAGAGGTAAAATGACCTTGTTGAATTATAGTATTATAAGCCATCATTCCTCCTTATGATAATGTACAAGCTAGATTGACGATCCACTCATCGTTCAAGATTCGTGGAACCTCAGCAAACTTATACCCAACAGAAGCATTAAGCGCAAGCGGTCCATCATAAATAGGTGGACGATAAATAAACTGTGCAGAATATTGATCTTGCTCAATACACGCATAGGCTTCCATTCCAACACAAAAGATATTATAAACATCTGCACCCAAAATAGAGGAAGCTGGAGTCATAGCACCAATAGATGATATTAAGAACCTCATGTTTCCAACTGCACCCCATTCTGACGGCAATGCGCCCCTAGGATCCGAATACTGATTCTTCGAAACGAAACCACCAACACCATCCAGTTCACTAGCAAGCTTCGTGCTGCAAAGCCCGAAATAAGCATCGCGAATCGGAGCTGTTCCAAACTTGTTTTCGCCCTCGATGCCTTCCATGATGGTATATGCATCAGCACTCAAAAGTGAGTTAACAACAGCCGAGATGTCTGCAGCTGTTACCTCTGTTGGGTTGTCTCCGTTAACGCCACCAACACAATTAACAGCACCGGCAGTTGCGCCAAGCATGTCTCTTGTAAGCTGATCCTCAGTTTGTCTTAGCGAAACACCTAATCTCTTAGCTGCTTCATTTAGAACGGCATCCTGCGCCTGTAGCGTTACTTGTTCATTGATCTGAAGATATGTTCCATAAAATGAAATCTCGGCAGGAATATCTACCGCGGTGAGCACTTGACCTGGAGGCGTTACGCCTGTATTTCCAAGTGGGACCATCGCTGTAGCTAGCGGATTATACCTTCTCATCCTAAGTGTTGTTCCACCATTAGCAGGCATTGTTTTCTTAACTGCAAGAATTTTGTGGATCATATTAGGAACTGGCACGCTGAGCAGCTTCATAGAAAATGAGTGCTGGACGGGCGCAGGAAGGATCGCTGTTGTAGTAAAAGACATAGTTTTCCTATGTATTAAAACAAACAAATTTTGCATCTTACGATACAAAAAACAACTCTGTGAGTTGACGAATCTCTTACGTCTTGGGTTGACGAATCCCCTACGTCGATTTGAGGGCGCGACACCTCTTACGCAAATTTAGTATAGCTACAGAAAATACAGTATTGCAATTGATTTAAAAACATTCAGCGCGCTAAGTAGCCACCAAGCACGCTGAATGTATAGGTTATCACGCACATGAACATACGTGAAATGTAGTAGTAAGCTAAAGTCTCTTAGTAGCTTCGTTCATCTCTTTCCAAAGCTGCTTCTTAAGTTCTGGAGTCAGACCATTGGCAAACGCATTAGCCATAGCTAGTGGGCTATCACCCTGTTGTGGCGAAACACTATTAAGCGGACGAGGCTTTGCTATATTAGCCTGAGCCTTTTCCCTGTCCTGCTTGTGATTGTCTTCTACATAAGCTCCTATTTCTTTAATGCGCTTGTATGCGGCTGCGCCGCGTGCATAAAGTGAAGCATTTGACGTTGCTATTGTTTCTGCAGTCTCTGGATCTAACTCTTTAAGCCTCTGTATTGTCTCTGGATTAACAACCTTTTCAAAGTCGGCGTAAACACTCTTAAGCCTTGTCTCGTCAGCACTAGAAACCTGCTGCTGCTTGTAGGCGTGAAGCTGCTTCTTAATGGATTCCATCTCTTTTTTAAGATGCCTTCCCTCAACGAAGTCCTCGTCGCCATACTCTAGATCTTGCTTTGGTGTCTCTTCTCGAGAAGTATACTGCTTAAGCCTATCTTCAAGTATTGCCTTCTCTCTCTCCGACCTATCTCTCGCCTCCCTTAAACGACGAAGATTGTCCTGCGTGTTATCTTTTGGGACAGCTTGAGCTGATGATTCTTGGTTGACTTCATCAAGTACAACGTCTTGTTCAAACTGCTTAGTGTCCTCAGAAACTATATTTTCGTTCTCTTCCATCAATCCCCTTTCACAATAAAGTATCTATGATGTTTGAATCTCTTTTCTCCTTGTTTTGCTTCTTAGCAAAGTCCAATAGAGTTCCATCAACAAATTTTAACACAAACCCTAAAAGTGCATACTGATCCGATGGAACATAGGCAACATTGTTCTTCATTAAATTTACCGTGTCAGCGGATGGAATAACCCAGAGAAACTCAAGATGATCACCAGACTTTGTATACCTATAAACAGCTTGGTCATAATCAGGCGTCGGGCAGGTCTTGCGAGCAAAGTAAAATCCACGCAAAACGTTTTGCATTAGACGCTCTTTCTTAGTAAGAACAACAACATAAAATTCTTTTTCGTACTTGTTTCTGTTGTTTTTTATGCACTTAAGAACGTTTTCCTCATACTCTGAAAGCTGCTCACGCATCTGATCAATTGCATTTTGCGCATCAGGCGCCTTCTTTGAAAGATCTAAGGAAAGCTCACCAACAGTCTTCCTCTTAATAGGAGTGGTGGCAGCACTAGAATTGTTACTCATTTACATCTCCCTTGCAAATTAGTCGCTTTTCTCTTCCATCCTTTTAGCCAAACGAGCAGATCTAAGCTTATTTATTTTTTTTTCCACTAAGGAAATAAGGTATCTCAATGTCTTTGCTAGAAACATAAGGGCCCTTTCTGATTTTCCGGGGGGAACAATGACCCTCTTTGGTGCCGTATCAGGTGGCGCTACTATTCCAGCTTCCTTTTTAGCTACTCTCTTTTTGCGTTTCTTTCTATCGGTATCCAATCTCTTGGTATCTATTGATTGACTCTCCTTCTCCATTACCTTCTTCCTTCTTCTTTTTAAACCGCTTTTTCTTACCAAACGAATCCACATATCCTACTTGAGGAGGACCTAAAATATCAAACGCTATTCGCTTGGCCATCCCATCTTTTCTAATATTAACTGGCATAATTTTCCTATTGGTGGCGCTGGGACACACCTGTGTAAATGCATCCCAGCGCCGAGTAGTAATGAAGCTCGGATTAATATTTTGTCTTAGCTGGATTCTTCTTTACGTCACTAATGTCGGATCTTTTTTGTTTGTCTATACCGCTAAGTCCGTCATTCAGATTAGAATTCATGTAAGTACCATCAGACGGATAAAACTTCTGTATAACATTAGTAGGCATCAAAGCAATGCCAAGCGGCCCACTAATCATTGCACCATCACGATCTGATGTCATCCCGTCGTAGTATCTTTTCTTTTTTGGCATAATATGCCCTTTCTTGGAAACTGATGCCGAATCATATTGCAACGAATCCACCTTGTGAGAGAGAATATCACTGCAAACAATCCAGCATCAAGGTTATAAAAATACCCTCTAACCAATATCTTGTGTTTGAACCGACTGTTGTGGTTGGGTCATCCTTGCTACATCTAACACAGCACCAACATTGGAGGCCTTAGATTTTTGCTCATCTACGACCTCTTGATCACTCAGCATCCTGGAAAGGGCTACAAGCTTTTCAAGCTGCTGAATATCAATACTTTCTATCTCTTTTATAGCCTTAACGATATTCAATACACCAGCTGCAGAATCCTTACGTGCCTCTGCACGACGCTCAACAGCAAGTGCCTCATTCTCGTTTATCCTACTTATTCTTTCAAGACCTAGGCCCTTATCTGCAACCGTCCTTGCCTTAGCAAGATCAATATTAGCCTTTGTCTCAGCAAGTTGCGCCTGAAGCTGCATCATTTCAATTTCTTGGCGCTGTTTATTCTGATCCATAACAGCATCGACCAGAGCCTTCTTGTTTTGAAGTGTTGTTGCTTCAAGAAGCACATTGTCAGGAATTGCAATGCCCGCTTCTTTAAGATGAAGAAGCTGAGCAAACTGCATCTGCCTCTGTGTAGTCGTATTAATTCCCTCTTCAACCGCTGCGTCATACTTGCCAAACGCTTTGTTATAGAACTGGCTCGTCGGCTCTTTCTCTATTATATTTTCTACCTTGCCAGGAGTAAAATTAGCTTGAATTGTATCCAACATGAGACAGCCAAGTAATTTCTGCGAATAATCTAATTGATCAAACAGAATCTGCAAGGTGGTTAGGCCAGCGCCCTGACGCAACATCGAAAGAATTCCTGCTTTATCGTCTACCGCACTGCCCAAAAGCTCTTCATTAACACCAGAAATCTCCTGTATCTCCCTTCCAAGAAGCTCAGAAAGCTGGATCATTGAAGGTGGAATCTGAGGCGCAACAATCTGCTCAACATCAGTCATCTGAGCGTCCTGCTTCAAAGCGAGACCACGGCCCTGACCGGCAAGGAAAACATCCTTTGGATTAACCAGAGAATCGATCTTATACTTGAACCCAGAGTTAATCTGACTCTCAAGGATATCAAGTTCAATGATCTTACGCCTATTATAAAGATACTGAGCATCACGAAGCCCTCTAACAACTCCCTGTATTCTCATCGAATAGTCAGACATCTGTGGGTTATAATACCCAAAAACAGGAACAAATGGATATTTATCTGTGCCCATAGGATTAGGGCCGTCATACATGACTCTGCCTTGTACAACAATTGCCACCTTAACAGTAGGAATTTCACTCTCAACAACAGTAACCTGCGGATAGAAACGAAGAAACTCTTTAAGACGCTCTTCATCAGTCTGACGCCACTCCATGGTAGCGCCACTCTTCGTATCGATCAATATCTTTTGCTTACGGTAATCTTTGTAATAGAACTCATCGTATGCAAGAAGATTCTTTGGCCCTGTGTTGAAACTCTCAGGCAGATAGTTAAATTTTCCATCTCGATCGTCTTTTGCCGGAAGGCTCATGATCATGTCTGTGTGGTCGGGAAGCAGTGACAGGCACTCTCTTCGAGATAGGTATGATCTCTTCCATATAGCATTGCAATCAGACAGGTCCTTCTTCCTAAAAAATGGATCTATTAGAAAGCTGTTATATGGACAATTATCTACCTTGATAGAACCTGAAACAGGGTCCGATCTATAGTCGACCCACACCTGTAGCAAGCTCATGCCCGTAACAAGAGAACTGTGGAAAGAATCAGAGATCGTCTCTAAGACGCCATCTCTCTGGTTAATCCACATAAGAATTTTTGTGAACTGATCCGAAGTCTCTGAATCGCCATTCTCTACTGGCGTTACGATAGTTGATTTTCTATTCTTGCGCTGCCAGCCAGATATCATGTTAACAACGCGCCTTATTCGGTTGAAATTAAACTGCTTGCGCCGCATGCTTGGAATTGATCCGTACATGTCTGCCCATAAACTTTGATCGCCAGATTCGAACCTAGTGTCAGTCTCAGCTTCTTCCCAGAACGACTGGTTTATCGTGATGCTATCTTTGTAGAAAGTAGACATTCTTGCAAGAAGAGAGTTGTCATGTTCCTCGTAAAATTCTGGCCCCAATTCAGGAAAGAGCATTTTTCACCCTCACTTTTTATAGAACTTTTGTTACAAGATATTACTCGCTACTATATTTCAATCATACACGACGCAAGCAGTTTGTGTATATATCTAAGCCTTTCTAAGAGCGGCTTCCTTTGCAGTTATAACATGCCTTCGAGCACTATTGCGACTTAAGTGACCCTTCAAAAAAGACATTCCACCTCCAGTGGCGGCCACAACCGAGACACCTGCCAAGACCTGCTCGCTTTTAGAGCACCCTGTTGCAAACATAGTCGCACAAGAAAGAACAATGAGCAAAATAACAAAACACTTATTCATTATTAATTCCTCCCTAACACCGAAGAGTTGTTACAGTAATAGAAGTTGATCATCTGCCTTCGAATGGTGCACCAGGAAGCTCCATCTCCGCTCTTACATTATCAACAACATCCACCACCGCGTCACTAACTTCTTCGGTAGACGCAACAACATCTTCAAGCTGGGCCTTTTTCTTTCTGAAACGCATTCCAAATACGTGACTACTGTCAACCCCAAGGCGCTTCTTAGCCTTAAACTGATCACCAAGAACAGCAATTGCAGCACCCACACCTGCAACAGCAGCCGCAGACAATACGCTCTCCTTCTTAACACAGCCAGTTACAGTGCTTGCGACTACACAAGCAACCAACATACCTACCTTGTATCTCTTCATAGATTCTCCTAGAACTTACGTCCGCCATCACGAAAAAATGCGGGAATCGACGAGTCTATTCCGTATATAGCCTCGTTTCGCATCTTATCTAAATCTTTTGCCGACAGACCGTCTCTCGTCTTAGGAAGAGAAATACAGAGATACCTCATGCAATCAGCAGCATGACTGTAAATATCATGAAGCGGGTTATTCTTATACACGCGCCTCTTTGTATCATATTCCTGCCGGTAATTCTCTAACGCCCTAATCAGCTTGGCACAGCGACTCTCATCAATCCATATTTTACTTAAAGCAGAACGAACAGACTCAATGCCATCCATGACGGAAACATTAGACGCTACCATGAAGTGGATCCCCAACTGCTTGGCCTTTTCTATGCGAGTCATGCCAGAACCAAACTCTTTCACCGCTATGTCATGCGGAGCAATGTGCTTACCATACGTATACTCTTTTGATAGCACATAATTAACGTAATGCTCAAGACCTTCTTTATTTTTCTCGTAATAATCAATAATCCTTACCGTCTGACCAATAACCTGAAAGAAAATGATCGACGTTGAATCGCGAACTCCAATATCCCAGGCTGTGTGGACCTTGAAACTGGATTCCCACGGAACAGCGCCGATCTGGTTGTTCAGGCGCATTCTGTCAATATACTTGCAGTAATACGAACCCTCAACACCCGCGTTGAACGACGTATAATATTCTTGTTGAACCAAGTCTGGTGACATCAATCCTTCTGAAATCTCTCTCTCTATCTCCGCTGGATCTATGTGTCTTGTATCATCAAGCCCAAGTTTGTAACAAAACCAGTCAGGAGAATTAAGCGCCAACTGGTAGAGTTCATAGAAACTATTCTTTCCCCTAGGGGTAGAAATAAATATTGCCCAGCCTTTATTTGCAGCAAGAATTGGAGAGATTAAAGAGTAGACCATTGGATTCTGCAGAGCATACTCAGAAAAGACGACGCCACGGGGATTTGTTCCAACAATAGAGTCTGGGTTGTCACTTCCAAGAATCTGAATTATAGAGCCGTTTGTAAGCATTATTCTCATTTCTTGGCTATTAATTGACTCTATAAGTTGCTTTGGTACGTAATCAAGAAATCGCTCACCCTGAATCGTTACCGAATTCCACAGAATTTTTTTTCCCTGCGCATAGGTAGGATAAATAAGATAATAAACACCTATACGAGTCACCGCTTCTCTTATAACGATATTCCAAGCACATAAATCTTTCCCTGCGCGACGAGGCAAAACTACCACTAACCGCCTGAACTTATCCTCAAAGAAAGCCTTAAAGATCGGCATCTGATAGTCGCGAGGCTTAAATTTGTTAAGATGTATCTTAACTTCCACCGGATAGTTCACTCTTCCCGCTCAAACGCTGCCTTATACGCCCAGATTAAGTCCCGCGACACCTGCCACACTCTCATCTGATCGTCAGACACAAACTCTTCGTATGTCATGATCTCGTCAGCAAGCTCAATGAACATATCAATGTCCTTAGCCGTCGGAGAACCACTATAAATCTTCTTGTACAATCTCCATGCGCGCTTAATCAGCCTGCGAATCAATACCTCTATATCATTCTTCAAGCCAAACAGATTCAAGTCGAGTGATATCTTCGAGAGCTCCTCTTCAGGCTTTTGAAGTATCTCGCGCCTCCTCCTAGTGTATTCCTCTTTACTTACAAGGTACCTATCATACTTTTTATACAAATTCGACGCCTTCTTCTTGGCTACTTTTTCTTCCATATCTTCCTCTCTTCTCTTACTTTGGTTCCATATCTCTTCCTTAGCTTATGACGAACGTTCTTGCCAAAGTCGCGTATCTTTTGCTTAGGCCACCTAACTACTCTGAAAAGGAAACCTCGAAGGTCCCTGAACATTATCCACAAGATCTCAAACAAGTTGCCGAAAACAAAGAAGAGAACTATAAATGCAGGGAACCATAAAAAGGGGGAGTTGTGTATCTCACTGATGATAGGAGAGATATCTGACTTATCAATAGCTATCAACATCCTATCAGCAGGTGAAAGATCATTACTCATCTTCTTGTGCCTCACGCCACTCCTTTACCTCTTCGGCTAGTCTAGCTTCCTGCTCGTTTTCAGCAATCTGCAAGATGGCCTCAACCGCATCAGCTATTCGCTCTAGACTCTTGGCTACTCTCTCACTCACAATCTCTTTGCTTGTTCTCTTCATGGTTTCTCCTTTCTTTTCTCATATTCTCTAAGCGCAGCAACCCAAACCAGCCACAAGATCTTATCGATCTATTCTAACCCCGCGCTTCGTGGATCTTCACATTAAATAAAAATTACGAATAAAAATGCCTACGTCATACTGTGCGGTAACCCCTCAATTTTTACGTCATACTGTGCAGTAGTATTTTTAAGAATGCCTAGGTTTACACGCTTTTTCAAAAAGCGCCTACGTCATACTGTGCAGAGTCTACGTCATACTGTGCAGTAGGCAAAACGGCATAGTCGCACCAGTAGCAACTATACAGCGACCAGTAGCAACTATACAGCGACGGAAAAAATTAGGAGACTCTCTTAGAGATATCTTAAGAGATATCTTAAGAGAGAGAGCTTACGCCTCCCCCAGCTTTTGGCTGGTCGGCACGCCGCAAGAAAAAACCGCTCAAAAAAAATTGGGGCCAAATCTTCTTCAGCAATCCGCTCAATGCCGTTCGCTACTCTCTCACTCACAATCTCTTTGCTTGTTCTTTTCATAGTTACTCCTTTCTTTTCTCATATTCTCTAAGCGCAGCAATCCAAACCAGCCACAAGATCTTATCGATCGATTCTAACCCCACGCTTCCCGGTGGGCCTTCAGTCTTCCACACTGCGTCAACAAGCCCTAACTGACACGTAATTGACTCAACCCCATTCTCGCACGATGGCACCACAAACTCTCCAATAGGTCTTGTGCTATGAGGATCAAACTCCTTAATGCGCTTGGTAAGCTCATCAACGCCATAACACTTTCCCGTACTGCATCGCTCTGGCCCGTCAAAGCAAATTCGAGTTAATGAGAACTCATTCTCTTCACTCCACCCGCTTTCGCTGAAAACTATTTCCAGCTCCGCGACGCCCTCTTTAAGGAGTAGATCGGCGCATTCTTTCTCAGTCATAAATCACCTAGTTACTCCTTTGGCACATCGAGGTAGCTTAACTCATCAAGTGACTTACCTATTCCAGGGTGGCTTAACTCATCAAGGGCGTCTGCTATTGCAGGCAAGGCCTTAAGTGACTTACCTATTCCAGGTAGGCTCTCAAGTGAATCAGCGATTCTACTTAGGCTTTCCCCAATAAAACGCAATGTTTCTAATTGATTCGGTTCTAACATTCTCTTACTCCTTTGGCATATTGTCGGTTATTTTGTCTGGTTCATCGGCGTAGCTATCGACTACGATTTTGTAGGTTACA
>Ga0307379_10002543_pt1 | contig 26928 bp, 28 predicted proteins | sample UN2MG_FD_202237 | JGI IMG/M metagenome (GOLD analysis project Ga0307379, IMG submission 202237) | Soil microbial communities from Risofladan, Vaasa, Finland - UN-2 | ecosystem: Environmental > Terrestrial > Soil > Coastal area > Acid sulfate soil | place: Finland: Risofladan, Vaasa | collected...
GCAAGGGCGTCTGCCTTCGCGGAGGCGAGTGATATGGACAAAGATCTGAAGGTCACCCTGCAGCACAAAGGTCTGCCGTACTTCGGCTACCGCTACCAAATGCCAGGCCACCAAAAGGATCCCCTCCCGTCGAGGATCATCATCTCCTTCCGAGCCGACAACCGCTCGTCGCACCAGAAGGGTCACGTCTGGGGCATTCGCTACCAGAAGGCCGGTCACCTGCTCGGGACCAAGGACTGGCAGTACTGCTACTCCGGGTCCGAGCGCAACGTCGGCAACGCGGACAGCATCGTGCTCGCGCTCTTCACCGTGGTCTCCGAACTCATCGGGAAGGGCTGGCGCATCACGAGCATTCCCACCGCCGACCAGGACGACTTCCTTAAGAGGCTGCACGCCGCCGGCAAGGCCGAGCAGAAGCAGGCCAACCAGGTCACGAAGGCCTACGAGGAGGAGCGGCGACAGGAGAAGCTGGACGGCATCGCCAGGCTCAGGGAGATCATCTCCGAGCACGGTCACGAGCACGTCGAAGAGATCTACAAGCTCTGGAACGAGTACGCCTGGGAAGTCAGGGAGGAGAACAATGACTACTGATCTGCCTGAAGCAAAGGTCTGCGCCTGCAACGTGGGGCCAGGGAAGTTTGAGGGTGAGCCACCCCTGACCTTCCTCGCCTACCACGCAATGCTCCACGGTGACGTGGACGCGACGACGCAGTCGCCGGGGATCTCGGACTGGTTCCGCCGACCCTTCAACTTCGACGCCGACCCGGACGCCATCGTTCGCGCCAGGGCTCACGGCTACTGCAAGTCGTGCATCCAGGACGCGCTCGACAACGAGAGCTTCGGCCTGGTGCTCACCGAGGACAGCAACGGCTTCGTCTACCTGGTCCGCTACACCACCGAACTGAAGTACGACGCCGCGCTCCAGGAGGCGATGGACAGCCTGGACGAGAGCGAGGAGGTAAGGAACCCATGAACTACCTGGCCGAGAAGCTAGGCTTGCGCCCCAGGGACATCGTCTTCTTCATCCTGATATTCCTGGTGTGGCTCGCCGGCTGTGCGTCGGCACCCAGGGTCACCAGGGTCGGGCCCTGCACTACCACCACCTGCGGCATCGTCTGCTGCAACAACGACGGGCTCGTCTGCCCGCCATGCAAGTGATCGCATTCGGAATCATCACGTTCGCGGTGATCGTCGCCGCGTTCTTTACCTGGGCCATCTACACGCTAGCGGAGGGAGACCGTGAATCAGAGAACTTGGAACGAAGAGCCACAGGAGTTCGTGGCGGAAGGACGGCTGGAACGACTGTGCTCCAGCTACGCCGACGGGATCGACAGAGTCGTTGAGCTTGAGCGCAAGGGCTGGGCGGAGGGGGTCACCGACGAAGAGTAGTGTCGGCGATGGTGGCGGTCCGCTGGGGCTCGGTGTCTCTAGCGCCGGGCTCCACGGGCCCCACCACGTCCTTCGTGTGGAACTTGGCGATCCCGTCCACCAGGCGACGGCCCTGGCCGAGGAGCGCATCGCACAAGAACACGTCGTGAGTGATGTTCCCCTCCAGGTGGACGATGATCCCGCTGTCAGTCAACTCCCCGATGATCTTCAACTCGTACCTGGTGTTCTGCGGCGTCCCATCGATCATGCTGCCCTCGGCGGTCGGATGAGCACGCGGAACTCTTCGAGCGAGACGCCTAGGGCCTTCGAGATCTCGAAGGCCCTCTTCAGTGTCGGGGCCCGGCGTCCCGCGGCCAGGTGGGAGAGGTAGCTGTAATGCACGCCGACCTTCTTGGCGATCTTCCGCAGGGTCGTCCCGTTCTCGTGGGCGACCGTGACCAGTGTCCGTTTCTTTCGTGGCATGAACCGATTATAGCAGGGGTGACAAGGGGTCAACCCGGCGTTGTCAGCGTTGACAACCGTGATAGAATGGTTCCAGCTAAAATCTCACTTTCACAATAGGAGTCAAGCATATGAGTAGAGGAACAAAAGTAAGTAGGCCAGAGGGCAAAGACTTCCCCGCGGCCCCCGAAGGGCTGCACCCCGCCGTCTGCGTAGACGTGTGGGAGATCTGGACAGAACCCCGAGACGAGCGATGGGGCGGCGGCCTCGTGGACCGCACCCGCATCATCTGGCAGATCGACCAGACCTTCAAGAACGAGAAGGGCGAAGAGGAACGCTACCAGGTCATGCAGACCTACACGGCATCCCTCGACGACCGCTCCAACCTCTACAAGCATCTGAAGTCCTGGCGCGGTCGCAGCTTCAGCGAGGACGAACTCAAAGAGTTCGAGCTTGAGAACCTGGTCGGCGTCAACTGCCAGCTTCAGATCGTCCGCAACGTCGCGGGCAACGGTAAGACCTACGCCAACATCGCCGCCATCGTGCGGGCGGACAAGAACGCCGAGAAGCTCATCGTCACGAGCGGCTTCGTCCGCCGGAAGGATCAGAAGCGAGAAGACCAGCACGAGCAGCACGACCAGGAGCCCATCGACGAGTCGCAGTTCGCCGCCACCGACGACGACGTGCCCTTCTGATGGTTGACTTCAAGGCGAAGCTCAAGAAGGAAGCCAAGAAGCGCAGCAGGAACGACGGCTACGGTCGTTCCTCGCGCTTCTACGAAACCCCCGAGGGGATGATCTACCCCTCGGTCACCACCATCCTGAGCGCGATCAACAAGCCCGCGCTCGTGCCCTGGGCCGCGAAGGAAGAGCGGAAGATGGTGCTGACCGCACTGCGCGGCCTCATGGACTCGAAGCCGGATGGCGTCAAGGTCAGCCGGCTACAGTTCATGGCTCAACTCGACGACGCCATCGGCAAAGAGAAGGCGCACTCGAAGCTCCTCAATAAGGCCAGCAACATCGGGACGCAGATCCATGAGATGGCCGAGTGGGTGCTGCGATCTGAGCTTCAGCAGGAGACGGGCCCCGAGCCCGTGCTGAGCGACGAGGCGCAGAGCGGGTTCGTGGCCTGGGACGACTGGCGCAAGAGCGTCAACCTGGTCCCGCTCCTGATCGAGCAGACGGTCTACTCGGACAAGCACAAGTACGCCGGCACGCTCGACCTCCTCTGCGAGATGGACCTCCCCCCAGTCGATGCCTTCGGTTACCCCACAAGCCTCACGGGGCGCGGCACGGTGATGACCGACTGGAAGTCCGGGAAGGGTATCTACAACGAGTACCACCTCCAGACCGCCGCCTACATCGAGGCCATCATCGAGATGGGTCACGCACCGAATGGCACGCACGGCCTGATCGTGCGCGTGCCGAAGGTCATCGGCGACCCCAACGTGGAGACCGGCTTCATGCCGAGCAAAAAGGTGAGGCCGATCTTCAAGGCATTCCTCGCCACGCTCGAACTCTGGTCGTGGCTCGATCAGATGCCGAAGAAGTGAGCCACACGCTCAAGTTCGACGGGGCTGTCAAGGGTGGACGCTTCATCCCCGAGGACAGCCAGCGTTTCAAGAAGGCGCTCATGTCCCGCGAGGGGAAGGCTTCGCAGCTAACCCTGGGACCGATCCCTCGCGGGAGATCCGATCCCCAGTTGAGGTTCTACTGGGGCGTGCTCATCGACGCGTGCCGCCTGGCGACCGGGGCAGAGCCTGACGACTTCCATGAGGAGTTCAAGGAAAAAGTCCTGCGACCGTTTCTTGAACGTCGCACCTGGAAGGCTCTGCCAAACGGGAAACATCTCCTGGGCCGACCATCGACCGGAGCACTCAGCCTGGACGAGATGACGACGTACATAGGCCTCTGCCGCGACTATGCCTACGGCGAGTGGGATGTCGAGGTCGAGGACATCGACCACGTCTCGATGCGATGATTCGCTGGTGCGCTCGTAACGCCGAGCCCCACAACAAAAGAGCCAGATCGGGGCCTTTTGTTGTGGGGCAGTTTCTGCTTGACTGGAGTAACGCAGTCACGTTACAAAGGGGGCCATGAGCTACGCCAAGCTGTTCTCATCCATCGTCCACTCCACGGTCTGGAGAGAGGCCATGCACGTCAAGATCGTGTGGATCACCATGATCGCCCTGGCGAACCGAAAGGGCGAGGTCGCCGCCTCGATCCCCGGCCTGGCCGATGCCGCCAAGGTCTCCCTTGAGCAGTGCGAGGAGGCCCTGCAGCGCCTCTCTGCGCCCGACCACTACAGCCGCACGAAGGACTATGAGGGCCGTCGAATCACGGACGTAGACGGGGGCTGGCTGCTCCTGAACTACGAGAAACACCGCGACCTCCGCGACGAAGAGGAGAACCGGATCAAGGTCCGGGAGCGCGTTCGTCGTCACCGAGCGAAGCGTAACGATCCGAGTTACAGTAACGCCTCGTCACGCCGGGTAACTACACCAGCACCAGCACCAGCACCAGCACCAACGCCAGATACAGACGGACGGACAGACGGTCCGTCCGTTCACCGTGGTGCCGACACCCCGACTTCCATCCAGATTCAGACGGAGGTACTGAACGAACGACGGTCCCTCGAAGCGGCGTTGTTCGTTCGTGTCCGTTCGCTCCAGGAGGCGGCCCCAGGGACACAGTGGGCCGATTGGTCCGCGGTCCAGTGGATGCGGGAGGTGACCTCGTACAAGCGCCGTGACGGGGCGGGGAAGACCCGAGGGGTCGAAGACCCCGCCCTCCTCCGGACCCTCGATGCCATCGAGAAGTCCATCGCCGATGCCGACTGGTGGCTGGAGAAGATCGCGAAGGAGAACGCCGATGGGTAGAGGCGACGACGGCGACAACGTCATCCCCTTCCGCGGGAAGGACGGTGGGCGCTACGACGGGCGGCAGGAGTACCCCGCCTACCACGAGGCCCACGAGGAATGGGACACCGCACGCCGCGTCGTCATCGGGAGGAACGACTACGGGACGTGCCGCATCCGGATCGTCAACCCGCTCTGGGCCGACCGGGCCGAGGAGTTCGCCTACCAGGTGGCCGTCGAGTCGAATCCCCAGGGAGACACCGAGGGATCCCTGGCCTACGCCCAGCGCGTCTCCGAGATCGCGACGGCGAAGATGGCTGGCCGCCTGGTCGAGCCGATGCCGCGCACCAGGATGACCCGGCGCGAGACGGACGCTCAACTCCAGAAGCTCCGCGAGCAGGCTGCGCGTCTGCCGGCAGGGGAGAGGGAGGATGACGATGACGCACCCTTCTGATGACGGCGGGCAGGGTACGTTCGACTGGGGCAAGATCGGCCAAGAGGCCCGCGGCGCAATCGAACAGGTTGAGAATGCGGCGAAGCCTGAATGGTTACGCCAGGCCTACGAGGCGCTCGTGCGATGCGCGGAAGAGAACGAGACTTTCATCTCGGACGACGTGTGGCGATACGACCTCAAGCGCACACGCGAAGACCGCGCCCTGGGCCCCGTGTTCCTTCGGGCGAAACGACAAGGGATCATCGAGAAAACGGGGACACTCCGTCCGTCGGTTCGGTCCCACCTCTCCGGCAAGCCGGTATGGCGGTCACTGATCCCGAGGAAGAGTTAGCATGGTGACTAGGAGGCAATATAGCCATGCGAACGAGAGACACGCTGTGGGTCGTCGCGCCCCTTGTCCTGGCGTCAGTGGGATGGGGCCTGATGATCGCCTGTACGAGCGACAAGCCGACCACGCCGAGCCCCGCATTCGTCCAGCCATCCGCTCCCGAGCTTCAGGACACAACCGCGCAGATCGTCACTGCTCCCCAGGTGGTAGCCGACCCGAACTTCGTCGGGGACTGGAACGGTTGCTCCCTGGAGATCGAGGCGAAGTTCGCCCGAGAGTTCACCGTGAAGATCCACAAGATTCTCGGTCCGAGTATCTGGAATCAGAAGCTCGTGAACACGCACCACATCAACGTCGTGAAGGGATCGAATGCCTTCGACTACTGCTGGACGAAAGACGAGTTCGGATGCAAGCTGCAGATCGATGTTGGTGGAGACGGCGGGGGACTGCTCACCTACCACTGGATCGAGGGACCGTTCTGTGGGCCGCAGCCAACGCCGAGCCCGTCACCCTCACCTTCTCCGAGTCCATCTCCGTCACCAAGCCCGAGTCCTTCTCCGAGTCCCTCACCTTCGCCGAGTCCGTCCCCATCGCCGAGCCCTTCACCTTCACCTTCTCCTTCGCCAAGCCCGTCACCTACTCCGTGCCCAACGCCGAAGCCGGGGATATGCCATGTGTCGAACAAGGGTGGACGCGACGGACAGGTCAATCTTGTTCTCTCGCCGAAGGGCCTGTCGCACGTCTCGCACTTGAACGAGGACAAGTTCTGCCCGCCGGATCACTTGGGCGCGTGCTCGTGCTCGAAGGCTCTCGCTGATGCGCGAGCGTGCGGCATCGAAGCGCAAGGCGGGTTCACCTGCAAAATCGAAGGCGGCCAGGAGGACTTCACAAGCTCAACCGGCTGCCACTAAGAAGGAGCCCATGAAGCTCGCCGAGGCCATACGCGCCGGCATCCCTCTCGTGCCGGCCTCGAAGGGCTCGGCGTTCAAGTTCGACGCGACGGGTCGAGAGTGGGCCCAGCGCGAAGCTCACAAGAAAGATCTCCTCGGGGCCGACGCACTCGGCACCGCCCTCATCGGCATGACGGGCGACGCGATGAAGACGGTCGAGCGCGTGTACGACGGTCCCGAGGGCTCTCCGCTCACCATCCTGCGCCGGCTCTACCCAGAGCTATGGGTGGACCTTGAGTCATGCCCGGCCTGCACGAAGATGAGAGCGAGCGGCTGGACTACCGCTCCCCCGAGAAGGCTCTTCTCGCTCATCTGTCATCTCCAGGACAGTCACGACTGGAGCCGTGAGTCTGTCGTTGCGTACCTTGAAGGGAGAAAAAAATGATCGGCTACTTGCGCTCACGCAAAGACCTTAAGGGCCGTCTGTACATTTGCGTGGCAATCCTACAGATCGCCATCGGTGCGCTCCTCGTCTGGCACGGATGGAGCGGGACGCCAGCCAACCTCTACCCGTTCCTCTTCGGGCTCTGGATGCTGCTCGACGTGCGGCTCTGGTTTCAGACCGAGGTGATCAAGGCGTCGTTCTTCTGGTTCGCCACGCATGACATCCCCGATTCCAAAGCCTGAGCCCCGCGGCCCAAGGCCGAAGAAGCGGATCGCCAGGACGAAGCGCCCGGCGCAGTTCCGCGTGCGCGGGAACGTCGGCAAGCTCCGCAAGCTCGCGGACGATCTCATGTCTCTCTTCGTCCGGCACAAGGGCGGATGGAAGTGCTGGGTCTGCACCTCGAAGCGCCACGAGGAGATGCAGATGGCGCACCTCATCGGGAAGGGGGCCCACGCGACCGGGCGCTACATGGAGTCGAACGTCCGCTGCTGTTGCTCCAGATGCCATGTCTACTTCACATATCACCCAGAGGAATGGACCGAGTACCTGATCAAGCGCCTGAGCCAGAACGGGTACGACCGACTCTTCGAGAACGTGCGCGTGCGCCAGGGCAAGCTCGACTACACGCTGGAGATCATCTACTGGGACCAGGCGCTGCGCGGTCGAGACGACCTCGACAAGATCCAGGAGCGATACGATGCGCTCCACGGAAAGGGGGTGAAGTTTGGCGTCCTCAACTAAGACCATCGGCGAGGAGATCGCGAACAAGTGGTTCGGCTTTCTTGATGACCCTCCAAAAGTGATAGCGCGGGGGCCCATGGGGGACCCAGGACTACCAGTCCCGGGGGGCGGTTCGATTCCGACCCCTCCGCTCCAACTCCTCCGGGTGGAGGAGTGCGACCTCAAGGCCATCCAGGCGTTCGTGGTGGCTCATCACTACTCCGGGAGTGTGTTCGGCATCACGGGCCGCCGGTTCTTCCGGGTGGACGTGGACGGGGCCCTGGTCGGGGCGGCTATATTCGGGACGCCCGCCGGTCGAGGCGTCGCGGAGAAGTACGACCCGAACGGCGAAGGGCTCCTCGAACTCCGACGCTTCGTGATGATCGACGACCTCCCGAAGAACGCGGAAAGCCGGACGCTCGGCGTGATGTTTCGCGCACTGAAGAAGGACGGCCTCCGCTTCATCTTGAGTTATGCGGACCCGTCCCACGGCCACGTCGGGGTCATCTACCGTGCCACGGGGTTCACCTACCTGGGGACCACCTCGGCCCGAAAGCACGTCCTGTGGAAGGGCAAGAAGTACCCCGACCGAAACATCCATCAGACAAATTTCCCCTACCACCACGAACTCCGCGCCGCTCTCGCCGATGGGTCCGCCGTCCGATTCAAAGTCCCCGGAAAACACATATACCTGAAGGAGTTAACCCGCTGGCGATAGAGAGGGGGGAGTGATGTGGACACCGTGGAGATCGATGTGGCGAACGTGGAAGTTCCACAAGGACAACGAAGCGGCCTGGAGGGAGCTACGCGAGAAGTCCCAACTCCTCGCCGAGAGCAACAAGGAGTTGGCTAAGGCGATCACGTCACTGCAGTCAACCGTGAGGAGAAGGCATGGAGGGCACAACAGATGGGAATCCTGAAGGGTGACGGGCAGCACGGATCGAACCCGCTCGCACGACGGTCCCACGAGTTCGACGAACTCCTGAAGGAGCGTGGTCAGTGCGAGACCACCTGGCGCGCACAGGACAAAGATCCCGAGCACTCGTTCCACCGCTGCAACCGCTACCAGCGTCACGGTGCGAACCACAAGTGCAACTGCGGGACGGTGAGGAAGCAGACCAACCGACTGCGGGGACTCGGGCAAGCGGGGACGAGGGCATAGGCATGAACCTATCGAAGGCCGGACACCCATCGGACCGCACCGCGCTCTCCCTGATCCGCCAGGACTACGAGCACTGTCTGAGGCGGGCCAGGGAGGAGAGGGGCGGTGGCCCATCCCACCACTTCTGGATCAACCGCCGCGACCACCTGGAGAAGATCCTCCTGATCCTGAAGCACCACAAGCTGGGGAGGCACTGATGGACAAACCACTACACGTTCAGGTGGCTGAGGCGCTGGGGTGCAAGCTCCGCTTGATAGAGCAGACTCCAGCAGTGCTTGGTAGCTACTGGACCTGCGGTTGTCCAGAGTTTCAGTCTCACGGGAATCTCCACGGCTGCCACCGCTACGACACCGACTGGTCGGCCACGGGACCGCTGATCGAGAAGCACAACCTTCATCTGCGTCCACAGCCCTGGTGGCCGAGAGCCGACCAGCCCGAGAAGGCGTGGGAGGCCCGCGCATATCTCACGAAGCCAGAGCATCGAGAGGAAGCAATCTACGGAGAACCAGGATCCACCCCCCTCATCGCCGTCTGCAATCTGATCCTCGCGCTCGCGAAGGAAGGGAAGCTCTAATGGGACGAAGCGCCGGGGCCGGGTTCCCCCTCACCCTCCGCTGTGCGATGTGTAAGAAACGTCGTGGCTACAGTCTCGCCAGGGACCAGAACTCCAACATCGGCACGAACCTGGTGGCAACCGGGAAGACGAAGCCGGTGAAGCGCGACGGCCACCACACCCACGGTATGCGCCAGGCCAACCAGAGGATCGAGTACCGCTGCACGGACTGCGGCCATATCGGGTGGTCCCGGCACACCGACGCCGAGCGGCTCCTGAAGAGACTTGAGGCAGCGATGAGAACGCGATCTGAGGCCCTTATAACGCCCCTGGACGACACGAATGGCTGAGGGACGACCACCTGGGTGCGCGGTCTGTGGGAGGGCCTGGGAGAGGCGGAATCAATATGGGCTCTGCTGCTCCCAGCCGTGCTCGAACGTCCTCTCCGCGATCAAGCGCCTGAAGCGCCTCAACGGGCCCTGGAAGATCCAGGACCGGGACCGCTGGACCCGCCTGGGACTCAGGGCATTCCGGTCAGCCTGGAAGGCTTGACAGGGGCCCTGAGTCCCCTACACTAAGGTTCGAGGGTGGCGTAGGGCGAGGGGTCGGCCTGGTTGCCCAACTTGGTGACGACCCCCACCCTCAACTCCTATTCGGACCCGTCAAGGGTAACCGAGGTCCGCTCTGAACCATCCAGGTCCGCATCGATGCGGTTCTTCGTGTCGGCCAGGTCACGGAACTTCACGTTCGCTGTCCCGTCCCCGTTGTCCGTGATGATGGTCTTCGAGCCCACATAGGCCAACAGGATCCTGTTGTACTCGCTCACCGAGATCGAGCCCTCGACGATGGTCGTGTCCGGGTCGAGCCCGACCGTGATCGCCTGGACCGGCTGCTGGTAGTTGATGCGAACGGTGAACGCCCCGACCGTGTCGAGGAAGGGATCACCACCACCGAGCACCAGGAGAACACCCGTCGTCACGGCCAGGGTGTAGTCGAGTTCGTCTGGGGAGATCCTCCAGAAGTTCGTCAGGAAGGCGTAGTGAGGAATGCTCGTGCCCGCGCCCGCGTCAATATCATCGCCGCCCGTGGATTCAAACGCCTGAGGATGACCGGCGTTCGCGGACGAGATCTTCACCCAGTCCTTCCACCGCGAGTAGAGGTCCGTCACGTTCAACTCCGTGCCTGGATCGAGCGCGATGTTGAGAGTCGGACCGTCAAAGGTATAGACAGCCATCAAGGATTACTGTAGTTGCGGTCGAAGCGTTGCTGGATCGGGATGCTGGTGGGTGTGGCTGTGACCGTGTAGCCCTCGACCCGGATGTACTCGTAAGTCACATTGTGGATGACGTAGTCCACAACGGTCGCCGCATCCAAGGACCAGGCGAAGCTCCGATTATCAGTGGTCCCGGCTGTGGCGTTCTCGATCCCGGCCAACTCCGTAGTGGTTCCCGTTGCATAGATCCTCACCTCGGTGTTGTCCCTCATCCCAGTGAAGGTGGTCGTGACGCTCGCACTGATGTTGACCGTGGCTCCGTCGGTCTTGAAGGTGGGAATGCTGCCGTCGGTGACGCTGACCGTAACTGTCCCGGTGGTCCGCTTGAAGTGAAGGGCCGCGCTGGTCGAGGCGTCAGCACCGTAGCCGGTGAAGACGTTGCCATCGATGGTCATGGTGAGGGGACTGGTGGTCCCGAACTCGATGGCGTGGGTGAGCGCGGTGCCCATCGTGTACTCGCAGTCGGCGAGCAGGGTCACCGGGTCTGTCGCCACATTCCAGATGACGGCGCTGGTGTCGGCTGTTCCCTCGTAGCCCGATACCTTGTTCCTGGCGAAGCTCGCACCAGCAACAGTGATCTGGTCGCAGCCAGTGAAGACGCTATCGTCCCAGGTCACCGCCGTGTCGAGAGTGATGGTGTCACCCCGGTCCACGTTGACAGCATTCAGAGTGGCGCTGGTGACCCCAGCGAAGCTCAGAACCACCGTGTGAGGGGCAACCGCCTTCAGTGTGCCCTGGGACAGATCGACAGTGGTTGTGCCGGATCCCTCCTGAAACAATAGCTCGTAGAAGCCAGCCGCCACCGCTGAGGAGGCACCGTCCGAGAGAGTCTGCTGCTCCCACACCACCGTGAAGCCGCTGTCGATGAACTCTGTGTTCCCTGCCCCGGACGCAATGCCGATGCTCAGCTTGCTCTTCACAAACAGGATGCCCGACACCTCGCGCAGCCCACCGAACCGGCCTGTCGTGACGGTGTCCTCGAAGGTAACGAAGTCTGCGAAAGTACATTCAGCCGAGCCCGCATCGCCCAGCGTGATGTTGTAGCCCTGCCCCACAGAGTAGGCGTCGATGAAAGCGTTGTCGGTGTTACCCGTAATGGTGACGGTCGTCTTCCAACGGGCAGCAAACCCGTCCACGCCGGACAACTGTGCCGGATTCCCTGCGAGTGTCCAGACCGCAGTGCCTGCTACTACCTCATCGAAGTCAGCCGCAGGGTTGATAACGTAGGATGCCCACCCACCGAGGTAGCCCGCCTGCGGACCGACGTACCACCTCCCGATTGAATCGGTGGCGAGGTTGTCCACCATGCCGATGCCGAACCCACCAGCGGCGAGAGTGTCCCAAGCAGCAAAGATGTTCATCCAGGCAAAGAGGTGGTCACCGTCATTTCCTCCAGCCGCCGAGAAATCGAACGGCTCACCGATGACATCTGTCGTGTTGACGGTTTCGACTTGGACGGTTGCGGCAGAGACCTTCTCGCCGAGGGAAGCAGTACCCTCGACGAAGTTCACTGTGTCAACGGAGAGCGAGCCACCCCACCCAGCATCCGCATCGCCAGTGATTACTTTCCCGACGTTGGACCCAATGCCGTACCACACCACAACCGCAACAGACATCCAGCTACTCCCTTACGGATTGAGGTAGTTGCGCTCCAGGGCAGCGACCACGGAGAAGCTCAGCCCGGTGGCCCTCGTGATTGTCAGAGGAGCCGTCTGCACGAACTGGGCCTTAGTGGTTCCGATTGCCCTGATGATCACCGAGGCATCGGTCGCTGCCGTCCTGCCTCCCTGTACGTTGTTGTCGTAGTCGAAGTCAAAAGAGGTCGAGGTCGCGACGATGGCTCCCTCGATGGGAGTCCCCGAGTTGTCGTTCACGATGATCGCGTCCGCGGTATCGATGGGGTTCTCGTCTACGTCGATGGTGACGCCGGACTCCGCGATGCCGACAGCCTCCCCGTCCACCCTGACGACTGTGTAGTCCTGGGTCGAGACGTTGACCACGGTCACACGGAAGAGACCGTTGTTGGCCGGATCGACGAAGCTGTCAACCTTGATGTAGTCGTTCACCAGGAGCGCCGGCAGGAACGAGCCCGGCGACTCCAGGTCGTAGGTGCTGCCCGCAGGCCCGACCACCGCACCGTCCGTGAGGTTCGTCCTGGTGGTGTACTCGAAGAACATCCAGAACTCAGGTGCCGGGTCATCCGGGAAGAGGTTGGCGTTCCAGGTGATGCTGCCTGCAGCGACGAACGGGAAGTTCCGCTGAACCCCCGTGTTGTCGAAGAAGAACATGTTGTTGGTGTCGTTGGCGTCGAAGCCCTCTACGATGACTCCCGTGCCACCACCGTTCGGGTTGGCCGGGATGCCCTCGCCCCAGAACTGATCGGCACCGACATAGAGGGCAAGCTCGTCTGCCGTCTTACCCGTGATGACCTGGTCGGTGTTGTCGATGTCCGAGGCCTGGCGAAGCTGGTACTGAACCTTCTCGTAGATCTGCTGCTTCGTCGCGGTAACCGGCGTCCCCTGAGTGGCCGTGAACGAAACATCCGTGGCCGAGGCGATGGTTCCAGTGACCGTGATGGTCGTGTCGGTGTGAGACACGATGGGGAAGGTGGTGTTCTCGTCCGTGCCTTCGTGGATGCGGAGCGTGCCGCCGTTGAAGGCGGTTGCGCCGAACTGGTTGATCCCGCCCTCGGCGCTCGTCAGGACCGAAGCAGCGCCTGGAGCCGAACCGTCCACGCCCGACTGCGTCCCCACGTCCACCACGATTCCGAAGTCCCGGTTCGTAGCCGAGTCCACCTCGCGGTTGAAGGCCTGATCGAAGTACTTGATGACGATCTGGGTCCAGGGGAGACCGCCAGTGATCGTGGCGTCCGTCGAGTCGATGTTCTGATCGGCGGCGTTGGCGAGCGGGAACTTGATGACCTTGTTGACGACGCTCGTCTCGCCCGCGCTCAACAGGTTGGCCTGGTCGAAGATCTTGCCCTTGGGGTCGGCGTCTCGAACGCGAAGGAAGGTGTCGAAGCTGTTCGAGTCATCGATGGCGAGGGTCGCGGTATTGTCGTCCGTGTCCGCGGTGACCGTGGCAGTCGGAACTCCGAGCGAAAGCGCCACCACAGAGGTGATGAGAAAGGTTCCGTTGTTCGCCCCGGTCGTGGCGTTCGTGACCTCGACCTGGCCGCCGACCTGGTAGCCGTCAGTGATGAAGCTCCCGCCGTCGTTTCTGTCGATGCTGTCGTCTGCGCCACCACCATCGGTGAAGTCGTACCCGTTGGGGGTCACCACGGCCCTGGTGACCTCAGCGTTGTAGAACTTCACCGGCTCGTTGACCGGACCAGCGAACTCGTAGTTCACCGCGCCGGCAGTGTCGGTCGCGTCCGTTCCGAAGCGGTAGTAGGCCGTGTCCGTTGTCGCGTTCTCGAACGTGCCGAGAGTCGTCACGTTGAAGAACTTCCGACGGAAGGAGCCATCGTCGTAGTAGGCGTTCCAGCCGGCATTGCGGATCAGGCGGATGGTGTCGGTCGTGACCGGAGACGTGATCTTGTCCGCGAACATCCAGCCGCTGAAGTTGCCCGAGGGGTCGGTCCCCATCTCGGCCTTACCAGCGTCGAAGTCGATGAAGGTCATCGGGAACGGATGCGGGATGAGAGTGGCGTCGGCCTTCCAGTCGTCCTTGAACCTGGAATGGGTCGCGAGCATGGTGACGCCATCCACGGACAGCGATCCCTGCTCCACGAGCCACACGTCCCGGCCCAGGGTGTCGTACATGATCGACAACGGCGTCGCCGTGGTGCCGAACATGCTCACGGCCTCGGCGGCAGCCGACCCGACCGGAGTCCCGGTCAACAGATCGGCGGTGATGGACGAGGTCGTTGGCGACCCGCCCGTCTCGACATAGAGACCATTCTTGTCGGGGTCCGAGTGGTCTCGAACCTCGAAGAAGTCGCCAGCACCGATGGTCGGCAGCGATGCCGTCCCGGTGATGACAACGGTATTGCCTGAGGGGGCTCCCCATACAGCGTCCGTTGGAGACGTGAGTGCTCCAGCATTCAGATCGTCAGGATCGGTGATGAGGGCCATGTCGGTTGCTCCTTACGCAGAAACCTCGGCCCAGGTGACCGAGAGGAAGACCAGCGGAGTTGTGCCGGCTGCGCCGGTCTCCTCCAGGGAAAGCGCCGAGCCCGGCACCACGATGAACTCGCCCTGGCCCAGATAGTCGTTCTGAACCGTGTTGGTGGTGAGCACCTGGAAGGCTGGCGAGAGAAGCGACGGCGTGACGGCCAGGGTGGACAGAGTGTAAGCAGTGCCCACCCCGGTTGCCGTGCTGCCGACTTTGGAGTTCAGGACGGCGAGTGCCGCGCCTCCGGAGGGAGTCGTGGTCTGGAGACTCCCCTGCCAGAAGACAGTGCCGAGCCCGAGAGTACCAGAGAGCACAGAGCACTTCGACCGGAGCACGACCAGGTTCTTCCCTGAGCCCGGCGGGTTGTAGAGCGAGAAGGGCGGCGTCGTCGAGGTCGCCGTGCCTGGCGCAACGCCGGCAGCAGCGATGGTCGCCATGTAGACCTGGCCCCTTCGCCCGTACTCATAGAACGGAGGCAAAAGCTCCGCAGTAAGAACCTGACGAAATCCACCGAGACCTGGCGGCGTCTCGATGTCATCGCTGATTGGTGAAGCTGCAACGCCGGCTCTGAAATCGAAAAGCATCTTCTTCTCCTTACCACCCGCTCGGGACGTAACTCGGGAAAACGTACCCGTTGGTGATCCCGCCCGTCGTGGTCGGCACCGGATCGGTCAGGCCAACTCCATCACGTCTCAGGCTCAAGATCTCCTTGAACACGAGGATCAGTTCCTCAATCAAACGACGCACGTCATCGTTCTTCGTTCGTAGCTTGCAACCATCGAGAGTGAAGCTCACGCGCACCTCGCTCTCAGGGCTTCGTCACGAAGATCGTAGGCGACCAGGAGAAGCTCCTCCAGAAGCTGGACGAGTCCCTTGTCCGTCACCTCGGCCTGGCCCAGGTTGTCCACGCAGATGCCTTCGAGTCCCAGGAGGAAGTCGAGGGCGTCCGTGGCGTGGACGTGGCCGCCCGTCGCATAGCCTCTTGTCGAATCTCCGATGTCCCCCTCGGCCCCGAGGGTGATCGCGCTCGGGAGATCCTGGGTCTCGACACTGTCGTCGCCGCCCATGTGCGTCACGGCATGCGCCCGCGGAGCAGAGTTGTAGCGATCCCACAGGCGCTTGTTCAGTTCGTGCTGGGTCAGAGCCATCGACATCACAGCCTCGATGACCTCGCCCAGGGGCTCCCGTACTTCGAGAGGAAGGTCTCTCCCGAGAAGATGGCGTGCCCGCTCGACGCGGGCGAGCGCGCTCGGGAGTCCACCGGGCTTTCTGATCTCAGTCAGTTGAGTTTCTCCAGCGGTGAGTCCTTCGGCTTGTCACACTTCCTCGCCCAATCACCCAAGGCGAATCGTGTCCCGTAGATCGCCCCCACCCTCCAGGGCGACCCGTTCCACCGCACAGTATCTCCTATCCCGTAGGTGTCCGGTGCCCACACCATGATCGCCTGGCCCTCATACGTCTTCGTTCCGGTCAGTAGAATCTGCTTCATCTCGCCCTCGCATTCTCCGACAACTGCTCCCTGGCGGTGCGCTGGAACGTGTACGAGCGAAGAATCATCTGCTTCGCCATGTCGCGATACTTGTCGTAGGCCTTCCGGATCTGCCCGACCTTCGAGTTCGCGCCTCCCTCTTCGAGGGAATCCGGGAGCAACTCCCATCGAGGGTTTCGCATCAGCCGGCGAAGCTCGTTCGCGGCATTCCTGTCGGCCAGGTGGAGGAGGTCGATGTGCTCGCGGTCGAGCATGATCTGCTGTCCACGAATGGTCATAAAGTTCCTGGGCTCACCAGGGACGTAGCCGATCTCGGCCATCAGTCCTTCGAGTTCCCTGCCCGTGCGCTCGCCCGAGATCTGCACCGGGCTGAGGGCCCTCATCACTCCACCGAGAACACCCGTGCCGGGGCGCACGATGGGCTCACCTGTCGGACCGTACCGCGCAGGAACCTGCTTCGAGAGGACGGGGATATCCCGCGCAATGCTCTTCCCAAGGCGCTCGGGGAATCCGCCCAGGCCACGGGTGGTCGGGCGCACGTCCCTCATCACTGGGTCGAGAGCCGTGGCGAGGCGGCCAGACATCCGGGGGACGTGCATTGTCCCGATGCTGATCAGGTATCGAGCGCCTGCGTTCGCCGGGTCGGAGAGAGCCTCACTCCAGTCGATGAGCCCCTTGAGGTACGTCCGGTTCGTGAAGTTCTCACCGATGGACCCAATGGCCTTCGAGACGATGTCCTTCGGGTCGCGCACGTTCGGAAGCTCGACCACGTCCGCGGCGACGCCGAGCATCTGCGCGATGGGATCGAACCTTGAGAAGGGAATGTAGAGCTTCTTCCCAGTCGTCGGATCCGTGGCGACGATGGAGTATGGCCTCCACCCCGTCTCCATCTTTGCCTTCTTCTCGTTCCAGTCCGGTGGCCCACCTCCCGTGAGCTTGCCCATGTGCGCGGCGGCCATCGCGGTTGCGAAGACCGCGGTCCCGACCAGGCGCTGCGAAACGATGTCCACCGCCTGGCCCTGATCCATCGTGCGCTGCTCGCCGAACTTGTCGGTCCACTCGATCCCGAGCTTGCCGTTCTTCTTCTTCCCCTTCAGCACCTGGATCGCCTTCACTACATCCGGCGTCAGGAACCCGAGTGGGGAGTGGTGGATCGCGTACCTGGCGATGTTCGATGGCGTCCGCACGAACGGAAGGACCGCTGTGACCCAGGGCCACCTCGTGTCGATCTGCCGGATCATATCGACAGCCGCCCAGGGCTTGTCACGGAAGAGCCGGCGCGCAGTCTGCGAGCGGATGGTGTTGAGGAGGTCCGGGTACATCTCTGGTCGGCGATGAAGATCCCGGATAGTCTCGACCATATCGGCCTGGAGGGCTGGAACACCCGCTCCTTTGCCGAGCTTCTTCACGGCCATCCGATAGGCGTGCTTCGCCATGAGCCCCTGACGGATGGGCGCTGCGAACAACTCGTCTCCAGCTTGCAGGGCATCGAGTGAGGTGGCGAACATCCGCCCGAGCTTTCCCTTGAAGGGTGAGACCTGGTACTCCAGACGACGCCCGAGTTCGAGCTTGACGTTTCCCTGCGCGTCCTTGGCAAGCTCCCCGGTCCAGGCGCGCTTGTAGATCTGGACGAACCTCTCATTGAGGAACGTGTTCAAGGCCTCGGGGGTGGCCTCCAGCATCCCCCCGACCTCTGCCCCCGCCTCACCCAGGAAGCGTTCGCGCTGCGTGCCCCTGAGCATCGACACGGCCCAGTCGAGGCCGGCGGCGTGAGAGGAGTCCACGAGTTCGATCCCCTGCACCAGGGTGTTGCCGAAGACGTTCGCGGCCTCAGAGGAGGGCGTGATCAGGAAGGAGCGCAGTAGCGTCTGCCACTGCTTCCACCTGCCGGCCATCGTGGCGCGGATCGCATCAGCGAGCAGAGGATCACCGCTCTCGAACATCTGGAGCATCTGGTTGGCATCGGCCTCGCTGACGCCCTCGAACTCACGGAACACCTGCTTCAGGAACTGGCGATCCGCGGTCATCCCCGCCTGCATGATCCGGCCCCTGGCGCGGAGAGCACGCCCGGTCCCGGACCCATCGTTGACGTTCGCTCGTTCGAGCGCGACGAAGTCGGCCAGGGACTGCGCGTACTTCGACCTGGCGGCGTCCTCGCCCCCCGTGCCCTTCGCCTCCAGGAACTCCAGCCTGGTGGCCTCCTTCGCCTCGCGCCGGCCACGAACCACAGCATCGAGGGCCATCACCTGGACATCGTCCAGGCGACCCCTGACGGCTCGTGTCAGGATGGACTCGTCGTCCCACTCGATGATCTGCTTGCGGATGGCGGGGTCGAGAGACTTCCAGGCCCGGCGGTGCTCACGGCTGAGGTTGAGGGCCTTGCCAGGGATCCCCAGGGCGCGCTGCTCGGCGAGCGCCTCATCCAAGGTCTCGACCCGCTGCTCGACCCTGGGCTTCTCTCCTGCTGGCTTGGGGCTGCCACCCTCGGGGATACCGCTAGCCTCAGACGCAGCGCCGGGCTCGGTGGCGTACTTGGAACGCCCAGCCCCAGGAGGGCCCCGAGGCTGGGCGGGATCAGTCTCTACGCTGCGGACGGAGGTTCGTTCGAGTCCGGGTCCGGTGGCCCCACCGGCCCGCTGGCCCCATCCTTGACCGGCGGCGAATCGGGCGTTGTAGGCGTCTGCTTCCGCCCGAACACCTGCCACCCACGCTGGAAGATCGGGTGGTCCTCCGGGAGCGCCTTCATCGGCAAATGCTTCGGCATACTTCTCTCCCTTCGGGAACTGGCTCCAGTCATTGGAGATGGCATTCCCGTGTTCCTTAGCGTAACCGTAGTTGACAATGTTGTCAACTCCCAAAGAGGTCTGCGCCTTCCTGGCTGCGTCCAGGAACGTGGTGTTGTCGAGGGGGCTGCTCTCGAACCCGGTGAAGTTCACGAGCACGACGCCCTCGGGGGTCGTCTTCGGGAAGATGCCCTTCATGCGAGCATCGCCGGCTGTCGTCCCAAGCTCCCGCGCCATCGCGTTCATCAAGGTCTCGACCTCGACCTCAGTGAGCCCACGACCCATGTCGATGGCCCAGGCGTTGGCCTGTCCCTTCGGAACCCTGACGCTGCGCCCGTATCCCACCATCTCCTGGCGCATGAGGTAGCCCTGGACCGCAGCATAGCGACGGATCTGTGCCTCGGTCCCAGGATCGATGCCTCGCGTGCGGTCGAAGGTCTCACGGGCCTTGACGGGATCCCCGGTGATTTCCCCGAGGGCGTCCACGAGCATCTGTTGCCGATCCGACTCGGAGGCCTTCCGGTCGGTGTAGACGACACGCTCCTCTCTGTCTAGGAGGTAACGCCCTGTCCCTTCGAGCGCCTTCGCCTCGGGTGGAGCCTTGGACTTCGGGCCCATGTCCTTCGACATCGTCCACTCGCTCTGGCCCATCTCCCTGAAGGAGGCGTAGGCCCCACCGAGTTCACGCGGCGCGGGGAGGGAGGCCTTGAAGCCGGGCTCCAGGCGACCCTCGTAGTAGCCCGGCGCGAGGAACCCGCCCTCGACGGGGATCCCCAGGACAGCGGCGACGCGATCTCTCCCGTATTCATCGTGAAGAACCTCGCGCCGGAAGCCCTCGGTATAGTCGCGCCTCACTTCAATGGGTGCGCCAGCAAGCTCCGGGAGCACGCCTGTCGTCGGGTGGGGCACCGCCTCCATGTTGACGTGAGCGGCGCTCTTCGCCAGAGCATCTGCGAAGTCGAAGTTCTTGATGGCCGGCGGCTCCTGGCCCTGGAGCTTCCCTTCAGCCTGCTTCTTCGCGAAGGGCTCAAGCACCTCACGTCGATACTTCTGCGAAGTCCACACCGCGGCCTGGACTTCGTGCGGCTCCCACTCCAGATCGTAGGCGATGTCCTTGAAGAACTTCTCGGCCCACCTGTACTGCTGCAGCGACGGTGCCGCCTGCTCGTACCCGAGGGCCCGCATCATGTGGATGTCTACCGTGACCAGGTTCGCGTTCTCGGCATTCTTCGGATCGATCTGCAGCATGAGGTTGCCGTAGAAGTTGTTCGTCTTCCGACCATCCCAAGACTGCCCACGGAAAAGAAGATCTTCAGCGGTACGATTCGAGGACTGTGTCCTGCCGGCGGTGATCTCTTTCGCGCCGGACTTGTACTGGTTCCAGGCGCGGATCGCAGCATCCATGTTCGGCTGCACCGCTGTCTGCGGTGAGTAGATCGCCACCAACTGCGCGATGGTCTGCGCGTCGTCCTTGTTCCCTCCGACAGCATCGAGGATGGCCTGCGAGGATCGTCTGTACCAGGGACGCGAGAGCCGACCCTCGTAGGCCATCCCCTTCGTGGAGTCCTTCAGCATCTCGAAGTCGGCCTGGGCCGTGATGCGCGGAGGTGCTCCCACGGCGCGAGGCTCGCCCTGCACCAGGCGCTGCTTCCCGAGCGGGCCCTCCTTGCCCCACATCTTCTTCCAAGCCTTCCCTCGCTCCCTGTGCGCCTCGACAGGCTTGCGTACCCGAGCCTTCGGTTGCCCCAGGCCCTCGGCTGCCTGGCGGAAGACCGACTCAGGGTTCTGCTTGACGATGTCGTAGAGGTTCCGGACACCGCGGGCGATCCGCTGGAAGGTGGTGATCGGCTCCTTCATCCCGGCCTCGGCCCAGTCCGCGAACGCATCGGCTTCGAGTTCCTCGTTGCCTCCGAACCGCTTCGAGAGGTTCGCCAACTGCTTCTTCGTCAGGCTGCCCAGGTGCTTGATGACGTGCCAGTGCTCGTGGATCGGGATGCGTGCGTCGGCCCTGGTGGCGATCTCGATGATCGCCCGGTTCGGGAGACGGTAGGTCGCGCCGACTGCGCCGCGCTTCAACTCCGTCTCGGTCGCCGGTCGCCCGTAGCCTTCCTTGAAGTCCGCCGAGTTGATCGTGATGTGGTCAACGCCAGGCTGCCACGTCACCATCGTCTTGTTCGGGAGGGTGACTGCGTAGATCCTCTCGGATCCCTCGCCCACCACCTTGATGTGCGTGCCCTTCGGATAGATCTTCAGGAGGAGCTTCTCGATGGCCTCCGGTGCGACGGGCCCGGTCTTGCCCTCAGCGGCGAAGAGCGGGGGCCGGCGAATCCGCGACTCGGGCGACCGCATCTCGGGAGTGATGTCTACAGCGTGTGCGGTGAACGCTGCCTGGGGACCATAGTCCCCACCGTTCTTCTCCGCGAAAGCCTTCGCCTCGACCTGTGTCTCGAACGTGCGGGGAACCTCGTCCCTGCCCCACCCCGACCACTTCCCTGAGGCGTAGTCGGCCCCATCCGTCTCTCCGGAAACATCGAAGACCTGGTCCTTGACAGCGGAAGGCTTCCCGAGCTTCCCCTGCTGTGCTAGGCCACCAGAACCAGCGACACCTCTCCGTCGTGGGCCTGGCGGCTGGAACTGACTAACGATCCTGTTGACGATGTCGGGAATGATCCGGTCGTAGGAGGCGGCCATGCCGGCGTCATCGATCTTGATCCCGCCCTCGGAGGTGCGCTCGATCTTGTAGTTGTCCTTCCCGAATTCGAGTTCATGGGTAACCTTATTCGACAGAGTCGCGAGCTTCTCGGCAGTCCGCGTCGCCGCCTTGTACTCCTTGGAGTTCTCGTCCGGAACGCCCTTCTCCTTCGCCGTCGCCCTGCTCTGTTCCCCTATGCTCCGCGTGAGGGCATCGACCTTGTTCTTGAGGGCCTCGTACTTCTCCTTTAGGGCATCGCTCTCCTCGTACTTGTTTTCCTCTTCGAGACGAGTCCGGCGACCAAGCAGTCGCCTCCGCTGCATCTCAAGCGCGGCACGCTTCTCCTTCAACTCCCGCACGTCCAGCTTGATGTAGGGAACCTTCGCGAACTGCTTCTTGTACTTATCTCTCAGCCTGGGGATATCGGGATCGGAGTCGTAGGCGTCCTGAGTCCTGGCCTTCCTGGCCGAGAGGCTATCCTTGAAGCGCCCCACCTCCGAACCGTTACCACGAGTGACGATCCACTCGTCCGCGATGACGCCCGACTGATTCTTGTCGTTGATGATCCGGTCGGCCATGACTTTGCCAATCGCATCGCTCAGGGTCGTCTCTTCCTGGGTGGTGTTGACGACCTCCACATCATGCCCCGAGGGCCGGTCGCCTGAAGCCTTCAGCCCACGAAGATGAATGCCGTCCTTCGTCTTCTTCCACTCGATCCTGTCAACCTGCTGCCGAAGCGCACCCTCCCACCTATCGACCTGATGCTTGCCCTTCGTCCAGGCCACCTGGTCATAGCCGTTGTCCGCGGCGAACTTCAACACGCGGCGCATGGTGAGCTTCGTCCAGTCCTGCGTGCGCTCAACGAAGGGACCGCGGGCAATCCCTGGACGAGACAGTTGCCGCTTCTCTCCTTCGAGGGCTATTTTTCTATCCGTCATCGCCGAGTGGCTGTCGAACACATCGCGCTGTTCGCTGAACTTACTCCAGAGAGTTTGCCCAAGCTCCGTGTGCAGGAAGTTGACCTCATTGATGAGATGCCCCTGGGCATCTTCCATAAAGTGTAACTGGCCGGTCTGCTGGAGCCACTGGAAAAACGTGCGATCACGCGATACCAGCTTCTGCTGAAGATCGATGAGTTCGCTATTGATCTCCTCGATCCGAGCCGAGTTGTCTTTCCCGGTCTTGAAGCCCTTCTCTCGTCCCTGCTGCGCCCAATCGCTCTGGACTTCCTCGACGAAGAGAACCTTCTCTCCGTTCGGCCCGACACGGTCGTTCATGCGGACGTGGGCAACGATGTTCTTCTCGGAGTAGTGGCTACCCGTGAACTCGTCCTCGGCAGCCCTGGGCTTCCGCCTGAGCACGGTGAAGCCCTCGCCCCATCCACCCTCAGCAGAAGGAACAACCACGAATCTAGTCCCTTGTGGGTACTCCCCAATCCTGCCAGCCAAAGAATCCTGCTGAAGCCTTAGGGCCATCGTGTTAGCCGCATCCCTTGTCATGTTCGAGTGTACGGGGAATGGCTGTTCGAGAGACGCTGCGCCACGACCAGGCTTCGTGATCAGAAGCTCGCGGTAGTTCTTGCCGCCGCCAGGCATCTGGTACGCCTCACTGCTGTGCTCGGTATCCTGATAGTTGGATGCTTCCCTCGCCCTCTGTTCGAGAACCTGGAGACGAACCAGGTCCGCGTTGGCATCGTTCCATCGCTTACCGGCCTCGGGAACATGAGCCTCGAAGAACTCAGCCGCATCGTCTCTCTGATGGGCATCGAGAATCTCCTTGTCGCTGAAGCCCTCTTTCCCTAGAGCCTTGGTCAACTCAGAATCTGCCGTCTGCCATTCATCGTTCGCTATTTTCTGACTTCTCTCGATGCGCTGAAGCTCACGATGCGGATCGGGATCGGGGATACTGCCGGCCTCGCGGTCGGCTCGTTGCTCGCGCTCAACCTCAAGCCGGTTCCTCGCATTACGAGCCTCGGCTGTTGTGGACGCCGACACCCTCTGACCGCCATGCTCCGCTGCGTACTGCTCTGCTTCCGCTTCCTCCAGGAACCACCTGGCGTCCCGGAATCGAGAAGGCCCTTCGGGAGTGACGACGTATCCGCCGCTGGGAATACGACCCTCAATCCCAGCAGAGATGACTTCCCCCACTCTCTCAAGCGGCTCCGTATACTCGTCGAAGATCGCCTTCCTCTTTGCGAGCAACTCCGGAGTCGCGGACGCAGCCTCCCAGGGCGTTTCTCCCGGACCCTTCAGAACCTCCTCGACCTCGACGACGTTCTCGTCCAGGAAGTCGATGATCTCCTTCCGGGTGACGCGCTCGCGCTTCTTGCCCCGCAGGAACTCACCGAGCCCAGACCACTTCATCTCCTGCTTCGTGATCTCGCGCTTGCTCTTCCCGAGCATCCCCAGCCAATGCTCGCCGCGCTGCGTTTCCTGGACTGTGGGCGCGGTCATCTCTTTGCGAAGCTGCGAGAAGAAGATCGTCCCCTTGCCACTCTCGGCCTGGAGGCCGCTCGCAGGATCTGTCGCGTAGACCGCGCTCGCCAGGATGTCATCGAGCCCACGCTGCTCGCGGAGAGACTGCTCCTCTCTCTCCTCCACGGCGGCCCGGTGGATGTCGCGGAACTCCTTCGGCGAGACCTGACCCTTCAGCACCGGGCGCGGGAACCTCTTCTCGGCCTTGTGGCGACGGGCACGAACGCCGAGGATCGAAAGCTCGCCCGTGCGCTCGATGCCCATGTCATCGAGCTTCTCGAAGAGCCTAGACATGCCCTCCTTCGGACCATCGGGATGAGCCTTGCCCCCGGCGATGTACTCCAGGGTCTTCACGCCCGCAGCATTCTCGGTGTACTGCGCCGCGCCCGTGACCTTGCCCTCGGCGTCGCGCATCACCAGCCAGGAGGCATCGGAGTTCAACTCCCCGGTCTGGCGGTCGCGTGCGGGCTCGACAGCGATCCCCTCGACACCCTCGGGGCTCTGCGCCTGGACATCCTTGATGAAGCTGGAGCCCTCACGCAGCGCGGTGGCCTGCGCCCTGGCCTGGGCAATGATCGGCTTGAGGTAGGGCTGGAGTTCCTCGGGGAGCATCTCCATCGCTGTCGTAACCGGATTCGTCCGAACGGCACCAGGACCAATCGGAGCCCCGTCCCTCCTGACCCCACGAACGAACTCCTGGGACAGTTCATCGGCCCAAGCCTCGGCCCACTCCGAGTACTTGTCCGGAATGAGGTCGAGCGGCAGCGGTCCATCCGCGGTCCCGAGCGCCGGCCTCATGTCCTTGCTCTGGAGATCCGCCAGGCTCCGCGCCTGCGCCGCCTTCTGCTTGAAGTGCCCACCGACCATGAGCCCGGCCATGCCCGCTGACAGGCCTCCGTGCGTCATGGCGGCCACCATTTCCGGGGTGACCTCTCCTGTCTGCAGGTACTCCAGGCCGGCACCACCGAGCCCCTGGATGGCCCCTGTCCCCATCGAACCAAGGAAGGCTCCATGCACGGCCTTGCCGCTGTACTTCGCGGCTGTCGAGATGGCCTCGTTGCTGGCCCCGAGATTCCGGAGAATCTTGCCTCCGGGACTCCCCGCCATTCGACCGCCCTTCGTGAGAGTCGCAGCGACAGGAGACTTGATGGCCGACGCGAGAGCCTCCGCGATCTCGGGCGCGTACTGGCTGACGCCGGGAACCTTACTGGCAACGCTCGCCGCCTTCTGCGCTCCAGGCAGCAGGAGCTTCGACGGGAGCCCAAGCTCGTACATCAAGGGATCGGTGCCGAAGTCGATGGCGGCCTCGCCGACAGTCGAGACGGCGGCGCGGAGCTTCGGGCTGTTCCTCAGGTACTCGGACATGCTGAAGAGATCGGTGTAGCCCTTCGCCTTCTGGATGAGTTCTTCGTCTACTCCACCCTTGCGTGCGAGAACCTCCGCTGCTCGTGTGGCGAACTCGATGGGAGTCATCGAAGCAGCGAGGTAGCTCGGGGCGTGCGTGGCGTCCGTGTCGTAGAGACCGCGGCTTCCCTTCTTCGACACCGGGAACGTGGCCTCCATCGCCATCTTCCCAATCGTCCAGTCCTCGGGAACCGGGGTTCCCATCGCTGCGCTGGCCTTCCTGCCAAGCCAGTCCACACCCTGCTTCTGAAGGCCGGCGGCCCACAGGCCCGTATGGAGAACGTCGCCGACGGCACCAGCGCCACCGACCAGGCCCTGGAGTCCCTGCTCGAAGACGCTCGGCTTCTTCTGAGGCTTAGGCTTAGAAAGGAAGGAGGGGGGTGTAGAGAAGCCCGCAGAACCGCCACCACCCCGACCAGCGGTCGGGTAGCGGCTCAGCCACGAGGTGTCGTAGAGAGCCCGGTAAGGATCGTATCCATACGGGTCAGGCAATCACGCACCTGGATTCGTTGGGTTCTTGTCGAAGCCCATCTGCGGGAAGAGGGTCTGCTCGGCCTTCGCGGAGTTCACCTCACGAGTGAACTGCTGCCGAAGGGCTTCCTCCTCAATCGGATCAAGCTGACCTCCAGCCGCCTGACGCGCCTGCTCGATGCGACCATCGACGATCTCCTGGACGAGACGATCCTCGCGAGCTTCGATCAGCTTCGCCTGTGCAGCCTGGGTGGACTGCGCCGCCATGCCGCGCTCACGCTCTGTCGTCGCGATGGTCTCCTTCTCGCGCCAGGCCGGATCCTTCGCGGCCTTCGCGATCTCGGTCTGCATCGGGAGGTTTCGGAATCCTTCCCGCGCCATCGGGTCCGCATTGTTCGCGTACTGCTCCAGAGCCGTGTCGCCTGGCGTGCGCATGTACCCACCAGCACGCTGCGGATCATCCGGCTTCGCGCCCATGAACCCCTCACGTCCCTGCGGAGCACCCTCCATCTTGAGGATGTCCTGCGGAGCGTTCGGGTCGTAGTCCTCCGTCGGGTTCGATCCCCAGGAGAATCGAAGCGGCGCACGAGGCTCTGTCTTCGTCGAAGGCTGAGGCGGCCCGAAGGTGATGTTGCCTCCGCTGCCACCGAGGCTATACGCCTGCCCAGCATTCGGCTTTCCGCCGGCACTCGACAACGGCGACAGCGTCGGAGGCTCACCGGGCCCAGGCATGTCTGACGAACTGAATGTCCGTGGGTCACGGAAGCCGCCGCCACCGGGCGCACCACCGGGAGCACCGCCAATGGCACCACCCTGCGCCTGCTGCATGAACATCTTCTTCAGGTACTCGATGATGCCTTCTGTCGCCTTGTTCCCGCTACCAGGCAGACCGAGTCCGACCGGAGAAAAACCACCCATCATGTCCTCCTGTTACCCGTTCGGATTCCAGAGTCCAGCGTCGGGCCTGGCCCCATACTTCTGCTGACG
>Ga0307379_10002544_pt1 | contig 26915 bp, 26 predicted proteins | sample UN2MG_FD_202237 | JGI IMG/M metagenome (GOLD analysis project Ga0307379, IMG submission 202237) | Soil microbial communities from Risofladan, Vaasa, Finland - UN-2 | ecosystem: Environmental > Terrestrial > Soil > Coastal area > Acid sulfate soil | place: Finland: Risofladan, Vaasa | collected...
CAGTTTTATTACGTAATTATTCTGTCATTGAATATCATCTTCCGATGATAATGTGAGGATGGTGGGACTCGAACCCACATGCCATTCGACACTGGTTTCTTAGACCAGCCTGTAAACCAATTCCAGCACATCCCCATAAATGAGACCACGTTCCGACCATAGCCAAGGATCGAACTTACGTATGCCTACTGCGTGGCTACTCATTTTGCACGGGTAGGGGGATTCGAACCATAATGCATGCCTTACCATTTCTCCCCTTGGACGGAGAGTGTCTTACCAGTTAGACGATACCCGTATAATAAAGTAATTTGGACGAACCGTCCTTTTTGTACCGAGTCTGCTACTTAAATAGCATGCGCTGCATTGAAAGCGCACATCTAAAAAGTAAGCCTACGTGCCACGTTCGCACTTACGAGTTTCCATTACGAACCACGTTTCCAAATTACTTTGTGGAACAGGTGGGATTTGAACCCACGATCTTCTGCTTGCAAAACAGACGCATTAGCCAGACTATGCTACTGCCCCAAAATCCTCCCTGCTTTACCATGCGCTTTGTACTTCAGCACCAATTACTTGGCTAATGATTCGAACATTTCGCAGGGGTTGTCCTCTCGGAGAGACTCGAACTCTCACACCTCACGGCACTTGATCCTAAGTCAAGCGTGTCTACCAATTCCACCACGAGAGGGATTGTGCTTCCTGTAGGATTCGAACCTACGACTTCTTCCTTGTAAGGGAAGCACTCTGAACCAACTGAGTTAAGGAAGCCTATTATTAAATTTAGATAAATCCATTTCGATTGTAGGAAGAACATCGTTGTACCAATCACCAATATCTGGTTTTGTTCTTTTTGCCAACTCAAAAACCGATTTGAATCGTGTGCCGATATTCCAAACACCAGACCTATCTTCATTAATGAGTTCAATTATTTGACCAGCAATCACATCAACATAGTCAAAATTTCCCTTCACGTTCCCAAATGCTTTTTCATATGGAAATGGTGTTGGTTTAAATGAACATCTTACGAGCAAATAATCTTGAACTCTTAATTGGACGTGCGCATCTGAAAGTAATTTCGTATATGCATACCAAGTGTTTTGATGAACAGGTACGTCTGTCTCTTTTTTTGCCGACCCCCCCTCGCTATTTGCGTAGATGTAATCCGTTGATATATGGACTAATTTGATGTATTCCGTGTCGCATATACTTGCAAGATTTGCGACAAATTCATAGTTTACATCCCAATGTTTTTGTCTTTCTTTATCGTAGGTGTTTGTATAACCAATACAGTTTACAACTACGTCTGGATCGACATTCATTAATAAATCTGCAAAATCATCAAAGTTTTTAACCACATCAATTTCATCCTTTTCCATTGAGAGATATTCCCAACCCGTTTGCTTGATAATTTCCGACCCTAAAAGACCGTCACCTAATACTAATACTTTTGGATATTCATTCATAATGCGTCATATTTTCCCCAAATATAATTATTTTGGGGATAATATGCAACAAATCCCATAACGTTAAATACATTTTACAAAATGGTGGGTTTTTGTAAATTATAATTTACATTATCATTTTCTTTTTAGAAATTTTAAAGGGTTTATCTTAGATAACACAAAATAAGATATAAAGAATAATACCGATGCAAGGTAAAAAACGGAAATTGAAATCCAGTAATTGCCTGTCATATCCATTAACCATTTCAAAAGGGCATCGTAGCCTAATGGATTGAAAAATGTTCCAAGCATTAGGCAGAGGGTCGCTATTTTTTCTCTTGTTACCTTCACTGTCTTCCATTTTTTTATGTTTTAATAAAATTATTTTAAATAAATACTCTTGTACTCGGTAGGGGAATCGAATCCCTATTGCCGGGATGAAAACCCGAATTCCTAACCGTTAGAAGAACCGAGCAAATTGAGCGGTGGAAAGGGAGTGTATGCCCTTATTACATGAGTCTCTATCGTGACTCAAAACCACAAAAACCGATGGACTTAACCATTACTATCTTTCGACATTTCGATTTCGCTTTGTACTGCGTAGGGGGTTCGAACCCCTAATCTTCAGATTGAAGGTCTGACGGCTTACCAATTTGCCTAACGCAGCATTTAATCGTCCGATAATCGTCTGGTTTATCCAGACAATCTTCCGATAATCGTCCGATTTTGTATCGTATATGACACTTTTTTACTGTTATAGCGGTAATTTGTCTGGTTTCTCCAGACGAAAGTATTCTTTATGATACTTTTTACTGTTATAACGGTAAATTTTAAAGAAATGCTTTGTCACTTGTTACGGATGATGGCTTTTTCATGCCACAGTCTCCTGCTTATTTAAGGCAGGTATGCTTATTACAACAACCCGTGTATCCTCATACCCCACACCCTCTCAATGTGGACCGACAACAAAGCATTTGCGGTACTGATGGGATTCGAACCCACGATCCCCTGCGTGACAGGCAGGTATCTTAACCACTGGACCACAGTACCAATTTATGGTCTCCGAAGAGACCTGATTTTAATAATCAATTACTTCCAACTGGACCTTGAACGTGAACATGTCGCCTGTGTCCTTTTAGTTCTGCGCTCAGATTTAAAACTTCTGCCACGTCATGAACACAATCCCTGAGAGGAACACCTTTTGTTCTTTTTTCACATTCACAGAGTCTTTCGAATTTCTTCACGTCATCCTCTGTCTTGACGTACTGCGTAAAATCGTATCCTAAATACGATACATACTTTTTCTGATCTTCAGTCATGATGACCTCCTTTTTTAGATTAATAATTGCCGACCACGTGGGATTCGAACCCCTCCACCTCATAGACAGTGAGGCATACTACCATTATACTACGCAGTCGATAGTTGGGGGCAGACCCGATTGCCTACCCCCTATCGTTGAATTTAATGATTTTTCTAATTTCCCAATACGTCAAAGAACAAAATGCTATAAAACAAAAAACCCGACTCTTGCGGGTCGGGTTTCGAATTTCTCTTTTGGTATTATTATATACCAGTTTTCGATCTATACCCGACTGAACATATCTCTTCCGCATCATCCACCCATAATAGGGCAACGAGTACCAAGTTCATCAATATGTTCATCACGTTTTTCATCGTTTTCTAAATTTTATCTGGTACAAAGGTAGCACCATTTTTCATAAATACAAATTATTCTGGAAAAAAATTACTTTTTTTATGAATTTACTTCTTCGGGAGGTATTGTTTTGTTTTATCGTCCCTTAAAAACTCTTCAATCGCCCATGCTATGAATTGTGGAGCGATGCCATATCCATCAATTTTTTCATATTTATCTACAATAGCTATCAATTCTTCTGCCATTTTCCCTGAATAATATTCACCCGCCTCATAACCAGCGTCTTCATTTAGTTTAAAATTGGGTTCGAGTTTATTTACCATTTCAAACAATTTTTGTTTAGTGTTTTCCTGTTTTTTCATAATTAATATATTTTAATAATCATCGTCATATCTTTCACCCCATTGGTTCGTTCCATCTGAATACCTTTCATATTCAGAGGGATCACGCATTTGTGAGCCACTGAGATTATACCAAGTATTTGTTTCTGAATCGTAAAGTTCTTCTGATTGACTTGGTGAATAATGTGCCTTTTCTAATTCCTTACCATTCATAAAATAACGTCTATCTCTTTTAATTTGACCTACTTGTTCAGGCGTTACATTATTTTCCTTTGCAAATTTATCCCATTCTGGTTGTGCAAATAAATCATCTCGTTCGGTAACATATCTATCTTCAGAAATTGGATCGGTTTCACCGAGAAAGTCACCATCATTACTATAAATCCAAAATGATACTTTTCTTTCAAAATTATTATTGTTCTCGTTCAATGGCATTCCAGCCACTTTATTCATTCTCTCAAAGAGAAGTTTTTTTGCTTTTAGTTTTTTATTTTCATTAAGTTCTTCCATAACATCATAAATTATTGCAGTCAATTCATCTTGACTAATATCATCCTTAGTGTTGTTTACTATTAGGTTCATTAAATTCCATCTATCCTTTTTACTGTGGAGCGGATCATTGCCGTCTGCAAGAAATCTTTTAACAATACCTTCTGCTGTCTGATTATTGAGTTTACCTTGTAATTCATTAACTACAGATTCATCCTCGATCCCCTTTTTAAATCGTTTAGCGAGTGCCTTACGTGCGGGTGTGCAAGTATCTTTGGTCATTGGAGTACAATAACCCTTGTGTTCTGGATTAACTGCTTTTTGAATCCACTTATCATCTTTTTCATTTATCTTTAGATTCAACATCCCAATTTTGCTGATCGTTGTTAAAAAGTCATTATATAATCTATCCCAATGAGTTTCAAGTCCCATCCTATCAAATTCAGTTGCAATTTCTTGAGCTACCTTTACAATATACTCTGCATTTGCTTGTTGTGGTGTAATATGACCATCATTTATTGCAGCATCAATTAATCTTTGATATGTTTCTGCATTATCTGGATATTGATATTCATTTAACATTTCATTCTCTGCCAATTCAAACGCTTCCTTCATTTGTTTACTACCACCAAAAAGATTTTTAATCCCATTCCAAAGACCTCTTGCGTCTTGTTTAATCTCACTACCCTTTGATAATACTTTATGTAAAACTCTTAATACGAACAGAAAAATTGCTAATTTAAGCCAAAACTGACCACCAACCCCACCAAGATCAATGGCGGTATCCATAAATTCGGTTCCAAACCATTGATTGAGTTTTCCAGCTAATCCATCTTGGCTAAGTGTTTGTTGTATAATATGCGAATTAAAAAGTGCACCTCGTACACCAAGAATTATTGATAATATCGTTGAACCCTTTAATAGAGTTTGAATCTTTCTCGCTTTAGATTGGTCATCAATTGAGGCAGCGAGAACACCGGTTACTTTCTGATAAGTATCACCCGCTTGTTGTGCAACCTGTTGTCTTTTTGCTTGTCCTTCTGGTGAATTCCAATCAGGAATACCTAATTTTTGTTGTAGTTGATCGATTAGTTCACCACCCTTTTCACCAGTTTGTTGTGCTATTTTCTTACCTCTATTGAGAAAATCCTCATTAAGAGGCATTCCACCAGCCAAGTGCATTTTTTCAAAAAAGATTTCTTTATCTGTTTTATGCGCCATGATTTTCAGTTTAATATAAATAGTTCTATTTATGATAAAAAGCGTGGCACGATAATTGAACTTTAAATTTAAAATATCATGATATGAAAAAAATACTATTAATCTTATTCACAGCACTTTTAATGATCCCTCTTTGGGGACAAGAAAGAGAACTCTCAGATTACGAAAAATATCGTATGGAGAAGGAGAATGAATTATACCAAACAGAAGAAGAAGTTTTCTTCATTGTTGAGGACATGCCTAAGTTTCAAGGGGAAGATGGAAAAGAATTTCGCAAATACATTGCCGAAAACGTAAAATATCCAGAAGAAGCTGTAAAAAATGGTGTCACAGGAAAAGTGATCATTTCTTTTATTGTAAATAAAGAAGGTAAAGTGGTAAACGCTAAAGTAGAGAAAAGTGTTGATCCCTATCTTGATGCTGAAGCAATTCGAGTAGTTGAATCATCACCAAAATGGATGCCCGGTAAACAACGTGGTAAAGCTGTTAATGTTCAATTCACTTTTCCAATTAATTTTGTTTTAGACACACCAGTTGAGTCTGAAACCGTAGTAATTAATAACTATTACGACTATACTCAGCCAAATCTCCGTTTTAATCTTGCTTTTGGCTACGGATACGGTTATCATTACCAGCCTTATTATGGTTATTATGATAACTGGTACGGATATTACCCGTACAATTATTACGGATACGGATATTATCCATACTATGGTTATAATTACTATTACGGACACAACCATTACTATGGTCATAATTATTACAACTACGGATATTATTCACGTCCACGTGGTCAGAGATATGCTACTTCAAATGCATTGGGTTGGAACAGAAATTACTACAAACCATATAATAAGACATATAGTAGTGGTTATGTGAGTGCGCCAACAGCAGCCAAGAAAAATGTGGTTACTACCAGAACACAATCTACGAGACCAACATATAGTGAAAGTAATAGAAGTTATACTCCAACATATAAGAATCCAAGAATGTCTACACGTCCTTCATATAACAGTACAACTACCAGAAGTAAAACAACATCTGTACAACCGCAATCAAGAAGTGTGCAGCAAAGAAGTACAACGGTACGTACACAATCAAGTACAACCAGAAGTACAAGTTCGTATAGCAGACCTTCATCGAGTACAAGACCTACGTATCAAAAGTCGGCTACACAAAGTAGGAGTTATAGTGCTCCGTCCAGAAGTAGTTATAGTGCGCCTTCAAGAAGCAGTTCAAGTTATAGTAGACCATCAGGATCAAGTTCGTCTGGTAGAAGTTACTCAAGCGGAAGTGCCAGCAGGAGTTCCAGTGGGAGTGCCAGCAGGAGTGGTGGAAAGAAATAATTATTGAAAAATGGATGGTGGATCAATATCTAAACTTGGGTCATTCTCAAAATAAGGGGGTCCACCACCATGTATTTTATCAAACGTTTCAAATTCTGCTTTGATGTTTAATGCGCCCCCTGCGTTATTTGTGTGAATGTATATCTTTTGAGGTACTTCAAGATCATTGTCAAGACAATAATTTGTTAACCAGTGAGCACAATCCAATCCTGTTTTTTCGTTATCAGGATCATAATCTTCGTAATCCTTTTCTAAAAAAAGATCAAACCCCAAATCATGGTCAAATGAAATTGCTGCTGGAATACCATGTTCCTTAATATAACTAATAAAATCTTCATAGTTACGTACAATAATCCACTCTAACTCTTTATATATTGGTGATTCTTTGAAATAGGCATCTAAGGGATTCCGATAATCATCAAGAAATAGATTATATGTCGTTTTGTCTTTCATCAACATCTTTTTTTCCAAGTCGTCTACGTTTCTTTGAGGTGAATCTTTTTAACCAGCCTCTTACGTGACCAGCATATTCACCATTGATCGCTGAATTTTCTTTACTCCCAACTCTTGTCTTAGCCATTTCTTAATTCCCTTTTTACTTTCTCCCAGTTTCGAATTCCTTCTAAGTCTTTTACGTTTATACTAAATCTTGGGATGAGACCACCTTCAACCTTTTCCGTAATAATGATAGTCACATCATTTTGTAATTCTTCTGGATCGTACATGGTGGGCGTGATGATTGGTTCGAATTTATCGATCTCCAAGTCTTCAATGCACTTCTTAAAATATTTTAGAAGTTCCTCTGCATTTATTTCAGTTATTTTAGCGACCTTGCCCACGATATTTCTTTTGGTAGTTCTTTGAAGTTACAAGTTTGCTTGACTTGGATTTTGCATGAACGCCTTTACGTTTTTGTTTCCCTTGAGAAACCCTTGTTGAATGTGTACTTACTTTTGCCATTTCTTTAAGTTTTTTACAAAGATATTAAAATAAATGCAACCCGCAAGAGTTGCATTAAAAAAAGTTGTCCCCGCAAGGCTCGAACTTGCACTCGCCTGAACCAAAATCAGATGTGTTACCAATTACACCAGAGGACAAAATGACAACCAGAGGGGACTCGAACCCCTGTAACCAGACCCACAATCTGGTGCTTTACCAGTTAAGCTACTGGAGGAGTTGACCCGGCAGGATTCGAACCTGCAATCTTCTGATTCAAAGTCAGACGTGTTAACCGTTACACTACGGGTCAATATGGGGTGAAAGACGGGGTATGATCCCGCATGCTCCTGATTCACAGTCAGGTGAGTCTACCAATTCCTCTACAATCACCATGTTAAAACGGACAGGATTTTCACCTTGATCTATCCCCTCATATGGGGACCGTGTTGTTGCCGTACACCTTTCGTCAACCTTCATCGAGCGTTCCCTCTCGAATTCAGATGGTTACTTAATGCAAAGTATTACACCACCGTTTTTGTCGGGCATGTGAGATTCGAACTCACGGTCCACACTACCCTTGTGCAGACACTGGTTTCCAAGACCAGCAGCTTAAACCAAACTCGCTCAATACCCGTTGTTGGTCGGGGTAGCCAGACTCGAACTGACGACCTCGTGCTCCCAAAGCACGCATACTACCAACTGTACTATACCCCGATTATTTTCAAAATGTAAAGAACACAAAAAACCCCACTCATTTCTGAATGGGGTTCTTAATCACAAAATTCTACATGAAATTCGTTAACGTACCTTCCCCATTCAGCATCCTTGTGGATGTTGTTGCGGTTGGGGTTGTATGTTAACTAAATTTTTCATTTTTTCAGTCTTTTTACTCTTTCAATGTTTTGTCTTTTCAGTCTTTTATTATTACAGTCTTTCTTCTAAATACTCAGCAAAGGTAAAAAAAGAAATTGATTCTGCAAACTATTTCTAATATTTTTTATAAAAAAACAATTGCACTCGGAAAAATGGAGTGCAATTGTCGATTCTAAAAGTCTAATTTTCACATAACCACTAACTGGCGCAGTAAAAAATCATTCCTGATTCATCAGACCTAACTTAATATTAATTAAGCAATGACTTTACACATAAATACTCGATGCTCGTAAAAATAATTTAAATTTATATAAATTTGTAAGTATTTATGAAAAAATATTCTGTGAGAAAAAAGGATTTCATACGAATGATTAATGAAGAAATTTCTAATTTCGATTTCTTGAGTAATGAACAACATCTCAAGGAAGAGGAATTATTTGAAATGCTCAATAATGAACAATTCCAAAAACAATTTATTATTGATGCTATTACTAAGTTTAAAGAAAAAATTAGTTTAGACAACAACGGTGCAACTGTTACCGATGATCCTAACTTTGATACTGCTCTATACCGTGACGATGAATTCCTTGAATATCCCGCAAGAATTATTTACGAATACGATAAGACTAAAGAACCAATCGTGTTTGAAGTGATGTTTAACAATAATAAAATTGGTTTGGATGAGATGGAAGTTAACATGTTTAGTAAAGATGGGGACGATGTTGATTTTATGGCATTTAAAAAAGCACCGAAGAAAATCCAAGAATTATTTGTAGAAACATTTGTAAAACCAATTATTGAAAATCGTGGTCAACCACAATTCGCTGGGGAAACGCCACATAGCACTACGCTAATGAAATAACTGATACCCAATGACCGAAGAAAAACAAAAATTACTGACTAAAATCCACGAGCAACTCAATAACAAAAAGAAGGAAATATTGAGACATCTTCCGATTGTACACGAGATTGAGGATGGCTTTGTAGTTAGATTCTTTAGTAAATGGGATCATTGTGAAGACAACGAAAAAATTAGATATCAAAAAATCATAAGTGATGTGCCAGATGAAGTATTGTATCATTTTTACATGCCAAAGGGTACAATTTTGGATATTCAAAAAAGAGAATATGCTGGATGTATAATTTGTTTAAGTGGTCACATAGAATTGTATGTAGATGGCGAAATTATTGAAATGTACTCAAATCAAAAGAAGTGTTTATCAAGCGATCAATATCACGGGAGAGTGTTGAGAGACACGTATGTTATTACAAGAGCAAATCCCGAAATATAATTACCATTTTCTCTCAGGACATCTTGATTTAGAACTTCTAACCTTTGCGGGAATGTAACATCCACAAACACCACATGTATTATTTTTGCGTAATTTAGGACAATTAACACAAATTTGAACTCTGTTCTTTGCTAATTCTTCGATCTGTGGATTTTTAAATGTAAAATTTTTCCATCCACTATATATTTCCTGTATTCTTCCCATTTAAACTTTTCTTATATATTTATCAAATTTACCAAGCTGTTCTTTTGCAAGATTTGCACATACATAATCTTCACCAGCTTTAATTGCACCCATTACTCTATGATGCCCATCTCTTAATTGGAGTTTAAATACCCCGATATCACCCGTTTGATTACGAAATGCTTCTGCTAATTCAACCTCAAGACTAAGAAATTCTTCAAAGGCAGTAAAATCATCTTCATCTGGATTAAGTTCATTAAATTTTTGTGTTAAAGATTCCTCAGTTTCTTTTCCATTAACTAAATCATATTTGTGTTCGTCAAAAAATTTAAGAATGTTCGGGTCGGAAGTAATCATATATACGAACTCTTGATCCGACATATCCTCGGTCCCAATGTATTTATCCAATTCATTATCTCCCGTAGAATATGGTCTATCGTGCCCGTCTTGATCGATCATGAATCTATCTTGCACTTCTGCTTCTTGGTGTTCACGGATATCAATTAGGGTCACCACACTCCCAATTCCATATGAACATTCAAATTCAACAAGTTCTGGTGATTCAAGTATTAAATCCACCACAAATTGTAGTTTTTCATAATCGTAAATATTTCCACTCATTCCATGTACGTCTTCGGCAGGAATAACAATCATTTGATCGGGATCACCATACCAAATCACATTTTTACCAACAAATTTTTTAGATAGTCTTTTAATATCGTCTGGAAGAGTGGGATCGAAAAATTCCTCTTCCGTTACAAAGTTTCTGATTTCTTCGTTGATGATATTTTTCAATGTCATGATTATCTATAAATAATTCTACCGCCTTTACTTACAAGAAGATTAGCATTTGGGTTGCTTTTCGATTCAATTAAGGCATTATGTAATATTTCGGCAGATGTCAAACCGTTATTATATACTCTTAGTTTCTGAATCTTACCATTAAAGTACGAATCAAAGTTTTGTTGAATCAATAAATCAGACTTTCTTGGGTCTTGTGATAAAATGTCTGCACCTGTATATGTGAAATCTGCTATAAACAGTGGTTCATTCAAATTAAATTCGTAATCCGTTTCAATTAAAAGACCAATATACACAATTTGTTTTCCTGAATTGTCTTTTACTTTAAAGGTAGTTTTCATTGGCAACCAAGTATCACCCCCAGTTACAATAGTTGTTCCCGCATGCTGCATTGAAGTGGGGTCGATTCCAAGATATTCGTAGAATGCTGGATTTGTTATTATTGGTAGACCAGTATCACCGTAATATGATATTCCGTTGATGTATTCATATTGCGCTTCTTGTCTATCTGGAAACGGGTGTAATCCATATGTTTCTGGATCATTAAGTACATCATCAATACTAAGTGGAAACACATATTGGCTTTCTGAAATAATATCAACATCTTCTGTACCATAAACAAACATTGTGATGTTATTCTGAACAAAGAAGTCGTTTTCATCATATGTTTTAAAGAAACCGCCATTATATAAATTTAAATTAATTTCATAATCACGATTCGATAATACAGTAATTGGTTGAGCAAATTTTATGTAATATGTGTTAGCCGATACCCCTGTTGTGCCTCCAGTATATTCGACACGCATTACAGTAACAGGATATTCAATTGTTGGATCGCAAATGTCTGCACTTTTAAATGTAGAGCTATCGGCACTTAATGATAATCCAGCTATTGGTGTTCCACCAGTGAATGGGTCACACATTGTTGGATCGGGAGTGCTTTCGACAACAAAATTATCGTCAATATACGTTTGATCCTCACCAGTATATATTCCATATGTTTGAATATCATAATGCCACGAATACTTTAACCCAAATGAACCACCACCCCAACTTATTGAATATGGCACGCCAATTTGTTTTTCACGATCATTATTAAATGCTTTAAAGAAATATTCTGGAAAGTCATTTAATATCCAAATCGCTCTTCCATTAACATACATAATAAATTTACCCGGTCTTTTTGGGGCACATTCAAGTAGATCAGGATCGTCAATTGTTTCATCTGGTGTAAATGCAATAGCAATCATTGTCCAACCAGTAGTTGGATAAATTGATGCTATTGATTTGTTTGTTATAATTTGATTATTTTCATCAATATATTTATATGCAAGTTTCTTATCTTGAGTAATTTCAAACGCAATAACATTATTCGTTGTATTCCCACTCTGAGGAACTTCTTTATATATTGTAGTTGTACTATTACCTTCGTAGGCAGCGAATGCTTTGGTGTTAATCGTTTCGGGTTGTATTGCCTCAAGATAGTTGTCTTCACTGGTTATCACACCTGAAACGGTTGTAATGTTTTGTTCAGAACCACCTGTTGTTGTTTCACCTGAGAAGAACGGATTATACTTGTCTTCTGCTCTCGCACCCATCATGTAGAAAATTCCTTGTGAATCAGGATATAAATAAACTAATGTTTCGATAGTAATACCATTATTATATCGTGCTGGCAATAGTTCGTAGTTATAACCATCCAATTTAAAGAATCCCTGTAAATATCCACCAGCAGCTTCGAAGTAATTTCCAGTGTCCCCTGAAGTAATCCCGCTTATTGGAAGAAATTCTGTGTTGATTGTCATTCCAGATGTTTCCCCGCTTGTTGGGTTCTGAACAACATTATACCCAACTCGGTACATTGAAAAGAGCGTGTCTGATGGTGTGACGGTAATTCCGTTCCACATTTCATTGGTTCTTCCATTGTCAAAACCAGTAAGACCAAAATCAATAAGGTCTATGTTATCTGATTTTGCACCAGACCATTTAGTGAGACTATATGCAGTCAAGCCAGTGTTTAAATCCCATGAATCTAATTCAGTAAGATCAATTTGGATTGCTAAGTTATCTGTGATAATATCGTTTAGACAGTCTAAATTCATTTTGTTGCAACAATTTATCATAAATACTCCAAGTCTTTAATTAATAATTCTGTATTTATAAAAAAGTTTGTGCATGAACGACAAATACTTATTATACGATAGATTTAATCGTTTGGATTCCAGTTTTAGATATCCTCTGCTTAAAGAAGAGGATAGCAAACATTATTCCCACAAACTAAATGAGGGTGTTGATAAAGGGATATTCACAAAACTTGCTGAAGTTTTTATTAAACACAATAAACTTTCTGGAAACGTAAATGAGGATAATCAATTTCTTAATGAATTCATTTCTTTAATGGAAGAGGAAGAGTTTGACCCCTTTGCACATCTAAGAAACAAGGAGAAAATTAACGAAAAGGAAGATTGTCTACTCACAATAAGCATGGAAAATAGTAAGTTGGATCATCCATACATTTCATTACCTGCTGGTTATACGTGTCCACTTGCGGATATTTGTAAAACATTAGTTCCAAGGGACAGAGAGAAGATTCACGGTAAACTGGTTCAGGATTATGGTGAGATGCGATGTTATGCGGGGAGTGAAGAAGCAAGATACCCCAACGCTCAAGAAATGAGATGGAGAAATAAAGACCTCTTGGATCAATTCGATAAAACAGGAAAGATTGATTTAATTTTAAAATCCCTGAAGTATTTTGAACAAAATCACGGTAAAATTGATGTTTTCCGTATTCATGAATCAGGTGATTTTTATGAACAAGAATATTTTGATTCTTGGCTTAAAGTTGCGGAGCAAAGACCAGATATATTATTTTATGCATACACAAAATCATTACCGTTTTGGGTTGCGAGAATGGGAGATATTCCCGACAACATGAAATTAATTGCAAGTGTTGGTGGGAAACGTGATGATTTGATTAGTAAACACGACTTGAAATATGCTGTGGTTGTACAATCCCCCGAAGAAGCTGCGAATCTAAGATTACCAATTGATGTGGACGATACGTTGGCTTATAAACAAGACGGTAATTTTGCCCTATTAATACATGGTACTCAAAAGGCGGGTAGTGATGCCATGAAAAACTCATTAAAAAACCGAGAGATAATTAAGAAATATAAGAAGTAATTTAGTATTTATAACAAATATGGGAGAGAACAAAAAAAATCCGAGAAGCTGGTCTGCACCGTACTGGAAAGACAATAATATATCTGACACGCTTAAAGAAGCGATTGAGCCAGATGAGGTTGACGTGTCTTCTATTCAATATCACGATGAGCTAAATCCATTGATTTGGGACAAGAATGGTAAGTTGAAAGAAGATGTTCGAAAAATTCTATTGCTTAATGCCAAAAGATTTATTGAGTTTTCTGATTTAGAAAATCTTAATTATAGTGACATTATTTTAACTGGAAGTATGGCAAACTATAATTATAATGAAACCTCTGATATGGATGTGCATATCATCTTAGATTTTAGTCAAATTTCAGAACACGATGACTTTGTTAGCGATTTTTTAAAAATGAAAAAAACGTTGTGGAATGAAAGAATGCCAATTCAGGTTAAGGGACATGATGTTGAAATGTATTATCAGGATTCAAAAGAACCACATCATTCAACCGGTACATATTCTATTTTAAAAAATAAATGGATTAACGAACCAACCAAACAAATTGTTGACATAAATTCGTCAAACATTCAATTAAAATCTGCTGATTTAATGAACGCAATCGATGATTTGGCGGAAATGAATGACGCTGAAGTATTCTTAGAAAAATATAATCGATTGAAAGATAAAATTAAAAAAATGAGACAAAGTGGTTTAGAGAATGAAGGTGAGTTTTCCTCAGAAAATTTAGCATTTAAGGTTCTTCGAAACACTGGATACATGGGTAAATTAATTAATCTAAAACAAGATTTTCTGACCCAAGAATTAAGCATGAATGAAAATAAATAACATGAAAAAAAGAATTATTGTAACTAAAAGTCAATTAAATGAATATGTCGAGAGGAAAAAGGCAGAACGCATTTTTTGCTCGATTTTGGATGCTTTGCACAAAAATTCGCAATTTTTGAGCGAACGAGTTTCTGTTACAAAATCAAATCAATCGGTTATTGAAAATTATAGAAGAAAAAAACTAATAACCCCACGTGTTGAGAAATTGTTGAAAGAAAATGGTCTTCTCAATGATAATGGGCAAATTATTTAATTAAACATGCTTTTTAATGATGAAGAAGTATTTATAAAAAAATGTAACCGAAGATAATAACACATATATTAAATATATTATGATGAAGAAAAATACAAGTAAAGATGCTCAAATAGCAAGAATGCAACAATTAGCAGACGTTAAAGGAACGAGAGTTCATGAAAATAGAAACTCGTTAGGTACACTAATCGACTTCAAAAGGGGTGCTGATAAGGTTGCTTATGGCATCGTTAAGGAAAACCACCAATACTTCATAAAAAAAGCCAATAGCCAAGGTAATCCTAATGTTGAGGATTTCGCTTATATCGGTGGACAGGAGAATATTACTGAGTACAGATATAATAAATTATCTGAGGCTGATAAAAATAGAAATATGCTTCTTTTGACAATCAATGAAGCCTTGGGTGGAAAAGAAATTGTTACCAAGTCTGGATCAAAACCCTCTCTATTGAGTGAGGGTGAAAAACCTACTTTTGAAAAAGGAGTGAAGCCAGATTTCGGTAAGAAAAAAGATAAGGACGAGAAAAAAGAGGAAAAGGACGAGGAAGAAAAAGAGGGTAAGAAACACGAAAAGAAAGAAAGTCCTGAATTTGAAAAGGGTGAAAAAGAGGAAGAAAAGGAAGAGGCTGAAGAAGAGAAAAAAGAAGATGTTGATGAGGGTATTGAAGACGAAATTGCAAGTGCAGAAGAAAAACTTGCAGGTGCAGAAGAAAAAACTGCTGAAGAACCTGATGCTGAAGTTGCTGTAGAACCAGAAGCTCCTGTTGAAGAACCATTAGATATTGACGCAATTGACGTTGACGCTGAAGCACCTGTAGATGGTGGTGAAGAAGAAATGTCTGTAGATGCAGAAATGCCTGTAGATGGTGGTGAAGAAGAAATGTCTGTAGATGCAGAAATGCCTGTAGATGGTGGTGAAGAAGAGGTTGTTGATACAAGTCTTGAAGGTGATCCTGAAACTGCTGATCCTGAAGGCAGTCAATTATTTCAAGACTCAGAAGAAAAAAGGATAATCGACTCAGAGATTGGGAAATTAGCTGAAAAAATGGGTAAAGAAGAATTTACCGATGAAGAAGTTGAATCTGCTGTTGGAAGACTTTTAGACCCTCTTAAAAAGGAATTTGCTAAAATGGATATTGATACCAAGAAGGAAATTGCCAACGAGAACATTATAAAAATTAAACCAGAAGAAGAGGGTGGGCAAACACCTGAAGATCAACTTCAAATGTCAGATATTGAGGGTCAAGAAGATGCAAACATGGAAATGGCTGAAGAAAAATCGTGTAATGAATGTGGTTTTGCCAAATATGCTGAGAGCAGAGGATATAATGCTGAATCTTTGATGGAATGTAGTGTTGATGAAATGGCAAGCCTTATGAATGGTTATGCTATGGAACAAGACGAAATGGGCGATGAAGACCTTGAGTCAATGGCAGTTTTTCATTCAGACGAACTTGCAGAGTGTTTGAAAGAAGAATATGCAAACGAAGAACTTACAACACATCTCGAACCTTTTGTTAAGAAAATTAATGAAGTAGAAGATACGTCCAAAAAAAAAGCTGATACCGTAAAAGGTATGTTTTGGTGGCAAATAGAACCTCAAAAGGAGAAAGATGCTACTCTTAAAACATTAACTGAAGAAGAAGTTGTTTCTAAATACGGTGGAATGTCTGATGAAGACCTTGCAGCGTTAGATGAAAATACATTAAACGAACTTAACGAACTTAATTTCGGTGGTTTAAAGAATGTTGGTAGTTACTTAGGTAATAAAGCTAAGTCTGCTGTTGGTAACATTGGTACTGGAATTAAACAAGGAGTTCAAGGTGCTGTTCAAGGCATAACAAATGCAGTTACAAACAAAATTGAACAAGTTGCGAATTCAATGGACCAAATGGGTACTGAAATATCTCAACAATACCAAAAAGGAGTTAAAAGTACAGTTGAAGCAAAAATTCAAAAGGCTGCACAAAAATTCGGTGAAATGGTTAATAAATTGGATGTTGCATCACAAAAGGCAGGTGATGGTCCAATTAATAAACAATCGGTTATAATGGCACTTCAAGGAATCCTTAAAGGCGGTGCTGTTGCAGAAGGCATGGACGGTAATGATCCACTTAATGTTCAGACACAACCAATGATGGAGGGTGAAGAAGAGGAAATTGAGGTTGAAAAGCCTGAAGGTGGAGAAGAGGAAGTATTTGACGTAACACAACACAAAGAACCAGAAATGAATATGACTGCTGGTTTTGAAACTATGGGTGCTGGAATACCTAAACCTGATGGTGCAGATGTAACTTCAGTTGAGATCACAAAAGATGCTGTTAATGTTACATTGAGTGAATCAGAAAAAAAGGTAAGAAACTACATTCGCAATCGCTTAGAAGAAATGGCAGGGAAAAGAAAACCAAGTCTTAATGAGGATAAAAAAAGTGAGTCGTTGAAGAAACTCGATAAAATGATTGCAAGTCAAGTTGCATTATTTGAAAGTGTTGTAGAAGAAGGCGATTTTGGTAAAAACATTGCTAACTTTGCTGGTAAGATGTCACAAAGAATTGGTGGCGACATTCGTAGACAAAGACAACTAAAGCAAGCATTACCAACAATTGCAAATGATGAACACGCAATTAGTCAGTGGATAAGAGACATCTTTAGTGGAGGTCATGTTCATAAAAGCGCAGCCAGTTATATTGGTAGAGCAACTCCAGAGGCTAAATTGGATATTTTAACCCAAGTGGCTAATGATCCAAACGGTGTGGGAATGCTTCAAGCAAATCAGATGGGCGAATTGGTTTACAAACCAGTTGATCACACAACAAAAATCGGATAATTAAATATCAAAATTATATTAAAAATGACAATAAAGCAATTTATTGTCATTTTTTTTGTAATAAAATTTGAAGTTTTTCGTAATATTGTATAAATGAAATACTAATTATGATATACGAGACATTAAATCCCATACGTGGGAAAAGAAAAGATGATGAATTATTCCGTCTTGCTGAAGAAGAGAAGGACTTCGAATACAGACGACTTTTCATTGAGGAAGCTGAACAGGATATAATTGTTTCATATAGTCGAAGCAAATTGTTTGAGGATATTGCGTTGGTGGTTTTATTCGTTCATGCCCTAAGTATTTTTATGGAGGGACCTTTGTTTGGAATATCACTTCTATTTGCCTTTATATTATGGGTAACATCTGTGTTTTATAAATATCAACATCAGAAATTTCTTAAAAGAACTCGAAATACATTACTTTTTGTTGATGCAGTTATCAAAAGCACGTATGGAATCACTCTTCCTAAGTATTTATAGGAAATATTGATTATGCATACAGATTCAAATTTAAAACTCATTTACGTATTAAAGATTGGATACAATGCCAACAACGAGGGGTTGTATGAATTTATTTTCTCAAGCGATGAAACAAATATAGAATATGAGGATTGGTTATGGGATATGGCTCCAGCCTGTGATAATGCAGAACCACCACATAAAGATTTTGTTGATTCTATTTATAGTTTAAAAACAGGTTCATTTGATCTTGTGTGCCTTCATGAAGATGTTACTCGACCATATATGCATGGATATCACAACATAATTGCATTGGCATATGAAGATATTGATAATGAATGTGAGAATCCAGCAGATGATGGTTTCAATCAATATGAGGATTTGTTTGAGGAACAAGATGAACCGCCTGTATTAGTTTTCCATTATGGAATAACTTTAGCAAAGGTTAAAGAACTACTTTACGAAAGAAAAATCATATTCAAGGGGAACGAGTTTGTTGAAAGTTCTTCAGTGAATTTGAAATAGCCTATCTCACCATTTGGGAGAAGAGGATCGAAGCACGACATGTCAAGATATGTGTCGTGCTTTGCTATTTTACTGACCCATTGTATTTATTATAAAATAATATAATGGAGATAGAAGAAAAAAGTCCAAGTATTAGTCCCGAACACGTTCCCTTGATACCTCTTGATCCGAAACTTCAAAAGTTAAAGGAAGAGAAAAGGAAACTTGAAAAGGCATTAAGAAAGGCGGGTAAACTACCAGAACCAATTATTGTCACACAAAGTGGTGATTTGAAGAAGGTTAGTGAACTATCTATGGCTGAAAGGGAGTATGAGATTATTAGATGTGCCTCTAATCCAATATATTTTATTGAAACCTATTTAACTATTTTCGACCAAACACAGGGTGAAGGTGGTCAAATCGTACCGTTTGCTCTGTTTGATTTTCAGAAGGAATTAATCAATACTTATCTTGATGAACGGTTTGTGATTGCTAACAAATATCGTCAGGCGGGTATCTCAACAACAACTTGTGCATATATTGCATGGTATGTGATGTTTAAATCACATCGTAGTGTGGCAATTGTTGCGGATAAACTTGAAACAGCACGTGATGAATTAATGAACGATGTGGTTGACTTTATTGATGGTTGTCCTGATTGGTTGAGACCACATCCAGATGTTAAAGACACTCAAAAACTAAAGAGATATGATAATGGCTGTCAGTTGAGTGCATTCTCATCAAAAGGTCTTCGTGGTTATACTCCAACTTTATTGTTTTGGGATGAAACAGCATGGACAGAGAAATCAGATAAATTCTGGACATCTGCAAAACCAACTCTTCAAACTGGTGGTCGTGCAATTATGGTATCTACACCAAACGGTCTTGATCCAGTGTTCTACAAAACTTTCGAAGCTGCAAGACAAGGAAAAGAGAAGAGTACATTTAAGGCAGTTGAACTTTGGTGGTTCAATGACCCACGCTACAATAAAGGTTTGAGATGGGTTAAGAACAAGGGAAGAGAGAATGAGTTTGAGCGAATTGACACTGGCTTTACTGATGCCGAGCGAATAAAAATGATGGATGATGGCTGGCAAGCAACATCTCCTTGGTTTGAAGAAGAGATTAAGAGTGCCAACGGTGATATGCGTAAGATTGCACAGGAAATTTTATGTTCATTCCTTGGATCAGGTGACAACTTTATTGCAGAGGAGTTTCTGAGAAGAATTGAAGAGACGGAGATTAGACCTTTTCTACGTCAAGAATATACTGACAAAAATTTCTGGATTTGGGAAGACCCAATTCATGGGACAGAGTATATAATGGCAATTGATGCTTCACCGGGTCACGGTGAAGATAATTCAACAATTAATATTCTCAAAGTTATTAATATTGTTGAAGAAAAGGAAGTTATAGAAAACGAAAAAATAAAAATTGTTAAAGTAAAAAGGCAGAAAGTGGAACAGGTTGCCGAATATTACGGTAAAGTTACACCACAATTACTTGCCGAAATAGCATATCAATTTGGTAAAAGATATAACAATGCGTATGCTGTTATTGATATCACTGGTGGATATGGTGTTCAAACGATTGAGAAATTAATTGATGTTGGTTATGGCGGTGAATATGGAAAGGAAACTGAGAACATTCATTATGCAGAGGTTTCTCATAAACCATCCAGAGATAGACTCCAAGGTTACATTAAAAAGGGACAGAAAATAATGTCAGATGGTTCTATCATCCCCGTTGATTTGATACCCGGTTTCTTTATCGGTCAAAACAGACCTTCGGTGCTTCTTGAGATGCAGAGAGCGATCCATTTAGAGGATGTAATCATCAGGTCAATAAGATTGCTCAATGAACTTAAAACGTTCGTTACAGTGGCTGGAAACCGTGTTGCTGACCATAAGAGATCATTCCACGATGATTCAATCATGGGATTGGCAATTGGTTTGTATGTTCTGAATTTTGACATGGCTCGTTTTAGACAAAATAAGGGTGCTACTAAAAAAATGTTGGATGCTATGCTCATGGCAAATGATCCTGAAAAAATGGCTGAAATGAAGAAGAAGTTGGAGGATGACAAGGAAAAGAAGAATATACCCATATTATCAAAGAATAAAGGAAACCCTGATTTACAGAAACATGTTGCAAATGCTTGGTTGTTTAATGGGATAAAACAAAAGTAAAATGTATTTATCTAAAAAGTGGTTTTTCACGTAAAATCAAGTATTTATAAAAAACTATAATATTTTATAAAATGGCAGAACAAGATAAAAGAGGTACGATATTTCAGCAACTGAACAATTTCTTCAATTTAGATGGGTTCGGTTTCGCCCCTATTCAAAGAGATGAAAATAACACAAAAATCATTATCAGGGGTAATTCACCTGAAGATATCAAAAGAAAGGCATTAGAACTTGAGCAGCAAAAGAAAATACAAAGCAAGTATTTTCGAACAACTGACAGGGGATTCCAAAAAGCACTTCAATATGAAGCAGCACGTCTTCCAGCATACATTGATTATGAAGGTATGGAATACTACCCAATCATTTCATCTGCCCTTGACTTGTTTATGGAAGAAGCTACCACAATTGGTGAGAATGGAAAGATGCTGAATATCTATTCGAACAAAGAAAGAATTAAATATATTTTAGAAGAATTCTTCTATGATGTTGTAAATGTAAACGTTAACCTACCTTTCTGGACAAGAAATTTAACCAAATATGGTGACAATTTTGTTTTGCTTTATGGTGAAAGAAAGAAAGGTATTACTCACGTGAAGCAAATGGTTAACTATGAAATTGAAAGGTTTGAACGAATCCAAAAAGGTAAACCTGCTGTTAAGTTTAAGGAAAGAATGACAGGAGATGAGTTTAACATTTTCGAAGTCGCACACTTTAGATTACTGGGTGATGATAAATATCTACCATACGGATCGTCTGTATTAAATAAAGTTCGTAGAGTATTTCGTCAATTGGTAATGGCTGAAGATGCAATGCTTACTTATCGTATTATTCGTGCTGGTGAAAAGAAAGTCTTTAAAATTGATGTTGGAAACATTGATGAAGACGATATTGAAGAGTACATGTATAAGGTAGCTACCAAGTTTAAGAAAACGATGGAAGTAGCACCCAATGACGGTCAAATTGATTATCGTTTCAATATTTTAGGGAACGATGAAGATTATTTCCTTCCAGTACGTAACGCAAACACTCAAACAGGAATTGAAACTTTACCGGGTGCTCAAAATCTTGACCAGATTCAAGATATTGAATACTTGAGAGACAATCTATTTACTGGACTTGGCGTACCAAAACCGTTCTTGTCATTTCAAGACGCTGCTGGTGGTGGAAAAAACATGGCGCAATACGACATTCGTTTTGCAAAGAAAATTAATCGTATTCAACAATCACTTATTCAGGAATTAAATAAAATGGCGATGGTTCACCTGTATTTTATGGGTTACACTAAAGAGGATATGAATGACTTCACCTTGACATTGACGAATCCTTCAACTCAACAAGAGATGATGAAATCCGAACTGTTCCGTGAGAAAGCACAGGTTTATACTGAACTTACTCGTGGTGAAAACGGTATTGCTGCAATGTCACATACGTTGGCTAAACGAACAATCTTTAACATGACCGATAGAGATATCGTTGAAGACCTCAAACAACAAAAGATGGAGAAAGTTGTTAATCAGGAGCTTGCGGATGCACCTGTTATTATCAAACAATCTGGTCTTTTTGCTGACATTGATAAGAAATTTGCTGATGAAGAATTAGCTGCTGCTGCTGCAACTGGAGGTACTGGTCAAGAAGGTATGGAAGGTGAAGGTGGTTTACCACCAATGGGTGGTGCGGAAGGTGGAATGCCACCTCCAATCGAAGGATTGCCAAATCAAACACCGGGTGATTTACCCCCAATTCAGGTAGAGGGTAAAATGTCTGAAGAAGAATATGATAGACATCTCGAAAAATTGGTTTATGGTCAAAACAAAGAGAAGCAACATGAGGTTAAACGTAAGGAATTGCTTAAAGAGAGTAACGATAAGAACGAAGACCTTAATTCTAAAGCAATCAATATGGTTAATGAAATTGATGCCATTTTAGGGGAGTCTGAGAGCATTAATAACAATACTATTGTTGAGTTTGAAGAGATTGACGCTGAGTTACTTGATGAAATTGATTTAAGTGATGCTGAAGCAGCAAAAGAAGAAAAATAAGTGCAGGTAAACATTTACAGTAATTTATAGTATTTATAAGAAATCACATAAGATATATGAAAAACATTAATATAGGGGTAGCAAATCTGGTAGTTTCCGACAAATTAAGGGAATCGATGTTTGACGATTCATTGTTAGTGGAAACTAAGAACACCGCATCTAAGTTTTTCGATGTGGTTAAAAACTCACCTGTTCTTCAATTAGAGTTTAAGGTTTTCAACAGTATTGAGAATAAGCATATTAACAGTGATGCGCTTATTCCTAATTTCATCGATAAAAATGTTAGATTGTTTGAAACATATACTTTGGAAGAACTTTCCACTGAGCACGATAAGTTAAAACCATTCATCGGTGAAGCGGTCATCGAAAATGAAAAGATAGCTTTATATGAGGCAATTACCACATTAATTGAAGAATCACTTAAACTAAGTGAGAATGTAAATATTGATAAAATGCATGAAGCATTTGATCTTGTCTTAGATCATATAAGACAGCCTAAAGAGGATGAGTCCACGAATATTGTTCCCGAAATCATTAATGAAGAGGTAATCGAAATCGCCATCAATAAGTTCAATGAAAAATATGAGAGCATGAACGAAGAAGATGTTAAGCTCTTTAAAAAACTTGTTGTGGCAGATAATAATATGAAAGAAGAACTCTTCAAAGAATTTAAAGAAGAAAACGTAGCTGCACTTGAAAAGTTGAATGAGGACAACAGCAATGATAAAATTGCAAAGTCACTTGAGAAAATTAATGAAATGACATTCAATGTCGCAACGGCTGACAGTGATATTGTAAAACTTTACGAATTAAAAAAAGCTATACTTTAGATCGATAATTTTGTAAACTCTGTAACATCTTAATCAATTCTAATTGAGGATGACAATCCGATTTGTCAGCACGATAACTTGTATGTGTCCAAATACCCTTTTTACCTTTCATTGCATTTTCTGAAATGGCTGGCGCACCATCTGGACTGCTTGTACTAATAAGTTCTGCGCCAGAATAATTATAATTAATGTTCCAAATGTCTTCATTAAACACTAAACTAATGTCTGGAAACTTACCTCCCCTTGCGTTATCATTTTCATTCATTTTTGATTGAAACACTAATGATAATATTAAATCCCTAACGGCATCTATTTGAGTTTGAGTATATGTTTCGAATGCATAGAATCCTCTAAAACCATTTGGATATCCCGTTTTTGAATTATAAAATGTAACATCGGTAACTGGACTTGCCCCTTTTCTTATTTCCTGAGACTGTCTATCTTTATCAAACATAATCGTAGGATACCAACCTAAATTACCTTGAGCATCTTTACCTTGTTTCAAACCACCCCAAGAATCAATCTCGATCCCTATGGAATGTTGATTTAGAGATTTGTTTCTATTGTCTTTGAGACCAAGATGATATGCCCAATAATTGGTATTGAATAATTGATATATTCCACCATCTCTTGCGATTATAAATGCAGTGGCAACCTTTTCTCCTTTATCTCTCCACCATTTAATATCGCCACCAACACCACCTTTATCACCACTAACGGTATGGTGCAATACAATTTGTGCTTTGCTTGTAGCTTCACCTTGGAAGTACTGATCTGATGGGAAATATATAAATTTATATCTACTATCTCTGGCAATTGAAAGGTCATCTAAGTCTGAGGCGATAATTCCATACTCATCGGCTTCAGTTACATTTGCAGCAAATGGGTCGAAATTTTCATTCGGATATGTTGCGAAGTCGTCATTACTTGCATGTCTAAATAAATCAGTATATCCAAAAGTGTGATAAAGTGGTTTATATTTTTTTATTTCTTTCCCACCAAAAATTCTATTGTTGTTGTCGCCTAACACACCCCAAACAGTCAACACATAATCCAATGCATCTTTTACTATTGGGTTATTAACATCATTATCATAATCCTTGAGTAACTTTTCAATTGATCTTGAATATGTATCTGTAACATATTTAGCACCTGCTCTAAAGCACAGTAGTGATGTGCTTGCGAGTTTTCCACAGTTTTCTGCAAAATATCTCATATATCTCGCCTGTGCTTTGATCATATATTCGGGATTGTTAATAATGTTTTGGTGTAAAATTATTCGATTTTGGGTAGCAACTATTCGAGTACCGGGTGCACCACTATCTGGTTCATATGAGGAAACAGCAAGCTCTTGCTCAAGTCCATCAATAATTGCGTTCAATGGACGATATGCATTGAGGTTTTCTTCGCTCCAATAAAGAGGACCGCCTGCACCGAAATTATTTATAACAAGGCTAAAAATATCCAACATTTTGAATTGAAGTAATCCAGATGCAGTGGTTGTTTTAGAATAATACCAAAGTCGATAACCAGATTCAACATATGCTTGTGCAGCTAAAATGTTTGGATCGAGTTCATACATGTCACCATATTTTTGAAACCAATCAATTAACGATTGAGCTAAATTAGAAACATTCAATGGTTTCCCATCCGAAGCAATTGCATTTACCACCCACGTTTTATCAACCTTATTTCCAGTTCCATTATCACTAAACGGTAATGGTCCATTATTACCCTCTAAGAGTTTGTTTCCCCCAAGCGTAACAACCTGTGTTATAAATTCCTTACCCTTTTGTGTTATTATAGTATTTTTGCGCATTTTAATAAATTTCTAATGTGTACATTGAATTGTATTTAGCTTGTGCTGGATTTTCTGCTGTTCCAACTCCCAACGTAACTTCTTCAAAGGTCAATGAAGATGCGGTGTCTGAACTTCCACCATCGAATCCGACAATTGCAGCAGGATTTAGAACTCTTGGCATTGGATATTTAAGCAGTTTTGTTCCAGAAAAACTTGTAACCATTTTATTTGCGGTTATCTGATGTCTCACCGTTAATATTATATATGCTCCATTGAATATTGGTACGTTTTCTAATTGAAAATATTGTGTTGGTTGAAGCATGGCATTTCCAAAACCAGTAATGTTTGCTCGATACGCTCTATTTTCATATGTGCTATATAAACTCTGTGCTTTAGGGACAGGCGATTGAGTTTTTTCATCACCAGCTAATCGTGAAAGTATTTGAATTGATTCGTTTGTTTCTGGATATTCTTTACTATCAATACCGAAATTATAAAACATGTTTTGGTTTTGTTCACCATAACGAACTCGAAATGCACGGACTTGGCTATATATATTTCCTTTCTCTGGTGTTACAGGATTTCCAAAGGAATCATATTCATCGATTTGACGATCACCTTCTTCATTAGGTGTGCACCCCTCGTTTAAAAAGTCACTTGGTGGATTTCCTAAATCAGCAATTCCATCATCTTTAAACGGTGAATATTTTTCAAGACCTGTTGGATAACTTGATGTTCCTCCAATAAACATACACACAAATACGGGGTGTTGTTCTTGTTTACCACTGGTATCAATTTTAAAACAATCTTCCCATTCATCTTCTTGAAAACTCATGAAGTTTTGTAGTGGAAAAAATTCAAAGCCATTTAATGATAACATTTGAGATATTACTGTGAATATTGATAAATCGGGACTGTCCTTGGCATCAATTAGGTTTCTGACATCAATTATAGTGTCCCCAATTGGATTCATTGCTCTGTCAACAAAAGCAAATTGACTAATTAATCCTTTGTTGGTATTCGTTTTAAATGGATAACCATTTATGTTTTTACTTAATCCAGCAAGCCATTTATCATTTATGTTTTTAAACGAATAATATGTTTGGGTCACAATATCTTGATCCCCAGTTGATTTTTCGAATTCCTTTTTTTCTTTATCTAATTGTTTTCGTCTTTTTTCAATTCTTGTATTTAATTCCCCGAAAAACGTATAAAAGAATTGTTCTGTTTTTGATTTTATTTGTGCACCGTATGTATCAACATTAAAAGTATTATCCGTACCACTCAATTTTTCTTCAAGTGAACTGTAAAGAGGATTGATTTCTTCTTCGAATCTAAATGTTAACTCACTGTAACAAACTAATGCGACTCTATTCAACATACCATCCCACATGTAATCAAATACCTTACT
>Ga0307379_10002545_pt1 | contig 26914 bp, 26 predicted proteins | sample UN2MG_FD_202237 | JGI IMG/M metagenome (GOLD analysis project Ga0307379, IMG submission 202237) | Soil microbial communities from Risofladan, Vaasa, Finland - UN-2 | ecosystem: Environmental > Terrestrial > Soil > Coastal area > Acid sulfate soil | place: Finland: Risofladan, Vaasa | collected...
TTCGTCATAATAAGCCCTTTTGTAGACGGTAAATTATTTGGAGTATAATCTAATGAAGTATCATAGAATAATATGTCTTTCTTTTTTAAGAGAGTTAATAAAGAAGTTGACTTTTGAGTATCATGAAGTAATAACCTGATTGGGACAGTTAATCTCTTAGCCTCACTTATATATCCTTCATCATAAGCTTGCGAAGACCTTTTTAAAAACTCAATCTGTTCTCTTAAGTGAGATTTCAATTCATCTTTTGTTTGCCCGGCTTTTGGTCTTTTATTCATAGTTACCCCACTTTATATAATAACTATATTTTTTTCTATGTCAATGTTACTAAAAAAACCAATTGAAAATTCAATACTTCTAATGTAGCTTTTTACAAATCTGTCTATGCGTAAAAGCAAATATGCAAGCAAACAAGAGGATTCAGGACAAAGAGAGAGATAATTAGAGAAAAGAAGGATAAAAGCGGGATATTTCAGGAACCACGAAAAATTAACATCAATAAAAGCCTGTTTTAAGCCCCTGTTTTAAGTTGGGTGGTATGAATCATCGTATTTTTTAAATTCGCCTCGTATACGCAAAAATAGAAGCTTTTTTCAAAAACGCTAAAACCCTTATATATCAATGATTTCATTGATTTTTAGCAAAATCAACCCGCAATTCATTGATTGCCTGCTTGATTTCTTTGATTTCAGTGGTAACATTCCGGGAAAATTCCTTTTGATTTTTGATTATTTCGGTAATAAAATATTCCAATTTATATACCAGGTAGATAGAAAGCACCAGCGGAAAGCCGTTATTTGCTATTAATTTTAGTATATATTCAATATCCAATTCATTTATTTCCTTCCCAAAAGCGTTTTGATCCAGGCCTGATATCGAGATGTAAGAAATTTTTCTTTTCATAAAATCCAATACCATTAAATCCCATTTCTTGAGTATAAAGAAGAAGATCATAAAGTAAAAAATCCTTTACGTGGATGTCTACCGCCATACCCAGGAGATGATAAGAACCGGAAACTCCCCCTACCTTATGATTTTCTTCTTTGCACCGGTAACCGGAATTGATATATATTGGCCTATTTATAACCATTCTTAAATGATTCAGTCTGATCAAAAGGTCCGGAGACAACATAACCCTCTTGCAACAGGGGCATTCAAACTCATATAAAGAAAAATATTCAGCTATTTTTATATCATTAATTATAACCATAATTTATTTATATCTTAAAGTCCTGCCATTCCTTACTACGTCCGGCATAGCCTTATATATTATTTCGTTCACCTCCGGGACAGTAGCTTTCATCAGGTCCTTTACATAGGAAATCTCGCCCTCTTTTAATTCAACTTTTTGTTTCCTTAATATTTCAATCAATTTTACCCAGGCTATTTTCCATTTTTCCTCACCATTTCCTATCCCCAGTTCTTCTTCAGCCCAAAGCATAGCTGCCAGAATAGCCTCTTTTATTTTGCCTGCCCGGTCCTGGCCAAACTTGTTGATCATAAATTTGGAGAGCAGACCAACCAGAAAAACCAGAGCGAAATCTAATAGATATTTAGTGATAAATACTTCTAACATTTATTACTCCTTTCTGCCTGTGCGTGTTCGCACGCAAACAAGCCTCTCTCCCCAGGAAGGTCCGCGGAGCCCTCCAAGGAAGATTTTTATATTAATTTATTTATATTACACATCCATAACATCAGTTGACTTGTAATCAAGGATTCTTGCATTGACTTTAGCCACTAAGTCATTTCCGTTATTATGGAAAATATTCTTAGCGATGATAGTATCCATAACTCCTTCAATAGCTGCATCCTGTGCCGCAAAATCAACGTAATCTCCATCGTCTAAATTTTTAGGATTATCCAAAGTGATGTTCATAGTTTTTGCAGCGCTATCTCGAAACTGCAGGTAGAGTCTCTTATAACTAGTTACTTCTCCTAATTCGGTTGGCATTATTTTTTCACCTCCTTCTTTGTTTATGGTTTACGGTTATTAGCGATTATTCAGTAAGTTGAGATTCTTTTCCAAGTCTGGTTTCATCTACAGTGTACTTCTGCAAACCGGTTAAAGCGGTAGCCGTATCATAGACATCTTGGTCTAAAGCAGCAGATTTGATTCTAGCAAAGGACTTGCTGTTGATGATAGGTGCTCCGGTTTCCGGATTGGTGCCTACTACCAGTCTTAACTGCAGGCTTGAATCACGGGGAACGGTTATTACTGTTGCCATCTATTTTTCACCTCCTTTTTTAGAATCCCCGATCAGGTCGAGGACGGGTTTTAAATCAAGCAAAGCTAAGTTGTATATGTATATATTATCATATATCAATATAATAGTCAATATTAGAACATTATTGCCCTTTATAATGTATAAAGCTTCTTATTCCTTTGATTTCCTTATAAATGCTCCCTATTTTATAAAACTAAAAAGGAGCCCCCTCGATACAAGAGGCCCCTTCCCCGCCAAAAATAGGTCTAACTAATATAAAATTATTATTTGCAGAATTAATATAATTAGTTTATGATAATTTAAGAATCTATAAAAACATACAACGTAGTTCGATTATTTTAAGTTATAAGCCATTTTATTTGGTAATTTTATGCTTTAAAATAAAATAATATAATCATAAATAGGAGTTAATAAGCAAATGAATAAATCTATAGATAGAAAAGGAACCAACTTCTTTCATATACCTTTTGCGTGCGAATTGATGCAGAAATCGACTGCCCAAGTTTTGGAGAAATGTAAAGACTTTGGCGCAGAGCTATTTACTGCTGAAGACATTCGTGCTTTTAGAGACGATATGAAATCTAACCAGGCAATTCCTCCCGAGTTTCTTAAGGTTCTGAAACCATTCACTAATAAAGTCTCTTTCAATTGCAATTTTGAGCTTCATGACTACCAAGCGTTTTCTTTTGTGTCTATCAATTTTATAAATGGCACTACTGTTGAATGTGTGATCAGTTTAGATCGACCTATTAATCCTGAACGCTATTCGTCAGAGAAGTCGGTGCTGAGGGCACTTCTTGTATCGCTGGAAAAGCTTTATCTCAACGGACGAATCCAACAAGATTACCCGGGGGGACGGGTTTTTACTTGGAAAAAGGATGATAGAACGCTGGTGAGCTTTGTCAGCTATTCTCCTTCTGGTCCCACAAGTACTGATACATTTTTTAGCGTTCAAATTCGAGATACTCAATTGTATCCCCAAGGTTACGAATTGGAACTTCTTTATAATAAAACCCAAAAAAGCGTGGAAAGCCTTAAGTGGTCGCAAGAAAACTGAAGAGATATTCCTTATGAAAAAATATGTAAAAATTGAAGAAGCCCATATAGACTAACCTCATTATTATTTATAGGCACGATTGTCTTGAGAGTTGGGGGGATATCTTTATTTTCGAAACCTCTTTTTCTCTCTCTCCTGGTATTTTATTAAGATAATCTGTTAACCTGCCTTTATTGACTTCCTAATAAATAACTTCTGACCATCTCATTTACCACGACCGCCCGCCAGGAGCTTTTTTTGCTAAGAAGTTTAATTAAAAGCCTCTACATACATAACAAGACTCTATCGGACATTCTAAAAAAATATATGAAGGTTTATCTTATCCAATAAAACAAAGTGTATTTTCCTTTGATTTCCTTAGAAAAACTCTTTATTTTATACAACTAAAAAGAGATCCTCCCAATATGAGAATGCCCCTTTGACCTACCTATATATAAAATTATTATTTGTAGAATTAATAAAATTAGTTTATGATAGTCTAAGAATCTATAAAGATATACCAAAGGAAAATTAGTGGTTAATTTTCCAAACTTCACCTATCGTGACTTTATTAAAAAATCAAGCTTAAAAAAGATACCAATGTTTATTTATCTAATAAAATCAATAGGTTCAGGGACATTATAATAGTATAAATATGTATACACTAATAAAAATATAAGACTTACAAGATTACTGTAATTATTAAATACCATATATTTAGATAATAAATATTATCTCACATAAAAATGTACTTGAAAACACTTCAGTGTATACAATTAAAAGTAAGCAATTACCCTTATATATAAGGTTTTAGGCTAATTTTAACGATCATTTAATAAAGTCACGCTAGAACGGGTGCACAAAGAAGGCATCATTTGTATGATACCGTAAGGAACGAAGGGTAACCGGCACTCGTTGGGGACAGAGGCTGACTGCGCCAATTTCGCTGTGTCGTAGCGGTTCAGGCGCGGATGTCGCTGGTTTTTGAGAAATAAGTAAGTGACTTTTTAGATTATTAATAACACCCGTTCGCAGTAAATTATGAAGATATCGAAACTAGCAACGGTTTTCAAATAGGTCGCAGAAAACCTCCGTACGGGCGGTAAAATGTGGTACGGAAGCAACAATCAGGGGTTGCATCGTTTTTTCTCCCAAGCCTGCGAGGTTGACCAATAACTCGTTATTTTTCATCTTGCCCAACATGTCATGAAATGGGACTTGTTCACAGAGCAAGAAATAGTTAGGTTGGTTTTCTAATGCTTGTTGAGAATCAAGACTAGCTGGTTTGATTCGTGCCAAAATCTAATCAGAAAAGAGGAGGATACTCTCGTGAAGATCTTACGCAAAGCTAGTATTATGCCCGTGGCGGGATGCTGTAGAGGAAAGAGTTCACCTTCACCTCTCCACTAATAAGTAGTTGGCAGCATGTTGGGGGGATTATGTGTATAGTCCTCCTAACATGAATCATATGGAGTGAAATCTTCTCATGAAAAACAAATTTATTAAAAGCAAATATGTAGTGGATGTCCCTGTGAAGTGTGGTGCAAGGCGATATATGAGCACCTTGTTCTTGAGTATAGTTGAACTTGATGCTTATCATGTGGAACTAGTCGAACATTGCCATGAGAAAACGGATTTATCAAATCCGGATGTGGAAACTTTGCATCAACTTTGTGATTTGGGAATAGTTCGTCTTCAATCTGATGATGATTTTTCATTAGCATGGCGACAAATAGAAGAATGGCGCAGTTATAAGTTTCTTTCGGTAGCATTTTGTTTAACTTTTGATTGCAATTTTCGTTGTGTGTATTGTTATGAAAGGCCAAACTTACGAGATAGAAAATCCACGCAGGCAATGTCATCAGAAATGGCTATTTCAATTCTGGCATGGATGAATAATGTGATGCAAATGCGAGATATAGATTCATCGCGTATAACATTTTTTGGGGGAGAACCCTTAGTTCGTTATCCTGTTATCAAAGAGGTGCTCAAGCACATTAATTCCTTGACACAAGTTCAAAGTCCGGAATTGTATATGTCCACAAATGGTTATCTATTAAGCACTGATAAAGTAGAGACAATGAAAGCTTCTGGTTTACAGCGATTGCAGGTAACATTAGATGGTCCAGGTGAAGTGCATGATAGAAGACGTCCATTAGTTTCAGGACAGGGTACTTTTGCAATAATTGTTAATAATTTGGTTGAGTGTTTGAAAAAGGGCATAGGGGTAGATTTATTGACCGTGTGTGATGACGAGAACATATCTGACCTATTGCCTTTGGTGGATATTATGTTTCGGCATTTACCGGAAGCTGAACTAAGAAATAATATTCAGTGGAGCTTTACTTTAGTAGAGCCAACTGAAAATTGTGTCAATCGTTCTGCTAACTTGCTTTTTGGCAAAGAAAGGAATTTAGCTCAAGATATTCATAAGGCTCGTGAATATGCTCTTGATGCTGGCTTTAATGTTATTTTTCCATATTCTTCCAATATTTGTGCAAGACAATTAGATTATACTTTTGGTATAGGGCCTCAAGGTGATATATACCCTTGTTTTGGAATATACGGTAATAATGACTATTCTATAGGAAATATCAATGACCCATTCGATACAGTCGAAAACAAATCAAAGCAATGGGCAAGAAGAGATTGTTTTGACGATGCTTGTATATCATGTCAGGTTTTTCCTTTGTGCCGTGGAGCTAGATGTCAACATATGATTGCTCAGATAAGTGGTGGCGCATTTGCTCAAAAGTATTGTGAGCAGGAAATGTTGCTAGAAGATATAAAACGTAATCTTACATCTAAACTCGCATCAAATTTAGGTGGAAAATAGTATCAGAGCAAGGTCGCCCAACACCGCGCTGCAGCCGACTGCTTTACTCGCTCGCCAACGGATGCCCAAAACTAGCATTCGTCCGGTTTCGTAGGTTCGTGTAATGGGCTGCCGCTTGCGGCGGCTAAGCGCGAACGTTAGGCCGCCGATATACAATAGTTTAAGACTTGATCAACAGCCACATTCTACGGGTAAAAAAAAGAAGAACCTGATGAATATAGACCAGAATGAGATTGCTCGATTGACTGAGGAATATGGAGGACAGTGGGGAATCAATCATACTCGACGACTCTTGCAGCTTATCTCAATTATCAGTGAAGGTCAACAATACAATTCAGATGCGGTTTGATTAGCTACCAATCTGCATGATTGGGGAGGTTACCCCAAGTGGGCTCAAAAAGACATTGACCATGCATTAAGGTCAAGCCAGATTGCGGAAGCTTTTCTCACCAAAAGGGGATGCACGGAGAATTTGAAAGAACTGGTGATAGAGTGCATTAAACTTCATCACAACAGTGATAGCACGAATAGAAGCATCGAATCCATTCTTCTATGTGATGCTGACGCACTGGATTTCTTGGGTGTAGTGGGAGTCTTACGCGATTTTTCCAAGAACGCCCAAGATTTACGGAAGGCTTACGAAGTCACCAAGAAGCGCAGAGAAAAGTTACCTGGATTGATATATCTGGATAAATTCAAAGAAATCGCCGTTGAGCGCATTAGGCAGATGGACGAGTTACTTGCGAGATTTTAGCAAGATATTTGGGGTTACTTCTAACTATGGGCATTTCTAATTGTTGTTGATAAGAAGGTCCTGTTAGAAGAAATGATGTCCTGATTTTGCATGATTATCTCACGTGTGTTTTGGGCTGAGCGGAGATGATAATTGACATGAAAGAAAAAGCGGCCTATTCTTATGTTAGGTATTTTATTAAAATGATCCGTTAATCTGCTTTTATTGACTTCACAGTAAATAATTTCTGGCCATCTCATTCCCACGACCGCCCGCCAAGAGCTTTTTTTGCTAAGGAGTTGTAATTAAAAGTCTGCCAATACATAACAAGACTCTATCGGACATTCTACAAGAAATAATTTCTCGCATATCTTATCCGATAAAGCTTTGTTATGTATAGCAAAAAAAGCATTATATTTTTAACCAGTTAAAAGCTTTTTTAGCCTGGTTAAAAATATAAAGGCGGGCTAAATGAGATTCTTTTTATCGTAGGGCTAAATCTCTATTCCCGGTAATCGCATGGCTCCCCTCCCTCCCCCCCCTGTTCCTGATCATTGTTCTTCTACGTTTTAACATTTTTTAAGCAGTAGCAGTATAAAAAATACTAAAACTATTATAGGAGTTTACATACGCGACATCGATGGCGTTTATAGAAGACTTAGCACCGCAAAAAATAACAGCAAAAATAATCAAGCATGAGATTTTTTACGGCACTGGCTTCTACAAACGCCGGGAGAAAAATTACAAAGAGAAGAAAAAAAGATGAACTCTCCCCTGCGATAGGTGAAAACTATATAAATAAAAATGTTTCTTTTCTTTTAACTTTTTATTTATATATGTTTTTACTTATCGCTAACCGTAAGGAATCAGAAAATAATAGTCACCGAAAAGGGAGATAAAAAGTTCCCGCTTTTCTTCTTTCATTTACTTTTTATCTCTCTTTTACGGGGAGAAGACTAAACCGCCATTTTTCAACCGCTGCACGTTCTATATCAGTATAAAAATATATAAGAGGGGGTGATCTTCCCTTCTTATATATTTTTTAAGCGTTCGTCTTCTCTTTAGCATTACACGATAAAAATAATTTCAAATTTTGTTCCTAAATTTGAATATATTTTTTGAGTGTTATGCGTCTCTTTTCGCTTTTCTATTTCTGGTATTGCTTTTTGTAAAAGAGGGGCGTTTTCCCCCTGTTTATAAAAAGTAATACTCCTTCTCCCTCCCTGGCAATGCTCTCACCAGGTGAATTACTATTTGCCCGGTGAGTGTATTGCTCTTTCTTTGTTCTTACTATCCTGGTTTTTCTCCTTCTTCCCCTTCTCTTTCCCTCGCGATAGGTAAAAAAATCTTAAATCAAAAAGGGTTTTTCTTTTTGGTTTGAGATGTTTTTTTCTTATCGCGTAAACGCAAAGAATCAAAAGGATATAGTCACCGAAAAAGAAGATAAAAAAACTCGCTCTTCTGCCTTCTCTTATTTTTTATCTTTTTTTTACGGGAAGAAGACTAAACCACGAGGGATGGCAGATTCACGAAAAGGTTCGCAAATAGGGGCGGGGCAAGGGAGAGAGGAAAGAGCGATAGGCTTACATTTATGCTGGTAGAGTGAAGGTGAATCGACCGCAGTTTTTCCTTCCCCCTTATACTTCCCCCCTAATTATAAATAGCCTAACCTTGCTTTTTTTGCGGTGGCGAATAAAGCGAAGCAACAGCGGGGCCGTAAAGAGCGTTACTGCCCGCATTTATGCTTAGAAGCGTCCCCGCGAGCGTAGCTTTTGAGCCAAGGAGCAAAAAATAAAAAGAAGGGGGATAAGAGGAGGGTTTTAGGGGGGATTTAAGGGGGAAGGAAAGTTACCCGCCCCGCACGTGGATGAGTTATAAAATTAGAATAGCTGGAGTAAATTAAATTAGCCAGGTGAATTAATTAGATTGGCCAGGGTGGCCAGGATTAATTAAATCGAGAATGATTGAATTAGATTAAATAAAATGTGAAATATTAGAGAAAAGTCATCCTGGCATGGTAATGATTAATGAGAGAGATGGAGAGAGAAAGAGTTGGTCCTCAATTTTTATACAGCTCCTATTATTCTCTAAAATCCTTCTTTCGATATTTCCTTAATACTATAAAGATAAGAGATAAATTCCTAAATACCCCCTTAATCCTTGCAATATTCTTTTAAATATTAATAGTATTTAATTTTCTTTGTTTTTCCGGGCAATTATTTTATTATCCCTAAATAGTAAAAATTCAAAAAGACAACAGGAGGCTGAATAAAGGAGCCACACATACCAGGTTTCTCCCAAGTTAAAAAGAATACTACTTTCATAATCTACTGCCTCATTTGCAATAAATACGGCAATAAAGAAAAAAATTATTGGAACAAAAAATGCTAAAATTAATTTCTGTGTTTTATTCACTTTTTACAATTCTCCTTTAATTGTTTCAAAACCTTATAGGATATTTCTAATTAGGATCATGGACAATAATTTTTATGTCTCACTATTTGTATTATTAATCCTTCCGGAATCAATCCATTCTTTTATTATTTCTCTTCTCTTTTCTTCCAGGACAATCCAAAAGTTATCGGACTATTGACTTGGTATGCCTACCCTATTTATCTAAAAATTCTATTATTTATTTTGTCCACTTGTCTTGCCCTGTACATTAATTCCAATCCCAGAAAGAAGTTATGTCAAATGTTGGGACCTGCCCCCTCTTGCTCTCCCTTGTCATTGGTATCATCTCCAAGAGCCACTTTCTTCCCATTTTCTACACACGCTTGTTTTTCATTAGGTTTCTGAATTATCTTCAACTTCTGCAAATGTTCGTTGGACAACCTTCAAGTTGTTCTGGGTTTCGGCATGCTGCATGGGAAAACGATCAGGAGTGAAGACCTTCAAGGCGTCCTGGCAAGCTTTTACAGCTAGTTCGCAGTTCTGGGCTTTATCTTTTACCTCTGCCAGGGTCCGGTAGGCAATCCCCAGGTTGTGCTGGGTCCTGGCATATTGCAAGGGGAAACCATCCGGAGTATAGAACCTCAGGGTTTCCTGGCAGGCATTTATGGCTAGTTGACTGTTTTGCTCTTTATCTTTTACCGCTGCTAGGGTCCAGTAGGCATTACCCAGGTTGTACTGGGTCCTGGCATAATCCATGGGAAAACGATCCGGGGTTCTGAACTTTAAGACTTTTTTAAAAGATTTAATTGCAATTAATATATATTCCTTCATTTGCACACTTATCTTTGCAGTACCACACGCTTTGATGCCAAGTTTAATTAAAACTTCCGGATCTTTAATGAAAATATCCATTAAATCATTAAAATTATCCAATCGCGATATCTCTTCTTCAACCACAAAATCAATATATACTTCTTCAATCCAAATATCATCCTTTTGATTTTTTATGATAAAGCCTTTGGTTTGTAAACCTTTAAGTAATTCAATCCATTCATAATTTTGCTTATCAATTTCTTCTTTTGTTTTGCACAATATTTTTATTTTGGTTATAGAAAATATTTCTCTTTCTTTGTAAATACCTCCATAGTAAAGGCGTTTTATAGATCTCATAATACCTTTTTCAATATGACCACATTTTTTATATCGATCTTTCATTGCATCTAAATTTATAAAAAGAGAACCAATGTTGCCATCAAATCTTTCCGGCATATTTATTCCAACTTGTTGGGCAATTTCAATCCCTTGATCTCCTGAAACTTTCGGTATTTTTATGGTATTGTCAAATACGAGAAGCTCTTTTTCCATTTTTACACATAATTTCTCGTACTCGGGACCTGACCGACACGAAGCTATTATGATAGTATTTATTTTTATAAATTCTTGAAGTAAATGAAGGAAGTTTTGTTTATCTGCAAATTTGTTTAAATCGTCAAAAACAATCACTCTTTTTCTCCAAAAAGTAAAACGGAAAGGAATCCGAAAATCTTCCAAATTTATATCTACAAGTTTTGGCACTATAACATAGTATGGCTTTTTTAAAGTAATTAATGAATGATACATAGCTCTTGATTTTCCTGCTAATGGATTGCCTATTATTAAAATATTTTTATTATCTTCAATTTCTTTTTGAATCAATTTATCTTCTTTTCTCTGGAAATAATATTTGTGAAAACCATGCTTTGGATCCCCACGTATTCCTAGTAATTCATTTAACTTTAGTTTTGATGATTTCCTCCAGATAATTTCATAAAGAGCATTTTTTTTCCGTATTTTCTTATAAATTGATGGAATAACTACAATGAGTATAGTTACTATAATTCCTATAATTCCTATTAGGATTCCTATTATTGCCATATTCATATCTATGTCCTCCGAACTCCAAAATAATTATTAGTTAAAGACTGTAAAATTATTTTGTTATGCTCGTACTTGTAATATATTTGGGTCAGCCTGTGAAGACTTGATCCTTTTACCCCCTCTTCCCTTTATCTTCCTCAATTACTCCAATTATTTTAATAATATGATAACACCCATCTTCTAAAGGAGCATCGTTTGCTTCAAGAATAACTTTTCCCCCGTGAGAAACACTTATAAGAGGACCCAAGAATAACCTTCCATGCTCATCTTTATATATCATTTTAGTATTACTCTTTGGTACCCAGTTTCTATCAACTATTTTTATTATATATTTCATAAATTGAATTCCCTTTATTATTATTTAATATTATTTATATAAAATATAACTAAAGTAATATTATATCTAGATTAAAATCAAAATATTATTTTTTAATTTCCTTCTTTTTTGGCGATTTCAAATAATGTTTTAACCTTTGGGGTTTTTTTGCATAGAAAATAAGAATACATCCTATTTTTTTTATAGTATAGCTTTCCATTTTGCGAGGTCTTTCTTCGGGACGTCTATCTATAATAGTACCTAAAGCCTCAACCATCTGGTTAAGAAACTCCTCAGACCCCATAGGTTTTCCTCTAAAAGTGTCCGAATTATTGAGCTAACACAACTATCCTATCACGTATAAAACTAACTCCTCATAATTACTATTTTTTTATCAAAAATCAACCTTTGCTATATTTTTGAAAATATAAGACCTTTCCTACAATCTCGTTAGGCGTCGTTGCATTTAGTTAGTAGTAGTATCGGGAAAAATACCTCAGAAATGCCTAATTTATCAACCATAATATTGAATTTCCCCTATTTTATTACTTCAAACCAGATCTCTTTATTATTCTACTTTTCCCTAGAATAACCAAGGCTGAAGTCACCACTTCTGGATCAAATTGCCTTCCAGAACCTTTTTTGAATTCGGCTATTATCTTATCTTTAGACAGTTTCTTACGATAGGTGCGATCTGACATCATAGCATCTAAAGAATCAGCAACAGCTATTATCCTGGCTGGTCGAGGTATGTTTTCACCTATCAACCTATCTGGATATCCCCTACCATCAAATCGCTCATGATGATGCCTAACAATTTTTGTTATGCTTTTTAGACTTGGGAGTGAAGAAAGTAGCCGTTCCCCAATTATTGGGTGTTGCTTAATGAGTTCAAATTCAGGTTGTGTCAATGGACCCGTTTTCTCTATTATAACATCAGGAATTGCCAGATAACCCACTTCATAAAGTAGTGCCGCTATTTCAAGTAATTGGTATTCGTGAATTGGAATTGCCATTTCTTCCGCAATCAGAAGTGATAATTTTTGGACACGTAAGGCGTGGTGCATCTTATATGGATCTTTTGCTTCAATTGCGAAAACTAACACTTTTACAAGTTCTGCAAGATCAGGGTTACTAATAAAAAACTCTTGTTCTTCCCGTTTCTCAAATGAAATGGCACTTAATTTTGTCATAAATTCACCAAATTGCATATCTATCAACTCTAGATTTCTTGTTCGCCATGTAGCTCTTTGCACTTCAGAACAATTAGGCCATAAAGCATAAGCCCACTGAGAGAATCTACCCAATTCTTTTGAAACATCAAACCATATTTGTGAAAGATTAAAATCAGAAAATGAGTAACCGATAAACAGAAAAACGCTTTTATACTTATGTAATTCAAGTTGTCGATATATAGCCTTTCGATTATCGGCTACAGAATAATAATCGTCCTCAGTAATAATTATCGGAGCTTCGCTTACTGCAGGTCTTGAAATACAACCATGTGGTTTATATAGTAAAACATAGCTATAGTAATCAGTCATATCAGTCACTAAGTCACAGCTTGATATAATTGGTTTATATTTAATGCCGGCTTTTTCATACGCTTGCTCAATTAAAGTATCATAGTTTGTTGTATAAATAGCGGTCCACCTAAACTTTGGAAGTAAAAGGTGAGGTTTGCTAGGTTTTAATGGCGACAGTCGATTGATTAGATAATCAATAACTAATCTTCGTCCTAGACCGGGCTTGGTTTCGATATAAGAAGCTATTTTTGATAAAAGTTCTTTTTGGTGTTTTCCTTGTAAATACTTTTTACTTAATTCCCGCGCCATTTCTTGAGCTGAAGGAGCTCCTGCCTCTATAGAAGCGCCAGCTCCAACAAATAGCACACAGTTTCCTGAAATGATATAATTGTATAATTCTTCTGGTATTTTCATCAAATTCTCCCTTCCGAACTACTATTAATGTGTCAGGAGACGGTTATTGGTCACGCTTCTATCTTTCCGGAATCAATCCACTCTTTTATTATTTCTCTTCTCTTTTCTTCTAAGACAACTTCGAGTAAATTTGAAGTTGTCCCTTTAGCTCTTTCTTTATTGAGCTTTTCTTTCCAAAACCTCGGTAGTCTGTCTCTGTTTCTATTTTTACCTCTTCTATTGTTGAGCCATGGTCCTATAACCACAATAATTCCAAGGGTGAACTTCATAACTTGCCAAGGTGTATGGGTCTCCCAAGAAATCTATATAAGAATTTACACAGGCTTCAATGCTGTCTAGAGCCGGAGAAACTGAGCTAAAAAAAGACGATACATCAATAACACCATATTTATCCAATGTAGAACCCCAATACCAATCAGCGTCCGTATCTTTATATTCAAAAACAGTTAAAAGATGTCCGGCAGATTCATTAAGAAAAAATATAGGTACAGAATATACAATGTAATCATGATAGTTTAGAACATAACAACTAAAAATGCTAAAATCAACACAATCTCCTTCTTTCCCAATATAAAATTCATAGGGAGTATACACACCGTCATGTTCTTTATAGTGGCAAGTTGATAAAAAATTAAGTAATTTTAAAGGAGTATTTAATTTATCTAATAAAGATGTGAATTGAGAATCGTATTCATCCATCCCGCCATTATCCGGAATAACTGTTGGTGTTGTTATCCCATTGCAACCTACAAAAAATAAACAAAAAAATAGTGCCATTCCTAAAACAAATAATTTCTTCATATTTACCTTTATCGTATTATAATTTATTAAATATTTCTGATTTTTAGCTCTGAATATGATAACGATGGGTAGTTATCTTTTGGAAATATTTTTTTATTCGACCCAGCCAGAACCTTGTTGTATAATTTCATTTGTCCATGCAAGAAGTAAACAAAGTCCCTTATTTTGTATGCCCCATTTTCTGTTTTCGTCACCAGAATAGGCATTATAAAGACTTTGAAGACGTTCTACATACCAAGATTCAAAGTCATTAAAAGTTTTTGAATTAAGGTAAATTGACAAATCAATATCGTTTCCAGCTTTTTCTTTTAAATACCTCAAGATTTTGCCATCGTTGATCGCTTTATAAATTTCTTCAATAGTTATTCCGTCGTACTTGCCTAAATCAATAAGACGGTTTATCTCAGCAATTAGAAGCGTTAACGCTGTAAGTTCCATAAAATCTCCTCCTTTACTTTGTTTAAATAGTGATGACATCCTATCTTTTGTATGGTTTAATCTTTCGTTTTACAAGATATTCCTTTAGTACGTCTATCTATAATAATACCTAAAGCCTCAGCCATCTGGTCAAAAAACTCCACAAATCCTATAAGTTGTCACGGTAGGACAGCCAGTTACCTGGCTGCCCCCGCACAGATCCCAGCGTGCGGAACTACCGCACTGGGCTCTTCAGAGATACTCGCTTCCGTAAAAGACACATTAGTATTGCCTTCTTTGCTATTCCCTGCAGGGAGGTTTGCATTTGTTATCCAGTCCAACAGTCTGGCAAATGTTTCCTTTGCAGACTACGTATTCTGTCAGCCCCTTCCTCTATTTCATAGAGTAATATGGGCTGATCCGAATCCCTATAAGCCATCAGTCACCCTCTCTTTTCATCGAGTAGACTTACCTTATAGTAAGTGAGCTTATAGGGCCTCCCAAGTTCTTTATATCTCTCTACAGACATGCCATGTGCCAAGACCCCGACAGACCCTCTTTAGAATCTCACCCTTAGCAATTCTTTTGTATCGGCTTCCGTTGCGGAAACGACGTCGCCATCTGCATTAATCTTTATTTACGAGGCTGTATAATCCACTTCAGGAAGTACGGTCTTCCTTATGGCCTATCTGTTTCCCTGTGTACGCTTCATCTAATGGTTACCCATTTTGACGCAACACTTGGTATGGGTGGTTGGCTAGACCTTACCCAACAAGGACTTTCACCCTGCAAGAAATATAAAACTTCTTGGCGCTCTTCCGCCAAAAGTTACCGGATTATTGAGCTAGTACATGTGTCTCTATTTTATTTAATTTTGCCTATATTTTAATGGAAAGGGATGTTCTGTTCAAGTCGTCTCTTTTTACCTCTTGAAATTTCAATTTTGAATACCAGAGGCATTTCGCTCCATTGATATAACACTATCGTGCAAGATATTTTATGAGTATATCTGAATTTTATTTAACCCTCTTTTCAATTTTTTCTAAAAGAGATTCTATATTCATTAGAACATTCATTAAATCTGAATAATCTTTTTTAAAACCATGAAAATTATTGCTAAAATCAAGCAATACCCCACCTATCTCGCCTATATTTTTATTTATCTCGCTTATCTCTACGCTATAATCACTCATTTATATTCTCCTTTCTTTAGAATATTTTTTATATGACAAGGGAAGGTTCTTTGTCACACTTTAATCCTTCCGGAATTAATCCACTCTTTTATTATCTCTCTTCTCTTTTCTTCCAGGACAACCTAAAAGTTACCGGACTAGTGGCTTGGTACGCCTTCCCTATTTAAGAAAATGGGATGTGTCCCTAATTATTTCCTAATCCTTTTATCTAACCTCATTATTTCCCATAAAAGTTTTCTTTTTTTTAAACTATCGCATAACAGAATTGGGCTATAAAAAATCGACATAAGCCGATTTGGGTAAACGAAGTGAACCGTATAGCCCCTGTTATATGATTCGAACGAAATAAGGACAAGGAGCGAAGCATCGAAGCGTTCAGCCACCAAATTTTTATTAGGGATTTTTGTGGTTTCATGATTAACCCTTTGTATGACTATTTATTTTTAGAAAATCAAAAGAGACCTGAATATACTCATCCATAATAATTCCATGTAAAATTGTATCAAGTTTTTGTTTAATCTGTTTAATTTGTTTGTCTAATTGCCAAATTCCTGAATCAGCGGTTACTTTTACATCTTCATTTTCAAAATTGATAAGATTTAATTTTTTCTCATTGTGGTTTGTAGGATTGTAATAATATTTTGCTATTTCTTCTTTTTTAGAACGAGAGAAATTTGGAATTTTAATGTATTTCCAATATTTTTGAGCCAAACTTCCACCTTGCCCACCAACAGAAATATAATCTAAAATACTTTTTAGCCTTAAATACCCTAAGAACAGACCCAAGAAAATGCTCTCTATGTCATCTTTTTTCTCTTTTCTAAAAATTGTAATCCCATGAACGTTTGTTATAGTTCTATCGTCTATGTCAATAAATACACAGAATTTACCTATAGTGCCCTCAGCGGAAAATAAAATCTCTCCTTTATTTAGAGTTTGTAATTTTCTGGGGTTTCCTAAATATTCATATTTCTCGGGGATTCCATAATCGGATAAATTTAATGGTCTAATTAACTTGTAAAAGTTTGTCTTATATTTATCAGTATAAATACTTTTTCCGATCTGGGAAACTTGTAAATTTTGCCCTCTCTTAAAATCAAATCCAAAATCAAAAATATTCTTTGCACCACGAGTATAATTCTCTATAATAAATTGTTTCTCCTTATAATCTTTACAGAACATGCCAACATCCAATCTAATTGTTTCTTCAAAATCTCTCAAAAGGGGCATATTATAAGTAAACTTACTTGGTTTCTGATTTTGTTTTAATTCTTTGTCAATTAAATCTACAATTTTTTTGTATTTCTTTTTGATTTCTGCTTCTTTTCTAATCACGGCTTTTGTTAAAAGACTTACATATTTTATTATTTCATCTTTATTTGCCTGATTTGGGAAAGGAATAACTATCCTCTCAAAATATTCTGATTTAAATGTATCCAGCCCTTCAATTGCTCCGATAGGCAAATTCAACATTTGTGCTTTTGAGATTTGATTCTTTAAAAAAGCAAACACGTAGTATCTTAATTCTTCCTTAATCATCAATTTAAAGAGATGACTTGAAAAAATAGCATTAAGACCACTATAAGCTATACCAACAGCACCCACATTCCCTCCTTTAACATAAAAAATATCACCTGCTTTTACTAATTTATTTGAGTTATTTTTATAAGCATCTTCAAAATCTTTCTTTTTTATAGGAACAAATGAATCACAATTAAATTTAAGAACGAAATTTGTATCTGAGATCGCCTGAGTCCTCATGAAAAAATATGGAGAATTATTAACATAAGCTTCTGATCCCACTTCTTTGCCTTTAATGGGTCCTTTCTTTTCTTCTAACAACTCTATTATAGGAATAATGTTTTTATTTTTAAGCAAAACCATCTTATAATTACTTGGTGAAAGGGAACCTTTCTGTGCTAAATTTTCATAGGTAATAGTTTTTGGAATTTGTATGTATTTCATATTACTTATCACCTAAAAAGAGATCTATTAAAGTTTTTTCTTGACCTAATGCCCATTCTCTAAATTCTTTTATTATTTCTGTAAATTCTTCATCAAGGAGCGGGTTACCTTCTTCATCTGTTTCTATCTCAAAAGTTTGTTCGTTTGTTTTCCAAAGAGGATTGTAATATTTTACTCTTCTTGCAGTTCTTACTTCATAGCCAACCCGTTTAATATCCTTAATAAAAACTTCATATTTTTGCTCTTTCAGTTTTTCTAATTTCCCTTTCTTTGGCTTATATACAATGATTAAAGTTGTATTTGCCCCCGTATCTGCAAACACATTTGGAGGGAGGTCAAAAAGTGCCACTATTCTAACATTTTCCATTAGCCATTTTCGTGCCTTATCCCATCTATCTATTGATGTAATACTATTTGATTGGACTATTCCTATTCTTCCATTTTCTTTTAATGATCTAACTGCGTTTTCTAAGAAAATGATCCCTAAATCCAACCAATCTTTTTGCTTGCATAAATTCCATAGTTCATAACATTCCGCTATCTCTCTATCTTCAGAAGTTTTTGCTCTGTATGCCCTGTCTTCGCCAAAAGGTGGATTAGTTAAAACAACATCAAATTTCTTAATTTCGGTTCTATCTGGCCAATTATCCCAATTTCCATTTTTATGATACTCAGGTATAAGTCTGACAACCTTTCCAGTAATATCAATTTTGTGATCAATAGAGCCTTTATCAGGGATATGATATAACTTCGCATTACCATCTCCATTTAGAAGCATATTCAATTGGGCAAGCATAATCATTTGTTGATCGTTATCTATTCCATAAAGATTGGCGTCATCCAATCTAGGATTAGAATTTACATAACTCAAAGAGAGAAAATCAGCAATTCCTACACATGGGTCAATAATTGTTTCATTGCCTCTTGGATTTACTATTTTTACTAAAAAGTCTATTAGCCATATTGGTGTTATAAATTGCCCTTTTCTTTCTTTGGCAAACTCATTAGCAAATCTATAAAAAACTAATTGATAGAGATCTGTCTTGTATGATTTGACAAAGGAATAATCCTGAAAATTCTCTACAATAGAGACAATAGCAGATATATGAGAAGTATTTTTCCAATCAATAATATTTTGTCCTAATATGGTTTGATAGTTACCTTTTGCGTCGTTGTAAATATCGTTAATTCTTTCAATGAATTGTTGAATTGATGAATCTGCAAGAGACTTATACTTTCTTTCATTCCCTGTTATATAGAATCTTAAAATTTTACTTCTATTCTTTTCATTAGTTTTTTCATCAAATATTTTTAAAGCCAAAACTTGTATTAGTAACCCATAACCTATCTGATTAACAAGTCCCACTTTATCCAAAGTGCGGAGGATATTAGAAAGTGCATCACTTACCTGTTTTGTATGGATGCCAGAAATAGTTTCCAAATCATCAATGGTTCGTTTGGTTCTATCAATTACTTTTGGTTTGATTATCTTATTGCGAATATCCCTAAAGGAGGGGATACTTAAGTAACTGTCTGGTAAATGTAAAGACAAGTCCTTAGTCCCACTTTCCTCTCCTTTTTTATTTTTTGATTCATCATATCTTAATATTTTGTTATTCTTCTTTTGAAATATCCAAACCCGCTCTGTATCATAATAAAAACCAATAACAAACTCTTTTTCTGATTCTTTCATAGCTGGTTTTAGTTGCTGATTAAAATATTTCTCGATATCACGTCCCTCTTCTTTTTTAAATTCAATAGCAACAATAAGATGTTTTCTCAGCCAATCTAAAGATCCTTGATTTTTGTTCTGCCAAAAATCATTGTATTTCTGTAACCAATCAGAATCATCAAAAATTGCACCATCCAATCTTATCGGTTTTGATGAAGGGCTACCCTTCGGAAAATACACCTCAACTCCAATGAAGTCTTTTGAATATAACCCACTATAAATTAAGGAATAGATAAATTGCCATTTGTAATACTCCTCTATCTTTTTCCCTCTTCCGTTTCTAATTTTTATGTTTTCAATAATTTTTCCATTTACAGAGGTTAAACTTTTCTTCAAGAATGATATGCTCCTGTGTTTTTTATCAAATTCTTCTTTTGCTTTAAGAAACGAATTTGTAGGTTTGTTTGGTTCTATGTTGTTTAATTCAATTTGTTTCGCCATATTATTTACCTCTCTTAAATTTTTTAATTTTGTCTTTCATAAATAATTCAAATTGTTTAAATAGGATAATGCCTTTTCTCTCGCAGTATTTTTATATTCCTCATAAATTTTAGAATCAACAGACAGGATTACTCTTTTGTTTGTCATATTCTAACCTCTTTATGTATCATTATTGATATATATACATTTAAAAAGTTTTCTCTTTGCCAAGGAAACCCCTCAAAAATAATTCCTTTAGAGGCGGGCGGAATGTCATATAATGTAAAATAACCAAACTACTTCGTTTATGCTCCAAATAGGTATTTTTTGAAAAATACATCATTTGTGTCTGACTTACTGTATAAAAAATAAATATTTTTTAATTTTTCTATATCCCTTTTATAATACGACAAAATTTATTTAAAATCCTTCTTTTTCCAAAATATATTTCACACTTTCCGGAATATAGTTCTTGCTATTCTCCGATAAATCGGTAGAAATCGGGTGCCGGTTGTTAGAAATAACAGAAAATAGCAAAAAGTAAGGTCGATAAATCGCGGAATATCGCGGAAAATGTTCTGATAAATCAGGGAATATCAGGGATCAGGTTAGTATTGAGATAATAAATAAGCAATGAATTTATTTATTTTGAATTTTAACTCTAATGACTTATAATATTTAATGTTTGTAAATTTAATTCAGGTATTAAATATTGAAAAAAGATATTGAAGAATTGATTAAAGAAAAAGCTAATAATATTTACGAAAAATATTATTCTAATAATCCAGACTTTGCATTAAATGAAAAAATAAACGATAAAGCAAATTTTGTCAATGAAATTTGCTTTATCTTAAAAAAAACATTAATCACTCCAAAAAGAAAAAGATATTTAGATAAAAATTATATTTTATCTGCCACCGATACTTTTGGAGCCGATTCAAATATATTTTTCTCTCCAAATATTGAAGAATCACTAAAATATCTCTCACCTTTAAGCGCATTAGATCTTTTTAAAGAAAAATATTTAGGCGATGTTAACAGATATTATGCTAATGAACACCTAATTTATCAAGAAGACAACGGGATTATTCCATATTTTACAATAAAAGAATTATCTTGCTTATATAAAAATTTTGCTTTGTATATTGAAGATAATAGTGAATCTTTAATAGAAACGGGCTGGCCTGATTACAATTTTACTGACAGTGCATGGCTTTTTTATAAATTAGCCCCGAACTATCCAATAGAAATACCGATTTACATTAAAAATTTTAATAAATTAAAAAATCCAAGTAGTGACCCTTATTTTTTCTTAAAAAAATATTTTTTAAATAAAACCAATCAATTTAAAAAATGCAAATGTAAAACGGTGTCATTATCAAAAATATTATCTTATAAAGAACTTGGTTTTATTGAAGGTATGAGATATAAATTTTTATGCTTAAAAAAAACGATTTTAAATGAAATTAATCAATATCTTTTTTTGAAAACAACCGATAAGGATGTTTGGCTTAAAAATTGTGCAAGAATACTTTTTAGCAGTTTCTCACAAAAAGATCTTCAAATTATAGCATCCATTGAAAAAAAATATGAAAAAATTAAATTATTTAACACTATATTAAATGGGGGCTTAAATGGGTTATTGGAAAATATTTTCTTTTTATATGAAGAATGCAAATTTGAGGAAATGACCCTTGAAAAAAATACGATGAATTCAATTTTAAAAGGATCGAAATTCAATTATCAAAGAAAATTCAGATCATATTATCAATTAGCCCAATTTGTAGAAGATGATTATGAGAATAAACGCTTTAATAAAATGAAAAATAAATTAAATAATGAACTTGATAAAATCGAAAAAGAAATAATAAAAAATAAACAATTTATGTCTGATACTTTAGACTTTTTTAAAAAAGAGTGTTTGAATGTAGACTATTTATTAAAACAAAAATATTTCCCCTTTGTAGATAATCTTATTAAAAGCTTAGAAAAAGGGGAAAGCTTTGAAATATGTATACCCTTTTTAAACCAATTGCCAGCCCCATCCCCAAAAAGAATAACTCCATTAAAACTTCCCTCTGGTACAAAGTGGGAACATATTACTATACAATTCTTGGATTATGATAAAGTTAGAATTCAGGCACCTAGCAAATTTAATAAAGTTGTAAATTTTCGGAAAATGGGTTTTGAAAACCAAAAGAATGGGAAACCAAATACGCAATGGGAATTATTTTATGATCTTTCACGATATAGAGGAGATCTAAGCTGGACAATAACTACTTATAGAAGAAAAGTTGACTCCCACCCCCTTTCCACCCCAAAGATAAGAAAACAAATCCAAAGGCTTTCAAGTACCTTAAAGGAATACTTTAACCTTAATGACGCTCCATTTTATGACTATATAAAAGTTGGGGCATATAAAACGAAATTCTCTTTACTTCCTGACCCACTCAACACGAAAATCCTTCTGTGACGTCACACCACAATAAAAAAGTATTTTTCCATTATGGACCCTTTATTTAAAAGGGTTTTATTTTTTTTATTTCTTTCTGCGTGAAATTTCGCTAATTATCTATAGAGGTATAAATATGGCGAAAAATCAATCTTCCAAATATTCCAAAGAATTTTTAGAGAAGACCATTAAAGTATGGCAACCCTATTGCCCCGCCCCTCTATCTTTAAATGATGCCAGGGAAATTACTGAAAACATGACTGCTTTATTTGATTTCTTAATTAATAACGATGGAAAATCAAAAGGAATGGAGAAATAATTCCATTTTAAAATATATCAGTTACGGTAATAAATAATATATCAGGAGGGTAGGTATAATCAATTAAAAGTAGAATTTTTCATTTATGGGATAATCAAGCGAGAAGAATAGTATCTGTTGAGGCTACTAAAAAAGAAGGTAAAAACTGGATAGCTCTGTGTCCTTTTCATCCGGATAAAAATCGGCCTAATTTATATATTGACGAAGAAAAAGAAAAATATCACTGCTTTACCTGTCGTAAAAACGGTTTTCTTTATAATCCAAAATACCTGAAATTAAAATATAGTTATCATAGAAATATTGCCGCTACTTATAATTATAAGGATGAACTGGGAAATTTACTGTACCAGGTAGTCCGCTTCAATCCTAAAGGATTCAGCCAAAGAAGGCCTGACGGGAATAATGAGTGGATCTGGAACTTAAAGGATATCAAACCGGTATTGTACCATTTACCTGAAATAATCCAGTCCATTGAACCGGTTATGATTGTTGAAGGAGAAAAAGATGTCGAAAACCTGAGAAGAATGGGATTTACTGCTACAACCAGTCCAATGGGAGCAGGGAAATGGAAAGCTTCTTATAATAAGTATCTAAAAAATAAAGAAGTTATCCTCATACCTGACCATGACCAACCAGGATATCAACACTGTCAGAAAATTGGACAATCTCTCCGGGGAATCGCCGGAAATATTAAATGGCTAGACCTGCCGGATTTGGAAGAAAAAGAAGATATCAGCGATTGGATCGAAAAAGGCAACACTAAAGAGAAGCTTTTACAATTGATAAAAGAGGCTCCTGATTTTATTTTTGAAAAATATGATGAAAGAGAAAGTAATGAAAAGCCAATTAATATCATATTGAAAGACAGGACAAAATCCATCGTTCCTGATCTTATCCATTTAGTTGGAGATCAAGGAAGAACGAAATATCTATTCTGCAAAAACGGCCAATGGCTAATTGAAGATTATTTTATTCAAGATAATAAAAGATATTCTCCTAAACAAAATCTTCCCATCAAAATATTAAAACCAAATATTATTAACAGATCCTTAAATTTGGATATCGCACGGCTTGCTACTGAAATTGACACTTTTATTAAAAGTTATTTGGAGATGCCGCTTGATTCAGACTACTTGATTCTTTCTATGTGGATTTTTCATACTTATTTAATCGAAAATTTCAACACAACCCCTATTCTCTATTTTTATGGAGTCAAGGAAACAGGGAAATCGAGAGCCGGAGAAGTCTTGAACGAGTTAGCTTTTCGAGCACAAAGATTGACCTCACTTACTGAGGCAACTTTGTTTCGTTCGGTTGAACTGTTCAAACCCACTCTCATCATCGATGAAATCAAACTCCTGGGGAAAGGAGGAAATCAAGGACTGGCAGATTTGATGAAAACTACCTATAAGCGGGGATTAAAAGTATCAAGAATCAATCTGAATAAATATGGTGAAGATCAGATCGAATATTTTGACACTTTCTCCCCATTGGTCATTTGTACCACTGAAACTATTCCCGATATTATTGAAAGCCGGTGCATTCTCTTTATCATGCAAAAAAACAGCAATCCTCAAATAGAGAAAATGATTGATAAAAAATGGGCAAATGACTTGAGGGAAAGATTAACCGTTTTTCGGGCAAATTATATCAACAAGGACCTTCCTGAAGCTCAGCACATTGCCCGGGGAAGGCTTAATGAAATCATGTTTCCTCTATATCAATCCCTATTGTTGTTCGGGCCGGAAAGAAAAGATGAGTTTATCGATACAGTAAAACGAATACAAAAAAATAAAGAGAATGAAGATGGAATGAGCCTGGAGGCTGAGATTGTTAAGGCCATTAATGATGAATACCAGCAGAATCATAATAAGCAATTCTTAACCCAGTCTATTTCTAAACGCTTAAATGAGATCCGGTCTGAAAATGAAAACATTTCTGACCGTGTAGTTAGTAGCCGAATTAAAAGATTAGGATTTGATAAAATAAGATTCAAGAATGGAAGAATGGGCTTTCGCATCAATGAAGAAAGACTGGGTTGCTTAAAAAATAAATATAGGATTACGCATGATGCTGAAGGTTCTGAAGGTTCTGAAGGATAATATAAATGATGGATAACTCTTCTGAAAAGTTTGATGGACGAATATGTATGCTTTTCTTTTGTTTTTATATAAGGGCTTTACAAATTCTCTCTCTTGTAGGGACTCCCCTCATATCTTTTTTTATCCTTCAGAAGCTTCAGAAGGTTCAGGAGTTTCAGGAAGAAGTTTCCTCAACTTTTCGAAATGAAAACGAACTTTTAAAAAAATATAAAAGTTAGTGTAAGCTTAGTGAGGCACTTAGAAGAAAAAAATAAAATAAAAAATATTGAAAGTAGATATATTATGCTATATAATGCACTTATGGATAAATTAATAGAAAAATTAGAAATTTATCGTTTAGAAAATCGAATTAGCCAAAAACAATTAGCTGACAAGCTAAATGTCGCCTTCTCAACCGTGAACCGCTGGTTTAACGGCAAGACTACGCCAAACAAGATACAGCAATACCATATTAAAAAATTGTTAGATGATTTGGATAACGCTTCATAAATAAAATTTTTTATTCGGGGGAACTTACCATGAAAGCTATTATCTTGGCTCGAGTTTCAACTAAAGAGCAACAAGAAGAAGGCTATTCTATTCCAGCTCAAGTAAGGCGCCTGACTGAATATGCTCAGAAGAAACAATTAATAATATATAAAACTTTTCAAATTACTGAATCCTCCAGTTTAGATACCCGGAAAGAATTCGAAAAAGTTATTGCTCTTATAAGGCACTCAAAAGAATCAATCGCACTAATCACTGACACTGTGGACCGCTTACAGAGAAGCTTCCGTGAATCAGTTATCTTGGAAGAATTTCGCAAATCCGGAAAATTAGAACTACACTTTTTCCGGGAAAATTTAATCCTAGACCAAAACTCAAACAGCAATAATTTAATTCGTTGGGATATGGGCGTTATGTTTGCAAGAAGTTATGTCCTTCAGTTAAGCGATAATGTTAAACGTAGTATTGAACAAAAATTAAGAAATGGGGAATGGATTACAAAAGCCCCTATCGGATACATTAATACTGAGGATGAAGCAGGAAGTAAAACAATTATTCCTGACCCTGAAAGAGCCCGCTATATTAGGAAAATATTTGAGATGTATTCCACCGGAATTTCTTCCATGAGTGTAATCGGAATAGAAATGAAAAAGCTTGGCTTAACTAATAATAGCAAATCACATAAGCCTGTTTCCAAGAGTCAAATAGAATGGATCTTAAAAAACCCCTTCTATTATGGACAAATGAGAGCAAAAGGGACACTTTACCAACATCACTATGCCCCCCTAATATCTTTATACCTTTTTAATAAAGCGCAGGAAGTAATGAAAAATTGGCACAAAAAACCTTTTCATTATGCTACCAAACCTGCCATTTTTCGTGGCCTTATAAAATGTGCTGAGTGCGGTTGTATGATCACGCCTGAAATTAAAAAGGGCAAATATGCTTATTATAGCTGTTCGAACTATCATAGAGTTCATAAGAAAAGAATTTATGTTAGAGAAGAAGAATTATTAAAACCTATATACGATGTACTGAAGAGTATTCAGATACCTAATAATATTTTAGAATGGCTTACCAAAGAGTTAAAAAGAATTCACGAAAATAAAAGCTTATTCCATCAAGAAAATTTAAAAAAACTACAAAAAGATTATGATATTTTAGAAGATCGGATCAGTAGAATGTATGATGATAAACTTGATAGATTGATATCAGAAGAACTCTATTTAAAAAAGGTAAAAGAATACAAAGAAAAACAAAGGGATATTTTAATTCAAATAGAAGATCATACCAAAGCAGATGAAGATTTTTATATAACCGCTCCCAAAATTCTTAATTTAGCTAATCGAGCCTTGGAAATATTTGAAAGTTCTGAAGTGAAAGAAAAAAGGGCTCTGATAAATTTATTACTTCAGAACCCTTTACTTTCTGGGCAAAAGCTTTCATTTTCCTTGCGTTCACCCTTCTATATGATAGCCGAATGTGGCCAAATTAAAAACTGGCTCCCCGGGTAGGATTCGAACCTACAACCCTCCGGTTAACAGCCGGATGCTCCACCGTTGAGCTACCGAGGAATATTTCTATGTAATTATACTTAAAAAATCATGTTCAGTCAATATTTTTATTT
>Ga0307379_10002547_pt1 | contig 26910 bp, 20 predicted proteins | sample UN2MG_FD_202237 | JGI IMG/M metagenome (GOLD analysis project Ga0307379, IMG submission 202237) | Soil microbial communities from Risofladan, Vaasa, Finland - UN-2 | ecosystem: Environmental > Terrestrial > Soil > Coastal area > Acid sulfate soil | place: Finland: Risofladan, Vaasa | collected...
TTTGCACGGCTCTCCTTTGACGACATCATCATTCACTCGAGCAATATCGGCGCGGCCCAGATCGGCCAGCGGCTGGGCGGGGAAAAATATTTTCAGACCATCCAAAAATTCGGTTTCGGTCGCCGCACCGGCATCTTGCTGCCGGCTGAAGAGAATGGCATCTTGAATACTCTTAAACAATGGAGCGGCGTTTCCCTGGCTTTTCTTTCTTTTGGCTATGAAATTGCGGTGACGCCGCTGCAAATGGCGGCTGCTTTCAATGTTCTGGCCTCGGGCGGTTTTTCCATCCGGCCGGATATCATTATGAATAATACTCCAGGCAGCAGCCAGGTGCGAGTGCTGTCCGCTGCCAACCAGCGGCGGCTGACAGAAATCTTGACGGCCGCGGTCAGCCGCGGCACCGGCAAAAAAGCCGGGATCAGAGGCCTGGAAATTGCCGGCAAGACCGGGACAGCCCATAAGGTCAAAAGGGGAAAATACGCGCAAAGCTATGTTTCTTCATTTGGGGGGTTTTTCCCGGCCCACGATCCCCAGGTGACCGTGTTTGTGATGATCGATGAGCCCCAGGGCCTGCATTTCGGTGGCGATGTGGCGGCGCCGGTTTTCAAGGCCATCGCCGGAAAGATCATGCTTTACTTGCAGCTTTTTCCCGATATGCCTGCTGAGAACGAGATTCACATATGAAATACCTGGATGACTTGCTTGGCAAACAGGAATCCCTGGCCTGGCGCGGCGATCTCCATGTACCCGTCAGCGGCATTGAATTCGATTCACGGAAAATCAAGAAAAACAATTGCTATGTCTCCATCAAGGGCTTCGTTAAAGACGGCATCGCTTATGTTTCCGAAGCCATCGGCAACGGCGCCGGCGCCGTCGTCTCGGTTCACCCGCCTCCTCAGAATCACCGCCAGGTCACATGGGTGCAGGTAAAAAATGACCGCCGGGCTCTGAGCGCGATGGCCAATCGTTTTTTTGACGATCCCTCCCGGCAATTGCAGGCGATCGGGGTCACCGGCACCAACGGCAAAACGACAACCATGGGATTGATCCAGGCCCTGCTCAACAGCGAAGCCAAGACCGCGGCCAGCGGCACACTGGGCATGAGTTTTCCCGGTTTCGACCAAGGGACAAAATTAACCACTCCCGAAGCGCCGGAACTTTTCGCTTTCATGGCCGCGGCAGTCAAGGCCGGTTGCGTAAATCTGGTCATGGAGGTTTCCTCGGCCGCACTCAGCCTGGGACGAGTGGATGATATTTCCTTCGCTCAGGCGGTTTTCACTTCATTTTCCGGCGATCACCTCGATTTTCATCAGACCTTGGAAAACTATTTTGAAGCCAAGCTTTCTCTATTTAAAAAACTTAGCAGTGACCACTGGGCGATCATCAATGCTGACGATGCCAGCGGTGCGCGCATCATCCGCGAGTTAAACTGCCGCTATATCACTTTCGGTTTTTCCGAACAGGCTGATATTCGGCCGCTGAAATACGCATTTTCCCTGGAGGGTGTCAAGGCTGTGCTGCAGACACCGCGCGGCAAGATCGATGTCCAGAGCCGGCTGTTGGGACGCTTCAACCTGCTCAATATCCTGGCGGCGGTGAGTTCGGCCCTGGTCAAGGGCGTGGCCGCGGAAAAGATCAGTACCACCCTGGCAGCATTCGCCCCGGTCAAGGGCAGGGTCAACATCGCCCATGCCGGAGATTTTTTGGTGGTGGTGGATTATGCCCATACCGATGACGCCTTGGAAAACCTGCTCAAAGCGTTCCGCGAGATCACCCGGGGCCGGCTGATCCTGGTTTTCGGGGCGGGCGGCTCCCGGGACAAGACGAAAAGGCCGCGCATGGCGCAGGTGGCATGCCGCTACGCCGATTGGGTTGTGGTGACCAGCGACAATCCCCGCCAGGAGGACCCCCGGGCCATCATCGCGGATATCGTATCCGGCTTCACCGCCGGCTTCACCAGTTTCAGCACGGAGCCCGACCGCCGGACGGCCATTGAAAAAGCCTTGGATGTGGCCGCAAAGGGAGACGTGGTCCTGATCGCCGGCAAAGGGCATGAGGACTACCAGATATTCAGGGACCGCACCGTTCATTTTGATGATTTTGAAGTGGTGCGGAAAAAAATGGGATCAAGCCATGCCTGAACTGGATATAGCTGAGATCGCCGCCGCGGTTTCCGGCACCGTGAGCCGGGCCTCCCGGGTGCGCTCATTTAAGGCTTTTCAGTTCGACACCCGGGCCATGAGGGCCAATGCGCTGTTTTTTGCCATGCGCACTCCCAAAGCCGACGGACACGATCACGTCAAGGATCTGGCTGCCATTCCCGGCGCCGGGGCCGTAGTCAGAAAAGATTTCAGTGCCGGGAAATTGAACCTGCCGCTGATCCGCGTGGACGATCCGCTGCAGGCGGCGCAGAAACTGGCCGCCCATGTCAGGCAAAAATACCGTTCTCTCAAATACATCGGCATCACCGGTAGCGCCGGCAAGACCACGACCAAGGAATTCATTTTTCAAATCCTGTCCCAAAAATATCGCTGCTTCCGGTCGCCGCAAAACTGGAACAATTGGATCGGCCTGCCTTTTTCGCTTTTACAGATGAGCGGCCGCGAACAAGCGGCCGTCTTCGAACTGGCCATGAGCGATCCGGGGATCGGAGAGATCGACCGGCTGGCCGCTATATTGAAACCCGATGTCGCCGTGCTGCTCAATGTCTTTCCCGTGCACCTGGAGTTTCTTAAATCTCTGGCCAATGCCGCCCGAGCCAAATGCGAGATCCTCAACCACCTGGCTGCCGACAGCTGCGCCTTTGTCAACGGTGATGCGCCGCTGTTGCACCGGGCCGCTTCCGGCGGCAAAGGCCTGCGGATTTTTTTCGGCAGCCGGGCCGGCAGCAATCAGATCTTGCTGAAAAAAGTGAGTCGGGAAAACGGCTGCAGCCGCCTGCGCATAGATTTTTTCGGCATCGCGGAAGAATTTGTGGCGCCCCTGGTGAGCCGCCTCCATGCCGAAAATCTCTTTGCTGCCATCCTGGTGGCCCAGCGTTTGGGGATGAAGAATTTCGAGATCCAGGAAGCCGTGTCCCGATTGCAGCCGTTGTCCGGCCGTGGCCAGATCCGCCGCCTTGGCAGGTTCACGGTCATCGACGAAACCTATAATTCCAACCCGGAAGCCCTCAAAAGGACCCTGCATTGGGTAAACCGGGAATACAAGCAGAAAAAAACGGCTGTCCTGGGCGATATGCTGGAACTTGGCGAAAAGGAGCTCGATTTTCACCGTGAGATAGGCCGTTATTTTTCCGGGCTGCATTTTGACCTGCTGCTGACCGTGGGCCGGCGGGCCGAAGCAATCGCTGTCGGGGCCCAAAGGGCCGGATATCCGGCCGCCCGGATCAAATGCTTCGCCGCAGCGGCAGAGGCCGGCAACTATTTGCGCGATGCATTCGCTCGCCAAGCGGATGCTGTGATTTTGTTCAAAGGCTCCCGGGGCATGGCCCTGGAAAAGGCCATCGCGGAGTTCGCCCATGAATAAGAAACCGGTAGCGGTGCTTGGTTTCGGAAAAACGGGGCAGGCCGTGCTGGAATTCCTGTTGGCCAAAGAACCGCATCGGTCACTGATCCTGTTCAATGACGGCGAAATCACAGACAAAGACCGCCAGGAGCATTTTAAACGGCGTGGGGTGCGCTTCCTGACCGAGGCCGGTCAATTCGCCGAACTTGCTCACTGCCGGCTGATTATTATGAGCCCGGGGTTTGACGGCCGCAATCCCCGTTTCGATGTTTTGCGTCGTGGCGGTGCCGAAGTGATCTCGGAGATCGAATACGCGTTCCGCCAGGTCAAGGCCCGCATCATCGCCGTCAGCGGCAGCAATGGCAAGTCCACAACGGTCAGCCTGATCCAGCACCTGCTGCTGGCCGCAGGCCGCAAAAGCCATCTGGCCGGCAATATTGGCAAGCCTTTTGTCGCCGAGGTCGTCACCATCGCCGATGATTCCCTGGTGGTGCTGGAACTGTCAAGCTTTCAACTCGAAGAAACGGTCCGCTTCAGGCCCAGCGTGGCCGTGCTGCTCAACATCACCCCCGATCATCTGGACCGTTATCCGGCCATGATTGACTACATGGCCGCCAAATTTAGATTGCTTAAAAATCAAAAGGGCAGTGATTGTATGGTGCTGAATGCCGATGACCCCTTGCTGCGTGATTGCGGCAAAATGGGCCGGGGAAAAGCGTATTGGTTTTCCTCCAGCCGCGCCCAGGCCCGTGGGGCGTTTATCAAGAGCCATGACCTGATCCTGAACGTGGGGAAAGGCGAAGAGACGATATCCCTGCGCGACAATCCCCTGCGCGGCATACATAATTTGGAAAACATCATGGCCGCGGCCCTGGCCTGCCGGGAAGTCGGCTTGACTGCCGCCGAGATCGAAGCCGGCTTGGCCGGCTTCCGGGGTTTGCCGCACCGCATGGAAGAGGTCGGAAAAGTCGGCCAGGTAGAGTTCATCAACGATTCAAAAGCCACCAACGTGGATGCGGCGCTTAAATCCATCAACAGCATCGCTGGCAACCTGGTCATCATTTTGGGCGGAAAAGACAAGGGCTCCGATTTCTCCGTACTCGAGCAGCCGCTGCGCGAAAGGGCACGCCAGGTCCTGCTGCTCGGCCAGGCGGCTCCCTTGCTTCGCGCGCAACTGTCCGGCCTGGGTGGGCTGCTGGTCGATGTAGGCGACCTGGAAGAGGCAGTGGCAAAAGGGTACGGGTTGCTGGCGCCTAGCGGTGGTGTGGTGCTGCTGGCCCCGGCCTGCGCCAGTTTCGACATGTTCAACAATTTTGAGCACCGCGGTGATGTCTTCAAACAGGAAGTGCTGCGGCTGCAGCTGCAGGCAGGGAAAAATGGTTAAAGCCAGCGGCATCGACAGAACTTTGCTGGCCGTTTCCCTGCTGTTGATCGCCATCGGCTTTCTGATGATATTCAGCACCACTCCGGTCATCGCCCGGGAAAAGTTCGGCGACAGTTTCCATTTCTTCAACAAACAACTGGTTTTTCTGCTTTTGGGACTGCTGGTTTTTGTATTCTTGATCCTGTTCAAAACGCCATTTTATTTGAACCAGCGACTGATCATGGCCATTATGGCTCTGGCCTTTACCGGCCTGTCACTGGTTTTCTTTTTTCAAAAGATCAACAATACCAGCCGCTGGATCCGTTTCGGCGGCATGTCGATCCAACCGTCTGAATTCGCCAAGATCGCCCTGGTGCTCTACCTGGCCATGATGCTGAGCCGCAAAGAGAGCGACGTCAACAATATCAGGCAATTGGGTCTGATCCTGTTGCCGGTGATCTTCATGGAAGGGTTGATCCTCAAAGAGCCGGATTTCGGTAATTTTGTGCTCATCGGCGTCATCACTTTGGTGATGCTGTTCCTGGCCGGCTTGCGCTGGAAATATTTCGCGATTTTCTTCGCGTTGCTGATCCTGCTGCTGGCGCTGCTGGTCCAGAGCAGCCCCATGCGCCAGGAGCGCTTCAAGAGTTTTTTAAATCCGGAAAGTTATGCCGCCACGCATGGATTTCAAGCCATGCAGTCGACATACGCCATTGGTTCGGGAGGACTTTTTGGCCAGGGAATCGGCAATTCCACTCAGAAACTGTTCTACCTGCCCTACGCTTATTCGGATTTTATCTTTGCCATCATCGCCGAGGAGATGGGTTTTTTAGGGGCGCTGGCGGTTATCGCTTTGTTCGTGCTCTATTACCTGCGCGGCATGGTCATTGCCAGGCAGTCGGACACTCCCCATGCCTACCTGCTGGTGACCGGCCTGGTATTTCTCATTGTTTTTCAGTCCATGATCAACATTTCGGTTGCTGTCGGCCTTTTCCCCACCAAGGGTATTCCCTTGCCGTTCATTTCCTCGGGGGGTACCTCCCTGCTGAGCAGCCTGATGATCACCGGCATCATTCTCAATGTGTCGCGGCAGCGCAAAGTGGTGTTCGTCAATGATTGAAACAAGCCGGATCAAGAAAATCCATTTTACCGGCATCGGCGGCTCGGGCATGTCGGGAATCGCTGAAGTGCTGCACAACATGGGTTTTCAGATCAGCGGCTCCGATATTTCCGAAAATGACACGGTGCGCCGCCTGCAGGCGCAAGGCATCCGCGTCGCCATCGGTCATGCTCCCGGGAACGTCAGTGGCGCGGAAGCCCTGGTCTATTCCAGCGCCATAACCGAGGATAACGTTGAAGTTCTCGAGGCACTGAAAAACAAGCTGCCGGTGATCCCGCGGGCGGAAATGCTGGCCGAGCTGATGCGCATGAAATTTTCCCTGGCCGTGGCCGGCACGCACGGCAAAACCACGACCACATCCATGATTGCCGCCATCCTGACCCAGGCCGGTCTCGATCCGACTTATGTGGTCGGCGGCAGGCTGAAAGTGGAAGGCAGCAGTTCCAAACTGGGCTCTTCACGCTACCTGGTCGCCGAAGCCGACGAATCGGACGGCAGTTTTCTGAAACTCTTTCCCACTATCGCCGTGGTGACCAATATTGAGAATGACCATCTGGAATTCTATAGACGGATGAAAAACCTTGTTCAGGCCTTTCGTCAATTTGCCGACAAGGTCCCCTTTTACGGAGCCCTGGTACTGAACGGTGACTGCCCCAATATTAAAAAGATCATGCCCCTGATCCGCAAGAAGATCGTCACCTACGGCTTTACGCCGCAGGCCGACCTGCGGGCGGTGAAAGTCAAGGCGGCCGGCTTCTCTTCCAGCTACGAACTGCTCTCGCATGGGCGCAGCCGGGGAACCGTGCATTTGAACGTCGGCGGCCGGCACAATGTGGCCAATTCACTGGCGGCCATCGGCGCCGCTCTGGAAGTGGGCATCGACATGGAAATTATCAAGGCCAGCCTCGAGAAATTCTCCCTGCCCGAACGCCGTTTCCAGTTGTTGTATTCCAGTCCGACGCTCCTGGTCATTGACGATTACGCCCACCATCCCGGTGAGATCAGGGCCACCCTGCAAACCATGCGCAGCAGCCGCTGCCGCCGGGTGATCGTCGTGTTCCAGCCGCATCGCTTCACCCGCCTGCACATTCTGATGAAACAATTCACCAAGGCTTTCAGAAGAGCGGACTTGCTGGTCATTGCCAAGCTTTACTCTGCCAATCAGAATGAGATTGCCGGTGTGAGCAGCCAGGCCCTGGTCGAAAATATCAGGAAAAGCGGCCAGGAAAATGTTTATTATCTGGAGACATTCGCCCAGATCGGTGAATTTCTGAAGGGCCGGCTGCAGGACGGTGACGGCGTGGCTTTTCTTTCGGCCGGTAACCTCACCCGGCTGGCTCACGACTTTGCCGCGGAAATGGAGGCTTTGAAGAAATGAAAAGCAGCATGGGCGGCTCCCTGAAATTCGAAGCCGAATTTTTCCGCAAAAACAACAACCTGACAGTAGCGCGCGAAAAGAAAATACATTTCATCCAGGTGCGGACGATTCATGTCCTTTTGTTGCTGACCATGACGCTGCTGGTCGCTTTGACGGTTTATAAGGCTGCGAACTTCCTGCTCACCTGCGATGCCTTGCAGGTGCATTCCTTTCGCCTGCGCAACCAGCCGGTTTTTGCCAAGGAACGGATCGCCGGGATATTGCGACGTTTCGGCGGCAACATCCTGGCCCTGGATCTCGAGGAACTGCATGCCCAGCTGCTGCAAGTCCCGGAAATAGAGAATGCCTCCATCCGTCGCATCCTGCCCGACACGGTGGAGATCGCTTTCCGCCTGCGCCGGCCTTTTTATCAGCATTATGCGAACGGCATGTACCGGCTGCTGGATGCAGATGGTGTGGATTTGAGCGTACAGCGGCAAATTCCCGACGGCCTTATCCCTGTGCGCGGCGGCATTGCGGCTGTAAGCGCGATAGCCGTTTTTTCGCGCGAATTGCAGCCGCTGCGGGACAAGATCGAATATGTGGCCTACAACGAACCCTACGGCATGGAAGTGAAATTGCGTGATGCGTCCGAAATTTTCTATCCCGGGGAAAACAATTTCACCAGGAAGATCAACCGCTATTTCAAGATTAAAAGACGCTTGCCGCTGAACGTTGCCGCCATCCGCAGCGTGGATCTGCGCATCACCGGACGGATCTATTTCGAATATCTGGATGAACAACGGGGGAATTCATGAAGAACAACTATCTGGTCGGTATCGATATCGGCACCAAGAAGATCTGCACGCTGATCGCGCAGATCAAATCGGACGGGGACAAGGAGGACGTGGAGATCATCGGCTACGGGGTTGTCGAATCCCGCGGCCTGCGCAAAGGGGCCATCGTCAACATGGAGGCTACGGTTGAGGACATCAAGAAATCGATCAAGGACGCGGAATTGACGGCCGGGGTAATGATCGAATCGGCTTACGTCAATATTTCCGGCAAGCACATTCAGAGCATCAACGCCAAGGGCAGCATCAACATTACCGGGCGCAGCAAGGAGATCACCCGCGAAGACCTGGAACGGGCCATCACCCACGCCAGCGCCATCATGCTGCCGGCCGACCGCTCGGTGCTGCATGTGCTGCCCCAGGAATACATCGTGGATTCCCAGGACGGGATCAAGAACCCGGTGGGCATGGTCGGCACCAATCTCGATGTCTATATCCACATCATCACCGGATCGCTCACGGCCACCAAGAACCTGCTGTTGTGCCTGAAAAAGGCCAAGGTCAATGTCCTGGGCACGGTGCTTTCGCATATCGCCTCGGCCGAAGCGGTTCTGACTCCCGATGAAAAGGAACTCGGGGTGCTTTCCATCGATATTGGCGGCGGCACCACCGATATCGCCGTTTTTGAAAAGGGGGCAATCAATTATTCGGGGACCATCCCCTATGGCGGCGACAACTTCACCAATGACCTGTCGATCGGCATCCGCACCGCCATCGACCGCGCCGAAAAGATCAAGCGCCGCTACGGCTGCGCCATGGATCCCAACCTGAAGGATGAAACCATCGAAGTTCCTTCGGTCAGCGGCAAGAAGCCGCGGCAGATCTCCACCTCCATCCTGATGAACATCCTAAAGCCGCGGGCCTATGAGATATTCGAGATGGTCAAGATGGAGATCGAAAAAGAAGGCCTGCAGAATTCGATCAACGCTGGTGTGGTGATCAGCGGCGGCACCGCCCTTTTGGACGGTATCCTGGATGTGGCCGACGGAATTTTCTCGATCCCGGTGCGCATCGGTTCCCCCTACGGCGTCGGCGGTTTGATCGACAAGGTCAATACTCCGGATTTCGCCACGGCCGTGGGCTTGATCAAGTATGGTTTCGCTGACATGAAGGACAAGGGCTTCATTCGCAACAAGCCGAAAAATCTCATGCAAAAATTCAAAGATTATTTTGGAGTATAGGAGGCTACAATGGACGATGACATCAAAATCCTGTATGGCCGCGAAAAAAAGCGGAGAGCGGTGCTGAAGGTTATCGGCGTAGGCGGAGCCGGAGGCAACGCGATCAACCGCATGATCGAAGAAGATCTGAAGGGAGTGGAGTTCGTGGCCGTGAACACCGACATGCAGGTTTTGTCGACCATCACGCCGCCGGCTTTGAAGCTGCAGATCGGCGATAAAATCACCAAGGGGCTGGGAGCGGGATCCAATCCCGATATCGGGGAACAGGCGGCCCTGGACGATACCGGCCAGATCATCGAGGTCCTGGAGGGCGCCCACATGGTATTCATCACCGCCGGCATGGGCGGCGGCACCGGCACCGGCGCTTCGCATGTCATCGCCAACCATGCGTCCACCATGGGCATTTTGACCGTGGCCGTGGTCAGCAAGCCCTTTCATTTTGAAAAGGAAAAAAGGATGCGCGTGGCCGAGGACGGGATTCGCAAGCTGAAGGAGAATGTGGATGCCATCATTGTTATCCCCAACCAGAAACTGCTGGAGCTGGGTGACCCAAACATCACTTACAAGAACGCCTACAAGAAAGCGGATGAAGTCTTGCTGCAGGCCGTGCGCGGCATTTCCGATATCATTTCCTCAACCGGCGTCCAGAACGTCGATTTCGCCGATGTCAAGGCCACCATGGTCGGCAAGGGCATCACCCTGATGGGCAGCGGCGAGGCCAAGGGCGATAACCGGGCCGAAGAGGCCGCCAACCGGGCCTTGAATTCACCGCTGCTGGACAACCTGGCTATCAATGGTGCCACCGGCGTCCTCTACAACATCACCGCTTCTTCCACGCTCACCATGGGCGAGATCGAAAAAATATCCGAACTGATCACCAAGAATGCCGACGCCGACGCCACCATCAAATTCGGCGTGATCGAAGACGATAACGCCGGCGACACCCTGCGCGTGACCGTGATCGCCACCGGCTTCAAGGAAAGCCGCTCCGATGCGCAGGGGCGGGTCAAGACCCCTCCGGCCAATTTCGTTCCCATTGAACCGGCTTTCCGCCAGCCCACTCCGGGGCAGCTGTTTCTCGGTTCAAACCGGGCGGGCAGCGGCGGGGCCGACCTGCGCAATTACGTCAATGACAGCAATATGCCCAACATGACCCACGGGCCGGACAACTTTGATGATCCGCTGGACATCCCTACTTTTCAGAGGTTGAACCCGATCAAGAAAAAATAAGCGGGCGTGAACCGTGCGGTATTTTTTGTCTTGAATTCATGGATTCGCAGTTTAATTTTTGCAATATTTTTCTCAGCGCCAATCTTGGAAATTCCCGGCTGCCGGCAAGCTCAGAATGAAAATGAGATCCCGAGGCAGGAATGTTTCCACGCGGACAAGTTTGAATCCGGCGGCGCGGGCTTCTTTTTCCAGACTTTTTCTGCTTGACGGCCGTTTTGAATCCAGCTCGCCTTCTCGTTCCGGATCGGGATCGAGAATAACGACCGGAGCTCCAGGTTTCAGACTGGGGATGAGATTTTTCAGCAAAGCGACCGGCTGGTCCAAATGATGAAAAACCCAGACCATGATGACCATGTCCAGGGAACCTTTCGGAAAAAGCGGATCGTCTTCCCGGCCAAGAATCGTTTCCACATTGTCGATATGATTCCGCTTGAGGCGTTCATCCAAATAAGCCAGGGCGCCGGCATCGATGTCGTTTGCGAAGACCTTGCCTTTTTCGCCGACCCGGCGAGCCAAATGGACCGTGTAGCGCCCGCGGCCGGCACCGACTTCACCAATGACCATTCCCGGTTTGAGGCCGATGGCACTCATAACCTGTTCTGGCGGCTGCCGATCGTTGGCTCTCTTCTCCCAGCTCTCTCCATAATTGGCTGAATCCTTTCCGGCGATTGCCATCATCCAAACAATGGAAAAAATCAACAGAACTACTTTTTTACAGGCTTTCATTTTTTCTTCCCCTTGAAAACAAGAAAATAAAGCGGAATGCCCAGAAGCAGGGTCAAGATCGCGATCAGTGATTCATGCGGACGTTCGAGAAAGGAAAAAACGAGCATCAGGACACTTGTCATGATAAAAAAGATCGGCGTTATCGGAAAGCCGATAATTTTGCCTGCCGCCATTTGCCGCTTTCGTAATTTGAATACGCCGATGACCGCCAGGATCGGGAAAAGGCCGAGGGCAAAACCGAGGTAGGTCAGCAGCTGATCGAAAGTGCCGATCCACACCATGGCGGCGGCGATCAGTCCCTGGAACAGGATCGATTTTGAAGGCACCTTGAAGCGCGGATGGACCTGGGCGGCAAAACGGAAAAAGAGGCCATCCTGGGCCATGGAGAAATAGACCCTTGGCCCAAGCATGATATAGGCGCTCAATGAAGAGAAAAGGGCGAAGGCAATGAAAACGGAAACGATTTGCTCCATTGAGCGCCCGAATAATTTTGCCGCCGCCTGGCCGGCAATCGACGCGGTAGCGGTGACCTCAGCGATGGGAATGGCATAAATATAGAGCAAATTGAGCGCCAGGTAGAGGAGCATGACCGCGGCCGTTCCCAGCATGAGCGAGCGCGGCAGGTTTTTTCTCGGGGTTCGTGCTTCCGATCCGACATAAGCGGATGCGTTCCAGCCGCAATAGGCAAACATGATCCACAGGAATGATAGACCTATGCTCTTGCATTGCCCAAAATCGAAGTTGAGCCTGCGGCCCTGGAAGAGATTTGCAAGATCTCCTCTCCCGAAGGCAAACCCGGCGGCAACGAACAGGATGATCCCGGCAATCTTGACGACCGTGAGCCCGTTTTGGATGCCGGCGCCCAGGCGTACGCCGCGGCGGTGCACCAGGGTGAATATGATGATGACGGCCATGGCGTAAAATTTTTTCAGGATGAACCCGGCGTCGGGCCCCGTGAATATGCCGATGTTTAGCATGGAAGGAAACGCCCGCGCCATGTATTCGACGAAAGCGAGTGCCGCCGCGGCGATCGGCGCCGAGAAACCTACAAAAAAGGATATCCAGCCGCTTAAAAATCCGGCCAGCGGATGAAACAGCCTGGAAAGAAAAGCGTACTCACCTCCGGCCAGCGGAAACGTGGCGCCGAGCTGTCCATAACAGATGGCGCCGCATAGCGCCCCCAGGCCCCCGATGAACCACAAAACCATCATCAGCAGCGGGTTCTGCAATTTCACCAGCAGAAAACCCCCCAGGGTCAGGGCGCCGGCGCCGATCATGTTGGCGATGACGATATTGGTCAGGGAAAACAGCCCCAATTCCCGCTTTAGACCGTTGGCTACGGCGCCGTGGTTTTGGATCGGTTTGGGCTTTGCCCGGTTTTCGTCATATCCCTGATTGTTCATCTTGCTCCTTGATACGGTCCTTGTCCTTGCAGCCAATCAGAAAAGTTTGTTTTTCGATCAGCGGCCCCCGTCCAGGCGAAACAGGTAAATGAGAAAATTATTCTCTTTGAGAAACGTTTCGATGCGCTCCAGGGCATAGCCGGCGGTCTCCATCTGCTTGACGATGTTTTCGGAGGTCGTGCCGTGCCGGCCGACTTCGTTGATCGAGATCCATTCTCCGATCGCCAAACGGCCGCCGGGCTTCAATGCTTTTCGCGCCCGGCGCAGAAGAGCGACCGGATCGTCAAAGTGATGATAGGAGGAGACGATCCATATCAGGTCCAGCTGCTCGGGCGGCAGCTTGGGGTCAGTCACATCCCCGAGGATGACCTCGACGTTTTCCAGCTTCCAGCGCCGACAGCGCTTCTGCAGGTGATCCAGCGCAGCCGCGTTGATGTCCTCGGCATACACCCTGCCGCCTGGCCCCACCCGTACCGCCAGCTGCACTGCGTAGCGGCCGCGGCCGGCGCCGATCTCCGCCACCGCCATGCCGGGGCGAACGCCGATGGCGTCCAGCACTTTTTCCGGCGGCTGCAGGCGGTTCAATCTGGCCTCGTTGGCGTTCTCCGGCGTCAGTACGCCCGGCTGCTCCTTGGCATCACCCCAGCCAAAACAGATTAGTACGAGCAAGAGAAAAAGCATTTTTTTAAATAAATTCATTGTGCGCCTCTTTGTTTCCTTTGCTGTTGATTAAAACCTCCACAGGTAACTGGCTTTGATAAAAACACTTTGGGTGGTCTGGTAATAGCTGCCCGGACCGGGCTGGCGTTTCCAGGCGGCATTGGCTTCATCCCAGTATTGTTCCCTGTACAAGGAACCATAGCCCACATAAAGCACGGTACCGGGGATCAGGGTGAACGAAGCCAGCAGATCGGTGATCACTTTTTTTGAATAGCTGTCGTACTGGACCAATGCCCGCACAAACAGGGATTTGTTGAACTGGTAGGTGGTGCGGGACACCAGGATGTTCAGGTCGAAGACATGTTCGCTGTCGCCATGGCGATGAAAATCCTGGTAGGTATATTCGAAAGTCTGGGAAATACGGTCGTTGGGCTGGAACTGGGCCCCGATGTGGAAATTGATTTTTTTCCCCAGGAAAGGATCGACGAAATCATAGCGCAGGGCGGTGCCGTAGCTGACCGAACCGTGCAGGTTCAGCCAACGGGCCGGTCTGGAAGCCCAATAGGCTTCCAGCAAACTTTGGTTGTACATCTTGTCCAGCCAGCCTTCCCTGGAATAGGTATAATCCAATTCAAGGTAACTGTTCCGGGTAAGGCTGAAGCGTATGGCCGGCTGCATAAATATATCGTCCAAACCGGAAAAACGGTTGTGGGAATAATATCCATACAGCATGGGGGTCACCCGGGTGATCCCCAATCCATTTCCCGTCCGCGGGTAATAGTTGGGGGCAATATAGCCGGTGAACTTGGTGATGCCGTTCTGCAGATAAAAGGCCGAATCCATGCGGAAATTCCGGCTGTACCCCTCCAGGAGAAATAACATGGTCAATGGCTTTTGCGCATATTCATACTGGACGGTAAATGCGTCGCCAGCGTATTTTTCCGGGGCATCCGCCTCCCGGGAAAAGGTATAGAGACCGTTGACACTGATACTGTGGCCGCCTTGCAGCCGCAAACGCAGATCCCCGGCCAAAACCCGGTTAAAACTGTTGCCGAACTCCCTGCCGCTGTAAAGCAGTCCGAAATAATCCTCGCCTTTCATGCTGTACTTCATGCGGCCGATGAAAGAATTGGCGTTTTGATTCGGGAAGGGACTTTGAAAATCGGCGAACGACCGCCCGGGCCATTCATCGCCGGCAGTGAGAACGCCGAATGAGAACCTGTTCAATTCTCCGCTCAGCTTCCCTCCCCAGGACGGATCCACGATGTTGCGGGTATGCACGGCGGTGATCATGTTGGTCGGGCCGTTGGTGCCGGCCAAATTGAATTGGTTGTTGATGTCCATGAAAAACGGCCGTTTTTCACTGTAGAAGATCGGATAGCGCTGGTTGGCCACCACCTGGAATTGGTCGCTTTCCACCTGGCTGAAGTCGGGATTGACGGTCAATTCGGCATTCACCGATGAGGTGATGCCATACTTTATCCCTATGCCGAGTTGGGTCGAATCATCGGCAGCGGACCATTTTTCGGGAGATTGCCGGTCCCAGATGCCGCCGTAGGTCACAGACGGCAGGGCTTCCAGCCGCAGCTGGTTGTTCAGCTTGTCAAACACCACCGGCGTCAGGGAATTGAAATAGCCGATCTTCTGGTCGATCTGCGGCCAGGAGGAGTTGGTGCCGGAATGACTTTGATTGCGGTAAAAACCCATGTGCATGGTCACGTTTTCCCCGCTTTTAAATTTTATGCTTTTCAATGGTATGCGCATTTCCACGATATAGCCGTCGGTCACGACACGGCCGGCACTGTACCAAACCCAGTCCGGATCGGCGCTTTCGCCGCTGGAGGCCGAGTTGATCAGGTCGCCCTGGACGCCGAGGGGATTGCAGGCGTTTTCAAGAGTAAATTGGCGGTTGCCCATGGCATCGATATCGACATCGATCCAGTCTTCTGAAAAAATATTGTCGCGCTTGGTCAGCGTGCCTTTGATTTTCTTGGGGTCATCATGGCAGTAAAATGCGAAATAGAGATTGTCGGGATCATAGGTCAGCCACACTTCGGTTTTTTCCGGCAGCGGGGTTCCGTAAACCGGGTTGTTGGTGATGAATGGTTCATGGACAATGGGCCCGCTGCTCCAGGCCGGATCGTCAAGGATGCCGTCGATTTTCGGCGGCTGGCTCGTCATCCGCGGGCGCAGCACCACGTTCTCTCCGATCCTTTGTTCTGCCGCCTGTCCGGCCAGGCAGGGGAGGATCAATATCAGCATTGTCAAAAGAATTTTTTGGAAATTCATCATTACATTCTCCTAATTTGTTTCAAAATTACAGAGCAGGAATGGTGCCAATTTCTGGAAACGAGAGCGATTTGAAAAATAACACAGGTAGGACCCTGCACATTCCTGCTTCTGCTTGCGCCCGAGAGATTTTATTCTGTCCATTTTTGCACACTACTGTCCGCAAGCGGACAATGAAACGGGCCGGGGGGATTTCCTCCCCCCGGCAGAAATTCCACTAGCGGTTGCAGCCGCTTTTTTCGTTCTTTTTACATGCGGTCGCTTGGTCAAACGCACCTTTGACTCCCTCTGGAGTGATGATGAAGTGGTCGCCGCTGAATTCGGGCAGGCAAAAAGGAACATCATAAGCGGCGTTTTTGGCTTCCTTGGCAAATTCCCGATAACGTGTTTCGTTTCCGCCGGCATGCATGGGGAAAACGGAGCGGGCCGCCAACCGGTCGATTGTATAATAGACTCCTTTCTTGACGCTGACGATATCGCCGAAGCCGCAGCCGCTCACCGGCACGAACAGGATATCGGCCCTGAGCCCCTGGTCGGCCAGGAAATCGATCTCTTTTTTGAACGGCCCGGAAAAATCGCGCTTGCGATTGGCGTGATCGCCGGGATGGAAGATGGCAATGCCGTCCACCTTGACGAAAAATCCCTGGCCGCTGTCGTTGGACTCGATGGCCGTGACCTCCATGCCGCCGATCAGCTTTTTCTCCCGGTTGGGCAGCAGCGTATACCCTTCGGCCTTCTCGGGCTTAAAGCCCATGATATAGGTGATCTTGGGTATTGTTTTCCGCCATTCGAATATCTTCGGCATATAGTGATCGCCATGGGCATGGGAGGCGAACACGGTCACGTTCATATCCTGAAGTTCCGACGGATTGATGGAACCGTTGGCCAGTCCGGGCTCGTCGGGGGCGGCATCCTGTTTCCAATAATCAAAAATCAACAAATGATTCCGGGTCTTTACCGCCCAGCCCGAATGGCCCAGATACCAGACCACGGCCTGGCCGTCGGCCAGGGGTTCCGTCAGCCAGGGGCGAACGGAAAGCTTTTCCCTCTCGACCGGCTTGGCGCCCTTGCTCTTGAGCAGAGCCGATATCCCCTTTTGTTGATAGCGATCGGCATAGTACAAGGGGGTCCTGCCGTCTTTGTCCGGGGAGTTGGCGTCGGCCCCATTTTCGAGCAGCAGGGCGCAGGTTTTTCCGTAGCCCTTGGCGGCGGCCACATGCAGGGATGTGAGCCGGCTTTCCTTGTCCTGGCGATTCACCTGGGCGCCGGCTGCGAGCAGAAGCGCCGCGATTTGCACTTTCCCCTTGCTGACCGCCAGACCCAGCGGCCACCAACCGTTCTCGCTAACGGCGTTGACATCGGCGCCTTTTTTGATCAGCAAGGAGACGATCTCCGGGGTGCCGTGCAAGGAAGCGTAATGCAGGGGCGTGGCGCCGAACCGGGTCTTCAGATCCACCGCCAACCCCTTTTTCAACAGAATATCGACGATTTCCGTTGATTCCTGGTTGGCCGCCTCGTGGAGCAGAGTGAATCCTGTCCCGCGGTCCCACTTGTAGTCAGCGCCCTTCTTCAGCAGCAGCTTGACCATGTCGGTTTTGCCCGCCCAAATCGCGTAGTGGATGGGCGAGACCTTCAGTGTGGTCCGGACGTTGGGATCGGCCCCCTTGGCGATGAGCAGTTCCGCCAGCTTCAGGTGGCCGCCCTCGGCGGCGTAGACCAGCGCCGTCTCCTTCTGGATGTTCAGGTCGTCGACGGCCGCGCCGCGGGAGAGCAGGTACTTCACGATGGAGATGTGCCCGCCCTGGGTGGCCCAATGAAGCGGCGCTTTTTCGTTATGGCCTTTGGCGTTGATCAACGAGGGATCCCTGGCCAGCAGCTCCTTGACCTGAGCCAGGTCGCCCTTGAGCGCGGCGTCATGGATTTCGGCGCCCCAAGCCCATATGGCCAACAAAAGCAGCAGGCAAAACAGTAATACTTTGTTGTGTTTCATAAATTCTCCTTATCTTAGTGCATATTTATTATTGTTTAGTAAAATTATTTAATACCAATCGTCCCAGCATGATATAGGTTGGTGGTTCCTCAAGAGCATTCTCGGTAATAGGGAAACCCGTCATTCCGGCAGCTTCGCGCTGCCCTGCTTCTGCAATAAAACTAACATTTCCAATTTTGTCTGCGTGAATTTGAAACCGGAAACAACCGCCTAAATAGGTCGAATAAAGAAGTTTGCTGTTCTTGATGTCAATCACGGAAATAAAGGATTTCCTGCGACCAAAAAAAGTATTGTTAAATGTCTTTTCCAAAACAGGGAATTCTGAAAACAGGGCATTCTTAGTAAGCGGAAAATTCGGAGAGATTGTTGTTCCCCCAATGATGATCGTATCTTTGTTGAGAAATGATACGGTTGTAATACTATCGGATTCACTTCCTCCAAACAGGGTGGAATATTCCAGTGTCATGTCATCGGAATTAAAAACCGATATAAAGCAATCCCTTTCTCCTCTCCTTATATTGCCCAGTGCATTTTCGGTGATTGGAAACCCATCCTCCTTCGTGCTGCCGCACGCCACCAACCTGTTTGGAGCAGCCCAGGAAAGAGTAGAGCCCATATGGCCTCCGGCACCAAAATAACTTAAATACAGAAGCTTTGTGCCCGTTTCATTGACTTTGGCTATGAAGTGATCAATTCCGTCCTCATATCCGCCTACCTTGGGTTTAATCATATTTTTTCGAATGGCATTTTTGGTTACCGGAAGATATGGGGTAACGGTAAAACCGGTTACATAAATACTATCCTTGTTATCAACAGCCAGACCAGTAATCATTTCCATTACCCCGTTTCCCAGAGAAGTAGAGAGCAATAGTTTATCGCCATTGGGGCTGAATTTGGACAGGAAGGAATCATTCTTCGTAAATTTATTGTCGATAACCCCTTTTGTGGATGGAAAGTCTTGTGAACATGTGACCCCGGCGATAAGGATATTTCCTTTGGAGTCAATCTTAATATTCCCGGCACTTACTGTTTCCTCCACTTTTCCACCAATAAATGTTGAGAAAACAATAGCACTTGCGGTTGGGTTTATTTTTACAAGGTAAACGTCGCCGGCCCATTCACCTTCTCCGTTAAAACTGGTATCGTATGCTCCGGGGGTTACAGGAAAATCAACAGAATGGGTGCCTCCCGTCAAATAGATATACCCATCCTTATCAACTGTTAAGGCTGTATGATGTTCTCTTTTTGTACCGCCTATTAAGGTTGCAAATACAATTTTACCATCCGGCGTAAATTTTGCCACAAAAGCGTCCGCTTCTCCCTTGAGCTCTCTTTGAAGCGCTCCTTCTGTAGTTGGAAAATTTTTATCTCTGGTATTCCCTGAAACATAGGTGTATCCATCACTATCGGTATAGATATCAAAACCAGCAGCATATTTGTCGGTGTGTGAAAGATAAGTAGAAAACCCAAGGGTATATGCCATGCTATCCACCTGCTTATCGGTTTGCGCCGGCATAATCCCCTGACTAAAATAAATTCCCAATAAAATAAAAATAATTTTATTTAACATAATATTCTCCTATCTTCCAATAGGCTTTACTGCAAAGCAATCGCCGGGGAATTCGGCGCAGTGGAACGCGTTTTCATAGCCCCTGCCCTTGGCCTCCTTGGCGAACAGCTGGTATTGGAGCGGGTTGCCGGCGGCATGCATGGGAAACACATGGCGGGCCGCCAGGCGATCCATGGTGTAATAGTCGCCTTTTTTTACAGCAACGATGTCGCCGAAACCGCAGCCGCTGACCGGCGCGAACAGGATGTCGGCCTTGAGGCTCTGGTCGGCCAGGAAGTCGATCTCCTTTTTGAAGGGACCGGAGAAGTCGCGCTGGCGGTTGGCATGGTCGCCGGGATGGAAAATGGAAACCCCGTCTACCTTGATGAAATAACCCTGGCCGCTGTCGTTGGATTCGATGGGGATGATCTCCATGCCGTTCATGGCATGTTTTTCATGGGCGCTAAGGATTTGATAACCTTCTTTGCCTTCGAGTTTGAAGCCGGTGATGTAAGTGATGTTTTTGATTTCTTTTTTCCAGTCGAACAAGGCCGGTGTGTAGTGGTCGTTGTGGCCGTGGGAGATGAACACGGTCATTGCCTGTTCCTTGAGCTCGGCAGGCACGAGGGTGCCGTTGGCCAACCCGGCCTGGTCGGGCGCGGGGCCGGGTTTGAAGTAGTCGAAGACCAGCAAATGCTTGGCAGTTTTGACCGCCCAACCCGAATGGTCCGTGTACCAGACCAGGGCTTCGCCTTCGGACAACTGCTTTTTCAGCCATTCGGGCCCGGCCGGCTCTGGCAAACTCTTTTCTGCAGTGGCGCCCCGGCTCAGCAAAAGTTCGGCGATATTCTTGTGGCCGTAGCGGTAGGCCAGTCCATGAGGGGAATGGCCCCACTTGCTTTTGGCGTTGGCATCGGCCCCCTTGTCCAGCAGGGCCTTGACGATATCGCCGTAGCCCAGGGCACAGGCCATGTGCAGTGCGCCGATTCCGGTATCACCCATGCTATCCCCGGCCCTGGCCCCGGCAGCCAGCAGCAGCAAGGCGATCTCCCTGGCGCCGTCTTTTGCGGCCTGGAGCAGCGGGAAAAGACCGTTTTGATTGCGGGTGTTGGAATCGGCTCCGTGCGCCAGGAGAACTTTGACCGCCTCGCGGTTGCCGAATATCGTGGCCAGCAGCAGCGGTGTCCAGCCTGCATTGTCGCGGGCGTCAATTGCGACCCCCTTCCTGAGCAAGAGCTCAATCAGGGCTTGTTTGCCCCGCATGCAGGCCATGTGCAGGGTGGTGCTGCCCTCCCGGTCCTTGCACAGCGCGTCGGCGCCCGCAGCCAGGAAATATTCGGCTATGGCCAGGTTGCCCCGTTGCAAGGCGATGGAAAGGGGCGTGTTGCCGGCCGAGCTTTCTGTGTCCCTGACTTTCAGGCCCTTGGCCACCAGGAACTTGACCAGTTCCAGGTTGGGGCTCAGCGCGGCGTAGTAAAGGGCGTTTTCGTTGTCTTTTTCCCGGGCCTGCAGATCGGCGCCTTTCTTGAGCAGCAGGCGGACGGTTTCCAAATCGCCGCCCCAGGCAGCCAGGTGCAGCGGGGCCAGCTGGTAGCTGCTGTCCCTGCCGTTGACGTCGGCTCCCTGCTGGATCAGCCAGGCGGCCAGCTTTACGTGGCCGCGGTGCGCGGCCAAATGCAGCGGTGTGCGGCCGAGGTCATTTCCGGCCGTAAGCAGCGCCGGGTTCTTGGCCAGCAGTTCCTTGACCTTGGCCAGGTCGCCGTTGAGCGCGGCATCGTGGATTTCCGCCGACCAGGCCCACGAGGCCAGCATGAGCAGCAAGACAAACAAAAACGCTTTAACACTTTTCATTTCTTTCTCCTTTTTTAAAAAATATTTAATTTTCAATTTTATTTCTTTACTCTGATTCGGCTATGACATTGCTTTCCGGGACATCTTAAAAATCACCTGATGCTTTGCCAATGCCAACGTCTTTTCATTATCGGCAGCCGCGCTATTTTTGCCTGCACCTGTTCCGTTCAATTTCGGCCTCCTTTTCTAAAATGTGATTTATTTAATTTTTAAATGGATATACCTTGTATTTTTGATCCCTGAAGACCAGCATCCCGAAAGGAGAGATGCGGATGGCGGCAGGCTTGAAACCGGGATCCCATACCATCTCGTTCTGCTTTCCGGTCCGCATATCCCTGATGGTGAAAACGGTGCCGTTGACAAAGACCACGTAGAAATGATCCCCGCTCTGCTGGTAGGTGTATGGCGGAGATTTCAGTTCCAATTTTTCCTCTTTCTGCTGTTTCATGTCCAGCCAGAAGTAGCTGCGGTCCGTACGATAAATCACGCCAGGGGATTCGTAGCCGCCGAGCCGGCGCGGGCTTTTTTTGTAGTTCCCCTTCCTTTGCAGCAGCGGGATCAGTTGTTCCCCGACGCGGTAGAGATTCACACCCGAGGATTCGAACAGGAGAATTTTGTCTTGCCAGACGTCCAGAGAATTTGTCTTGGCGAGCTCTTCCACCTGGCCGGAAACATGCAGGCGGTAAAGGCGCGGCTCGCTAAAAATGACAAGTTGACGGGGTTCGCCGGCCAAATGCAAAACATAGCTGATCCGCGAATCGTAAAAATCGCCCCTGATCGGAAATGTCTTGACTTTCCCGGCGTCAATCTCGAGAATCATGGCTTTTTTTGACTTCGGTTTTTGCAGGAAAAGGGAATATGTACCGTTGCGAATGCTGCCGAATTCTCCGTAATGTCCTTCGTAAATGGTCCAGCCCGGCGGGATCCGGTAAAGAGTTTGCAAATCGCCTGTTTTCAGGTCGAGTGCGACAATGCTCGTTTCGATGCAGCGGCTATTGACGTCCAGTTTTCGCGTCATGCAATACAGGGTGTTTCCGTCCTCGCTTTCCCGCAGCATGGTCAGGCAGCCCGGAATACGTTTCCGTCCCCGCTCCAGGGTGATTTCGCTGCGGACGCAGGAATTTTTAAGGATCAGTCCCGTTGGGGTGAGGGTAAGATTCTTCCAGTTGGCCGGAGCCTGGTAAAAAATGAAGCCGGCGATCAGGCCGGTCGCGGCCAACAGGCCGGGAAAGAATTTTTTGTTGAAGGTTGAGACCGGCTTGATGTCATAGCGCTGAAAAAGAAAAAAGAAAAAGAGGGGGAAGACCAAAACGGTCAAGTTGGCCTGCAAGATGATCTGGCCGATCTCCCGGCTGTTGTCCAGGAGTTTGATCAGGAGGATCTGGCCGATCGACAGCAGGCAGGTGATGAAGAAAGCGCTGATGAAGTTCTTGAAGCTTATGGAAAAGGCGATCGAAAGCAGAAAAAATCCGGCGTATAAAAGGGAAAAATCGAATGGGGAAAGGAAGGATGGAAGTTGCCAGGACTGGTGCAGGCGCAGGTAGATCAAAAAAGTCAGTGATACACTCAGCAGGCGCGGCAGGAATTTCAGCAGCAGCAGGCGGCTGCGGGACAGTGGCAGCGACAGCATGTATTCGCCGGCATTTTCCTGCCTTTCCCTTTCGAACATCGACCAGCCGGTAAAGGAAGCGTAAAGCAGCAGGAAAATTTCCAGGGCCGGGGCCAGATAGGCATCTTGATCGCTGGCGACGATGCCTGCAAAAATAGCGGCCAAAACCATGAAAATGATCACGCCGTCCTTGAAAATGCGCTTGGTTTCAGTGGCGAGCATATTCGCCTCCTATGAAGGCCCTTAAAATTTCCGTCAGGCTCAAGTGCTCGACGCTGTCAAGGCGGTGGAGCTCCGGCTGGTAGGGGTACACATACATTTCCTTGGCGTTTTGCCATTGCCTGGAAAATACGACCGGGATATCGCCGGGAATGCTTTCTCCGTAGAATTTGACGAACTTTTGCTTCAGCATGTCCACGTTTTCATCGAGGATGACCTTACCCTTTTCCATGACCATGACCCGTTCGGGAATGCCCTCGATTTCAAAAGCCGATTGCGAGGCCATGATCACGGTGAGCTGTTTTTCCTCAATGAGTCTCAGGATGGAGGTTAGAAAAACTTCCCGCAGATGGGGGTCGAGAAAGTGGACCACGTCGTCGACGAAAAGGTATTCAGGAACAGCGCCCAGGGCCAGCGAAAGAAAGAAGATGGTTTTTTCTCCCTTGGACATCGAGGCGATTTTTTGACCCGGGAGGAACGTCGGTCCGTTGATGGTCCAGGCTGCGGATCGACCATAGAAATGGGCGTGCATTCGCGCCGCTTCCTTCACGGTCATGCCGTCGTACAGGCTGATGGAAGCCGGGATATAGGCGATCTTTTTACGGGTGCGATGGTCCGCCTTGCGGCCGTCGTAACGGATGGAACCCGGCCGGGCGCGCAGTACACCTGCCAGGGTCCTGAGCAAGGTCGTTTTTCCCGCACCGTTGGCTCCGGCCAGCAGGATGCTTTCACCCTTATCAATGGCCAGGCTCAGGTCGTCGACCGCCCGGACCTTGCCGAAACGGACACTGAGCTTCTCAATGGCGATCATGGTCACTCCGGGTTCTGGCTTCTGTCATTTTGTTTTCCTCCTGGTAAAAACGGAGTACGGCCTGGCGGGCCCGGTTCAAGCGTGACGTCACCGTGGCGGTACTGATGTGAAGTGTGCGGCCGATTTCCTGGTAGGAAAGCTCCCCATATTCGCGCATGACCAGCACCTCGCGCAGGCGGCGCGGCAAGCCGGCGATTGCCTTCCTGACGATGCGTATCTCCTCTTCCGTGCCGGCATTGAATTCCGGTGTCCTCCAGTCAATGGCGGTGAACTCGGAAACGGGTTGTTGAGGACCGCGAACTTTCCTGCGCCGCAGTTGGTCCAGGCAGATGTTGCGGGCGATGCGCATCAGCCAGGCCTGTACATATTCGGGATTGTCATGGTCATAATGGATCAGTGCTTTGGCAAAAGTGTCCTGGGTCAGGTCGCGGGCATCGGCGGCATTGCCCATGAATCCCAAACAAAGGTAGAATATCTTGTCCTTGAAAGCCGGCAGAGTTCTTTTTCCGTCTTCGATCGCCAGATCCGGGATCTCGGCAGCCAATGTTCTGTCGAAACGTACGCGGACGTTGGCTGTCCGGACAAAATCATCTGAAATTTGGGCTTGCATCATTTTGCATCCTCCTTCGGAAAAAAGCTGTCGAGCAAGTCCTTGATTTGCCGGCGCGAGAACCCCAATTCAATCGCTTTTTCCGTGAATTTGAAAAACTCTTCACGCAACATGTCGGTTTTCTTTAAATCGAGCTGTTCGCTCTTTTCGACCCAGAAGCCCACTCCGGCCCGACCGTTGATGATCTTTTCCTGGGAGAGGTCGCGGTAGGCCCTGGCCACGGTATTTGGGTTGATCTTGAGAAACTGGGCCAGATCGCGAATGGACGGCAAGGCCTGATTTTCCAGGATGACATTGCGGGCGATGGCCTGCTTGATGTTTTTTTTGATCTGCTCATATACCGGCAGCGGCGAAGCAAAATCAACAGTCATTTCAAATAAAAGTAAGTTTTTCACTGTATCACAATGATAATACAGTAATACGGATTTGTCAACTTATTTTTTTATTTTTTTGCGGCAATTGAAAAAAATGTCAAATAGCGGAGATTGCTGACAATTGAATTCAATGATTCGTTTGTTGAAATCCGACAAAATATCCCTTACAATGGTTTCATGAATTCAGGCAATTTTACTCAGGGAAAAGAATCATGACCGCCGTCGATGTAGTCATCCGCAACATCAGTCAACTAGTCAATCCCGGCTCCGACCGCGTGGTGCGCGGCAAGGAGTCCGGCTCCCTGCGCATTCAGGAAAATGTTTGCATCGGGGCCCGACATGGCATGATCAACTTCATCGGTTGCGAAACCGATTTTCGCAGTCACTGCCAGCTGGAACCAGGAGGTCTGGAATTGGATGCCGGCGCCTGCGTGGCATTGCCGGGGCTGGTGGACCCCCACACCCATCTTCCTTTCGCCGGTACGCGCCAGGATGAGTTCAGCCTGAAGCTGCAGGGTGTCAGCTACCAGGAGATCGCCAACCGCGGCGGCGGCATCAAGGGTACGGTTAGCAAAACCAGGGCCATCAGCCTTCAAGACCTGGTTGCCGTTTGCCGGAAACGGCTCGACCAGATGCTGCTCTGCGGCACGACGACCCTGGAAGCCAAAAGCGGTTACGGCCTGGACCAGGAAACCGAATTGAAGCAATTGCAGGCGTTGCGAACCGTTGCCGAACAGCACCCCGTGACCATTGTTCCCACCTTCATGGGCGCCCATGAGATCCCGGATGCTTTCCGGGGGAAAAGCAGGGATTTTCTCGATCACCTGCTTGGGGATATCCTGCCCAAGGTGCAGGAAAAACAGTTGGCCGACTTCGTGGATATTTTTTGCGAAGACGGTTATTTTTCTTATGCCGAAGCGGAATATTACCTGACCCAGTCCGCAGCCCGGGGCTTCAAGATCAAAATGCATGCCGACGAATTCACTTCCAACGGCGCCGCCGAATTGGCCGCCCGGCTCAGTGCCATTTCCGCCGCGCATCTGATCGCCATCAGCGATGAGGAAATCGCAAAAATTGCCGCTTCCAAGACGTCCTGCGTGCTGCTGCCCGGTGTCTCCTTTTTTCTCAAACTCGGACGCTATGCGCCGGCCCAGAAAATTCTGGCTGCGGATGGCATCGTGGCCCTGGGAACAGATTTCAACCCCGGGAGCTCTATGATCTCCTCGCAACTGTTGATTTTCCATTTGGCGGTTTTCCAAATGGGATTGACCATTGAACAGGCCTTGAACGCGGTCACGATCAACGCGGCCTACGCCATCGACCGGCAGCATCAGGTCGGTTCACTGGCCCTGGGCAAGAAATTGGACCTGCTGCTTCTGGATATCCCCGATTACCAGTATCTGGCCTACCACCTGGGCATCAATCCGGTGCATACCGTTTTCAAGGCAGGGAAGCTCGTGGTGCAGAACCGGCAGATCATTGTTGAATAAAGGCAGGAGGATGGCATGATGTTTCGCAAGACCGCCTGGGCTGGAGTTGGAAAATTTTATCCGTCCGATAAAAAAATCCTGGAAACTGAATTGCAGCAAATGGTCCGGCCTGCTGAAAACCGGCAGAAAGTCCTGGGACTGCTTGCCCCGCATGCCGGTTATATGTACTCGGGCGCTTGCGCCGGCCAGGGCTACGGCCGCGTGGAATTGACCGAAACCGTCATCATCCTGGGTGTCAACCACCGCGGCGTTGGGCCGGGCCTGGCGTTGGACGGCAATGATTACTGGGAAACACCCCTGGGCAATGTTGAGGTCAATTCCGAACTGCGCTCGCGCCTGCTGGGCGTTTCCGGCTTGTTCCAGCTGGACAGTGAAGCTGGCCGCCTGGAACACTCACTGGAGGTGCAGGTGCCGTTCATCCATTATGCCAGCCCCGGATCGCGCATCCTGCCCATCGTTGTCAGCGCCTGCCGGCTTGAGGACTTGCTGGCGGCAGGTAAGGAAATCGCCGTTTTTTTAAAAGAAAACCGCAACCTGATGATTGTCGCTTCCAGCGACATGAGCCATTATATTACGGCGGCCAGAGCCCGGGAGCTTGATTTTAAAGCCATCGAAAAGGTACTGCAACTCGACGCCGAAGGATTGTACCACACCGTCTCGGACAACCGCATCTCCATGTGCGGAGTGGCGCCGGCGGTGATCATGCTCAGCGCCGCCCGC
>Ga0307379_10002549_pt1 | contig 26876 bp, 31 predicted proteins | sample UN2MG_FD_202237 | JGI IMG/M metagenome (GOLD analysis project Ga0307379, IMG submission 202237) | Soil microbial communities from Risofladan, Vaasa, Finland - UN-2 | ecosystem: Environmental > Terrestrial > Soil > Coastal area > Acid sulfate soil | place: Finland: Risofladan, Vaasa | collected...
TCAGGCTTGCATGCCCCATATGTCATTTCAGAGAAGCTTGTGCGCTTCTCTGATAGGTTTATTTTCTCATCACCTATTAGCTATGAAGTGCCAGAAGTAAAGGCACTACCGAAAGAATTAAAATATAGACTAGGAAGTATATGGACTACTGGAGATATTGCTTCTTACTTTAAGGTTGTGCCGGAAAAACACGAAGGATTTAATATAGGTTTTGTGGGTACGCTTGATTTCTCCAAACTACATCCGAACTTTATCGATATGTGTGCTAAGATTGATATGCCTGATGTGAAATTCATTATGATTGGTGGAGGGTGTGATACTGATAAGATAAAGCAGCAAGCAAATGATAAAGGTATTCTTGATAGGTTCCATTTTACAGGGGTGATAGAAGATATTCGCCCATTTCTGGCTGTGATTGACGTACTAGGGTATCCACTCAACCCAAAGCATTTTGGAACATGTGAGCAGGTATTAGGCGAGGCTGTAGCGGCAGGAGTTATCCCTATCGTAATGAATAATCCGGCAGAAGAGTACATACTCTTACAGACCTTGATCCATTATATATGTCATAATGAGGATGAGTACGTCAATAAAATTAAGCTTTTGTATGAGCATAAGGGTAAGCGAACTATGCTTATCTCGCTCATGCAGGATAGTCTTAAAAATTTGTATCATTCAAATAGGATGGTTGGCAATTGGAGTGGAATGTTTGATGATATGATGTTTGATGGAAAGCGAAAAAGAGTATGGACAATTTCTGATAAACGTGCTAGCATGGGTGGTGCTGGTATTTATATAGAATCACTTGGGGATTACGGTAGGGTACTTGAGAGCGGTAACGTTGATGATGCATTAGCATTGTTTGGAACGAATCGACAATGGAAATCGGCAAGCAAGGGAAGCCCAAGACAATACTGGTATACTTTCCAAGATGACGAACTATTGTTAAGGTGGTGCAAGCTAGCAGAGCAGGGAGTATAAATGAATAAGAGGATTCTTTTTGTGATTTTGCCGTTTTATATAACCGAAGGCATTATGGAAAAGAGTTATCCAACAATGCCGTATGGTATTTTATCAATAGCTAAATACATTAATCGTTGTGCAGATATAAAAATTTTTGATTGCAATCTACACGGTAATTATCATGATGCTTTGACAGAAGAAATGATATCGTTTAATCCTAATATTGTAGGGCTGAGTATGATGTTTGATGCTTCGTTCTGGTATTTAGATGCGATAATTAATACGATAAAGTATTATGATGAGACTATTCCTATTCTTTTAGGCGGGGTTGCTACAACGAATGTTTACCGTGAGATTTTAAATGAGGGTTTGGAAATAGACGCAATTTGTTATGGTGATGGCGAACTACCTATGGCAGATTATCTCATTAACTCAAGGTTTAATGAGTCGTGGGTAACTAAGTTGAGTGATACTCCAAAGAAATCATTGCTTGCAGATTTGGATGAAGTGATTGATATAGATTATTCCCTCATCAATATTGGCGACTATAGACAGGCAATTGTTGAGAATTACTCCCCATTTTTTAAAGAACTAGATAGAACTGTTCAATTATACTGTATGACTTCTCGTGGGTGTTGTTTTTCATGTACATTTTGTACAAATAGCCTAAACCTAGATAAGAAAATACGGTACGCATCTGTTGATGCGATTATGGCCCATGTGGAATCTGTTGTTTGTAAATATGGTTTGAACATTTTGAGTTTTATAGATGACCAGCTTTTGCATGATAAGATAAAGGCAAAGGAGTTGTTTAGAAGGCTAATGCCATATAAGCTTAAGATAAAAATCCCTGGGGGAGTTGCTCCAATTTTTCTTGACGAAGAGATGGTTGCTTTAATGTGGCATGCTGGTCTTGATTCCATTACGCTTGCCCTTGAATCTGGAAGTGATGAAGTATTGAAAATAATGAGGAAGCCAGTTAAACTCGATCAAGTCCGAACTGTTATGGAATGGGTGCGAAAATACAATTTCTTTGTAAGAATAAATCTTGTAACCGGAATGCCTGGAGAAACGGATTGTCATAGGCAAGAGACAATTGAATATATTAGAGAAATAGATCCTGATGTAATATCCCCAAGTATAGCCTCTCCTGTTTATGGAAGTAAGCTAAGACAAGATTGTATAGAAAAAGGATACATAAATAATGTTCACATTGGAACTTACAATCGTCAAACAGCCGTAATAAATACTCCGGAATATTCTGCTAACCATGTCAAAGAACAAACGATGTATATGATTTGGAGAACTAATTTTGTAGAGAATCGTAGGATGAGAATAGGGGATTATGAAGTAGCTAAGGATTATTTTTTGTATGTTACGGATAAGTATCCCAATGAAGCTTTTGCATGGTTCTATTTAAACAAAGCAAAAGAGCAGTTGGGAGAATTAGTAGATTGGACTAAGTTTAACAAATGCATGAGTGATGATTTAATGTGGACGGAACGGTTTATGAAATTAGGAGTTATACAATGAAGAGAATTTTATTTGTTATTCCTCCACATGGGTCGTTTGAAAGCTATATGCCAAGTGGGGCTGGTAAGAAGAAAAACTTTCTGACTCCTCCTTATGGAGCATTGTCGATTATTTCTTATGCAAATGAAGATAAAGAACATGATATACAAATATTTGATTGTAATAAATATATTTTTGAGCATCTTGACAGTCATTGTCTTGAAAGTAGTACATTTAATGAACTTTGTAGAACCGTACTTTTCTATAAACCAGATTATATATTTGTTTCTGCGTTATTCAATACAAGTTTTCCCCATATGAAGATCATTGGGTTAATGAAGGTTGCATGTCCTAATACGATTGTGTTTGTTGGTGGAGGATTAGCTACCAATCTGTATAAAGAGTTATTTGATGAGTTTCCTGATATTGATGCTATATGTTTTGGTGAAGGAGAGATCCCTGTTAAGAAACTACTTGACTTTGATGTGTCTATAGAAGAGCTTCATAAGATTAGTCCTGCATGGATTACTAAAAATTCTTTTGCAAGAGGTTGTGTTCCAAAACACGATATGATTGAAGACATTGACGATATTCCGTTGATTGATTACTCGTATATTGATTTTGAGAAATACAATGGAAGGTCATATATTGACAAAGATCCTAAATCTAATAAAATTGAATTGAGTATTCATACATCAAGGGGGTGTCCATTCAATTGTGTATTTTGTGCAAACAGTAGTGTACATGGTAAGAGAGTTAGAATGATGTCTTTTAAACGAGTTGCTGAAACGATTAGGCATTACCGTGATAAATATGGAGTGACAATTTTAATGGTTGAGGACGATCATTTTCTTTATAACAAAAAACGTGCGTTAGAGATTTTAAAATATATTCGTAACAATAAAATTAATGTAGAATTTCCTAATGGAATTGCTGTCTATAAAATAGATAACGATATTGCTAAAGCTCTTGCTGATGCTAAAGTTAGAGTTATAACCCTTGCCATCGAATCTGGTTCTGATTATGTGTTGAAGCAACTTATAGACAAGCCTCTTACGGTGAAGAAGATAAAAGAGGTAGTTGGTATCCTTAAACAATATGATATAAGAATACACGCCTTCATTGTTATTGGATTGCCAGGAGAATCTGATGAGGACAGAAAGGAGACATTGGAGACAGTTATTGAATTAGGGGTTGATTGGGTGTATGTATTTATTGCAATCCCGATTGTTGGTAGTAGACTTTATACCCTTTGTGATGAAAAAGGGTATTTGATAAACAGGGATTATGGGAATCATTTCGTGGCTAATGGAAATATACGGGCTCCTGGAGTTGAACCCGAGGACATAGAAGAGTATGCGTATTATATGAATACAATAATTAATTTCATTTTTAATTCGAATTTCCTTAATAGGAAATATGATGTGGCTGAAGAGTATTTTCTTAATGTGATTAGAAGTTATCCGGAACAAGCAATAGCACATTATATGTTATCAATACTTTATCGTGAAACAGAACGATACGACAAATCAAATGAGCATTACCAAAAATATTGTATATATTATGATAAACATTTGGCTCCATATAAGAATAGCAAATATTGGCAGAACTTGTTAAAGAATATAATTTTTGGATGTAATGAAGGGGTGAGTTATGGGGAACGTTTTTAAAGCAGTATTCAGCAAATATGATACTGACAAGACTACGCCTCATGGTAACGGAGATGTTGGGTATGAGAAAGCCTACGAAGAATGCTTTGGCAATATAAGGGAGCATGTTAAACTCATATTTGAGATAGGGGTTAATAGAGGTGGGAGTGTTAGGGGTTGGAAAGAGTATTTTCCAACCGCCCAAATTGTTGGTATTGAAGTGATGCCTGGATCATACTTTGAGGAAGATAGAATTGCCATTGAGATTGGCAGTGGCACTGATGAATTATTTGTCCCATTTCTTTTAACTAAGTATGGGCATCCTGACATTGTGATAGATGATGGTTCCCACTTGAGCAGTGATATTAAGGCATCTTTTGATTTGCTATTTCCTAATACATTATTTTGCTATGTCATAGAGGATTTAGTTACTCAACAATCATCGTTTGAAGGCGGCATGTATATTAATGACGGTGTTCCCGCTACTACAATTATCCATAAGGCAGTAGATGAAATACTTTTATCTCCTCAGTCCTATAGATCTATACGGATATATCACGCCATTAGCTTCTTTTTCAAGTAGGCATAGCGATCATACCTTAGTTACAATAGTAATATAATTCAATACGAAAGGAGTTGCTTTGAAACAATTTGATATATTTAATAGTAACAAAGTCCTTGTGCATCATGAGGCAATGGCAGCAATAGCTGCTGGGCGACATTCATTTCCTGTTACAGTTAGTATAGACCCTAGCTCTGCCTGTAACCAAAGGTGCGTATGGTGTAGCGGTAGGGGCTATGTAAACAAGGATCCGAATAGTTTACATATAGATGTACTTATGAGGCTTCCTGATGATTGCATGGAAATGAATGTTAAAGGTGTGTGGTTTACTGGTGGTGGAGAGCCTTATATGAATCCTAACTTAAGCGATGCTATCGTAAAGTTTAGAGGTATGGGCATAAAGGTTGGGGTTGTTACAAATGCCGCTATGATGGATGATCGTGACTGTCAAATTGCGGCAACGCAATGTGAATTTATCCGTGTTAGTTTTGATGCTGGTATGAGGGAGACTTATAGTGCCTTACATGGTTCGGATGATTTTGAGAGGGCACTCGACCGATTGAATATGATTGGTTTCTATAAGCACAATTACGGAAAAGCCAAAAGCTATGATGCACAGGTTGGCATGTCGTATTTGGTTCATCCGCTTAATTACCTTGAGTTGGAGCGAGCCTGTTTTAATGCCTATGAAGCCGGGGCTGATTATATTCAGTTCAAGCCTGTAGTAATGGGGCAAGATTGGCTTTCTGATCCACGGCTTAATGATTATATCATGTTTGAGTTGGAGATACTTCAGAAGAAGTTTGACAAGAAAAATTTTCGAGTACTATCAAATTTCAAGCGGTTCCGTCATGCCAAGAAGGGTTACAAGAGATTATACAAGGAGTGTCTTGGTCACGGTCTTATTGCTGTTGTGATGGCTACGGGGCAGCTAAACATATGTTGCCAGCATAGAATGAATCCAGATTATGCTTTTGGTAACTTAAAAAAGAACTCGCTTGCAGAAATATGGCAGAATTATGAGAGAGTGATGGTGGCTAAGAATATTAATTTGAAAAACTGTCCTACCTGTAAGTATGAGAGTTACAATCAGATGCTCTGGACGATGAAATACCCCCCGATGCATACCGAGTTCCTATAAAAGCTAACCAGTAAGGAATTAGGTACGAAATAGTCAAAAAGAAACCCCCTAGAGTTGCTTAGATTAGCCCTCTAGGGGGTTTTCTTTACTTTTTGGTACGCTTACCTGTTCTGGAACCCTACACGGTGCTAATCGATTATTAACACCTTGTCTTCATCAAGGCCGGGGAACAGGTCTTGGGGCTTGATAGCCATTGTCCGCAATGCAAGAATATCAGCAATCGTAGGACCATCAGGTCCCCATGATTTAGACCATGTATTTATGATACTCATTGCAGCAGGGATTCCCTTCGTAAAAATCAGTTCGCAAATTGTGATAAGTAATGCTGCTTCCATGCTAACCTCCTTTCAGGGAGTTGGTTATTTGTCCCAAATCATTTTAACTTCGTCTGCTACTACCGGAGTTGGCAAGGCTCCGAATGCTTGAAGCAAGTCAATAATCTCACCGGAGAGCTGAATCATCATAGATAGTCCATCTCGGATTTCGATTTTTCGTTGTTCAAGTATTGCTTTATCATCAATGGCGGTGAATTCAGCAAGGGAAACCACAAGAGTTTGCTGTACGGCATAGTATTTGGTATAAGCGGCTAAGGCTTGCCGTGCAGTATTATCATTGATAACACCTTGCTTCCATAAGTCTTCAATAGACGTAATGGCAGCATTGCCGGAGATGGTTAAGGTTTCTAGGGAGTTGTAGGAGACCTCAACGAACTTTTTGTTGCTACTTGCACACCCAACCGCAAGGGTTATGGCAAGCATGGCAATCAGAAACATCTTGTACTTAGGGTGCATTGGATACCTCCATATTCTCGGGTTCAATTCCCATCTTTGAGTTCATCATTTCTTCGGCCTGTACCACTTTCAACTCAATAAAGTACAGATAGTTCCTTGCATCACGAAGGTCATTCATTATATCTTCTGGATATCTTCGATGCCCTGCCCTCTTGATGTAGAACTCTACGACATTACCAAGTTCTGCTATGGTATAGTCGCGCCATGCTTCTGATACATACTTGTGTTGGTGTTCATCAATTGTGTTTCTCACGTTCGTCCTTTCTACCTCTTGAGTTTTACAGTCCGGGCAATACATGCTACTTGGACTGCGATTGTTGCAATGTTCTGGTGAATGCTGCATAACCTAACTCCCTGTAGCGTTTCTTTAGCGATCTGTACAGACCATGTGTGCTACTATTGGGATAGTAATTGGCTCCGTCGCTTCCCTGGATGGTTTTGTTCTTGCTTGGCTTGCCATTGGTCTTGGCATATACGATCTCAACAGCCATTGCTTTTAGCTTCTTAGCTACTGTGCCTCGCATTACTCTACCTCACACTTACAATATTTCTCAATATGTCCTCGGATGTAATCAAAGAACAGCTTTGCAGACTTTTCCATCTCCATGCCAGTAAACTGCAAGATTAATTTCCCCTCACCTTCGGCAACCAGTTCAAGCTTGCCAATGATTTCCATACTGTCACCATAGAAATGGATTGCATGAATCACATCCCCCGGCTGAGTGGTAATATCATCGATAAAATATGGATTCGAGGTTGTCAATTTTCTATTTTCATCAATGAATTCATAGCCAGAATCTGTTGTGTTAGCTAAATTGAATGATTGTAGTACTGGCGTTCCCGGTTGTCCCGGCTGTGCAGAACAAAATAGGACACATCCCATACTAGCTAGAAGAAACAACCCAATACAAATTAAAACCATCTGAAGCTTTGTCATGCTTCCTCCTTTCTTGCCCCGAAGGGCGGGTGCGGTACTGGAATTAACTCCAGGTGAACCGCACCCTTATTCGTGAAAGATTTGTCTTCCCCGGTTTACCAACCAGAACAGCTCGTACTTCATTTGAAGGGCCACTTTCATTGCCAGCTTCATCGAAGGCGGTAAGTACGAAATTATGGTCTCCACTATTAAACCATAGTGGCCCTAATATACCAGCCTCTACTTGAGCAGGGGTAAGTGTTGCAACTGCATAATCAGATCCGTATTGGTACGTCTCATTGTCAGACCTTTCGTATAGCCTAAACCCTGCGAAGTCAGATGGTTGTTCATATGGGTCCCAACCAAAAGTTATAGTTTCTGCTTGGCATAGGCCAGCGAAGAGCAAGACGAATAATACTGCTAAAAATAGTCTCATAGCTTCTACTCAAACGTAGAGCAACCGCCCGGTTGGTTTGGATACGAAGCCTTTGTCAATTCCTTGCAACAGCTTGGTGTACCGTTGTCAAAGTAGGTACAAAGCTTGGAGTCGACATTTCCACAAGGGGCATTCGTAATAAACACAGACATTTGCTTCGGGTCGGGTAGCGGTACGATATTAAAATTTACTGCGGCTTCAGCTTTGATGGAGAGTTCATAGTTGATAAGTGGCAGTTCAGCCGGGGTGATTGGATCGGTTGTAATATCTTCACATATTTCATTGCCATGAAATCCCGGTGCCGTCCACTTATAGTTAATACGGCAGTCGTTTGCTTCTTGCGCCTGTACGGTAATACCACCTACAAGGGCAAGTACTGTCATGAATACAATAAGCATCCTGATCTTCATTTGTTTTTCCTCCACTGCATTGTTAGAAATGAATGTCATCTTCGTCGTAGTTTTTCCTGAATACTTTTCTTACTGCCTTTCGGAATGTTTCAGGAAACTTTTGATCCTTATCCAATAAAAAGGTGCGTATATATGAAACGCCTCTTGGATCATTCGACATTTCGCTGATGCGAAGGCCGGTCCAAGTACCGAAGTGCAGTTGTACATCCTTCACCTTACCAGTAGTTTTGTTGCGAAGGATAGTATACTTCTTAGCGAACCGCTGTTCTTCGGTCTGACGTTGATACCTTTCGTCTTCTCTTTTTAATTCTCGTAATCTTCTTATGTTTACTCCTTGCTTTAGCTTCCTTACCTTTTCTTCGCTTACCTTGTTTTTCTTCATTTGTGCTACTCCACATGATCTGTTGGACTCGTTCCTCATTATTGAGGAAGATTTTATTCATGAATTCTGGGAGGGAATGGTGGTATACCTTACTAATGAGGGCATTCAAGCGTAAGCGATATATGCTTTTACTGAAGTGGTCGCAAATGTTTTGTAATACGAACGGATCCTTAGTGGCGGCTTGGTCTACAAATAGGTAAACTTGAGCAGCACTTCTTTGCTCTTCTGATTCTTCATCTTCTTCGCTGTTAAGAAAATCTTTGACAGCGACAAGAACAAACTTTAGTAGGGCAATTTCTTCTTCTGAGTACAAGGGCATAGCCTGTTGCTCCTAGGCATATCCCCCCAAGCTTCTATCAGCGTTATCTTTTCTTTTTCGTTTTGATTTTCTTGCTGGGATCTAATGAAAGGACCCCGGCTTCTTCTTTAAATTTTTCATTCTCTTTGTGAATTTTCATGATTGGGGCATAAGCCATAATGTAAGGGTCAATGTAGCGATGAAACATATTCCAAGTCCCACATGTCTTGCTATGTTCCTCACAAGCTTGTCTTTTATCACGCTTACAACCTAGAAGCGCACATACAAACCCGCCTGATGTATACTCTGCACACGGAGATTTGCACATATAATGGCACCATACAATATCTTGCCAGTACTGTTTGCCAGGACAAAAAATTAAATGTGGTGCTCCGTTTACACCATTCCATGTTTTGATAACTTGTCCTGGTCTTTCGCACTGTTTGATTGACTCCAAATGTACACCAATAAGAGTATGTAATTTTTCAATACCGAACACTAAGCTAGTCATTACTTTTTGGTTACGCTTGAAGTTTCGCCTTTCTGAGTCTGTCATATTTACTCTATCTGGATCAAACTTCTTTGGCTTTTTTCTTTTCTTTTCGCTTTTTGGAAATACTACTGGTGTTCTCAAACTTGTAGCTTTTACAGGAGACTTCTTTCCTTTTCCTTTCAGCTTTTTGGATTTCTTCAAGGCCAATTGTGAAGCCATGCGCTCCTTCTCCCTGCTTGACTATTAGGTTTTTGATTGTTGTTCCGTTCTTTAGAGAAAGGCTACAGAAATCATGAGGCTTCCTAAAGAGCTTGATGCTCTGTTCCTGTGTGACTTCAAAAGTTTCAATCAACATAGTGTACAACAAATGCCCTATTTTTGCAAGCAAAAAGGCATCTGCTTCATCACTATAGTTACAGTCAACCCCATATTGTTTTAGCACTTCCTTTATTATCAGTTCTTTTGCTGATACACCAACGAAGGCTTTCAGGGTCTGGACACTAATAGGCACCATAGGCACCTTCCGGTACATGGCGTAGCGACGTAAAACTCCACCTACCTCACCGGCTCCCTCTCTACCAAATTTGCTTGCGTAGGCATAGTCTTCAATGGTGAAGAATCGAATGTTGATTTGCTTTAGGATTTCCTTCAACCAACGCTCTACTTCAATGACTTTGGCGAACCCCTTTGTTTTCGTTTCGAAGGTATAAAGTTTGTACTCATTGGTAATTGGGTTGCATACACATAGTCCAGGTCTACCACGGGCGGGGTCTATTGATACAATTGCCCCTGATCCATTAACAATTGATTTACGAAGTAGTTTAATATGTTCCCAAAACAACTCCGCTTGTTGCGCTCTACTCATGTTCTTACCCATACATACCTCACAGTTCTTGGGAGGTCTGAGTGCCGATCAAACCTACGGTTACATCAATGTGATTTGTTATACATATCATCAGGAATTCTTTTAGTCTCATTTGTCCCAACTCCTTTGTTGGAATTTTTCTACCACCCACTACAACTATACATGCTTGTGAATATTCAATAATTCTATCAACATGTTCCTCATCTTGAATTTCAAAGCATGTTTTTCTCTTCTTTGCCATAACTACCTCCATGATGTTTTAATAGTTGACCTATTATTCTCCAATGTTACGAGCATCCTGTAGTCGAATAGCTTTCTAACAATTGGATCATTTGTTGCGAGAAATATTTGCTGGCCTTGGAATACATCCTTCATCAGCATAACTACCTTTTCGTATCCTTCTCTTGATAGATTCTTACCAATCTCATCGAACAGTTTAAATCCTATAAAGCTTTTTGTCAATTTCATTAATGCCAGTGAGAAGGCTTTTTCAACTCTGTTTTTCTCACCGCCACTATACAACTTAAAGTCTTTCGGTACACCGTTCTCAATTATGTCAATTTTTATTTCGTTTTTCTGTTGTCCCTCCTTTGTCTCCTTGTATGGGTGAATATCAACCAATATGCTGCCATCAGTTAAATCTTGTGAGTATTCGTCAGCTAGCATTTGGAGTTCTGTCAATAGATCAGCTATAAAATCAGCAGGTAAGCCACGTTGTCCATACTTCCCTAACCAGAATTCATGAGATTTAAGTGTGTTATCTATTGATTTGAGTTTGAAATAGACCCTTGAGTATTCTGCATCGGCTGCGTCCAGTTCTTTGGCATAATGCGTTATGTTATTCTCAATGGCCTCTTTTATGTTATCAATATTGCGTAATTTTAGTTTGAGATTTTCAACGGTAGCTCTTAATGTTTCTTCTTCCTGTAGTTGTGATTTGAATTCTTTTTTCATTAAGTTAAGTTCTTCAATGGTTTTGTCGAGTACAATTATTTCTAGTTCTGGATCTATAAATTCTTTTTGCAAGGCTTGTTTTTCCTTAATTAATTCTGCCTGTAGCTTGGCTAGGCTCTCCAGTTCCTTGTCTAAATTTTTAAGATTACCCTTATGTTCTTTCTTGCATGTAGGGCACTTTCCATGCTTATCAATGTAGCGTTGATCCTTCTGGTATTTTTCTATCAAGGTAAGCTTCTTGGCTTCTTTTTTTTCGGCATCCCATATCCATTCTTCTAGCATAGCTTGATAGCTTTCTGACTCTATACTACTGTATAGGTTGTTTCTCTTTTTATTGAATCGTTGTATCTCCTTATCTACTCCAGTAATACTTTTTGATATGTTGCTGTTGGCTAACTGCCTCATTAGTTTTTCTATTTGGGTTTCAAATTTTTCCCTCTTAGCCTTTACTTCTTCATTATGGTTACCCAACCTGCCTTTGTACTCAGAAAGACGGGTTTTGCACTGCTCTCGTTGCTCTCGTAGTGGCCTTAACTCACCTTCGAAGTATGCTAATTGCTGCCGTATGGTTTTGATTTCCTTTGATATGAGTTTTTTGGCAATGCCAAAGTGCAGAATATCTGAGATTTCAGCAAGTATTTCTTTTTGCTTTATGTCAGTGGCTTTGAGGAAATGATCTGCACCAGCATCATCACTAAAGATAACGCAGTTTTTGAAGGTTAGCCATCCCATACCGAAGGCACGAGTAATGATTGGTTGGACTTTTGTAATATTACCCTTCCATTTGCTACCACCAATTTCGAGTTGGACCTTTTCCCCACCTAACTTATCACGCTGGCGTTTGATAATGAATGGGGTTCCATCTTCCATTCGCATGTAAATATTAAGATCTAGCTTCCTTCCGAACTGCCCTACAATATTCGCCCTACGCTTACGGGCTATTTCTCCATGGATGCCGTAGGTGATAAGATCTTCAAATACTGACTTACCTACGCCGTTACTCCCCATAGTGGGCTTATCTAAATTTTGCCCCTCAATACCTATGAGACCGGAAGCTGGAAACGTTAGGTCAAGGTAGCGGTATGTAACCGCATTTCTTGCCTCTAGGCGTTCGATAATCATTTTAGTTGTTGTGTATCAGTTTTGACGGGGGTTCTGCCCTCAATTGATCGCTTCTTCTTCTTGATTTTCTTAGGCTTCTTTGGAGTGGTCACAAGCCTACGGTTCAGGGCTAGTTCACCAATTTTGTCTCCGCAACCCTTGTGGATTACTTTCTCGTTAAGGTAGTACTCATTGGTATCCTTAGGGACCATCTGTTCACAGATTGGACATTGTCTACTCTGACCTACTTGCATTGTAAACTCCTTTTGGTTGTTAAGAGGCCTTCTTTCTAGCAAGCCTTAAGTATTTAATACCTGTTTCATATAAAAGCTTATCTGGTATCTCATCATTGTTTGCTTTTTTGACAACTTCTGAAACTATCTCTTCATCAGTCATTGTTTTTCGGACGGTACCTTTTTTTACTTCCTTGTATTTATCTAGCACTACTGGCTCGGAAACCATGATTCGTGTGGGGCTGTATTCATCAACGAGGTAGCTTTTCAATACCTCAACATTAAATCCTTTCACCCACTTTTTTGAGCCAATCAACATTATCCGTATATAACTTCGCTTTGTGATATAGGAATAGTCAGGCTTTTCTCCTTCCTTAATTTGTATGGTGTGGAACTTTGGGGAGTCATAATTGATACTTTTGATTAGCATTTTATCTTTATTGGTATCAAAAACATGGAAGCAGTTATCATTATCTTCATCCCTAAAATCAACTTGCAATACTGAACCTGTGTATATTCCCTTACCACCTACAATATTTTGTCCGTGGTGAAAATCACCAAAGATTTGATAGTCATAAAACCGAAGAATACCTCCCTTCTTAAACCAAGACATAGGTATACCGCCAAGGCTCTTCGTTCCCTTGCCTTTTTTACGCATCAACCCGCCTTCTATGGGCTGATGGGCTACCAGTATTTGCTTTCCCTTTATACGTCTGAGACTATTTACCTTTTCCTGAAGAGCGTTGATACAATTACCAAAGTCCTCAAGTGTATGGCAATAATCAACCAAGTGGATTACAGTTTCACCATCTTCGGCCCATAGCAGAGATGATTTTCCCTTTGGGGTAATAAAGCAGGACTTGTTTTTGCCAAGAACCTTGATTGCTGAATTTCCCTTCTCATCAATTTCATGGTTCCCTGAAACGCAATACACTGTAACACTACAACGCTTGGCCTGTTTACAGAACCAATTAAAAAACTCCATTTCTGTAGGATTGAGTGATACGTTATCGAAGAAATCACCAGCTACAATTAACATGGCTATGTTGTGTGTACGAGCATATCCTAATGCTTTCCTGATGGCTGGCTTTAGTTCATACTGTGTTCTACTGTCATCTGCCTTGCTGTGTGGTAGGAATTCCTTGGCATGTATGTCAGCCATCGCTATGAATTTCATTCGGGTTTACTCGCTATCAGTTTGCGGATTCGCCTACCAAGCTTAGGATCAGCTTCTACCATTTTGCCAAGTGTGCGCTTCTTCCACTCAATACCAAGTCCTTTGTGGCTATACTTCCCTTGTGTGCCTTTAGTTGCCCCATAATACTTAGCTAATAACTCTGTTACACTTGCCCAATAATCAAATCCTTGACCGTAATAGACTTCTGTTTCAGCCTTTTTTAACGGTGGAATACAACTGTTCTTGATTGTTTGGGCAACGACAATATCCCCAATGGCATCATTGTCGCTGTTCTTTATGGTTTTTACTTTTGTCATACGGAGTCCAGCACTGCTATGGAACTTAAGGCTGTTCTCACCAAGAAATGTATCCTTAGGACCGTATCCACCCCAACCTGTGTTAATTTTTTCTTTTTTCTGGCACACGTAGATAACACAAGCATTTAACTTGGCAACTGTAGGAGTTACGATACGCATGTGCCTACTTAAAAGTCGTGCGTGTTCGCCAAGACCAGAACCGCTTTCAACTTCTGCATGAGTAGCAATACTCATAGAGTCAGCAAGAATGACTAATGGACATTCCATGAACACTGCTAGTTCTTTTCGTAGGTTCTCTTTGTCTACTTTCTTCTTTGCCTTGGTTATCTTTATTTCCAGTTTTTCACGGACCTTGAGCATTGCATTGAGGTTGTCTTCAATCAGGCCAAGTACTTCCTCAAGATCGTCAGGTTGGAAATAAATAAGAGAGTCATTATCAATTCCCATTGCCTCACAATATATGCGGTCAAGCCTATGTTCACCATCAATATATACAGCAATGCCCTTACGACGCTGTGTTTCGGCTGCTATATGCATGCAGAAGGTGGTTTTACAGGTTCCCGGCTCACCACTGATAAAGAATGTACGACCACACGGTACACCCCAACGGCCTTTTGTGTCTTTGGCAATGATGCGATCAAGATTGGGTGACTGTGAAGAGATGCAGTTTGTGATAAGCCCGAACGTTCCGTGTAAACCAAAGTAATGGACACGTTCCTCCTTTTTGTTAATTGAAGCCACCAGTTTTTCTCTCAGTTCATTGGATTCCATAGTTACCCCTATGGTGTCGGGGGTGTTACCCCCCGACTACCGACAACTCTTTTACTTCTTTTTCTTCTTCTTGCCACTTTTCTTATCTGCCTTCTTCTTCTCCCGTTTTGCTTCTTCCTTCTTACGGGCTTCTTCAAGTTTCTTGCCTAACTTCTTACTTCGCTTCGTGGCAGCATCTTCTTCCTCTTCCTCATCTTCTTCTTCTTCCTCCTCATCGTCATCCTCGTCGTCATCATCGTCATCATCATCGTCGTCGTCGTCTACGCTGCTATCTTCAGCATCAGCTTCTCCATCTTCATCATCATCTTCATCCTCCTCCTCTCCATCACCATCTTCCTCCTCACTATCTTCTTCCTCTTCTTCATCATCATCATCATCTTCTTCTTCTTCTTTATCTTCCTCGTCTTCTTTTTTGCTCTTTTTCTTACCTTTCCCCTTAGTGTCAGTTCTGTCTTCGTCTTCATCTTCTTCTTCCTCCTCCTCTTCGCTTTCCCCTTCGGCTTCCACTTCGCATTGATCCTTGTGGTCACACTTGTTACACTTCTTCTTGGAGGAATCAAAATCGCCATAACACTTTGGCGTAACTTCATCTTCGGTACCTTCCTCATCTTCTTTTTCGAGGCCGACACCTTGCATGATTGCTTTGATTTCATCTTCGGTTTTCGGAACACCAACAAGAGTAAGGTCATTGATGAGATCTTCTTCCTCAATGAACGCTATTACTTCTTCTGGCAGCTTAATTGGATCCCGAAGACACTTCACGTTCTTGTACTCAACGCTGAATGCATCCTTGCCCTTTTGCTCTTTCTCAAAGCGCACAGGATACATTTTCTTGGGGTTGGTAATGTCAGCGTTTATGACATCAAACTCGTCAACAATACCTGTGTGGATTGTCGTACCACAAGAGAGTACCTGTACTCCCAATTCACACGAAGCTTTCCAATCGCATTTCTTACAAGTCTTACCTTGGAACTTTGGGCTTTTCTTCTCAAACTGAAGAAAGCACTTAGGCATTTTGGCATCATCATCAGTGATTTGAGGAAGGAGGTCAATAACATTGAAATAGTAGCGTTGACTTCGCCCCTGCTTTGCTGCAAGCTTTTGGTTACGATCCTTCTTGGTTGCCCACAACCGACTGTTTTCTTCACATTGAGGACAGATGTCCTTATCCTTCTGACTTTTCTTAGGACAGTTGAATTGCTGATCCTGATTAGGACCGCAGTTCCGGTGAACGCCACGTTCAACGAATGGAAGTTCATCCATATTCTCATGGGGTGGTAATATACCGAGGCAGTTCAGGTCTTTCTGTGTGCGGTACCAGTCCACACGACCCTTTCTGCGCTGCTCACGTTCTTCCTCGGCAGCCTTCATTTCTTTCTTTTTCTTACGTACTTTCCCAAGATTTACACCCATGTTAATCTTCCTCCTTTTTAACTCTCTTCTTCTTTTTTTTCTTTTTGCCTACTCCTAATTCTGCCCTCTTTTTTTTACGATCTTCTTGGAGTTCGTATATCTTCTTTGTCCTCCTTTCTGTTTCTGTAAAAGCAAATTCGGGGTTTCGCCTGAGTTCATTAGATTTTGTTTTAAGCATATAATTCTTTTGCTTAAGACTCTCATATGTTTTCTCAAGCCTCTCATATTCTTCTTCTGCATCTACAATGTTGCGTGTATGAATCATCCAGTCAGGCATTCGTGTAATGTGTCTACGGATTCTTTCCTCACCACGCCCCGTACCTTGTGGTCTAATCTTCTTATCCTGAACTGCCATCCATAAATCAAATTCTTTCTTGAGCATCTTGAGTTCTGCATGCTTCCTTGCTACAGCCTTACCGATGAAGTCCATGTTGATGAGGTTTTCGTCGATACCCCTGTCTATATCACTCATGTCTAGGATATCAGCTACATCAATAATGTAGGACTCCCCGTTTAATTCTACTTCAACTTTGATTGCTTCACATATTATCTTGTCAACCATTGCGAACTACTCCTTTGAACTAAACTCTTCCGCTCCAATGTTAATATGTTCATCGTCGGTAGGGGCATCTTGGTGCGCCCTAATTCTATCAGCTAGTCTTTCAATTCTTTCTTTTTCAGTATGGTTAAGGAACCATAGGGCCATTTCAGTATAGTTAGCTAAGTCCTGTAAGCCATCATATAGGTATACCAGTTCGTTATCTGTAGGAGACTTGCGCTTCTTGATGATTTCTCCCCATATTATCTCTTCAATAATGCCGTACTTTCGTTCGATGTTGCCGAATACACTGTCCCACCCACGCTTACGGAAGTTGAGACCGTATACTTCCATCTTTGCCCTGCGAAGTTTCTTCATATGTTCCGAAACCCAATCAGTAAACTCCAGAAAGGTTTTACGGACTTTGGGCGTATCTGGAACTTCGGGAAAATACATAATTCTACCTCATTTTGTGTTGGATATTCTAGGACCTTATGAAGTTGCTACTGAGCTATGGCTTTTTTGCGAAGCCTCTCACGGACTATCGCCTTGCTGCCAATAGCTATACTCTGCCGGTTTCGGCTTGTTGCGGGGGTTTCAGGAGGCGTTTCAGTGGGTTCGAAAAGATCTTTATTTCTGGCATACTCATCAAATTTAGGGTTGGTGTTGCCAGCTCTTTTACCGATCTTTTCCATTACTGCTTTCATTTCTTTCATTGTGAATGCGGCACTTTTGGCCGACTCTTTTACTGCTGTTGTGCTTTTTAGTAATTGATTTGAAAGATTTTTTCTGAACTGCTCATTAACAATCTTTGCATATTTTTCATAAGTTAATTTATCTATTTTTGGATCTGTTACTGTAAAATGCTTATACTCTGTTGTAACTGGTGTTCTTTCCACTACTTTTTCAATTGGTTCTGGCTGTGTTATGAGAAGGCCATTACCTGTTTTCTTAGACTTGAATAATTTGTATTTTTTATCTAAGAATTCTGTACCAGTCCTTATTCTAGATGGCTCCTTAAGAGGCATATCAATTGGTGGAGTAAGTTTCTCAAGTGTGTCTGTGAACTGTTGGTTATAGCTGTCCATCAGAATATCTTGAACATTACCTCCTATTGCTCTTGGTTTGAATATAATTTCTGGTCTTCCCGGTTTAATGGTAATCATTTTCCATTTTTTAAAAACATCTTCTGGCAATTCAACTTGGTATTCTCCACATTCCATCTTTACTTTCTTCGCATCAAGTGCCATAAGGAAAGCGAGTGGGACACTGCCAACCGAAACTAAAAACCCTAGTATGGAGCATTTGTTTAAGCTTCTCACATGAGTTGGGCTTATTATTGCTTTGAATTCTGTTTTGGCTCTGCCAAGGTCACCTGATATGATGCTTTGGGAAAGAAGCTGTTCTGCTCTGCCGTGATATTTATTATCAACTTCTCCAATAGCAAGTACATCTCCATTAGGCATCTTGTACGTTATTGAGTAGCGGTAACAGCGTGTGTAGAAGTCTTCTGTCTTGTGCCACTGCCATCCAAACTCACTTCCTGAGTAACAAACTGTTCCTGATTTAAATGCTGTCATAATTCTATTGAAGGCATCTATCGGCTCACACATTGCAACAATGTTACCGTGTAGTTCGAGTGCCATTGAGTATTTTCCTTCTATGCTTTTTATAAATGGCTTCGCCCGGATACCAATTATCCAGTTCGTAACCGCTTTCAGTCAGTTTCATGTTCTGTTTCTGTGCCCATAGCTTGTGCTTTTCATTCGTGAAATCATACCGCACTGTAACGCTATGTTGTTTTACGATTTCTCTTTCTTGTTGGAGCATTGGCTTGGAATTTAAGCTGCTCCTGTCGTCTTGTATATTCTTTATTGCGCTCATTGAATTTTTGTATTCTCTCCCTTATTGGATTTTTTATTTCGTTAGGGACCCTCCGGTTCGCAACGAGCTTACCTATTGTGAAATCATCTGTGTCGTCAACGCCTGATAATGGTTTGGTAATAGTGTCTGATGTGACAAAGGTGGACATGAGTTTCTTTGCTGGCTTCCCGCATACATCACATTTTGGTTTTTTTTGGGCGTTCCTCCATGTATGAGCATAGTAATCGTACCGCCAACCACATTCAGGGTCCGTACATTCGTACTCATAGATTGGCATGTTATCTGTTCCTTTTAGGTCTGAATTGATTTCGTATATCTTCTTTGCTTCCGCTATTGAGGGCTATTACTCTGTGTTTTGGGGCACGAGGTAGTTCTTTTTCAACCCTTGGAGTTAAGGTGATGGCGGCACTACATGGGAATCCCATTTCTTTACCTGACTGAGTTAAATCTGATCTTATTTTGTCAAGTTTCGCTATATATATCATACTATACCGTTCTTTTATCTCAGTCAATAGCTTTGCAAGCTCTTTTGGTAAATAACCAATCGCACCAGTGAGTAAAGTGTTTTTACTATTCTTTGATGTAGCAGTGACAACTACTAGCTTTGCATGTGGATCATATTTATTGTTAGCTTCTTCAACTATTTCTACTTCAAGCAGGTCTCCGTCTAGTTTATGGGCTACGAGTTGCCTTACAATCTGTGGTCTTCCAGCCATTGTGATACCAGCTACCTTTGCCCATATTTCAGGGTAACGGTCTCTGTAGCCTATGCCGATAAATCTATTAAGACCTGCTGGTATGATAATCTTGTCTTCTTCTTCATCATAAATGAAGTCAAGCGACAGGTTGACCCTACCAATAGCTGCCTTCTTAGCTGCCCATGATTCTTTTGACGTTCTAGCCCTATTACGAGGCTCCCCACGGCTATTGCGGGTGCTGCCCCTGCCTTTAGCCCTTCCACTTGGTCGGGGTGGTCTGCTCATTTTATCACCTGTACGTCGCCACGTTCATCAATGCTTACGTTGAACTCATCTCTATTCTTTTTCTTCCTACCTGAAATAAGGATCATAGAGCCATCCTTTACTGTTACTTTTCTCTTTAACTTCTCATACATTTTATTCCATACTACCCAATTAACTGTACCGTCTGTATCGTTGACAGTACCGAACATAATTCGGCCTACACTGCTTTCGTATACTCGCACTTTCGCAGCTTCACCGAACAGGGTAACGTCTTGTCCCTCACACTTTTTCGGAAACTCTTTAATTGGAGTGATACTACCCAACCCCGCAAGTTTAGCTTTATATATAGCGAGCCAAGACCTGCTCTGGAACCCAAGATACTTAGCTCTGAGGTTGGACCAATCTTCAAGTGAAAAGTCGTCATACTTGGGGTCATAGCTATCCTTTTTCTTGTCAGCTTGGCGGAGTGAGTATAGTTCTTTAAGTAAATCAATAGGCTCACCAAATTTGCGGAAGCATCCAGCAAATATCAATGCTTCAATTCTGGACTTGTTGAGGCTACGCTTGTTAACTCGTTTATAAAAGTCTATAAAGCTAGTGTATGGTTGCTTACTTACTGCTTCAGCAAGGGCTGTACCGCCAATTCCTTTGATGCCGTTGAGTGACCATATGATTCGCTTCTGTTTTGTTGGTCTAAAGGTTTCTCTTGATTTGTTTATTTCAGGCATTACGAACTTAACTTTATATACTCGCTTCGCAATACTTCTTATCTGTGAATATTCATCATTAGCAGCATAGTCAAGCATATTAGCAAAAAACTCTGCTGGATAGTTGGTTTTGAGGAACATAGTTGTCCAACTGATAAGCCCATAGGATGATGCGTGTGCTTTTGGAAAACTGTACGCCCCGAACCTTAGGATAGTATCCCATAATTCTGGTGCAACTTTGACTGCACTTTCTCCGTGTTTCTTTTTTGCTCCTTTGATAAATTTATCTTTGAATTGTGCAAATATCTTGCGGTCTTTACTTTTCATTAATTGCCTAAGTTTCTCTGCATCAACTGGATCAAACCCTGCAAACACCATACTGATAAGCATGATATGCTCGCTGTAAATAGGAATGCCGTATGCATCTGCAACAACCGGGGCGACGCTTGGGTGAAAGCTTGTAACTTTCTCAAGTCCATGCTTACGTCTGGAGTATTGCACATGGGCCTTATTTGCCAGAGCCCCCGGCCTATCAATCGCCATGAGGTTGACAACATCCATAAACGAATCAGGCTTAATATCTTTTACAATTTGTGTAATGGTAGGTGCGCTTAACTGAAATACGCCAAGCGTTTCGCCAGTTTTAAAACCACGAATAGTTTTTTTATCATTGAGGTCTATATTCGCCATTGAAAGCTTTACTTTGTGGTTCTTTTCAATTGCTCGCATAGTTGCTGCAATAACGGAAAGTGTTTTGACCCCGAGTATATCAAGGGCCATTGTCCCGAGCGCACGTAGGTCCTCACGGCCTGTATGAGAACACTCCCACTGAGAGCATATGACTCTTTCTGTCTTTTTCTTAGGGTTAGGTTGTGTACGGATTGGAATCCACTTATCCATGTGTGATGGTAGAACGAGCACACTGGCGGGGTGGATTGATGCTGATTTACGAATTCCAACAACAGGTTCGACATATGTTTGTATCCATTTCTTGTTTTGCTTCCACCATACTGCTAATTGAGGATACTTGCCTATTGATTCTTCAAGGCTTATGTCCCCGCCATCTTGCTTACTGCCTTTTTCAATCAGCGCAGTAACACGGTTCATTTCCTGAAAGCTGAAGCGATCAAGCTGGCTTTCTAATTTTGCTTTTTTGTCTGCACTAACTGGACCTTCAAGTTCTTTTCTAATTTCTTGTGCTTCCACTCGTCCCATATCTTTGAGGGCTGCCTTAAGCATGAGCCTACCATATGATCCTACATTGCAAACCTTTTCGTCTCCATATTTTTCCTTAAGGTATTTAACGGCAAGTGTTCGCATTTCACTTTCCATGTCAATGTCGATATCAACGTCAAATAACCCACTAAGAACACGAGCAGGACTAATGAAACGTTCGAACAAAATTCTATGTTCAATTGGATCAATGTACCCAAACTTAAGGACATAACAGACAAGGCTTCCATTTGCAGACCCCCTGATAAGTACAAGTTTATCTTGCTCACGTATATAGCGAATCAAATCTTCAACAATAAGGAAGTAATCAATAGCTTTCATTTTGAAAATAGCATCAAGTTCTCTGTTCATTCGTTCCTGATACTGTGCGTTGAAGAACTTGTCATCCTTACGGCCTAGTTGATTCATTGCTTTGAAGCATAAAGATTTGAAGAACTCTTCTTTGGTTTTTTCACCATTGTATTTTGGATGCTTTGTGTGGTCAAACGTAGGAATGTGCTGGCCCCCAACACCTATTTTGAAGTCGCAACGACTGGCTATCTCAAGGGTGTAGGCCATGCAATCCTTAAAGCCCCTATTGGATAATCCAGGGAAGTTGCGTTGACGGGCCTCGTATAGTTCCTGTCTTGTTTTGAGCCATAGGTCTTTGGTATCAAATATCAGATCACCACCAGTACTGAGAGTTAATACCTTTTGGTGTAGCTTCGCATCTTTCTTATCAATGTAGTGCGTGTCATTTGTTATGATTGCAGGAATGCCTACCTTCTTAGCTATGATTTGTAGGCCCTCGTTTATGAGTTCTTGCGTATTAACTTCATCATGCATGATACGGATTAGCTGGTACTCAATGAAGAAGTCATTGCCAAAAACTTCTTTCCATTTGTTAGCTTCTTTTGTAGCTGCTTTTTCCCAACCAGTGCCTCCTTCAAGAAGGAAGCTTGACACTATTCCTTTGGCACATGCACTGGTGCAAATAAGACCTTTACTGTTTTCTGCAATGGTTTTAAAATCAATACGAGGCTTGTAATAAAAGTTGCGCCACGCAATGTTATTTAGCTTTATGAGATTTGCATAGCCTGTGCCGTTCTTGGCGATAAGTACTAAGTGTTTGAACCGTTCACGCTCACCACGTTGATTTACATCCTTGCTCAAGTAAAACTCTTCCCCGAATAAAATCTTTGGACAGTTTTCAACTTGCTCACTGTCAATTTGTGCCTCAAGGTGCGACCCCATATTGCCGTGGTCTGTTAAGGCTATTGCTTCAATGCCACGACTTGGACATGCTTTAAGTAAATCTATTGGTTTGATGACTCCATCAAGCAAACTTGAATCTGTGTGTACATGTAGTGCTGCATGCGACTTCATCATTTCTCCGTTAATTGACCATGTAGAAGGCAAGTGCTTTTATGGTATGGATGCTCTCTTCTGTTTTGTCTTCATCACTTTCAAAAGTATACGCCACTTTGACATTAAATCTATTTTCAATGCGTTGTATTTTTTTGAGAGCATCCTTGTAAGAAAGGTCTTCAAGGTCTTTAAGTTGCTCCCATATCTTTTGATCGTATTTATCGCCCATTAATACTAAAGCCTCTAACTTTAAGACCGCTGAAATAAACAAGCCATTCTGACATTTTATCGTAATAAACCAGTTCCTTTGCAACAACTTCGACAACGCCATACTGGATAATTTCAATTAGGCAATCCTTACATGGCAAGCAAGTGTTGAGGTAAAGGGTAGTTCCCCTTGGATCAACCCCTTCCCTACTTGCGTTAATGAGACAGTTTCGTTCTGCGTGTGCTGCAATACACCATTCTAACCCTTGACCGCTATTATACCCGAGAATAGATCTAGGGCATAGCATTTTGGTTCCAAATTCATCGAATTCGGATTCGCTAGATGCAATGCATTGTTTTACTGCCTCTTCCCTAAGAGCGTTATCACTTCTCCAACGAGATTCGCAGTGAGGAACCCCTTTTGGTGGGCCATTATAACCAGTGCCTATAACTTTCTTATCACGTACAATTATAGCACCTACATGGCGTGAAAGGCAACGGCTTTTTAGCCCAACCGCATCACAAATCTTCAGGTAATACGCATCCCAAGAAATGTCTTCTCTCATTTTTTTCTCCTCTTTCTCATGTCCATCATGGTATGCCAGTTTGCCAGTCGCTCGGTATACAGTTCTTCCCAATCAGGAGAGAATGCACCGAAGAAATCATAGCCAAGAAATTCCCATGATTCATCAGGCATCATGGCTAGGACTCGAAAGCTTTTTGCAGGAGCCTGTATCGTACCGTACACCTTGGCTGTAGGAGGCAGTACGCAGTTTTCATCAGAAAGTCCTTCCCAATTTACATTAATTGGAAGAGCATCGACTTCCCTTGGTTCTACTGTCCTTCCGGTTTCTGTTTCGTAAATGGTGAAGCCGATTACTGGTTCCCTAGTAGTTCGTCTCTCGAATGTTTTTTTTACCACCTTCTTTTTTTTCGCCATCAGTGACTCCTTCATAAATGTAGAATTTGTAATAACCTCCGCACCCGTTACATACCCAAAATCTAACAGACGGGTGCCATACCATTTTTATATCACAGCTAGGGCAGATTGCACTATTATATAGCTTACCTATTGTACTGATATTCAGCATTCGGAGTATCCACATTGACGACAAGAATTACAGGATCCTGCACTCTCAATGGGGCCACCGCACTCAGGGCATGCCCCACGCATAGAAATGGTAATAGATCGGTAAATTCCTTCTTCTCTTGGGGTATTATCATTCGTTTGTGGTTGCCCTTTGAGAATAACACCAAGGGCTTTACCTAAAGCGTCGGCACATGAGAGTACTTTCTTATCGCCAAACCCATTTGGTAGATGACATGTAATACCAACGAGTTGTTTGATAATATGGCTAGGACTTACCCCCGCCCGAAGGGAAGCAGAAACAAGACGACCAATTGCCTCATTTTGACTACTGGCACAACCACCCGCTTTACCAATACGAGTAAACACTTCAAATAGCTTTCCATCCTTAAAATTAACAGTCACATATAGCCAGCCACAACTTGTTTGCATACGAAGTGTTGTCCCTTCAAGTTTCTGAGGACGTGGAACTACATCTACTTCTGGTTGAATTGTTCCTTCTTCGGCTTTCATGATTGCTTTAACCTTTATTCCCTTATCAAAAACTTGGGCGTCTCTACTACCATCTCGAAATACTGTGATGCCCTTACATCCATTTTTGTATGCAAGCCTGTATGCCTTATCAATATGGTCTACTGTTGCAGTAATCGGCATGTTGATTGTTTTTGATACGGCATTACACACATGTCTTTGGAATTCCGCTTGAACTTTGATGTGCCAATCATATGGGATGTCATTGGCAGTTACGAACAGGTCGGAAATGGTCCCTTTTATATTGCTCCCTGTTATGTCGCCATTCTTACCTGCAAGCTCCAATAGTTCTTTCTTTGCCATTGCATCAATATAGTCGCACTCTAAGACATATTTCTTAAATATTGGATTGAACTCAACTAGCGATTCTCCATCAAGGATATTGCGTCTGTAGGCTAGGGCGAAATATGGTTCAATGCCACTGCTGCACCCTGCAATAATACTGATACTTCCAGTCGGTGCAATGGTAGTAACTGTAGCATTTCTCCGGCGTGGGGCTATTCTTCCGTTAGGTTCGTAAGCAGGATATGTACCACGTTCTTCTGCGAGTTGCTCACTTGTCTTCATTGCTACATTGCGAATAGCACTCATTACTTCTTTTGCAATGCCAAGTGTTCCGTTGCTTCTGTATGGAACGCCAAGCTTTACTAGCATGTCAGCAAAGCCCATAACGCCTAGCCCTATCTTTCTCGTACGCAATGTTGCTTCTTTAATTTGCTCAATTGGGTATTTGTTTATGTCTATTACATTATCAAGGAACCGAACTGCTATTGCCGTAACCTCTTCTAATTTCGTATGATTGATATGTGGAGTGTTACTGATTCCTGTATAGGAAATAAAATTACTCAGGTTGATGCTCCCTAGATTACAACTTTCATATGGATATAGAGGCTGTTCCCCACATGGATTAGTTGCATCCATTTCGCCAAGCCACTTTGTCGTATTGTAATTATTAACAGTATCAAGAAATATAACACCTGGATCACCAGTACGCCATGCTTCCTTACAAATGAAATTCCATACAATGTCTGCCTTCAGTTGACCAACAATTTCTCCGGTGCGTGGGCTAACCAAATTGTATTCACGTTTTTCATTTCTTGCTTTCATGAATTCATTTGTGATGCCAACTGAAATGTTGAAGTTCTGAAGTTTATCCATTGATGATTTACAAACAATGAAGTCAAGGATATCAGGATGGTCAACTCTAAGAAGAGCCATATTTGCCCCCCTTCGCTTACCACCTTGTTTAATGACCTCAGTAGCAGCATCAAATACAGTCATGAAACTTATAGGTCCGCTTGAAACTCCGCTTGTTGTTTGGACAACATCATTCTTTGGACGAAGGCTAGAGAAGTTAAAGCCGGTACCGCCGCCGCTTTTGTGGATCAAGGCAGTATTTTTTACGGCATCAAAAATTTCTGACATACTATCACCAACGGGCAAAACGAAACAAGCTGAAAGTTGTCCTAATGGTCTGCCAGCATTCATGAGCGTGGGGGAGTTAGGAAGAAAGTCAAGATTACTCATTATATTGTAGAATTTTTGCGCCCAACCGTTCGCTTCTACATTGCATTTCATTAGTATTGATTTAAATCCACTCACATGTGCCTCTTTTGCATATCCTTCTTCAGCCTTTGCTACAGTTCTGGCTACTCGCCAAAAAAGATCAGTTGGATTTTCGGTGACAATACCTTTGCTGTCCTTAATCAAATATCGTTTTTCAAGAACCTTGATAGCATTTTCACTCAGCGGCTTCATTCTAACTCCTCTTGGGTACTTGGCATAGCTATTGAGATAGAACAGTTTGTTAGAACCCTTAACATACTTCTTCCGCCCATCCTTTCTCTATCAATCCCCGATATATTCACCCCCGTTACACTCACCTGAAACATTTCTTCCAGATTTATCACTTCCCTCATTATTAATTCTTCCAGATCGTGTACTGCAATTCTCAGTTCTTCCACTGTGTATTCGCCCATTGTCTTTACCTCCCAAA
>Ga0307379_10002550_pt1 | contig 26872 bp, 21 predicted proteins | sample UN2MG_FD_202237 | JGI IMG/M metagenome (GOLD analysis project Ga0307379, IMG submission 202237) | Soil microbial communities from Risofladan, Vaasa, Finland - UN-2 | ecosystem: Environmental > Terrestrial > Soil > Coastal area > Acid sulfate soil | place: Finland: Risofladan, Vaasa | collected...
ATCTTCAGGAGACCGTCGACCTTGGACCCGGGTCGGATTTTCTTGGCGGCCTCGAACGCCACCAGGGCGGCGTCGAGGTTCGTCCGCTTGAAGTGCTCCTTGCCCTCGTCGACGAGGCGGTTGTATTCACCCATGTCCCGCTTCTCGCGGTACTCGGCGATGAGGTCGTTGAGGTCGAGTTCGGCGTACTTGGCCTGGAGGTCGGTCAGCAGCGTGATGGCCTGCTCGTAGCTGCCGGCCTTGGCCGCCAGTTCCACCTCCTTCATGACCTGGTCTTTGTCCTGCTCCTTGTTGAAGCGGTGCTTGAAGTCGGTTACCCAGGTGGGCGAGACGCCGAAGTCCTGGGCGGCGATGTTGGCATTGGTGTCGGCCTTCTTCCACTCCTTCTTCTCCAGCGCGTCCTCGGCCCGCGCCATCATCTCATACTGCTTGGCGGTCACCATCATGGACTTGAGTTTGCGGAACCTCTCGGTCCGCGAGATATCCGTGAACTTCTGTGCGGCAAGGGTCCACTCGCTCCGGTTCCAGAGGTCGTGGGCCTCCGCCAGCATCGCCCGGGCCTCGCCCTCGAGTTCGGCGGTCTCGTAGTGGTTCCAGATTATGAGGCCGGCGGCGGCCAGGATGAGCGGCCCGCCGATGACGGCGGCCCAGAAGACGGCCCGTTTCCACGTCCACTTCGCCACGGGAAGCGCCGCGGTCTTCTCGCCGCTCTCGGCGGGTGGCCCGGCACCGGGCCGGGCGACCTCGCCGGCCTGTCCGGCCTTCGGCGAGCCGGCCGGCCGGACCGTCGGCGACGCCACGCCCGCCGCATCGGCCTCGATCTCCTTTTCGAGCGACTCCGAATCGGTGACCGAGATGCTCTTGCCCTGGACGTGCATGACGAAGATTCGCCTGAGCCACTTGATGATCTGCTCGGACGAGGCGAACCGCCGCGACGGGTCCTTCTCCATCATGCGTTCGACGATCTTGGCGACCAGCGGCGGAACGCCCGGCTGGAGGTCCCGCAGCGCGGGCGGCTTCAGCGCCGGATTCGAGTGCCAGTGCATCCAGCGGACCTGCTGGGCCCGCTCGTCGCGCAGGACGTCGCGGAACGCCTCGGCGAACTTCTCCGGCCCGACGAGCATCTCGTAGGCAATCATACCGAGGCTGTACAGGTCGGCCCGGGCATCGACCGGCACGCCGGTGAACATCTCGGGCGCCATGTACTTGGTCGTGCCCATCGGCAGACTGGTCTTGCCGCCCGAGTGCCCGATGAGGCCGAAATCGGTGATCTTGAGGGCCCCGTCCTTGGCCATCATGATATTGGACGGCGACAGGTCGCGGTGGACGATGCCCCGGGAGTGCATCGCCTTCAGGCCCAGGGCCGTCGAGAGCAGCACCCCCAGGCTCGTCTGGAGCGGCACGGGGCCACGGTCCATCAGCACCCTCAGCGTCGTCCCCTCGACGCACTCCATCACCAGGTACAGTTGCCCTTCCTGCTGGATGAGTTCGTGGACGTTGACGATGTTGGCCTGCGACGACGAGAGTTTGGCCAGCGTCTGGGCCTCGGTGCGGAACCGTTCGAGGAACCGCTCGTCCTGCGCCAGGTGCGGCGCGATCTGCTTGATGGCCACGTACCGGTCGAGCGAGGGGTCGTACGCCCTGTAAATGATGGCCATTCCCCCGGTAGCGAGTTGCTCGCGGACCTCGTACTTACCGAGTTTGGCGCCGGGCTTCAGGGAACCCGCAAAAGGCTTCTCAGGCATCGCGGTTGGTGTCTCCCGTGTCGGTGCTCACTCTATTCCACGCATGCATCGGCCGTGGCGGGGGCTCAGCCCGACGGCCGCAGTTCCGGCCCGCCCTCGTTCGAGAGGCTGCCCACGACCCGAATCTGGGCGGCGAAGTTTCTGCCCTCAAGGCCCTCGACCGTAATCTCATCGCCCAAGAACCGCGAGGCATAGGGCACTTCGAGCAGAAACTGGTACGTCAGTTTGACGTCCAGCATCTCCCAATACCAGTAGTCCCAGATGGGCAGGTCGCGGTGGCAGAAGGGGCAGTACGGCTCGTAGTCCCATCCCCACTGGGTCCACTCGTCGCGGCGATGGTGGCGGTAGGGGCAGTCGGGGTCGGGGTTGCCGTCCTGCCAGTGGTCGGGGGGTGCGAGTTCGATCATGGTAATCGGCATCGACCCGCCGGACGATCCGCTACTTCCGCCCGACGCGCCGCCGCCCAGTCTGGTGCACATCCCGTCGGCGTAGGCGTACTGCGCCGCGACACGGCGAAGCCACCCCGGCGTCTCGCCGCTCTCGCTCAAGCCCATCACCTGCCGCGTCTGGGCCACCACCATGTCCTCGGCGCCGGGCAGAAAATCATCGCCGATGCCCGCGGCCGTCCTCTCCAGCGACGCGCTGATGGGCACCAGCGCCAGGACGGCGGCGCGGCGGATCATCTCGCGCTTCTGGGAGATGCCCTGGTCCGGCGAATAGACGAGGTTATGCGACTCGTCGTTGATCTCCATCGGCACCACCACCGTGGCCATCCGGGCCGCGGCGAACGCCGCGTAGTGGACGACCATGTTGGCGTTGAACAGCAGGGCCGCCTGCGTGACCGTCAGGAAGATCATCAGCCCCAGCGGAAAGACGAACGCCATCTCGATGGCCGCCGTGCCGCCCTGGTCCACGTGGAGGCCCCGCCGCGAGGCCACGAGGCGCGGCCGCACGCGGACCAGCAGCGCCACCAGCAGCCCCAGCACCAGCACGCCGCCTGCCATCAGGACCGCGCAGCGGACGGCCAACGGGCTCGCGGCCGCCGCAGTCAACCATTGCGGCGCCCGGCTGGCCGCCTTGACCACCAGGGCGACGATGCCGACCATCGCCAGCGCGCTGGCCGCCGCCAGCACCGCCAACTCTCGTTTTCCTGTGGCTTTCATCGGCTTTCCTTGGCCTCCGACTCGCCCGGGCGTCTCAGACACCGAGGAGGCGCCCCGCGCCATCCCAGAGCGAACCGCCGATCAGGTCCTCCGCCAGGAACCACAGCGTCCCCACGCACACCGCAAAACCGAACGGGACGCGGAACGTATCGGCCGGGACGGCATCGCGCATCTTGGCGCCCGGCAGCGGGAGGATGCGGACGGCCAGCCACAACTTCCGCAGGACCCTCTGCGTGTCGCCCCGCCAGATCATCAGGATCAATCCCACGGCCGCTGCCGCCAGGAATGAATAAAACACCGCGTGCAGGGCCGGGTAGTCGCCGCCGCGGTGCCAACCCAGGAACGCTCCGACGGCGGCCATCAGTTTCACGTCGCCGCCGCCCATTCCGCCGAACAGGTACGCGATGAACAGGACGCCAAACCCGAAACCGAAGCCCAGGACGTGGTCGATCAGACCGTCCCAGGCTTCACCGCCGGTGGCACCCCGGGCGGCCCCCAGCGCCAAACCGACGCCGATGGCGGGGTAGGTCAGCCAGTTAAACACCTTCCCCCGCCGCAGGTCACTTACGGCGGCCACGATCAGCACCACCGCCAGACCCACAATGGACAACCCATCCCAGACCGAAAGCCGTTCCCAGTTCACCGGCCCTCCCCGTTCCTCGTCGGGCCGGCGTCCACCTGTCTGCCGGCCCGCCTCAAGGAAGCCTCAACGCCTGTGCCGGGGGCGAAGCGTTCCCGCGGCCTGCCGGCCTGCTGCCCAGTGCGCCGGCACGGGCACACGTGTCGCGACCTCGCAGCCGGTGACGACTACTGGATGGTTCCGCCGAAGTAGTCGCCCTGGTCCTCGTCGGCCTGGCCCTTGGCAGACTCCCAGATCTCGATCACCCAGTCCTTGATGCGATCGCGGAAAATGATCAACAGGCCCAGCAAGGGCAGGACGACGGCGGCGATGATGAGGAGTTTCTCGAGCCCCTCGGCACCGCGCTCGTCCCGGTGCAGCCGTTCCAGACTCCGAATCAGGTACCTCATCGTCTGCTCCTCCTTCACTCGGCTTCGCTTGGTTCGACCCCTAGATGAACGGCCACGTTACGTAGAACGCGACCATCCCGAAGTACTCCGACAACGCATAGAACAGCCTGTAGAACAACGCCATCAGCGGCACGGCGATGGCCACAAACACCAACGCGTACTCCAGCATGTCGCCGCGCTCGTCCCGATGGAACCGGACCAGCGCCTCGGCGCAGCCGCTGACCCTGCGGCGTACGCCCTGCCACCGTTGCCTGTTGAACACGCTCATAGACCGTTCCTACCTGCCATTTCCTACTTATCGGCCACCAGGGGTTCGAGGCTTGGCAAGTTCGGTATCTCGCTCTGCACGGGCACCTCGTCGCGGAAGACGAGTTTGGCCCCGGTCCACTCCAGCGAAGCCTTTGCCAGTTCCCGCACGCCCGGCGGCAGGCGCAGCACGAAGAGGTCTTCCACCTGGTACTGGCCGCGGGTGTCCAGGGGCAAGACCTGGGCAATCTGCACCACGCGGCGGGACCCGTCGGAAAACCGCATCATCTGGATGATGACGTGGATGGCCGAGGCCACCTGGGCCCGCAAGGCCGGCAGCGGAATGTCCACGTTGCTCATCAGGGCCATCGTTTCGAGGCGGTTCAGCGCGTCGGGGGCCGAATCGGCGTGCAGGGTCGTCATGGACCCCGCATGGCCGCTCGTCATGGCCTGGATCATGTCCAGCGCCTCGCCGCCGCGACACTCGCCCACGATCACCCGGTCCGGCCGCATCCGGAGGCTGTTCCTGAAGAGCTCGCGGATGGTCACCTCGCCCCGGCCGTACCGGTCGGGCGACCGCGATTCCAGGGTAATGACGTGCGGCTGTTTGAGTTGCAGTTCGCCCGACTCCTCGATGACGACGATGCGGCGGTCGCTGGGAACGTACTCCGACAGGACGTTCAGGAGGCTCGTCTTGCCACTCGACGTCCCGCCGCTGAGCAGCATGTTCTTCTCGGTGATCGTGCACAGTTGAAGAAAGTCGCGGCTCATGGGCGTCAGGCACCCCGTCCGGACCAGGAAATCCATGTCGAACGCCTCGCGGGCGAATTTGCGGATCGTAACGACCGTGCCCCGGCGCGAGCACGGGTGCATGGCCACGTGCACGCGGGACCCGTCGGGCAGCCGGGCGTCCATCATGGGGATGTCGCGGTTGATGCGTTTGCCCACGAACTGGAGCATGTTGCGGACGGCCGCCATCAGGGCCCCCTCGCTGGGGAACCGGGCCTCGGTCAGCGACAGCCGGCCCTTGCGCTCGATGTAGACCTCGTCCGGCCCGTTAATCATGACCTCGGTGACCGTCGGGTCGCGCAGAAACTCGCCGACCGGCTCCAGAAAGTGATAGATCGTCTTCTCGAAGATGTCCTCGAGACGGACCTCCGTACGGGCTTCGGGTTTCTTGGCTTCCGGGGCAATCATGGCGCAGCCCAACCCTTCCAACACGCATAAACGCTACCTTATTATACGCCGAAAGGGCCCGAATCGCTACAACGGTCTTGCGGGGATATTCGGCCGCCCTGGGAGGGCCGAAAACGGCCTTCGGGGGGACGGGGGCAGGCTACTCGACGCTCTTGAGGCTGAGGCGGCGGGCCTCTGCGGCCAGTTCTTCGGCCTTCAGGCCCGCCTGGCGGGTGATCTCGGTGGCCACGACGGTCCCGGCCTCCTGGTCCTCGGCCGTCAGGTGGATGCGTCCCTTGCGGTCGTAGGAATACGTGACGCGGACCAGGCTGCCGGCCGGGCGGCCGGGCGGCAGGCCGGTGACCTCGGCCGCGCCGATGACGATGTTGGCCTCGGGGGTGGGGGCGTCGCCCTGGACGACCTGGAGGATGATCTTCTGCTGCCCCTCGTAGGACGTCTGGTAGGTTTTCATGACGCTGACCGGCAGGCGGCTGTTCTTGGGGATGAGGACGTCGTTGCGGTACTCCAGCGTGCGGGCGTCCTTGATGATGAGGCCCAGAGCGTGGGCGGCGACGTCGGTGGTCCGGATCTTACCGAGGCGTTCGGCGGCCTCGGCCCCGAGTTCGTGCATCCGCTGGTCGCCGTGCAGGACGCAGATGGCGGCGTGGATGGCGGCGCCGAAGGCCACCGACTCGTCGAGCGGGACCTCGGCCCGGATCTCCTTGCCGCTCATCCGGGCCAGAAGCCTCTCGACCATCGGCATGCGGGTCGAGCCGCCGGTCGGAATGACCTTCCGGACGCCTTCCCAGGTGAGGCCGGCCTCTTCGAGGACCATCTCGGTCGTCAGTTGGGTGACGGCCAGGAGGTCCTCGGTCATGGACTCGAACTCCTCGCGGGTGGCCTCGTAGTTGCCCCAGTGGCCCTTGTAACTGACGGGGACGTTGGTCTTGTCGCGCCGGCTGAGGGTCTTCTTGGCCTCCTCGGCGCTGATCCACAGGTACGAGAGGGCCTGGGGGTTCTCGCGCGGGTCGTCGCTGAACTCCTTGCGGAACCGTTCGGCCAGATGGTTGACGAGCCGTTCGTCCCAGTCCTTGCCACCCAGTTCCACGTCGCCGTCGGTGGCCAGGGTGATGAACTCGTTGCCCTTCTTCTCGATGACCGTGACGTCGAACGTGCCGCCGCCCAGGTCGTAGACCAGGTAGACGCCGTCCTCGACAGGCGTCGCCAACCCGTACGCCAAGGCGCTGGCGGTGGGCTCGTTGACGATGTCGAGGACGTCGATACCGGCGATGGCGCCGGCGTCCTCGGTGGCCTTGCGGCGGGCGTCGTCGAAGTAGGCGGGCACGGTGATGACGGCCCGGCGGATGGGGCCGATGTGCATCTCGGCGTCCTGCTTGACCTTCCGGAGGATGAGGGCCGAGATGGCCTCGGGGGTGTACGTCTCGCCGTCGACCTTGAACCGCCACTTGGGGTTGCCCATCTGGCGTTTGACGTTGAGGACGGCCCGGCCGGGGTTGGCGAGGGCCTCGCGGCGGGCATCGCGGCCGACGAGGACGCCTGTCTTGGTGAAGACGACGACCGAGGGGGTCAGGAGTTCGCCCTCGGCGTTCGGCACGAGGACGGGCCGGCCGGACTTGTCGACGCAGGCGAGTTTCGACAGGGTGGTCCCGAGGTCGATGCCGACCGTTCGCTCCTCGGGGGCTGTCGGGGTTCCTGCCATACGCTCGCCTCGTCCTGACCCGCAATTCCAGCCATTCTAGGCCGGGCGGGCCGCTTGTCAAGCCTGCGTGCGGTGAAGAGTGGTTGACGGTTCGGCCGCCATCGGATAGGATGGGCGTTTCCGGACTGCGCGGCGGCCTGTGGCTGTGGGTCGCCGCGTGCCGGACTCGCGACCCCGGGGGCATTTGGCCCGGCGCCGCACCCGGCCCCGAGCGTATAACCGTGGCGGAGCGACTCCATGGCCACCGAGAAAAACGACGCGGATAACCTGCCCAGCCGCCGGCCGACGGTCCGGGTATCGTCGACGGGCGCCCGGGCCCACCTGACCTGCGTGGCGGGACCCGAAAAGGGGCAGACGTTCCGTATCGCCCCCGCCACCACCACCATCGGCCGCGACGCCTCCTGCGACGTCGTCCTGGCGGAGACGGCCATCTCGCGGCAGCACTGCCGCATCGAACGCCGCGGCGATGCGTGGGCCATCGTCAACATGAGCAGCAACGGGACACGCCTCAAGAAGAAGCCCGTCGAGGAGGCGATCCTTGCCGACGGCAACGAGATCCGCATCGGTGCCAAGACGCGGCTGGAGTTCGTCGTCGAGGAACTGCCCAAACTCGCGGGCGGGCGTCCGCAGTTCCGGGCCCGCAGCATCGGCGACGAGGCGGACGCGGCCGAGGAAGAAGTGGCCGAAGTGCCCCAGGAGCAGGCCTCGCTCTTCAAGCGGCGCAAGGGCCTGTTTATCGGCCTGGGCGCCTACCTGGGATTGATGCTGATCATGGCCGCCATCCTGGGCTTCGGCGGCTGCCCGACGATGACGCAAAGAGGCGGAATCCCGAGGCTGGGGCTCGACGAGATGATCATCCCGGCCCCGGGGGCCAAGCCCCTGCGGATCGCACGGGCCGGCCCGGAGGGCATCTGGTGCGAGAACGAGTTGGGCGAGCCGCGGCTCGTCTCCAACGAGGACATCTCCTCGGGCAAGGCCGTCCACGTGCCGGGCATTCGCCAGGCCATCGATGTTCAGTATCTTGAACCATCCCAGGCCCCGAAGGGACACCTCTACGTCATCGATCAGAAGAACCGCGGCCTGGCCGAGCGCGACAAGAAGAAGGCCATCGAGCAGTACCTCGTGTGCGACATGCCCGGCAAGGAGCAATGCCTGTTCGACTCGGTCCGGCTGTTCCAGAGGGCGCTGGCGTACTACGGCATGACGTTCCTGCCCGACTCCAACGAGAACAAGATCCGCCTGACGGCGCTCGACAGGCTCATCGACAAGGTCCACAACCTGTACACGCAGGCCATCGTCTTCGAGAAGGCCGGCGAATACCAGCAGGCCTGGGCAACGTACAAAACGATCCTGAAGTACGTTCCCGAAGCGAAGAACCCCGTCTTCCGAAACGTCTCCCGCCGAATGGCCGCCCTGAAGCCACACATGCCGAAAAAGAGGTAGGCTGGGGAGGCTCGGCAGGCAGGCCCGCGACATCCTCGCCAGCGGACCGCGGCACCCCTTATCCCTTCGGGGCAGGCGCCTTCGGTGCCGGCCCGGGGGGCGAAGACGGGCCGTTCGGCACCTCGACAGGGGCGCCGGGCTCGCGTTTGTCTCCCCGGACGCCGAAGAACTTCACGTTGGACGGAGACCTCGGCTCCACCGGCGGGGGCGGACCCTTCCCGGCCGGATACTTCTTCCTGAATTCAGCCAGCCAGTCGGGTGGCGATTCCTCGATCGTCGGCACGCGCGGGGACGGCGGGCCGACGGGGGGCTGCGGCCGGACCGTCGCCGCCTGGCTGCCGACCCGCTGGGGGTCCCCCGCATCGGGGGCCGGAGTGTCCGGCTGCCACGGTTGCACAATCCCGGCCAGCACCAGAAAGGCCACGACCAGCGCCAGCACGCCGGTCGCAACAGCCAGGGCCACCAGGAGCTGCGGCCGGGCGGCAATCCAGTCGCCGACCCATGCCGGCACCGACCCCGCCCCCCGGCCGACCTTCTGGAGTCGCCGGCGCGCACGCCGTGCCGCCAGCGAGGCCGTCTGGCCGGCCGACAGGTCGACCGGCGCCTCGTCCATCCGGGCCAGCGCGCGGTCCAGGTCGGCCTTGTGCTTGCCCAGGAGCCTGGCGACGGCGGCCAGCACTTTGCCTTTGCCCACGTCGCCGCCCCAGCGACGGATGCGTCGGCCGAGTCTCAGTAGAACGGCCTCGGCGTCCGTCTTGGCCTGGGTGACAATCCGGGCCCGAGAGAACACGTGCTGGGCCTGGCTGACCTCCTCGGCCACCAGGCGGGCCAGCCCTTCCGGGATGGCCAGGAGTTTCTGGATCTGCTTGACGGCCTCGATCCGCTTCTCCAGCGCGCCGACGCGCAGACACTGGCCCAACACCACCAGGTCGCGGTAAATCCAGAGACTGATGGGCAGGGGCACTCCGTGCTCGCCCTGCGGCGGCCAGCCGCCGGCCCGTTTCGTCAGCCGCTGCATGAAATACGGCATCAGGCGGGTAACCGGAACGCCTCGCAACTGGCACGCCGTCAGAAAGGCCTCCAGGACGGCCGCCTCCTTGGCCGCGCCATCACAGTGGGTCTGGTACAGTTCCTCGACAGCCGCACGCCATTGGGCCATCAGTTTGCCGTCGTAGGCCCGTTTCTTCTCGGCGTTCGTCAGGACCGACACGGCTTGGCCGACCTCGGCCAGCAATTCGAGCGCCTGCTTGCGGTAGAGGCCGATCTGGTAGGCCCGGAGTTTGCGTTTGACGTGGCGTCCGGCGTGCAGGACGGCTGTCTCGTCGCTCTCGAGTTCCGGCAGGCCCAGCAGGCCGTAGTACGAGGGCGCCGGGTTCTTGATACCGAGCCAGTCGCGGTACATGACCTCGCGCGGCAGGTCGCCCTGGGCAGCCCGGCTCCGGTTTGAGTGTAGGTTGACCATTAGCGTTTCTGTGGGCAGACCCCAGCCCAAAACGGTATGATATCGTTTTCCGTGAGGCGTGGCAAGCGGCCACAATCCCGAAGTTCGGCCCCCCTCCCGGTAACCGGGGGATCACTAGTATTACGGTTCACATGCCCGAACGCGCATGGCGGAAAACCCGATTGGCCGACGCCATGGCCCAGGACGACCTCCGGGCCCGGGCCCGTGCGGCCGTCGCCACGGGCCCCCTGTGCGATGCCTGCCTGGGTCGGCTCTTCGCCGAGGTCGATACCGGCCTCGCAAACGAGCAACGGGGGCGCACCATCCGCCAAGCCCTTGGCGCACCGCCGCCGACCGAAACGTGTGCCCTCTGCCATAACCTGTTTGACGCCGTCGACGAGTGGCTCGTTCGCGCCAGGCAGGCCTTGGCGGGGTGGGAGTTCGCCACGTTCGCCGCCTCGTCGCACGCCGACCCCGCCGTGGCCCAGCGCGAAGCGGCCCTGTGGGACCGCGCCGGCGGCGACCTCGCCGAACCGTACAAGCAGGCCTTCAACCGCCGGCTCGGCATCGCCCTGTACAAGGCCACCGGCCACGACATCGACCTCGTCCACCCCGACGTCTGGGTCGTCGCCCACCATGCCACGGGCAAGGTGACCCTGCGCATCGAACCGCTCCTCGTCCGCAGCCGGTACCGCAAACTCGTGCGCGGCATTCCGCAGTGCCGATGGCGGTCCTGGCCCACGAGCGTCCAGCAGATCATCGGCGACCCCATCCTCGCGGCGACCGAAGGCCGAGATCACGTCTTCCACGGCTGCGGACGCGAGGACACCGACGTCCGGTGCCTGGGCGAGCGGCCGTTCGTTCTGGAGGTCGCCCGGCCCCGGCGCCGCTTCCTCGACTGGGCGGCCCTGGCGCAGACCATCAACCGGTCCGGCCAGGTCGAGGTGACGGGCCTGGAGCCGTGCCGGCGGCCGGAAGTCGCGCGGCTCAAGAGCGCGCGGCCCGAGAAGACGTACCGCGCCCTCGTGCGCCTGGCCGAGGATGCGGACGAGGCGCAGTTGGCCCGTCTGGCGGAACTCGTGGGCACGATTGCCCAGCGAACGCCGCAGCGCGTCCTCAGGCGCCGGGCGGACCGCGTCCGCCGCCGCCGCGTCTGTTCGCTCGAGTGGAAACGCCTCGGGCCACGCGACGTTGAACTGGTGGTCCGCGCCCGGGCGGGAACCTACATCAAGGAACTCATCAACGGCGACGACGGCCGCACACACCCCAGTGTGGCCGAGGTCCTGGGCACGGCCGCCGCGTGCGCCGAACTCGACGTCCTGGCCGTCCACATCGACGACCCCTAGAGCGGCTCAAGATCGCGTATTGGCGCCACTGCTTGTGCGCGGTGGGTCCCCGTACCCACCGCGCTGACCCGCAGTCGGACCTCGAGCGCGGCGGGTGCGGGGACCCGCCGCGCGAACACGCAATGTTGAACTGCTCCAGTCGCCTCGGAACGCGCGGCGGGCTACGCCCGAAGGGCGACCGCGTACGGCCGGCCCTGCCGGTAGCCGGTGACCTCAAGGAACCCGGCCTCGCGCAAGGCGGCCTCGGCCTGAGCGAAGGCGTGAGCCACGTCGGTCGGTCGGTGGGCGTCGGCCCCGACCGTGACGAGGTGGCCGCCCAGGGCGCGGTACCGGCGGAGGATTTCGACGTCGGCCGCCAGGCCCAGCCCGCGGTCCAGGATGTGGTGCGTGTTGACCTCGATGGCCACGCCGCCGGCCACGCAGCACGCCAGGATGTCCTCCACCCGCTGCCAGTACCACGCGTCGCGCAGGGGGCCGACGCGGTCGGGCAGTTGCTTGAAGACGTAATCGAAGTGCCCGATGACGTGGCACCAGCCCGACGTGGCCAGGGCCTCGACCTCGGCGAAGTATTCGGCCAGCAGGTTCCGCATGTCGAGGTCGGGCGGGGCCTCCCGCGGCAGGCGGAAGATGGGGTGCCCGGCCGCCGAGTGGACCGAGCCGATGAGATAATCGAACTCCCAGGCGGCCAGGACCTCGCCGACCTCGGTGCCGTACGCGCGGCGAAAATCAAACTCCAGGCCCTTGCGGATCACCAGCCGCCCGGCGTAGGCCGCCTGCACCTCGGCAATCGACGCCGAGTACGCCTCGTAGTCGAGGTACCCGTAGGCGGGATCGTCGCGGTCGAAGTCGAGGTGCTCCGTGAAGGCGATCTCTGCCAGTCCGCGGGCCAGCGCGGCCTCGCACATCTCGAGCATCGGCGCTTTGCCGTCGGCGCTGTGCGTCGAGTGCATGTGATAGTCGATCGGGATCATCGGGCATCCTGTGGCCGTCCGCCTGCCGCGCCGCGCGGCTATCCGCACTGTCGTGCTACTCCTACAACGCAACTTGTCGCGCGGCGGCCTTCCCAGGCCGCCGCGATCGGGCCTGACGCATGTACCTGGCGGCCTAGGAAGGCCGCCAGGCGGGATGAAGTAGCGAAGTTGCGTTGTAGGACTACTCCGCCCGGATAAACTCCTTGTACATGGCTGCGTATCGGCCCCCGGCCGCGAGGAGTTCGGCGTGGGGGCCCTCCTCGGTAATGCGACCGTCTTCGACGACGAGCACGCGGTCGGCCCGGTGGACGGTCGAGAGCCGGTGGGCCACGATGAAGCACGTCCGCCGCTCGGTCAGCTGCCGCAGGGCATCCTGGATTTCGAGTTCGGCCTGGGTGTCGACGGACGAGGTCGCCTCGTCGAGAATCAGGATGCGCGGGTCGGCCAGCATCGCCCGGGTGAAACAGATGAGTTGCCGCTGCCCGGCCGAGAGCGACTCGCCGCGTTCACCGACCTCGGTCTGGTACCCCTTGGGCAGGGCCTCGACGGCCCGGTGGCTGCCGATCTGCCGGGCGCATTCGATGACCTCGCCGTCGGTGGCACTGGGCCGACCGTAGCGGATGTTATCCATGACGGTGCCGGAGAACAGGAAATTCTCCTGGAGCACGATGCCGGTGCGGCGGTGGAGGGCGTCGAGCGCGATGTTCTTGACGTCCCAGTCGTCGATGCGGACGCTGCCCTGCTGCGTCTCGTAGAAGCGGGAGATCAGGCGGCACATGGTCGTCTTGCCGGCGCCGGTCGGGCCCACCAGGGCGATGACCTCGCCCGGCCTGGCCCTGAACGAGACGTCGTGCAGAATCCGGTCGCCCTCCTTGTACTCGAACGTGACGTGGTCGAACGTCACGGCCCCCTGGAAGTCGGCGGGATTGACGGCGCTGGGCCGGTCGACGATCTGGGGCTCGGTGTCGAGGACCTCAATGACCCGGTCGAGGGCCGCCAGCGAATGCAGCAACTGGTTGTACAGGTGGCTCAGCATATCGATGGGGCGGAAAAACATGGCGGCGTAGGCCAGGAAGGCCGCCACCTCGCCCGGCGTGGCCGTGCCCCGCGACACGCGGTACGAGCCCATCAGGATGACCACCACGGTGGCGTAGAGACGCAGGCAGCCGATGCCGATCATGTACCGGTTATGCACGCGCTGGGTCTCGACGCGGGTGGTGTAAAGGTCGCTCGTCAGGTTCGAGAAGATCGCCATGTTCTTGGCTTCTCGGGCGAATGCCTGGATGACGCGCGCCCCGGCGATCGACTCGGCCACGTTGGCCGTCAGGCGGCCGGTCTGGGCCCGCACCTGCCGCCACGCCTCGGTCGCACGGACGCGGAACCGCCGCGTCAGCAGCACCAGCACCGGCAGAATCGGGAACACCGCCAGGAACAGGACCCAGTCTTTCCAGAGCATCACCGCGACGACGCCCACAAGTTGAAAGACCGCCGCCGTGATATGGTTCGGCGCCCACGAGACGGCGTCCTGAAGGGCATCCATGTCGCTCGTGCCGCGGGCGATCAACTGGCCCGCCTTCCACTTGTCGTAGAACGCCGGGCTCAGCCGGTGCAGGTGGGCAAAGTACTTGCCGCGCATCTGGTACATGAACCACTGCGCGAAGGTGCTTGTCCGACGAATCTCGAAGAACCGGACCACCTGGGAAAGCCCGAACAGGCCGACGAACACGCCCGTGACCACGAGGATGCGGTCCCACGCCCCCCCGACGATGGCCGCCTTCTCGGTCTCGGCCGCAACCGCGAGGGCCTTCGTCGCACCGACAACGCCGTCGATGGCAGTCTGGAGCAGTTGCGGCACCGCCAGTTCGACAGCCGTCAGGACAAGCGTCAACGAGACGTTGAGGGCAATGGCCCGGCGGTGCGGCCGCAGCCACACCAGCAGCCGCTTCAGGGCCGGGCGGCTCAGGTGTTTCGGCTGTTCGTGTTCGGGGTTGACGGCGGGCCTGGGGCTCACGACACGTCCTCCGCGTCGTCCTCGCCCAAGTGCCACTGCATCCGGACAAACTCCCGGTAGGTGCCTTCCTGCCGCACCAGTTCGTCGTGCGTGCCCTGCTGGACGATCCGCCCTCCGTCGAGGACCAGGATGAGGTCGGCGCGTTTCACGGTGGAGACCCGGTGCGCGATGATGAAGGTGGTGCGGTCGGCCATGACCTCGGCCAGGGCGTCCTGGATGACCCGCTCGGTGCCGGAGTCGACGCTGGCGGTAGCGTCGTCGAGGATAAGGATCCGCGGGTCGATGAGCAGTGCCCGCGCGATGGCCACGCGCTGGCGCTGGCCCCCCGAGAGGCTGATGCCCCGCTCGCCGACGGCCGTGTCGTATCCCTCGTCGAAACGGTCGGCGAATTCGTGGACCTGGGCCCGGCGGGCAGCCAGTTCGACCGCCTTCCGCTCGCTCTCGGGCACACCGAAGGCGATGTTCTCGGCCAGGCTGGCCGAGAACAGGAAGGTGTCCTGGAACACGAAGCCGATTTCGGACCTCAGGGCCTCGTGCGAAAGGTCGCGGATGTCGGTGCCGTCGATGAGGATCCGCCCCTGGTCGGGGTCGTAGAAGCGCGGCAGGAGTTTGATAAGGGTGGACTTGCCGCTGCCGGTGGCGCCGACCAGGGCGACGTTGGTACCGGCGGGGATGTCGAGGTTCACGTTCTGCAGAACGGGCCGGTCCCGGTCATAGCCGAACGTCGCGTTCTCGAAGACGACGCGTCCGCCGCCGACCGGCATGGGCTTGGGCTGCGACGGGGCGTCGACGCCGGGCTCGGCATCGAGAATCTCGAAGATGCGTTCGGCCGACACCAGGCTGTGGTCGAGCGTAGCCGTCATGTGGGCCACCTCGCGCATGTTGCCGGTCAGCATGCGCGACCACCGGAAGACCGTGTAGATGAGGCCGACCTCGAGCATGCCTTCGAGCGCGCGGTACGAGGTCACCGTCACGGTGGCCAGCAGCGCGACGCTGCCGAGCAGAAAGATGCCCGGCTGGTACACGGCAAAGTGGCGCACGAGCCGCAGCCATCGCTCGTACACGCCGCGAATCGAGTCGCCGTACCGCCCGATCTCCTCGCGTTCGCGGCCGAACGCGCGAACCACCTGCACGCCCTGGACGTTCTCCGAGAGGACCTGCGTGGACCGGTCGAGTTCGTCCCGCATGTCGTGGAACATCGGGTGAATCCGCCTGACGAAGGCTATCACCACGAGCATGTAGATGGGGATGAACGGAACCGACACCATCGCCACGTACCGGTCCATCCAGATGAGCACGGCGCCGGCGCCGAGAATGAACAGGGCGATCTCGGTCCCGCGGACCAGCAGCAGCGTGTAGAACATGCGGAGCATGTTGACGTCGCCGATGGTCCGGTTGATGAGTTGCCCCGAGTCCTGCTTGTCGAAATAGGAGAAACTCTGCCGCAGAAGCTTGCGGTAAATGCGGCGCCTCAGGTCCGTCAGGATCTTCATCCGGAGGTGGACCATCAGCATCGAGTTGCCGTACCGCAGCCCCATCAGGACGCCGGAGACGGCGACCAGGGCCACGACGTACCAGACGAGCGGCCGGGTGTTCTCCCAGTTCCACACGCCGGTCTGGAGCGGGGCGAGGGACGCCGTGATGCTGCCGCCGATGAGGTAGGGTTCCAGCAAACTCAGGCCCGCAATGACGACGCCGATGGCGGCGCAGCCCACCAGGCGCCACCGGTACGGCTTCGCCAGCGCGAAGATCCGCCGCAGGAGCACGCCCTTGGGCTGCGTCAGTTCCAGGTCACTGCCGCGTTGGGCCACCATGTCTCCGCTGCCATGCCGAAAAATGTTCAGACGCCGGCACGGCACCGGCGTCCGTCCGCCCCCGCTGGCCCCACTCCTAGACCCACCGGCGACACGGGTCAAGGATTTGTTTCTGAAAAAACGCGGTCACATCGTTCGTCCGACGGCCTCGGCCACCTTTCGACACGAGGCCACCAGCCGCGCAAAGCCCTCCGGCGTGATGGACTGAGCGCCGTCCACCAGCGCCGTCTCCGGGTTGGGATGCACCTCGATCATCAGACCGTCGGCGCCGGCGGCGACGGCGGCCCGGCTCACGGCCTCCACCAGGTCGGCCCGGCCGGTGCCGTGGCTCGGGTCGGCCAGGACCGGCAGGTGCGTCATGGTCTTCAGCGCCGGGATAGCCGCCACGGCGAAGGTGTTCCGCGTGAACCGCTCGAACGTCCGGATGCCCCGCTCGCACAAGATGACCTGCTCGTTGCCGCGCGACAGAACGTACTCGGCCGCCAACAGGAGTTCCTCCAGGCTGGCGCTCAGTCCGCGCTTCAGCAGGATCGGCTTGGCGCACGCCCCGACCGCCGCCAGCAGGACAAAGTTCTGCATGTTCCGCGCGCCGACCTGGAGGATGTCGGCGTACCGGGCCACCACCGGCACCTGCTCGGAGGCCATGACCTCGGTGACGACGGCCAGGCCCGTCGCCTCGCGGGCCTCGGCCAGGTACTCCAGGCCCTTCTCGGCGAGGCCCTGGAACGAGTAGGGGTCGGTCCTGGGTTTGAACGCCCCGCCGCGCAGACCGATCGCGCCGGCCTCCTTCACGGCATGGGCCGTCTCCAGGAGCATCTCGCGTCCCTCGACCGCGCAGGGCCCGGCGATGAGGCCCACCGACTCACCGCCCAGGCTGCCGGCGCCGACCGCGATGACGGTCGGGTCGCGTTTGACCTCGCGCGAGGCAATCTTGTACCGGGCCGAGATGGGCATGACCTTCTCGACGCCCGCCCCGACGGCCAGTTGCTCGGGGGCCTTGAGCCGGTCGTCGCCGACGCACGCGATGACCGTCCGCTCGGCCCCCCGGATGACGTGGGGCTCCAGGCCCATGTCCTTGACGCGCTGAAGCGTACGGGCGACCTGCTCGTCGGTTGCGTCGGGCCTCATGACCACGATCATGGCTAGGCTCCTGGTCGGCGAATGGGCAGCCGCGGTGGTCCGGTGCCGGTTGTCCGCCCTACAGTTACGCGCGATCAGGCGGCCCTGTCAAGGGCCAACGTGGCCGAGGCCCGACAAGAGACCTCTGACAGGATCATGGTGCTGCGACACAGCCCGGCAAAACCTCTTGCCGCCTGCCCCCTCGGCGGCTATGCTGGAACCTAATCACGGAACGCGGATCACAGAAAGCATGGCTGCCGACGCACGACCTCGCGTGCTCATCGTCGAAGATGAGCCCGACATGAATAACCTGCTGGCCGATATCCTCTCGGTCTACGATTTCGAACCCCTGCGGGCCGCCACCGGCAAGCAGGCCCTCGCGCTCCTCGACCAGCAAAACCCCGACGCCATTCTCCTGGACCTCATGTTGCCCGATTTCAGCGGCATCGAACTGTGCAAGCGCCTGAAGGACTCGCGCGACACCCGCCGCATCCCCATCGTCATCCTGACGGCCCTCGATGGTCAGGTCCACCGCCGCAAGGCCTACGAGGCGGGAGCCGACGATTACATGACCAAGCCGTTCGCGCCCGAGGCCCTGGTGGCCCGGCTGCGGGCGTGCCTCGACCAGGCCCTCAGCACCCCCGAACGCTGCCGGCGCCTGGACGTGACCATCGAACCCACCGCCAGCATCAGCGACCTGAAAGCCTTCAACGCCCTGGTCACCTGTCTGCGCGGGCGCACGGACCTCGACCTCGACCGGGTCGAGGCGCTGCGGAAAGGGCTCGTCCGGATCGCCGACGCCGCCGGCCAGTGGGCGGCGGCCCACGATCGGGTGCCGCCCGTGCGGCTCACCATCAACCTGGAAAGCCAGATGCTGCGGCTCACGTTCGAGCCGCAGGCGGCAGGCGGCGACGCCTTCCTGGCCGAGCACCTGGCTGACGAGGCCGCCGTACCGGCAGCCCTGATTGATGCCGGGGTCATCGACCGGGTACGGCAGGTCGACAGCGGGGTCGTGTTCGAGAAAGCCCTGGCCCCGCCGGAAAGTTGAGGGGCCGACCGCGCCGCTCAACGTCTGGCGTCCGAGGCTTCGCGCGGCGGGGTGAACTCCGACGGCGCCGTGAAGAGGAACGTCGAGCCCTCGCCCGGCGCCGGTTCGACGACGATTCGGCCGCCCCAGGACTCGACCAGCCGCCGGGCGGTCGACAGGCCCAACCCCATGCCGGCGACGTTGCCGGTAAAAGTGTCCTCGAGTTGCGAGAAGTCTGAGAACGCCACTTCGCGCTCCTCCGACGGGATGCCCGGCCCGTTGTCGCGGACGGTGACCTGGAGTTGGCGGTCCTCGATCTCGCGAGCGCCCACTTCGACCCGGACCTCGGACTTGTCGGCGAACTTGACGGCGTTGTCCAGCAGGTTGTCCACGACGATGGAGAGCAGTTCCTCCGGGGCGCGGGCGCGCGGCAGGTCGGCGGGGACGTCGACGACCCAGGTGACGGCGCGGCCGGGATACCGCTGTTCGATGCGTTCGCGGGTGCGTCCGATGAGTTCACCCACGGGCACCAGTTGTCCGGCCCGCTCGAGTTCCGTCGCGGTCAGGCCGGCATAGGAGAGCACCTTCTCGATGAGGTCCCCCAACTCGCGGATCTTAGCCAACGAGATGCGAATCGAGTCGGCCACGGCGGGGGGCAATTCGCCGTACTTGCCCTGGTCGATCAGGCTCAGGTAGCCGCCGGCGATCGTCAGGGGCGTCTTCAGTTTGTGGCTGATGAGCGACAGAAAGTCGCGTTTGAGTTTCTCTTTCTGGCGCATCTCGCTGATGTCGCGGAACACCAGCGCCGCGTTGTGAAGTTCGCCGTGGCTCCCCTCGATGCGCGTGTACCGGCCGGCCAGGTACCGCGGCGGACGCCTATCCTCCTGCGTCAGTTCGACCGTCACCGACCGGACCATCGACTGCCTCAGGGCCTCAGGCGACGGCTCCACCTGGAAGGGGGCGAGGAGTTCGTCCAGGGGCCGGCCGGTCAAGTCCTCGTCGGGCCAGCCGAGCAGGTCGGCGGCCCGTCGGCTGGCCGTCTCGACGCGCCACTGCCCGTCGGTAATGATGATGCCGTGCGAGAGGTCCTGGATCACCGCGTGGAACTTCTCGCGCTCCGCCAGCATCGACCGGTAGTACTTGATCTGGAGCAGGCTCTTGACGCGGGCCAGCAGTTCGCCGCGGTCGAACGGTTTGGGGATGAAATCGTCGGCCCCCGCCTCCAGACCCCGGATACGGTCCTCGGTGTCCTTCAGCGCCGTAATCATGATGATGGGGATGACCGCCGTGGCCTCGTCGGCGCGCAGGCGCCGGCACACCTCGAACCCGTCGACCTTCGGCAACATGATGTCCAGCAGGATGAGGTCGGGCTTCTCGGCCTGGACCTTGTCGAGCGCCTCCTGCCCGTCCATGGCCACGACGGTCTCGTAACCGGCGGCCTGGAGGTTGCGTTCCAGCAGTTTGACGTTCGCCGGATAGTCGTCGACGATGAGGACCTTCCCGCCGACCTCGTGCGCCGCCTCGTTCATCCGCCACCTCCCGTCGGCCCCGTCTCGCTCACCAGGTCCCTCAGGAGCAACAGGGTGAACGTGCTGCCCTTGCCCAGTTCGCTCTCGACCGTAATCTCTCCGCCGTGCCGTTCGACCAGGCGTTTCGTCAGGGCCAGGTCCAGGCCGGGCCCTTCGCGCCATCGTGCCGCGGACGATTCCGCCTGCCTGAATTCCTCGAAGACGGCTACCAGGTCATCCGGCGCGATGCCGGCGCCGGTGTCCTGGACCTGGATGAGGACCGTCTCCTTTTCGAGCCGGCCGCGCACCGTGACCACACCCCCCGCCCCCGTGGACGCGATGGCATTGGCGAGCAGGCTGTACAGGATCTGCTTCAGTTTCACACGGTCGGCGGTCAGTTCGAGCGGCCGGGCGGCGATGTCGGTCACCAACTCGACCCCCCCGCGCCGGGCCAATCCTCCCGCGACGCGGACGACCTCGTCGGCCATCGTGCCCAGTTCACACGGCTCCAGCACCAGGTCCGTCGCGTGGGCGTCGGCATTCGCCAGGTCGAGAAGGTCGTTGACGAGGCCGAGCAGTTCGTGACCGGCCCGGTGGATGTCGCCGGCGAACTCGCGATGCTCATCGGTCGGCGGGCCGCCCACGCCGTCGCGGATGGCCTCGGCGAAGCCGATGATGGCATTCAGCGGGGTACGCAGTTCGTGACTCAGGCTCGCCAGGAACCGGCCTCCGAGGTCGCCGGCACGGACGGGGCCGTCGCCGGCGGCTCCCGGGCCGACGGCGCGTCGCTCGACTCCGCCCGTGGGCGAAGGAAGCCGGCTGCGGACGTACCGCTCGAAAGTCGGCAGGCCGGCCTCGGTCCACCGCCTCTCGATGCGCGTCTTGACGTCGGCGTTCTGCCGGACCAGCGTTTCGACGGCCGCGCGCTCTGCTCCCCCGGCCACGGCCAGCAACTTGTCGTCGTGACAGTCGGCCACCAGCACCCAGTCTGGGGTGTCGGCCACGCGGTCGACGCCGAGTTTCATGTGCGGGTATCGCCGGTTGCCCAGCCGCAACCGGATGCGGGTGCACTCGGCGGGAGGCCCGTCGGGGGGAGTCCGTCCGAAGGTGTCGGCCGCGGCCATTTCGGCCAGCGTCTCGCCGGCCGGCAGGGCCCGCCGGGCCTGGACGGCCACGGGTATCGGCGTGTCGCCGTAGGCCTCCTCCAGGTACAGGCGGACCGCCTGCTCGAACAGCGCGCGGTCAAAGTCTCTCAGTTCCACGGCAGAAATGGCCCTCTTGCGTTTCGCCCGAGGTCCGCGTGCCCCCACGCACCCGCGCCAGCGCGCGTCACCCCGCCCGGTTCAGCACCGCCAACACGCCAAGAAAGAGGACCCACAGTCCGTACATCGCCGCCACCAGGACGAGCGGCCAGACGGGGGCCCGGCTGTTGTTCGGCGCCACCTCTTGCATGCGAAGGCTTCTCCAACCTGGGCCGCGCGGCCACACGCGCCCGGTGCCATCAGCCTCCCGGGCCAGGCCCCTCGTTCGCCAACTCGTCGACCTTCGGCAGCACGAACTCCCTGACCAGGATCTTCACCGTGGCGGCCAGCGGCACGGCGACCACCAGGCCGAACAGACCGAAGAGTTGGAACCCCGCGAGCAGCGCAATCGTCAGCGTGACGGGGTGCAGGCCGATGGCCTTGCCCTGGGCAAGCGGCGTCAGGACCCATCCTTCGAGCATCTGCACGACGACGAGCACGCCGGCGGCCGCAGCCACGGTCCACCCGTTGCGCGTGTTGAACCAGGCGACCAGCACGGCCGGCAGCAGGCCCACGAAGATCGGCAGCGACGGCACGACGGCAGCCACGCCCGTCGTCACGCCGATCAGGTACCAGTAGGGCACGCCGAAGAGCGCCAGGCCGACCGACGTCGCGGTGCCGACGACCAGGCAGATGACGATGCGGCCACGCAAGAAAGCGCTGACCGCCGCGTCGATCTTCGCCGCGACGGTCTCGATCCGCCTCCGGTACTTGCCGGGCAGGCGCCGGCGGACCGCCGCCACCATCCGGTCGAAGTTCATCAGGAAGAAGAACAGGTAGAACCCCGCCAGCCCCAGGCCGAACACGAAGCCCTGGAGGTCCCACAAGAACGCCAGGAACCCGGTCCCCGCGCCTTTGAGCGTGTCCAGGGCACCTGCGAGCAGGCCTTCTCTGGCCTGGGCCGAGTCGCCGATCGCCTCCAGGATGCGGTCATACCACGTGCTCTCGCCGGACTGGAGGCGGATCGAGAAGCCCTTCACCCATTCCATGAGGGCCGGCAGGTACCCCGCGTCGCGGCTGCCGTTGCCGTTCAGGTCGGTGTAGCCGAGTTCGCCCTCGGCCAACGGTTCGCCGATCACCGTGACGCCGAAGTCGTAGAGTTGTGCCACGAGCGGCGGCACGGCAAACAGCGCCACCGCCAGGCACGCCCCCAGGAGCAACAGGAAGATGAGGGTGGCGGCCAGGGCGCGCGGCACGCGGCGGCGCTGGGCCCATCGCATGATGGGGTTCAGGATGTAGGCGACGGCCAGAGCCAGGGCCAGCGGCGAGAGCACCGCGTGGAACAGAAGCGACAGCGTCAGCAACACCAGGGCGCCCGCCGCGATGAGAACGTCGGTTCGCCAGCGCCGCCACAGGCTCGTCTCAGGGCTTGGAGCCGTGCTCATCCGGGCCTCCCGCGTTCAGGTGCAGTCGGAACCCGCGGTCGAAGGCTTCGTCGAAGTCCAGCGCGCTGACGAAGTCGCCGCGGCTGTCCTCGTCGGTCTTGCGAAGGAGCCCCACGTCCACCATGTTGAAGACGATCTCGCCGATGTCCTCGGACCGGCGCACGCCCCAACTTTCCAGGACCGTCCGCGCCAAGCGCCCGAACTGGCGCAGCGCAAACTCGCTCAGCCCCTCGCACAACTCGCGTCCGCTCACGTGGCCCGATCGGGCCAGCCGCTCGACCGCGTACCGGAGGGCCTCGGACACGAAGATGTACGCGTCGCGCGCGTAGCGATCGTCGCGTGCCAGGATGGCGCCGAGCAACTCGTCCGCCGACTTGCGCTCGGTCATACGGTCTACGCCTTCTTCGGATGGGCCGCCTGCTGGGCCTTGGTGGCCTCGATCATCGCCTCGACGGCCACCGGGTCCACGCGCTCGGCAATCCGCTCGTACCGACCGATGGTCCGGTCCTGGACGCGCTCGGCCAGGTTCGTGAAGTCCGGCGTCGGGCAGCCCAGCAGGCTGCCGACCTTTTCGGCATACCGCGGCAGGACGGGCCCCAGGTACGCCGCCAGCAGGCGGACGCCGTTCAGCGACGCCGTCAGGGCCACGCGGGCCCGCTCGGGGTCGGTCTTGACGGTCTCCCAGGGCTTTTCGCGTTCCATGTAGCGGTTGAGGGCGTCGGCCTGGGCGGTGATGGCCCGGATGGCGGCGGCAAACTCGCACGCCTCGTAGGCGGCCCCCACCTGCGGGGCGGCGGCCTCGATGCCGGCGACGAGGGCGGCGCCCTCGGCGTCCATCGTGCCGAGCCGGTTGTCGAGCCGGCGGGCCAGCAGCCCGGCCGCCCGGCTGGGCAGGTTGGCGAAGTTGCCCACCAGGTCGGCGTTCACGCGGGCCACGAAGTCCTGCGTCGAGAGGTCGATGTCGTCGATGCCCGGGCCCAGTTTACACGCGTAGTAGTACCGCAGGTACTGCGGGTCGAGGTGATCGAGGTACGTCCGCGCGTTGACGAACGTGCCGCGGCTCTTCGACATCTTGGAGCCGTCGACCGTCAGGAACCCGTGGACGAATATCCGCATGGGCATCCGGAACCCCGCCCCGGCCAGCATGGCCGGCCAGAAGAGCGTGTGGAAGTACAGGATGTCCTTGCCGATGAAGTGGTACAGTTCGGCGTCTTCGCTGATCCAGTACGACGCCAGGTCGCTGCCGTTTCGCTTGCACCACTGCTCGGTGCTGGCAATGTAGCCGATGGGCGCGTCCCACCACACGTAGAAATACTTCTCGGTCTCGCCGGGGATGGTGAACCCGACGTACGGGGCGTCGCGCGAGATGTCCCAGTCCTTCAGGCCCGCCTCGAACCACTCCTGGAGTTTGGCCACCACGTGCGGGTGAAGGTGTTCCTCGCTGACCCACCGGCGGAGCATCTCGGTGTAGGCCGACAGCTTGAAGAAGTAGTGCTCCGACGGCCGGAACGAGATGGGCGACCCGTCGATGGCGCACCGCGGCGACTTCATCTCGGCCGGGTCATAGACGGCGCCGCAGGCCTCGCAACTGTCGCCGTACTGGTCCTCGGCCCCGCATCGCGGGCACGTGCCGCGAATGTACCGGTCGGGCAGGAACATGCCGAGCGTTTCGCTGTAGGCCTGGCGGATCTCGCGCTTCAGAATGTGGCCGCGGTCGCGGATCCGCTCGAAGAACTGGCAGGCCAGGGCCTGGTTCTCCGGCGAATCGGTCGTGTAGAAGTTGTCGAAGCCGACGTCGAAGTCGGCGAAGTCGCGCTGGTGCTCGGCGTGATACCGCTCGACCATGGCCCGGGGCTCGACGCCCTCGGCCCGGGCGCGCAGCATGATGGGCGTGCCGTGGGCGTCGTCGGCGCACATGTACCGGCAGTCGTGCCCGCACGACTTCTGGTACCGTGCCCAGATGTCGGCCTGGACGTACTCGACGAGGTGCCCGATGTGAATGGGCCCGTTGGCGTACGGCAACGCCGCGGTAATCAGGATGTGCCTGTTCATGGGCGTTCCCTGTTGATTACGTCCCCTGTGCGCCGGGTGGGCTGCTCGCATTGCCCGGTCCAGGCTTGGGGCCCTGGCCGGCAGGACCCGATCCGCCGGCCTGGCCGCCGCCATCGCCTTGCCGCGACCGGCCTCGCCCGCCGCGCTTGGACCGTCGGCGGCGCCGGCGGCCGGTTCGGGCCGGCTGCTCGTCGCCCGTGCCGGCCTTGTCGGCCTGCGGGGCGTCGGCGGTGCCCCCCTGTGGGGCCGGCGCGGACGGCGGCTTCGGCTTCCCTGCCCTGGGGGCCGGCACCGGGGCCGCCACCTTGGCCTCTGCCTGGACGGCGGGTTGGCTCTCGGTGCCCCGGGGCGCAGGAACGGCGTCGGGCGGCAGCAGGCTCTCGACCGGCACGTTGACGCGCGTGCCCTTCTCGAGCAGGACGCCGACCATCTGGGTCACCACGTCGGTAGCGACCACCTTGCCGCGCCCCTCGGCCGTGCCGACGAGGGTGTTCTTGCGGGGCAGGCTTTTCGACAGTTCGCGATAGGTAGCGTGTTCGTACCGGAGGCAGCACATGAGTCGGCCGCACCGGCCCGAGATCTTGGCGGGATCGAGGGTGGCCTTCTGGACCTTGGCCATTTTCATCGACACGGGTTCGAGGTCCTTGATCCACTCGCGGCAGCAGAGCGGCCGGCCGCACCGCTCGTAGTCGCCGAGGAGTCGGGCCTCGTCGCGGACGCCGATCTGCCGCATCTCGATCCGCGTCTGGAACTCGTGGGCCAGGTCGCGGACCAGGGCGCGGAAGTCGACCCGCGACTCGGAAATAAAGTAGAAGATGATCCGGTCGCCGCCGAACAGGTGCTCGACCGAGATCAACTTCATGGGCATTTTCCGCTCGGCCACGCACTGCTTGCAGAAGGCGAACTCGCGATCGGCACTCTCCTGAAGGTGCCGCTCCTCGATCTCGTCGACGTGCGTGACGACCCGCAGCACCTCGCCCCTCATCTTGAGGGAGGCGTGGGCGTCGGCGTCGGTCGCGCGGCAGACAATGGTGCCGATCTCCATGCCGCGATCCGACTTGATGACCACGCGCTGGTCGCGACGCCACCGGTCGAGCGTGTACGCGAACCGGCCGAGCATCCCCATGGCGCCGTACCGGACGATGAGGGCCGGACGCCTGGCGGCCTCGGCGGCCTTCCTGGCGGTCTCGGCCGCCACCTCGGGACTCGGCGCGGGACTCTCGCCCACGGCGGCGGACTCGGCCTCCTCAGGCAGCGCCTGGTCCTGTCCGGCAGCGGCCTCGGCGATTTCGGTCTCGTGCGGCGTCTCGGCGGCGGGCGGGTCCGAAGCGACCGGCACCGCGGGCTGCGGGTCGGACGCAGGGACCTCGGGCGGAGGCGTCGCCGGGGCCGTCTCGGACGGGGGCACACCGGGGGCGGGGGACCCCGCGTCGTCAGGCGGGGTCGGCAGCGCTTCGGGATGGGTGTCATCGGCCAAAGTACGCACCTCCGGCCCACCAGGAACCCTTGGAATCACGGCGTAAGAACCCGGTGATTGTATCGGCTTGGCGTGGGACGTTCAATCCGTTTTGCCCAAGGCACGAAAAAGGCCGGGAGCCTTCGCCGCAGGACCCCCGGCCCCAATGCACGTCGCCTACGCGCCAACCCCGTCAGCCACCGCCGATGGCCGCCAGAATGGGCTTCTCGGCTCCCGGTTTCTCTTCACGGGCCACGGCCACCTTCTCCAGGTACTGCTGCGCGGTTTTCGCATCGCCTCCCGCGTAATGGACGTACCCGAGGAGGAAATTGTACCCCACGTTACCGGGGCTGAGCCCCAGTTCGTGCGTCAGGTCCGCGATGATCCGGCCGTAGACGTCCGCCTTGGCAAAGACGCCCTTGATGTCGGGCACCACCTTGGCCCACTGGGGCCGCTTCGTCAGTTCCCGTTCGAGCACGACGATGGCCTGCAAGTACATGCGCCGGCCCAGGAGGGCGTGGACGCGGCCGAAGAAGGCGGCCGGCCGGTCGGGTTCGAGCGCCGCCGCCGCCGCGTACAGGGCCTCGGCCTTGTCGTACGCGGGTTCCTTCATGGCCGCATGGGCACGCAGGACGTAGGCGGCGTACGTCGAGACCGGCATGTACGGCTGCGGGAGGGTCGGGGCCACGGCATCGGCTTTGTCGCCCGTCGCGGTGTCGCCGGGGGGGGCCTGCTCGTGGGCAACCGGCGCCGGCCCTGCCGGCGTCTCCTCGTCGGTGCGCGGCATATACAGGCCCGTGGCGCCGCCGGCGGCCCGGTTCATCCAGAAGAGCGACGACGGCTCGTCGGGCACCATGATGTCGCCGGCGTGGGGTCCGGTCCCATCCCTCGGGACAAAGATGTTGCCGGGCTTGGACTC
>Ga0307379_10002551_pt1 | contig 26869 bp, 25 predicted proteins | sample UN2MG_FD_202237 | JGI IMG/M metagenome (GOLD analysis project Ga0307379, IMG submission 202237) | Soil microbial communities from Risofladan, Vaasa, Finland - UN-2 | ecosystem: Environmental > Terrestrial > Soil > Coastal area > Acid sulfate soil | place: Finland: Risofladan, Vaasa | collected...
GGAATAGATGGATAACGCTCTAGCGAGCAGACTCCATCCATCGGCGACGACGAAGAAGGCAAGTTTCAGCGGCAGCGACACCACGACCGGCGGGACCATCATCATTCCCATCGACTTCAGAATCGATGCAACGACCAAGTCGATGACCAAGAATGGTAGAAAAATCACGAAGCCGACCTCGAAAGCGCGCTCCAGTTTGGAGAGTAGGAAAGCGGGAACTAGCAGTGACAACGGCGCTGGTTGGCCGGGGATCAATGTATCGCCCTGATTTGGTGCGGCGGCGGCGAGCTCCCGAATCACTTCCGGTGAGGCACGTCCTTCCATAAAAACCCGGAATGGTGCGCTGCCGCGCTCCCAGGCCTGATCATTGGTGATATCGCCATCCATCAGCGGACCGAGACCATTCGACCATGCCTCGGTGAATACCGGCTCCATCACGAACCATGACAGGAACAACGCAAGAGTGACAATCAGCATGTTGGGTGGCGCCTGTTGCAACCCGATTCCCTGACGCAGCAACGACAAGACCGTGACCATAAAGGGAAAACAGGTCACCATGATCGCAATACCCGGCGCCAGACTCAACACTGTCATCAACATGAACAGCTGCACTGCCCGCCCGGTTACCGTGGCGCCGTCGCCAAGATCGATGGTGACCGATTGCGCAGCGACCGCAGCAGGCAACGAGACAGTGGCCACGAACACGACGACCACGGTCCACCAGACGCGCCAGGTGCGCAACTCAGAAAAGGTCGCTGACATCAACCACCTCGGTCAGCCGCACCCCAAGCCGTCCGGCTTCATCACTCAGTTCCTCAAGCTCGCCGCGTGCAATGACTCGGTCACCGACCAATATTTCGACCGGGTCATCCATCCTGCTCGACAGCGGTAGAACCATATCGCGCCGCATCGCTAGGAGTTTGCCAATCAAAGGCCGGGCATGACCAACTGAAACCACCACATCGACGGGCACCGAGAAGATCGCGCGGCGGTATTGGCCCTCATTGGTGTTGTCGCGCTGCTCGAGTAGCGGCGGCTCACCATTGTCGCGAGAAGCGTTGGCGTCACTCTCGGTTTGTGGAACGTCGGCATTGGTCATTCATGATGCTCCTTGTCGTGCGTGGGAATCCAACTGAAGCCGAAAACAGTCGAGTGCCGCGAGGGTGATCGCTTCGATTTCGATCTCGGCGCCGCCGTGGCTCCAGGAGAGTTGGACTTCGCCAGGGCCGAGAGCCGAATCGGCGGTAATCTTGACCTCAGTCCCAGGCTTGCATTCGCTCAACGCGCCGGTGATTTTTTCAACGTTAATCGGCGCCACGGACAGCACCAGTTCCGGCCATTGGCCACGCCGGGCGATGGTCTGTGCGGCTTCGGCAACCAGTTCCATGAATCCGGCTCGCGCGAGCCGGGGCAACAGGGTTTCGGCGGCGGCGCCAAGGGCTGCAATGGTGTCGCCAATGCATCGCGCCCGAAGCCCTGCCTGCTCGGAGGCGATTATCACCAGTGTGCTCGATATACGTTCCAAACAGGTTATCTCGTCCGCTATCGGATCAAATTCAGTTTCCGACAAGTCGTTGAAATCATCGCCCTCTGCTGTGTCATCCGGTGAACCTCCGGTGTCTCCGGATGCACGAATATCTTCCGGCTGGCTCGACCCGAATTGCTCGAGTTCAATGCGTTTCGTCATCATGCGGCCGCCACTTTACTAGCGGTGACTTCGACTGGAGTGAGCCAATCGCGCAACATCGAGACGGTTTGCTCGGGCTGATCCGCGACCGCAATTCGGAGTGCGTCGGCGTCAGGTGCCGAATGTCCAGCGCCGACCTCCGGCGCCGGCATCCCCGGTTGAATTTGCTGGGGCAGGGCGCCGGATCCCGCAGGGCCAACGGCGAATGGCGATGGACCGGCAATTGCGCCGACATTTGGAACGGAACGTACTGATCGCGTCAGGATTGGACGCACCACTGTCAAGGTCAACACCAACACGACCAGGGAAAGCACGCCGATCTGGATCAATGTCATGGCATTACTCTCGAAGAATCGCAGCAAACGACCAGATTCAACCAACTCCCCCGGCGTAGCGTCGGGTTGGAAGGCAAGGCTTGCCACGGTGACAATGTCGCCTCGTGCTTCATCGAATCCGATGGCGGCAATCACCAAACCGCGCAATGCCACTATTTCCTCAACAGGTCGGGGCTCCCAAATCGGCTCGCCATTGGTACCAATCGAGGTAATGCCATCGATCAGAACCGCGACGCTGATTCTTCGGATCGCTCCAGCTTGACGCACGGTCTGGCGCTTAATTTCGGATCTAGGTCTCGCGGTCTCGTTCGGGTTGGCGATCCTGATCTTCACCGTCACACTTTTTATCGAGAGGCCGCTCGATTTTTCGGCCTTTCCGACCGTCCTTCTGGCATCCCTCATGCTGCGTCTCTCGCTCAACGTTTCGTCTACGAAACTGATCATTGGATCTGGCCATACCGGGCCAGGCGCCGCAGGTGGCGTGATCGAAGGCTTCGCCATGTTTGTCATGGGGGGGAGCGTGTTTCTTGGCCTTGTCGTGTTTCTGGTTCTGCTGATCGTGAACTTTGTGGTGATCACCAAAGGCGCCGGGCGCATGGCCGAGGTTGGCGCCCGCTTCGCTCTCGACGCCATGCCCGGCAAGCAGCTCGCGATCGATTCGGACGTTGCCGCAGGTGCGATCACGCACGCCCAGGCGAAGGAGCGCCGCCGCATTGAGCAAGAGGAGACGACCTTCTTCGGTTCGCTCGACGGCGCCTCGAAATTCGTCAAGGGCGACGCGATTGCCGGGCTTCTGATCACACTTCTGAACATTATCGTCGGTCTGGCCACGGGGATTGGCGTTCATGGTATGAGCTTCTCGGCCGCAATCGAGACCTATGCGATCCTGACCGTCGGCGACGGTCTGGTCAGCCAGATTCTCAGTGTCTTTACCTCGATTGCCGCGGCGCTTCTGCTATCCAAGGGCGGTGTCACCGGTTCAACTGACCGGGCATTGCTCGATCAGCTTGGCGGCTACCCTGGCGCGCTCGGAACTGTTGCCGGGTTGATGGCGCTTTTTGCTTTCGTCCCGGGGTTGCCGTTCCTACCGTTCATCCTCGGTGCTTCGGTTCTGGCACTCGGCGCCACCCTTTCTGTGCGCAAGGCAGCTGAGCGAGCCGAGGCGGCGCTTGAACCGGTCCTGGAGGTTGATGCGACCGGTGCCGCGCCGCGTGCCTCGATCGGTGATCTCCTCGATGTTGACGAAATCCACGTGCGGTTTGCTCCTGATCTGATCGCCTCGGTCCTTGATCCTGCTGTTGGGTTGGAGAAGCGCATCGTCAACATGCGCCGCCACATCGCCTCCGAATTTGGCGTGGTAATGCCAGAAGTCCGGCTGACCGATGACCCAATTGTCGCGGCAGGGTATTACGTCATCCACGTGCAGGGCATCGAAGTAGCAAAAGCAATTTTACGCCCGGGCCATGTTCTGGTGCTAACGCGCGTGGACATGCCATTGAACGTGCCGGGCGAGGATGTTGCCGAACCAGTCTACGGCGCTCCCGCCCGCTGGGTGCCTCAGGCCAATCAGGAGGATGCTGCGGCACTCGGCCTGCCGGCGATTGCGCCCGGCGAGGTCATAGCCACCCATCTGCTGGAAACCGTGAAGGCAAATTTTGGCCGTCTCTTTACCCGCCGCGCCTTGCGCAGTCTGCTGCAGGAATTCACCCGGCCCTCCGATCCCGCCCGGGCTGACGCCAATCGCAAGCTGCTCGATGAGTTTGTCCCTGAAAAGGTGCCCCACGACCTGCTGCAGACCGTGCTGCGCTTGTTATTGGAGGAGCGGGTCTCGGTCCGTAACCTGCCTCTGGTATTGGAGGCGACCGCCGAGGGGCGCGCGGCGGGCCTGCCACCCGAGCAAATCGTCGAGCATGTGCGCCGCCGCATCGCCTTCCACATCGTTGCCAAGCTTTGCGACAAGCAGGGCAAACTGCCGCTTGTTCAATTGGCGCCGCGTTGGGAGGTGCTGTTCGCCGAACATGAACACACTGACGATGGCCGCGTCGACATCGTCCTACCGCCGGACGAGTTCAGTCGTCTGGCTCGCGCCGTCAGCGAATCCCTGGGCACGGCAGCGCGTCAAGGCGTCTACCCGGCAATCGCGACCTCCGCCCGCCGGCGCCGGTTCGTTCGCCATGTCCTCGAGGCGAAGGGCATCCAGAACCCGGTGCTATCATTCGAGGAGATAGGCAGCCACACGACGCTGGCGCTGGTCGGCACCGCGTGACCCGCGTCCGGACTCCGGTACGGTCGAGCGCTCGACCATGAACCTGAGTGCACTGGCACCGCTGTTTGAGATGACAGAAACATTTTCGCTCGTCGCCGTTGGCGTGTTTGCCCGCATTGGTGCGGCGCTGTTCCTGGTTCCGGGATTTGGTGAGCGCGCGGTGTCGGTGCGGCTACGCCTGGGAGCAGCACTGGCGTTGACCTTCGCGGCCTATCTTGGTTTCGGTGCCGCGATGCTGTTGGCTGGCGATTGGGCCGTGGAGCGTCTCGGTGGAGCACTGATCCCGTTTCTCGACCGACCACAGGAACTCGCCCACCAGTTCACTTCTGCCGGCGTCGGCGAAGCAATCCTGGCACTTGTGGGACGCATCGTACCGCCTGTCCTGGTGCTGGTTGGAGCTCCGGCGGCAGTGATTCTGGCCCTGCTGATCGCCCAACGCAGCATCGTCATTGCACCTTCGCGGATCCTGCCGAAGCTGTCGCGGCTTTCCCCGGTGGAGAATGCAAGCAACAAATACGGCTCCAAGGGTATGGTCGAGTTCGCCAAGAGCGCAGTCAAGCTCGGGGCACTTGGCGGGGTGCTTGGATTTGTCGTCTGGGGCGAAGCCGACAGGCTGGCGCAATATTCACAGATCGATGCGCGGCTCACCGGTCATCTCCTTGCACACCAATTTCGGCTGATCATGACGGGCGTTTTGCTGGTCGCTGGACTGCTGGCCATCTTCGACGTGATCTGGCAGCGGCTGGCTTACCTGGAGCGGCTCAAAATGACGTACCAAGAGCTGAAGGAGGAAGGCAAGCAGGCCGAGGGAGATCCCTATATCCGTGCACGACGGCGTGCGCGGGCGCGCCAGATCGCCAACAACCAGATGCTGCTGGCAGTACCGGACGCGGATGTGGTGATTGTCAACCCGACCCATTATGCGGTGGCTCTCAAATGGCACCGCTATGACGGTTCGGCCCCGATTTGCCTAGCCAAGGGGGTTGACGAGATAGCAATGGCGATCCGCTCCCGCGCGGAAGAAGCCAGCGTGCCGGTGCGCAGCGATCCGCCGACCGCACGCTCTCTCCACGGGTTGGTCGCGATCGGACAGGAGATCCCGCCCGAGCATTTCCAGGCTGTCGCGGCGGCGATAATCTTCGCTGACGGGATGCGGCAGAAGGCCCGGGAGGTCAGCAAATGATACAAAAAATCGACTTATTTTCAGCATGTTGAAATCTGCATCTCTCGCCAAACTTGAACGCCTTCTTGGCATGGTCAGAGAGGCAGAAGAAGCACGACTTGCCGGGGCTCTTGCTAAGATTGCCGCCTGCCGGGCCCGGGTGGCCCAGCTACGCCGAGAGATCGAGGAATCGTGCATTGACTGGACCTCTGGTGGTGGCCATTTGGTAGCTGCAAATATGGTTGCGGCGTCACGCTGGTCGATCCGGTTGGCGGAACTTGCCGACGCCGAGGAAGCGCGGCGCGTAATTCTCGAGACGGAATCAGCGGCAATCCACACGCGTCTTCGGGCGCAAGGCGGTGGCGGCGGCGATGTTGGAAAAGGCGCGAAGCGAGGAACGCAGATTGACCGCGCGTAGGGTGGAGGAAGCGATAATCACTCCCAGACCCGAACGCGGGAAGACGCAGGATCAGGAGGCCTCGTCAGCCTCCGGATCGGACGAAAGGTCTGCAGGTTCGCCCGGAAATGCGTAGCTGCCGCCCAGCCAGCGGCCGAGGTCAACATCGGCGCAACGCCTCGAACAGAATGGTCGCCATGCCTCCGCGGCGGGGTCGCGGCAGATCGGACATCGGCGCTCGGAGCCCTTTGCTTGTCGGTTATTCTGCATCTTTGCGGGGTCTCCCATCGTTGTTAAAAACAGATTTCCACATGACAAACGGGAATCCGACGATAATGCGTTATACCTCTTGGGTGATTGGCGCGAAACCCGGATACTTGCCGACTCCGCGACCAATCTGATGACCGGATGAAAAGAAGCAGTTGGAACCGCATTGACCGCCCAAATGAAGCCAGTCGAGGATAGCGAACTGCGCACCGGATATAGCGGGCGGCCAGTAGCGATGTGGCGTCGGGCGATTGCGATATTGCTCAAAGTGTTGATCCCGTTGGCAATCCTAGCCCTCGCGGCCAAAGTTTCATGGACACTGTATCTTTCGCCGCCTGTGGCTGACCGCCACGACCGTCCCCGGGTGCCGCGCTTGGTCGAGTTCATTGAAGTGATGCCCGCGACCCAGGGCCCGATGATCGAGGCATGGGGTGAGGTCGTTGCGGCCCGCACTCTGGTTGTGCGCCCTGAGGTCGGTGGCACGATCGTCGCACTCAGCGATCAGCTTACTCCCGGTGGTCTGGTGCTGGCAGGCGAGCAATTGATCCGGCTGGATGAGCGTGATCAGCGTCTCGCCGTCGCTCAGGCTGAAGCGATGATGCAACAAATCGAAGCCCGAATTTCAATCGAGGACGGTCAGCAGGATCGTGCAAAACGTGACATCGAACGCTTGCCGGCCAAGCTGACCGAAAGCCAGCGTCAGCTCGTGCTCCGAGCGCCTCAGTTGGCCGAACTCAAAGCGGAACTTGCCGCTGCGGCCGCAACGCGTGAGCGGGCGATGGTGGAGCTGTCGCATATGGTGATCCGAACGCCTTTCGATGCGTTGGTGATCGAGGAGAAAATTTCCGAGGGCTCCATGCTCGGTGCTGGGTCCGTGTCGGCGACGCTCGTCGCTGCCGATCGGTTCCATGTTGTTGTGGCAGTGCCGGTGTCGGCCCTCGACTGGATCGGTTTGAAATCCGGCCACACCCTGCGCCTCACTCAGCCCGGCATTTGGCCGGATGGAACTTATCGCGATGGCACGGTCGAACGACTGACTGCCGGGTTGAGCGAGACCGGACGGATGGCTGAACTGATTGTTGCCGTCGATGATCCGCTGGCCCGCAAGCCGGAAAACCAGGGCAAACCGCGCCTTCTGCTCGGCAGTTTCCTCCGGGCGGTCGGCGAGGGTCGGGCGGTCGAGGGCGCGGTCGCGCTTGATCGAGCCTATCTACGCGAGAATGACACGGTCTGGGTCATAACGCCGGAGAGCCGGCTCGAAGTGCGCCCGGTTACGGTTGCGTGGCGCGGCGCCGAAAGGGTTCTTGTCAGTTCCGGTCTGGCCGCTGGCGACCGGGTCATCACCACACCGCTCGCAATTGTGTCGCCGGGTATGGAGGTGCGTTTATCCAAGGGCGCGGGCGGGTGAGCCCGCGTCTGCGCTCCGCCGGACCGATTGCATGGATGGCGCGCCATTCGGTGGCGCCGAACCTGTTGATGCTTGTCCTGATCCTCGGCGGCATCTTTATGACCACCAAGATCAAGCAGGAGTATCTGCCGGCGACCGAACGGGACACGGTCACGGTTTCGGTTTCGCTGCCCGGCGCGACGCCGAAAGAAGTTGAGCAATCGATCATCCTTGCGATCGAAGAGGAACTGCGCGCTGTCCAGGGCATCGACAAGCTTGAGGCGACGGCAAACGAGGGCTCGGCCAGGATCGTCGCCGAATTGTCGGCGGACCGCGATCGGCGCCTAGTCTACAACGACGTCCAGCAGGCGGTCGATCGAGTGAGGACGCTTCCGGAGGACGCCGAGGAGCCTCGGGTCACCCTCGATGCCGGACGTCGTGCGGTTGTCGAACTGCATATCTTCGGCAATGTCGATGAGCGCTCGCTGCGCATGGCGGCCGAACACGTGCGAAATTTTCTGCTACAACAATCCGAGATCAGCCAGGTCGATCTCGTTGGCGCGCGCGATCTCGAGATCCATGTTCAGGTTTCACGCGCGGCATTACGCGCCTACAACCTCACTCTGCCTGAAGTCGCGGCCACCATCCGCAATGCCGCGCTTGATCGCTCCGGCGGCACGCTCGAGACCCGGGGCGGCGATTTGCTGCTCCGGCTGGCGGACCGGCGTGACGCGGCGCGCGAGTTTGCCCTGATCCCGCTGATCGCCGACCGCCGTGGCACGGTTTTACGCCTCGGCGATATTGCCGAGGTTCGCTCCGGCTTTGAGGACAGCGATCTGGTTTCCAGTTTCGATGGCAAACCGTCGATCCAGTTAAATGTTTTCCGGGTCGGCGACGAGACCCCGATCACGGTCTCTGATGCGGTCAAGCGCGTGCTCCCTCAAGCCATATCGACGCTGCCTGACGAGATTCAAACGATTACACTCAACGACCGGGCCGAGAGTTACCGAGACCGGGTCGAGTTATTGCTGAGGAACGGCATTCTCGGCCTGATCCTGGTGCTGATCGTTCTGAGCCTCTTTCTGGACTACAAACTCGCCTTCTGGGTCGCGGTCGGGATCCCCACCGCATTTCTTGGCACATTGCTATTTTTGCCGGCATTCGGGGCATCGATCAATATGGTGTCGATGTTTGCCTTCATTTTGGCCCTGGGCATCGTTGTCGATGACGCAATCGTCGCTGGAGAGAATATCTTTGAATACCTCGAGCGCGGGATGAGCCGGATCGACGCTGCGATTCAAGGTGCGCGGGATATCGCGATGCCATTGAGCTTTTCAATTCTAACCAACATCGTCGCTTTCATTCCGCTCGCTCTGGTCCCGGGAACCTTTGGCCAGTTCTGGCTGGTAATCCCGATCGTTGTTTCGACAGCGTTCCTGTTGAGCTGGATCGAGGCGCTATTCGTTCTGCCGGCGCATCTTGCTGGGGTCAGCCGCCGCGATCCGAACCAGCGGCCCGGAATTCTGATCCGCATTCAACAAAGTTTCTCGGCCGCATTGGCGGGCTTCGTTCGCCACATCTACGGCCCGATGTTGGGTATCTCAATGCGTTGGCGCTACACAACCGTGGCGTTGATGGCGGCGCTGCTTGCGGTCACGCTCGCATGGCCGTTGACCGGGCGGATGGGCTGGGGGTTGTTTCCTTCGATCCCGCGCGACTATGCCAGCGCGGTTGTGACGATGCCGGTCGGTTCGCCGCTCGAGGTTTCCCTCGCCGTGCGCGATCGCATGGTCGCCGCAGCCAATCAGACGATTGCGGAGAACGGAGGCGACCAATTGGGCCAGGGGGTTTATGCTTTGGTCAACGGTACACGGATCAGCCTGAAGGCATATCTACAGCCTGAGGAAATCCGCTCGATGCCGACTGAGGCATTCGTCGAGCTTTGGCGAAAGGCCGCCGGTTCATTTTCCGCCGCACGATCGGTGCGGTATGAATCAACCTTTGGCGGTCCTGGCGGTGGTACGGGAATTCAAATCCGCCTGTCCCATTCCGACGTCAATGTCCTGTCTGTGGCCGCCGGAGTATTGGCTGAGGAATTGAATGCGTTTGATTCAATCCGAGACCCCGATGACGGTTTCACGCCGGGTAAGGCGCAACTCGAATTTCGCCTAAACGAGGCTGGCCGTAGCCTTGGCCTAACCTCGGACGATGTGGCCAGGCAAGTCCGCGCGGCATTCTTTGGCGTCGAAGCCCTTTCCCAACAGGAAGGCCGCAACGAGGTGACCGTTCGGGTTCGCCTGCCCGAGCCCGAACGCCGGTCAGAGTCGGATATCGAGACGCTATTGATCCGCACCCCCGATGGCGGCGAAGTGCCGCTCTATGAGATAGCCGCCGTTGAACGCGGACGTGCCGACGCGGTGATCTCGCGTGAGGACGGCCTGCGCATCGTTACGGTTTCGGCGAATGTCGAACCCAATGACCAAACCAGCCAGGTCCTCGCCACAATCACCGCTGATACTCTGCCCCGCTTGCAGCAGGACTACCCGGGCCTGGGCTATTCGCTTGAGGGCCGCCAGGCGACACAGCGCGACACCATGAACAGCTTTATCACCTTCTCGATTCCGCTGGCTCTGATCATTATCTATGGTCTGCTTGCAATCCCGTTCCGGTCCTACGTGCAACCGGCGATCGTGATGACGGCGATTCCCTTCGGCTTCGCTGGCGCCGTCATTGGCCACTTGATCATGGGCATGTCGCTGTCGATCATCTCGATCTTTGGCATTATCGCGCTCAGCGGCGTCGTCATCAACTCAGCTTTGGTGATGATCGACTATGCAAATAAGGCGCGGGCTGCCGGTGCGCCACCATTCGAAGCAATTTGGCGGGCGGGCATGCGGCGGTTTCGGCCAATATTGCTGACCACGATGACAACTTTTGGCGGGCTGGCGCCGATGATCTTTGAAACCTCTCGTCAGGCCAAGTTCCTGATTCCGATGGCGGTTTCGCTTGGCTACGGGATCGTGTTCGCGACCGTAGTGGTGCTGTTCCTGATACCGTGCCTGTACATGATCCTCGAAGATTTACGATCCCTGGCCAACCCGTCCAGCCCCGATTCCGACCACGCCATACCGGATTCCCCCGCCGCGCGACCCGTAGCGGCAGAATAAGCTGAAGCAAGACGGAAACCGCCAAACCTCCCGTCCGCCGGCAACGTCAGGGCAGCAATTCTCTCAACGGTCTCCGCTCGCGTTTGCGTTGCAACTCGAAATTCCCCAGCGGCGTCCATCCGGCCAATGTGGTCTCGACCGGGTCGCGCCTGAAACTGGTTTTCAGCGCATCCTCGATCCGCTTGCGGTCGGATTTCTTCAACGGCGCGAAGTCGACGGTGACCTGCCCGCCGAGCCCACGCAGACGTAGTTGCCGTGGGAGTTCGCGCGCGGCTTCCAGATTTGCGGTCAACGAGGCGCCACCGCCAAACTCGCCCGCCGTATTGACATCGACGGTCACCATGGCCCGGGTCGCCTCGACCGCCATCCAGGCGCCGGAGGGCAGATCGACACGGGGAGATTTGAGGCGTTCGATCTCGTCCCAGACGCCGTAGCGATTGAAGAGGTCGGGGCCGGTGAACAGCTCCAAGATGGAAGCGGGCAATACCGCGCCATAAACGTTGCGCCATTCGTCCGGGTCGTCCACAGGCCCTGAGAAGAAACCTGGATCCAATGGGTTTGCCGCTAGGATCTTGTCGGGGATCGGATCTGTCCACTCACGCAAAGCGATCGTGACGGGCATCGGCTGTTGACCAATCGGATGAACCCCAGTCGCAGCCTTTATTTCGTCAACCGGCGTTCGAACTCGGTCGTCTTCTATCAGAAGTTCCCACAGCTCACTATTCAGGGCCTTTTCAGCTGCGCCCATGGCTGCAGATCGAACGATTACGCCGCCGTCATATCGCTTATTCAACTCGCCCCAATCGGGATTTGGACGTTTGAGAAGCTCGGTGATGGTCGATGATAGTCGATCACGTTCGTCGGTGTCCTTGATCTTACGCGAGACATTCGCCCCGGGCGCATGCGGCGTCAGGACTAGTAACCGTGATTTGAAGAGATATTCTCGGGTTACCGGAAATGCCTTGCCAGCCTCCGGATAACCCGTCACCTGAACGATGACCGTATCGCCCTCCCGAAGCCCCGCAGCGTCGCGCAGATACCCATTGGCGAAGGAAGAAAGCTGTACGAAAGCGGCGCCGACCTTTGGAATCAAACGCGTTACCCTCGCGGGGAAGATCTCCCCCGGGCTTGGGAAGACCGGCTTACCCCAGGGATCAGAGATGAAATCTTCGAGACGGCCATCAACAATGAGCGCGGCTTTCATTGGTTCTGTTGCGCCATCCAGAAGTAGAACGCGCCCCTTCATCCCACCACCCCCTCAAAACTCACCGGATACCCCGCGCCCTGCAATAGCGCCGCCGTTTCGCACAGCGGCAACCCCACCACATTTGTGTAACTGCCGTGGCTTTCCGGAATGAACGCCCCCGCCAGCCCCTGGATGGCGTAGCCGCCCGCTTTGCCACGCCACTCGCCGGAGCGGATATAGGCCGATACCTCGGCGTCGGACAGGCGTTTGAAGCGGACGCGGGTCTCGACCCGGCGGTGCCACAGCCGCTCGCCCAGCTTCAGGCAGACGGCGGTCGTCACCCGGTGGCGGCGGCCCGACAGCATCAGCAGAAACTGCACCGCCTCGGCCTCGCCAGAAGGTTTGCCGAGGATGCGCCGGCCGACCGCGACTTCGGTATCGGCGGTCAGAACTAACTCGTCGGGGCCGGCCGCAATCGCCAGTGCCTTTTCCCGCGCCATCCGGTCGACATAAGCGTGCGGCAGCTCGCCCTTCAGCGGCATCTCGTCGATATCGGCCACGCGCACCTCGTCCGGCACCACGCCGATCTGCGCCAACAGATCGCGACGGCGCGGCGAGGCAGAGCCGAGGATCAGCCGCACTTACTTGAAGCGATAGGTGATGCGCCCCTTGGTCAGGTCATAAGGCGTCATTTCGACCTGCACCTTGTCGCCGGCCAGCACCCGGATGCGGTTCTTGCGCATCTTGCCGGCGGTGTGGGCAATAATTTCATGGTCGTTCTCGAGCTTGACCCGGAAAGTCGCATTGGGCAACAGCTCGACTACGACCCCGGGGAATTCAAGCATCTCTTCCTTGGCCATGCCGTCTCCATTTTTTGTTCGTTACCCTTGACGATTTACCTATTGGTTCGCCCAGGCAGCGGTCTGCGGCGGAACATGAACCGGAAAGGAAACCAATTCAAGCGCCAAGACAAACCGCCTCGTCGCCCGGACCGAAGGTCGAAATGATCGATTTCAAGATCTGGTCACGGGTTTGGCGGTAGGCGTCGAGCTTCTGTTCGCGTCCCTCGCCGATCCCGGTAGGGTCTAGGGTAGGCCAGTAGACGACTTCGATCGACAGATGCCTGGCATATTCGAGCGCCCGGCGCTGGGCCGCGGGCGACATAGCGACGATCATGTCGTAGGAGCCCATGTCGTCGCCCCACTCCTCCATCTCGGCGAAGCTTTTGGCGCTGTGACGCGAGATATCGACTTCCAGTTCCTTGGCCACCACGACCATGAAGGGGTCGACGTCGATGTCATGGTGAACCCCGGCGGATTGCACGAAGACCCGGTCGCCATGCAGCTTCTTCATCAGTCCCTCGGCCACCGGTGAGCGAACGGCATTGTGGTCGCAGCAGAACAGAACCGATCCGGGGAGAGGGATGGGCATCGACCCCTCAACCTTGGAACTGCAGGGCGCAGATCACGGTGAACAGGCGCCGCGCGGTATCGTGGTCGGTTTCGACCTTGCCCTCCAATCGCTCGGACAGGATGCGGGCGCCCTCGTTGTGGATGCCGCGCCGGCCCATGTCGATGACCTCGATTCGTGATGGTGGCAGGCGCTTGACCGCATCGAAATAGCTCTCGCAGATGGCAAAGTAGTCCTTGATGACACCGCGCAGCGGCGACAGCGACAGGTGAAGCGCCGCCGCTGGATCGCCCGCTGCGTTGGTTACATCGATCACCAGCATACGCTCGGCCATGCCGATACCCAGATCGTATGGTCCGGCGGGGACATCCAGACCGTCGCGCGGTGTGATGCGGAAGCAGTTCTCCTCGACCAAATCGAAGATCGCGACATCCAACTCGTGCTGAATATCCGGCGTTCGTGCCCGTTGCCGGCCTTCGTTCAGGTGGACGGCAGCCAGCCGGTCGGTCTCGGCGAACTCCGTCATGGTTGCGTCATTCCCGGCACCGATAGCGCATCCAGACGTCTGCGTACCGACAGCCCATGCGCCTCCAGCCCTTCCGAGATCGCCAGCGTCTCCGCCGCCGGACCAATCGCCGCCATGGCCTCGGGCGAGACCTTGGTGATGGTGGTACGCTTCATGAAGTCCAACACTGAAAGGCCGGACGAGAACCGCGCCGAGCGTGCCGTCGGCAGCACATGGTTCGGCCCGCCGACATAGTCGCCAATCGCCTCCGGGGTATGGGCGCCGAGGAAGATTGCCCCGGCGTGGCGGATCATCGGCGTCAGCGCCTCCGGGTCAGCAGTGCAAATCTCCAGATGCTCCGGCGCCAACCGGTTCGACAGTTCGGCGGCGTGCTGCAAGTCGCGGGCGACAATGATCGCACCGAACGCGCGCCAACTCGCGCCGGCGATTTCGGCACGCTGAAGCCGCTGCAAAAGTCGCGCGACTGCCTGCGCCACCTCGGCACCAAATTCGGCATCATCAGTGATCAGAATCGCCTGGGCGCTTTCGTCGTGCTCGGCCTGGCTCATCAGGTCGGTGGCGATCCAATCCGGGTCGTTGTTTCTGTCGGCGATCACCAGAATTTCCGATGGCCCGGCAATCATGTCGATCCCGACTTGACCAAAAACCCGGCGCTTTGCCGCGGCGACATAGGCGTTGCCGGGGCCGGTGATTTTATCCACCGGGCGGATCGGCCCAGCGCCGTAAGCCATGGCGGCGATCGCCTGGGCGCCACCGATGCGATAGACTGTCTCGACCCCCGCCAACCTCGCTGCCAGCAACACCAGCGGGTTGACCTTGCCGCCGGGGGTCGGCGCACAGATCACCAACCGTTGGACGCCTGCTACTTGGGCCGGAATAGCGTTCATCAGCACCGACGAGGGATAGCTCGCCAGCCCGCCCGGCACATACAGGCCCGCCGCGTCTACCGGCGTCCAGCGCCAGCCGAGGCGCACGCCGGCCGAATCCTGCCAATCCGCATCCTCGGGCAATTGGCGTTCGTGATAGGCCCGGATGCGCGCCGCCGCGAGCATCAGCGCCGCGCGTTCGGCCTCGGGAACAGTGGCGATTGCGGCCTCGATTTCAGGCGGCGAGAAGGCCAGCGTGTCCTCGGTCAACTCCAGCCGGTCAAAGCGGCGCGTCAACTCGATCACCGCTGTAGCACCGCGCCCCCGTACATCAGCGATGATCGCGGCGACCGCAGCATCGACATCAACGTCAGCCTCGCGCTTGGCATCGAGCAGTGCTGTGAAGCAAGCTTCGAAATCCGACTGATCATGGCGCAGACTGACGGGCATCGGTGGCTCCCGAATGGAGAGAATCCGGCCCTCTTTACGCGCGGCGCAGATAGCAGACAACCCGTGCCCGATTGGGCGAGGGGCCGGGCTTGCCATACGGATCAGCCATGCGTGCGGCGGAACGCCAACTGAATCGCGGCATGCATTCTCTTTCAATCGGCGCGGGTTCGCCGTATTAGGCGCGGCATCCGTCCTCGAAGGCCCCAACCAAAGGTTATCTGCCGATGCCCGACCGCTCCGCCGAGATCGAATCCGTGATCCGCGACCTTGCCCTTGCCGCCGGGCGCGACATTATGGAGGTTTATGCTAGGTCCGAGAGCGATTTTGGTACTGAGGCCAAGGCCGACAACAGCCCGGTGACCGAGGCCGATCTTACCGCCGATCGGTTAATCTCCGAGGGGCTGGCGACGGCGTTTCCCGAGATTCCGGTGGTTACCGAGGAACAGGCGGCCAGCCATGGCGAGACCGGTCACCGCCGGTATTTCCTGGTCGATCCGCTCGATGGCACCAAGGAGTTTATTCAGCGCCGGGGCGAATTCACCGTCAACATCGCGCTGATCGAGGATGGTGCGCCAGTGATGGGCGTCGTCTACGCCCCTGCCATCGGCCGTATGTTCCGCAACTGTGCGAGCGGCGGTGCGATTGAGGAAGCCGTCAGTCCCGATGGCCAGCCGGTCGCGGGCTCTCTGCGTAAACTCCGGGTCTCGAAGCCGGATAACGATGCGCTGATTGTCGTTGCCTCGAAGTCGCACCGCGACCAGGCGACGGATGACTATATCGCCCGCTACCGCGTTGCTGATTTCAAGAGCGCGGGATCGTCGCTGAAATTCTGTTTGCTTGCCGCCGGTGAGGCCGATTTCTACCCTCGCCTGGGGCGAACCATGGAATGGGATACGGCTGCCGGCCACGCGGTCCTGCGCGCCGCCGGGGGGCAGGTGTTGCGCTTTGACGACCATAGGCCGTTGTCCTACGGCAAGCCCGGTATTGAAAATCCGTTCTTTCTCGCCCTGGCGCCGGGGGTCGCGCTTTGGCCCGTCGATCCGCAATCCGCGGCGACGGAATCCGGGAGTTCCGTGTGACGGTCTGCATTCTCATTCCATCGCGCTACGGATCGACCCGCTACCTCGGCAAGTCACTGGCGCCGTTGCGCGGTGCGACTGGCGAGGCGCGCAGCCTGATCCGACGCACCTGGGATGCGGCCCGCCAGGTTTCGGGCATCGACCAGGTCGTCATTGCCACGGATGATGCCCGTATCGAGGCCGAGGCGTTCAGTTTTGGCGCCGAGGTGGCAATGACATCGCCCGACTGTGCCAACGGCACCGAGCGCTGCGCCGAGGCGCTGGCGAAGCTTGGCACCGCGCCCGAGATCATCGTCAACTTTCAGGGTGACGCGCCGCTCACCCCGCCGTGGTTTGTCGAGGCGCTGGTCGCGGCGATGCGGGCGCGCCCAGAGATCGACGTTGCAACCCCTGTGCTGCGTTGCAACGCGCAGGCAATGGAAAGCTTTCTGGCTGACCGCCGGGCAGGGCGCGTCGGCGCTACCACCGCGGTCTTCGATGCAAATGGCCGCGCGATGTATTTCTCGAAGGAAGTCCTGCCCTATACTGGCCGCCCGCTGGCCGACGGTGAGGTTTGCCCGGCCTTCCACCATGTCGGCGTCTACGCATACCGGCCCGACGCCCTCAGTCGCTACACCGCGATGCCGCCCGGCCCGCTGGAACAGTGGGAGGGCCTTGAGCAGCTTCGTTTCATGGAAAACGGCAACAATGTTTTCTGTGTCGAAGTCGAGTCTCGCGGTACCGACTTCTGGGAATTGAACAACCCGGAGGATGTGCCTAGAATCGAACGCGTACTGGCTGAACGTGGAATTGAATAATAGGATCTGCCTTTTTGCCGCCGCACAGCGATGTTATTCCAAACACAGTAAATGGTGGCCAAGTATCCGCAACGGCAAAAGAGACGGAACTGGCTGCACGTGTCGAGCATTCTATGGCCAATGCAACGATGAAAAACTTGGATGCTCTCAAGCGAGAGTAGGAGGGTGATGTGATTAAAAAAGTTCGGAAAGCGGTGTTTCCGGTCGCCGGCCTCGGCACCCGGTTTCTACCCGCGACCAAATCGATGCCGAAGGAAATGCTCCCGCTCGTCGATCGGCCGCTCATCCAATACGCGGTTGACGAGGCTCGCGCTGCCGGAATTACCGAGTTCATTTTTGTTACGGCCCGCGGGAAAGGTGCGCTGGAAGACTATTTTGACAGCGCCCCGGCGCTGGAGCGCGAGTTAGAAGAGAAGGGCAAATTCGACCTTTTGGCCGAAGTCAGAAACTCAACCATGCCATCTGGCTCAATCGCCTATATTCGCCAGCAGGAAGCGTTGGGACTTGGCCACGCCGTTTGGTGCGCCCGTGGGTTGCTTGGCGATGAACCGTTTGCAGTTCTATTGGCGGACGATGTGATCGCCGGTGACACGCCTTGCCTCCAGCAAATGATCGAGGGCTATGAGGCTGCCGGCGGCGGCTGCATGGTGGCGGCAATGGATGTGCCTGACAACCAAGTATCGAATTACGGCATCCTCAAGGTGGCTGAGGATAAGGGCGACCTGGTCCGCGCCGCCGGGCTGGTTGAGAAACCCGCACTGGCGGACGCAGCCTCGAACGTCGCGGTGATTGGTCGGTATATCCTCACGCCCGAGGTGATACGGAGTTTGGGCCAAATGAAGGAAGGCGCGGGTGGCGAGATCCAATTGACTGACGCGATCGCGGATCAAGTGCGTGCTGGCCTGCCGGTCCATGGCTACCGGTTTCGCGGTGTTCGATATGATTGCGGGTCGAAGGCTGGGTTTTTGCGTGCGACCGTGGCTTTTGCATTAGCCCGCGAGGACGTTTCCGAGGACTTTGCCGGCTACATCCGCCAGTTGGCCCGTGAGGACCTGGCGGTCGGTTGGTAGGCGCGCCGCAAACGAATGCCTCCGGCGCTTGAGAGCATTTTTCTGCTCAAGGCGACCAGCCTTAGCGTCGCGAAAATGCGACCAGTCAACAAGTTAGCGCAGGAGCCATGAATCGGAGATCGTGGCTCGTGCGTTAGCGGCTGTCGTCAGAAAGTTTGATCGTATTCGCCGACCGAAGGCTCCGACCGGATCACCGTATCGAGCCCGGCGAAGATGCCCCGCAGTTCCGCGTCCGACACCGTACTCTCACACACCACTACCAGATTCGGCGTGTTCGATGACGCGCGCACCAAGGCCCAGGCGCCACCCTCAAGCATTACCCGGGCGCCATTTACCGTGACGACGCCCTCAATTTTCAGCGGTCCGAGAAACTCGCCTGCAGCACCCATCGCCACCAGCCGCGCGGTCAGACGCTCGACGACGGCGTATTTTTCCTCGTCGGCGCACCATGGCGACATAGTTGGTGTCGTGAATGTCTGGGGCAGGGCGCGGCGCAAATCGGACATTCGTCTGCCTGGGTTACGATCCAGAAGCTTGCAAATCTCGACTGCCACTCTTGGCCCGCAATCGTAACCGCGCCCAATCGGTTCGGCCATGAAATAGTGGCCTGACTTCTCAAACCCGGCCAGCGCCCCCAATTCTTTCACCCGGCGCTTCATGTGACTATGTCCGGTCTTCCAGTAATCCGCCTTGGCGCCACCAGCGATAAGCACCGGGTCGGAGGCGAAGAGTCCGGTCGACTTCACGTCGGCGACAAAGGTCGCTCCGGGATAGAGCCGGATCAAGTCGCGCGCTAGAATCACCCCCATCTTGTCGGCGAAAATTTCCTCGCCTTCGTCATCGACCACACCGCAGCGGTCACCATCACCATCGAAGCCGAGGGCGAGATCGGCCCCGGATTCGCGCACCGCCCGGCCCATATCGTGGAGCATCTCGAGCGCCTCCGGATTCGGGTTGTAATTGGGAAAGCTGTGGTCGAGTTCAGTATGCAGCGCCACGACCTCGATGCCAATTCGCCGTAAAACCTCTGGTGCGAAAGCACCCGACGTGCCATTCCCGGTGGCACACACGACCTTCAACGGTCGAGACATGCGAAAATCGCCTACCAGATCGTCTATGTAGCGCTCGCGGACGCCATCGATGCGGGCATACGTCCCACCCGCACGCAATTCGCCTATCCCCTCCATTACAATGGTCTTGAGCCGCCCCATCTCCTCTGGCCCGTGGGTCAAGGGGCGTTGCATCCCCATCTTTACCCCGGTCCAACCGTTCGGGTTATGGCTGGCGGTGACCATTGCCACAGCCTGTGCGTCGAGATCAAACTGAGCAAAATATGCCATCGGGCTGAGTGCTATTCCGATGTCACGCACGTCGGCGCCGCCAGCTATCAATCCGATCATCAGCGCCTGCTTGATCGCCAATGAATACGAGCGAAAGTCGTTTCCAACCACCACCACCGGCGGTAATCCGGCCTCGTGTAGTTGCGTTGCCAGCCCCAATCCCAGCGCCTGGATCCCCAGCAGATTGATTTCTTCCGGGTACCGCCAGCGTACATCGTACTCGCGGAATCCGGTTGGCCGGATCATCGGTAGGGACATGCTGTCCCAGCCGTTCTGGGTCACTTCGGTCAGCGGTTTAGGCATTGTCATCAGATTCATACTCCAATTTGGCATTATAGGACTAATTGAGCGTGATCGGTCGCAATTTGGCAATCTGATCAAAGTCCTTCAAAATGTCAAGAATTTCACCCATCTTGTTGATTTGTATCATATTTGGACCATCGGATGGCGCGTTGTCAGGGTCTTCGTGTGTCTCGATAAAGAACCCGGCCACCCCCACTGCCGCTGCCGCCCGCGCCAGCACCGGCGCAAATTCCCGCTGCCCGCCGCTGGCGTGGCCCCTGCCCCCCGGTTGCGCGACCGAGTGCGTCGCATCAAAGATCACCGGATAGCCCGTGGCAGCCATAGTCGGAAGGCCTCGGAAATCAGATACCAGCGTATTGTAGCCAAAACTTGTTCCCCGTTCGCACAACATGATCTGTCGGTTGCCGGTCGAGGCGATCTTGGCGGCGACGTTGGCCATGTCCCATGGCGCCAGGAACTGTCCCTTCTTGATGTTTACCGCTCGCCCTGTTGCCCCGGCTGCCAGTAGCAGATCGGTCTGTTTGCAGAGCAGAGCAGGGATCTGCAGCACATCGACAACCTGGGCGACCGGCGCGCATTGCGCTGCCTCGTGTACGTCGCTCAACACCGGGCAACCGATCTGTCGGCGTACTTCGGCCAGGCACTCCAGGCCCTTCTCCATGCCCAACCCGCGCTCGCCGGTCAGCGAGGTGCGGTTCGCCTTGTCATAGGAGGCCTTGAAGATCAGGGCGATACCACGCGCCGCGCAAAGCTCTGCCAGGGTCCCGGCGATGTCGAGCGAGTGCTGTACGCTTTGCGCCTGACATGGGCCGGCGATAAGCACGAATGGCAGGTTGTTGGCGATCCTGGCAGATCCAACGACTATGGTTTGTGTCGGGTTGGTGGTCGCCGGGCCGGTTTTCATGGGCGCTCCCTCGGATACTGGTTCGCTCCGCGGCGGAGCGGGGAAGGTGATGTAAAGCCCGAAAACCTGCCAGAAGGCAAGGATGTCGATTTACCCGCCCAACTGCGCGTTATCTGCTCGCACCAGCAGGCACATGCCTCTATATCTGCGCCATGATCGATCTTTTTCTCAGACTGATTAGCCGCAAAGCTGACGAACCGCCCTCCAAGGCTGACGAACGCACTGCGCTCGCGGCACTTTTGGTTGAGGCGGCCCATGCCGACGGCACCTATGACACCGATGAAAGCGATCGGATTGCCCGCGTTCTGGCAGTCCGCTTTGATCTCTCCCCCAGCGAGGCCACAGCCTTGCGCGCCAAGGGCGAGTTGGCCCAAGCCGATGCCGTCGACCTGGTCCGCTTTACCCGCGCGGTCAAGGATGCGGTTGCCCATGAGGATCGTGTCGGAGTAATTGAGGCGGTTTGGGAGGTGGTTTATGCCGACGGCGTCCGCGAGATGCATGAGAGCGCCTTGATCCGCCAGCTCTGCGGGCTTCTGCATATCGAGGACCGCGAGGTCGGGCTTGCGCGCCAGCGTGTCGTCGCGCGCCTCGGAACTGAATAACGCCGTGCTAGCCGCCCCGGCGCGTCTGTGCCAAGAAATTGAAAGATGAGCATGTCAGCGTCGGGCAGTTCGGACGACACGGTCGCGGCGCGCAGCGGTATTCTGCTGATCGTAGTCGGTCTCAGCATCGCGGCCTTCACCGGCGCTTTGATGAAAACCCTGACCTCGGATCTTTCGCCGCTACTGATTGGGTGGTTCCGGTTTACTGGCGCTTTTCTGGTCTTGGTGCCGTTCGCGCTGGTCCGGGCCGGGCGCCGGGCCTTCCGGCCGCCACGGATCGGCATTCAGATCCTGCGCGGCGTGTTTCTGGTCGTCGGCAATTTATCGTTCATGACCGGGGTGCAATATTTGGATTTCGCCGATGCGATCGCGATCCTCTATGTCTATCCATTTCTGGTGACCCTGATGGCGCCGATGATCCTGGGCGAAAAAGTCAGCCTGATCGGCTGGCTGGGCGTCACTGGCGGTTTCGGCGGTGTGTTGCTGGTCATGCGGCCTGAATTTCGCAATTTCGATGTCAGCGCCCTGTTCATTTTGTTCACCGGGTTTCTTGTCAGCCTTCAGATGCTGCTCAACCGCAAGCTCGGCGTCCTGTCTGACCCTGCTGTCATATCGATGTGGGGATCACTGATTGCCGCGTTGGTCCTGCTGCTGGCCCTGCCGTTTTCCTGGCAGCCGGTGACGGCGGAACAACTCAGCATCCTGGGACTGATGGCGGTAGCCAGCGCAATCGGGCAGACCTTGATCATCCTGGCTCTTTCGCGCGCGCCCGCCTCCGAACTCGCGCCCTTCACCTATGCTGAAATAGTAGCGGCGGTAGTGATCGGTTTTATGATGTTCGGCACGTTGCCCGACACATTGTCGTGGTCTGGCATCGCGCTAATCGTGTTCAGCGGCATCGTCGTCGCCCGGGCACAGGCGGGCCGCACAGTGCTGCGCCGTCAGCCAAAGATCTAGGCCCGGTAGTAGTCACGGTACCAAGCCACGAAACGCGACAGCCCCTCGCGGAGTTGCGTATTCGGGTGGAATCCGATCGTGTCCTCGAGATCGGCGACATCGGCGAAGGTCGCGGGCACGTCGCCCGGCTGAATGTCAAGAAACTCCTTCACCGCCTTGCGCCCGGTCAGCTCCTCCAGAATGGTTATCATGTCCATCAACCGCTCAGGTCGCGAATTGCCGATATTGTAGATCCGATGCGGCGCCCAGCTGGTGCCGGGGTCAGGCGCGTTGGTGTCGAAATCCGGATTCGGGGAAGGGGCCATCGGGATCAGTCGGGAAACACCTTCGACGATGTCGTCGATATAGGTGAAATCGCGCTGCATCTCGCCATGGTTGAAGACCGTGATAGCCTCGCCTGCCAGCAGCGCCTTGGTGAAGATGAAGATCGCCATGTCGGGTCGCCCCCATGGGCCGTAGACGGTGAAGAACCGAAGCCCGGTTGCCGGCACCCCATACAGATGGCTGTAGCTGTGGGCCATCAGCTCGTTGGCTTTCTTGGTGGCGGCGTAAAAGCTGACCGGATGGTCGACGCTGTCATGCACCGAGAATGGCAGCTTGCGGTTGCCGCCGTAGACCGAGCTTGACGAGGCGTAGATCAGATGCGCCACCTGCGCCCGGCGGCATTCCTCGAGGATATTCAGAAACCCGATCAGGTTGGTCTCGGCATAGGCGTGCGGGTTTTCGATCGAGTAACGTACCCCGGCCTGCGCCGCCAGATTGATCACATGCCTGAACCCGTGCCGGTCAAACAACGCGCTCAGCCCACCTCGGTCGGCCAGGTCAAGTTTCTCGAAGGTAAATCCAGGATACTGGCTCAGAAGGTCCAGCCTCGCCTGCTTCAGTTGAGGATCATAATATGGGTTCAGGTTGTCGATCCCGACCACCTTGAGCCCAGCGCGCAGCAGTTTCTCGGCCTGAAAGAATCCGATGAACCCGGCGGCGCCGGTCACCAGCACGGGCCTATCGCCGTCGAGGCTAGCGGCCCAGTTGGTATTGTCAGTCATACAATTCTCCCGGCGTCGCCTCGCGCCACGCAAAAATCACAGTGCAGCCTGGCGCATAACCTGCGTCAGAGGAATGACAGCAGCAGGAACACCGACAGCAGGATGGTCATCCACAACGCCATATAGCCTGACGGCCGGGTTCGCGCCAGCGCGCCTTCAGGTCCGTGGGTGCGGTACAGCCCCTCGAGAAAGCGCACCGCCGCCCGATAGCTCCGAGAACCAACTGCCGCATAGGCGCGCAACCACTGGACCTCGAATTCCTCGGCGAACAACTTTCCGGCCCGGCGCCAGAACCAATCCACATCGAGCGAGATCGTCAGGGTGCGCTTGATCATTGGCAGCGCCAGGAAGAACGACAGCACCGAGAACATCAGGAGCTGAAGCTGGAAGATCACATGATCCGGCGTGTAAGGCTGGTAGTCGGTCGCCACCGGCAGCATGGCATAGAGCGTGCCGGGGAAGACCCCGAAGCCGATGCAGAACGCTGCCATCAGATACATGGCATAGCGCATGTTCCAAGGCGGCTCTGGCGGGCGTTGGCCGCTGTCCTTCTGGAAGAAGATATACCAGGGCAGTTTGATACCGACGAACAGCACACCCGCCGAGGCGGCCGTGATCAGCAGCCACACCAGCTCGAGATGTGCGTCTGCCGCGCCCTGGCTGATCAGCGATTTGGCCGGGAATCCCGAGGTGAACGGAAAGGCGGAAATCGAGATTGCCCCGATGATGCAGCAGATCGCCGTGCGTGGCATGGTGCGGAACAGGCCGCCCAGATCAGTGAACTTGCTCTTGCCGGTGACATACAGCACCGACCCCGCCGACATCAGCAGCAGCGCTTTGTACAGGATATGTACGAAGGCATGGGCGGCGGCGCCATTCAGGGCCATCTCGTTGCCAATGCCGATGGCGCAGACCATGAAGCCGACCTGATTGATGATCGAATAGGCCAGTTTGCGCCGGGTGTCGTTGTCGTTGATCGCGTAGATCAGGCCGTAGAAGGCCATGAACAGGCCGATCCAGATCAGTACCTCCGCCCCGGGAAAGCCACGGATCAGGGTGTAGACCGCCGTCTTGGTGGTGAAGGCCGAAAGGAAGACTGTGCCGGAGAACGATGCTTTCGGATAGGCGTCCGGCAGCCAGGCCTGTAGCGGAGGGGCGCCGGTATTGATGATGAAACCGGCCAGGATCAGCCAGCGCTCCGGGCTGTCGGTCTGCATGGCGTTGAACTGGACCGAGCCGGAGGCGTGGATCTCGCCAGCAATCCCGGCCATCAACAAGACGCCACCGAAGAAGTGGATCACCGCGTAGCGCAGGCCCGCGTTGCGGGCGGATGCGCCGCCCGACCATACAATGACGGTCGAGGCGATTGCCATCACCTCCCAGAAGACGAAGACCGTGATCAGGTCGCCGGCGAATACCACGCCGACCGCGCTGCCGGCGTAGACCAGGGCGGCGGCAAGCTCCTGCACTTTTTCCTGATTTAGGGCATAAAGCCCGCCGCCGAAGGCCATGATCGCGAAGACGGTGCCGAACATCCGCGACAGCGCGTCGGCCTTCACCGGCTCCAGTTCCATGCCTAGGTAGTTGACCGATAGCGCCACTCCATCCGGTAAGCTCCACACCGCCAACAGGGTCAACAACGGCGCGAGGAGCACCAGCATCTTGCGCATGCCACCGCTCAGCAATGGCAGCAACAACCCTGCGAGGATCAGGATCAGACCGGGGGGGAATACCAGATCAGTCATCGTAGTAGGTATCCGGCCGCTTCAGGAAGATGGCGAGCGCCTTGGCACCGACCACCAGTAGAACGCAGGCGATGAAGCCAAACCAGGCGGCGAAGCCGAACGTGTTGTCCAATCCGAAATGTCCGTGGTTGGGAAAGGCCAGCTGTGCGGCCAACAGCAACACCAGAAAAGCGATCAGCGCTGCCCACAGTTTGCGGATCGTCTCGGGCCGGGCGAGCCAATGGTCGGGTTCACGCTTGTCGGTCATTTGGTCACCTCCTGCCCAACCAGCGCTTCAGCCAGCGCAAAGGGTATATCGGGGAAGAAGAACATCGCCAGGGTCGCAAAGGCGGTGATTGTTAGTGCCAGTACCACCGGGAAGGGTCCTTCGCCATGCGCTTCGTGGCCAGTTGCTGGCGCCGGCGGCGTGCGGAAAAAGGCGCGGTAGACGATTGGCAGGAAATAGCTGGCGTTTAGAGAGGTCGAGACGAAGATCACGCCGACCGCGACCCAGTTCTCCGCTGCCATGCCGCCCGACAACATGAACCATTTCGACAGGAAACCAGCGGTCGGTGGCACGCCGATCATGCTGAGGGCGCCGATGGCGAAGGCGCCCATGGTCCAGGGCATGCGTCGCCCGATGCCGTCGAGCTGGCTGACCTCGGTCAGGTGCGCGGCGGTATAGATCGACCCGGCGGCGAAGAAGAGCGTGATCTTCGAGACCGCGTGGGCGGCGATATGCATCACCGCGCCGATGATCGAGATTGGCGTCAGGATCGCGGTCGCCAGCACCACATAGGAAAGCTGGCTGATGGTTGAGTAGGCCAATCGCTTTTTCAGGTTGTCCTGGCGTAGCGCGATCACCGAGGCAGTGACAACAGTGAAGCCGGCCACATAGGTTAGCCAGTCGCCAGCGCCGGAGGTGGCCAGGAAATCGACCCCGAAAACATAGACCACCACCTTCACCACCGTGAAGACACCGGCCTTGACCACCGCCACCGCATGCAGCAACGCCGAGACCGGGGTTGGTGCGACCATCGCCGCCGGGAGCCAGAAATGTACCGGCATCACGGCGGCCTTGCCGATGCCAAAGATATACAGCGCCAGAAGGACCGCCACCGCGCCGACGGGTAGCCCCGCCGACGCCAGGATGCCGCCTGGGGCGAAGCTGACCGTGCCAGCGGCAACCCAGGTCCAGATGATCGCAGGAAGAAGCAACATCATCGAGGTCGCCATCAGCAGCAGCAGATAGATCCGGCCTTTGGCCATGGCCTCGTCCGTGCCTTTGTGGGTGACAAGTGGGTAGGTCGAGACTGTCAGCACTTCATAGAATAGGAACAAGGTCAAAAGGTTGCCAGAGAAAGCTATACCGATTGCCGCCGCTATAGCCACAGCGAAGCACATGTAGAACGGGGTCTGGCGCGGCTCGTCATTGGCGCGCATGTAGCCGATGGAATAGATCGAGTTTACAATCCACAGCGTCGCCGCAACGCAGGCGAACAGCATCCCCAACGGTTCGACCAGGAAGGCGATCTCGATGCCGCCGAATACCTCCCAGCCACCGGCGGCAGGCCGCTCGCCGTCCAGCACTCGGGTCAGCAGCGTCATCACCACGACGAAGTTGGCTGCGGCTACAGTAAGCGTTACCGCCTCGCGCAGGTTTGGAATGCGGCTGGCTATGGCAATGCCGACAGCGCCCAGCGCCGGCAGGCTCAGGGCCAGAAGGACCAGTGTTTCGCTCGGCCACGCGTTCATCGGTAACCTGCCAGCAGCAATTCGGCGGCTTGGCCCGCGATGTCGGCAGTGATCCGGGTGTCGAAGCCGAAATACACCGTAGCTAGCGCCAATACCCAAGTGACCGCCAGCATCTCGACGGGTGGATTTCTCGGAGATACCGCTGCGTTGACAGGTTCACGAAACCAGGCGATTTCGATGATCCGG
>Ga0307379_10002552_pt1 | contig 26851 bp, 26 predicted proteins | sample UN2MG_FD_202237 | JGI IMG/M metagenome (GOLD analysis project Ga0307379, IMG submission 202237) | Soil microbial communities from Risofladan, Vaasa, Finland - UN-2 | ecosystem: Environmental > Terrestrial > Soil > Coastal area > Acid sulfate soil | place: Finland: Risofladan, Vaasa | collected...
CGTTTGCCGAAGATGCTGGGGTTTCAGGCGGAGGGGGCGGCCCCGATCGTGCGGGGGGAGGCGGTAGCCGATCCTCAGACGATTGCGACGGCGATCAAGATCGGGAATCCGGCGAGCTGGAAGTCGGCGGTGGCGGCGAGGGACCAGTCGGGCGGCCTCATCGGCACGGTGACGGACGAAGAGATTCTAGAGGCGTACAAGATGCTGGCCAGCATCGAGGGGGTGTTCGTGGAGCCGGCGTCGGCGGCCTCGGTGGCGGGGGTGGCGAAGCTCGTCCGGGAGGGATATTTCGTGCGGGAGATGGAGGCTGGGGTGCCGGAGGACGCCTCGGTGGTGTGCATCCTGACCGGGCACGGGTTGAAGGACCCGGATTGCGCGATCGAAGCGGCGGAGGAACCGCTAAGCGTGGAGGCAAACACGGAGGCCGTGGTGGAGCTGTTGGGGCTGAGGGAGGAGGTCGGGGCGGGGGTGGGGACGTAAGCGAGGATCGGCCGCGGGCGAGCGTAGATGGATGTGGCCTGTTGTAGGGCGGGCGTGCCTACGCCCGCCGACCGTTCGTTGTAGGGTTGACATACTTATGTCAACCGAAGAGGGGTCAACATCGTGGCCAACCTGGTGGTCCGCAAATGCAATGGATCGTGTGATGTGCTCAAGGACTGCGAGCAGAAGATGGCGGTATTCTGCGCGATGGACCCATCGTACATCGAGTACGATGTGAATGGCAGACCCCCCAACCCGAACAATATTACGGCCCACCAAGTGGACGCGATGAACCGCGCCATGCAGACAAGGTCTCAGGTGAAAGTATGGGAAAACCATGGACTGCTCGTTGAGTCATTGGAAGAGTTGAATGCGGTTGACACCGACTGGGACCTACTCGCGATGTCGGATGAGGAATGGGATACGAACGTCAAAGGGAAGCTTGCCAAACTCTACCAACGTGTTATGAGAACCAATATCGGCGCATCCTTGGGAACCAAGGTGCTGCATCTCATGCGCCCGCGTTTGGTCGCTATTGCTGACAGTGTTGTCGTGAATTACCTGGGTGTGCCCACTCAAGACCACGTCGAGTGTGCTCTTGTATTGGCTGGGGAGGTAAGGCGGATCGGCCGCGACGAGGACAATGCGTCAACATTAGCCAAAGTCCAGCAGCACCTCATCAATGCCAGCGTCATAGAATCTGATGTCGTTCCATCAGCCTGCCGGATCATTGATGCATTGCTGTGGATGCGGGCAAATCGACTGAGAAGGCCGGAGAAGGCCGGATACCACAGGTTGTGGCGACAGATGGGTTTGGCGAGTCCGTAGGAGCCGGAGGTGGCTGGCGTAGGCATGCCACCCCTACACAACGGCGAGAACGATACGAAGCGGGTGGCTGGCGTAGGCACGCCAGCCCTACAACTGCGGCGGAGGATGATAGAACATTGGCGGGCGTATGCACGGGCGCCGTACAACGGGGGGAGGCAGACATGAGCTTGCCAAAGCGAAGGCATCTTCGGCGATTAGACCGCGTCTTCGACGAGACGCGAGCGCCTCTCTATTACCTGACATCCTGCGTACACGACAGGATTCGGGTGCTCGCTCGGCCGGACATCGCAGAGGTTCTGGAAACAGCCTGGCGCGAAGCTGAAGAGGTTCACGGGTGGCTTGTCGGCCGATTCGTTGTCATGCCTGACCACGTGCACTTCTTCGCCAGCCCTAATGGGGATGAGGGAAAATCGCTGAGCCGGTTCATGGAAAGCTGGAAGCGGTGGACACAGCGCGGCATCCGGCAGCGCGCCTTTGCGTCGTTTCGATGGCAAGAGGAGTTCTTCGACCATCTGCTTCGCAGCGAGGAATCGTACGAGGGAAAATGGCAGTACGTCCGGGAGAATCCCTTGCGGGCCGGGCTTGTGGCCGCGCCAGAGGAGTGGCCGTACCAGGGGGAGATCCACATCCTGGCGTGGTAGTTGCTCAGCGTGATCTGCGGCAGGCGGCTGGCGTAGGCACGCCAGCCCTACAGAACAACGGCAGAAACGCCATGGAGCTTGGGGGTTGTGATGGCTGAGCCACTGCTCGAAACGCACTTCACCGATGTGCCACTTCTTGCCCGCGGCAAGGTCCGTGACATCTACGACCTCGGAAGCCAGCTCCTGATCGTGGCGACGGATCGGATCTCGGCCTTCGATGTGGTGATGCCCAACGGTATTCCGGATAAGGGCCGCGTGCTGACGCAGATGTCGTTGTTCTGGTTCGAGTTCACGCAGGAGATCGTCGAGAACCATCTGGCGACCGCCGACCCGACGGAGTATCCGGCCTCTATCGGGAAGTACCTGGAGGTGCTGGTGGGGCGGAGCATGCTGGTCAGGCGGGCGGAGGTGGTGCCGGTCGAGTGTGTGGTGCGGGGGTATCTGGCGGGGTCGGGATGGAAGGAGTACCGGGAGTCGGGGACGGTGTGCGGGATCGCGCTGCCGGAGGGGTTGCGGGAGAGCGACAAGCTCCCGGAGCCTATCTTCACGCCGGCGACGAAGGCGGAGTCGGGGCACGACATCAATATCGGTCCCGAGCAGGCGATGGAGATCGTGGGGGAGGGGAGGTATCGGGAGCTGGAGCGGCTGAGCCTTGCGCTGTACGGGAAGGCGGCGGACTATGCGCGGGAGCGGGGCATCATCATTGCGGACACGAAGTTCGAATTTGGGCGCGCTGGCGACAAGCTCATCCTCATCGACGAGGTGCTGACCCCGGATTCGTCGCGGTTCTGGCCGGTGGATAAGTACGAGCCGGGGCGGGCGCAGCGGAGCTTCGACAAGCAGCCGGTGCGGGACTACCTGGAGTCCACGGGCTGGGACAAGAAGCCGCCGGCTCCTCCCCTGCCCCCGGAGGTCGTGGCGAGCACGAGCGAGCGCTATCGGGAGGCGCTGCGGCTGCTGACGGGGAGGGGGTTGGAGGACTGAGGCGGTGGCAGGAGGCAATCCTGCTCCGCCAAGGCTTCGCAGGATCTTCGAAAGAGCGCGCCCCCCAGTAAGGCGCAGGGCAGGACCGGGGTCCTGCCCTGCCGTGCGCTACGGAGGCCTGTCAGTTGGGCTCACATGCTGGAGGGACCCAGGCTGCGTGTTGGCGGTTCGCTGCGCCTTCTGCTGTGTGTCCAAGCATCCCGTCGCCTTAACCGCTCGGCCCTGAGGACGGAGTCGACCTGCTCCGTCATCTGCGCGTAGCGGAGGGCGGCGTCTTCCATCTCGCGGGCGAGGAGGGAGGCCCGGGAGGTAGGGTCGATTGTTCTGGAGTTGGATGTCCTCATGGTGTGTCCCCGTTCGGTGTCGGCATCTATATAGACGCATAATCGGGGCGAATGGTTTCTGCCTCTTTGGGAAAAAGGGGCGACAGCCGCGACGAAATCGTCGCGCGGGCCTAAGAGCGCCTATCAAAACTGCCGGCGCTCTTTGCTGAAGCCCAGGTCAGGCGCCCTGGAAGCCGAGGCACGGCGTTTTGTTAGAGTCTCTAGAGGCCGAGGGTGCCGTACTCGGCGGCGGTCGCCCAGAGGGCGTAGAAGTTTGCCGCCAGCAGGGACAGGACGGCGGCGGCAAGTCCGAGCTTGGCCGCCTTCCCGTCGCCGAAGAGGGCGCTCAGCCCGCGGGCGGCGGCGAGCGACAGCAGCGGGAGAGTGCACAGCAGGAGGCGGCCGCCGCTGGTGCCCATCCGCCAGTCTACCGTGAGCAGATTCCACCAGAGGCCCGTCAGGACGAGCGCGGCGGCGGCCAGCCAGAGAAGGAACGAGACGACCTCGTGGCGGGGTGGCTGGAGCTGCTTTCGCCGCAGGTGCAGGACCACGAGGCCGACGAGCGAGAGCACGGAGAGTGCCCCGAAGAAACAGAAGAGCAGGTCAACCCGCGCGTGTGACGCGATGGCGTCTATGGGAATGAAGGCGAAGAGAAAGATGCGAGCCGGAAGGACCTTGAGCAGGAGCACCTGTTGCTCATGGGGCAGCTCGAGCAGCGGGGCATGGAACGGGTGGACGAAGGGGCTGCCGTAGAGGAGGGACTTCCTGACGAACCACCAGCCGCCGATCACCGCGGCGAACGCGAGAACGACGCCGATCCTGGCCAAGCGCCGCCGCCAGGGCCCACCCGCCGGTTCCACCGCCAACACCACGGCAGACAGGAGCACGAGGGAGAGGGCGGTCTCCTTCACGTTGATCGCGAGACCCAGCAGCAGGCCGAGGAACACGATGTCTCTGGGCGCGGCGCCGAACCGCACGATGCGCGCCCATTGCCAAGCGGTGGCGGCGAACAGAACGCCCAGGAGCGCGTCGTTGTTGATGACACTGTTGACGTAGGTGAACATGGGAGTGAAGGCGGCGAAGGCAACGCCCGCAAGGCACACGGCAGGCGCCTGCGGGAACACCGTTCTCCCGGTCGCCCAGACGAATGCGAGCGTGAGCGCGCCCAGAAGCACGGACAGGAATCTGACCGGGCGCACGGGCCCGGGGACGGTGAATGTCAGGCTTTCTCCGGTGGTGCGGTCGGTGTCGCGCACCGTCTCGTCGGGCCTGCTCCCGAAGGCGCGCCAGAGCAGGGCGGCGGCGGCGTAGTAGAGAGGTGGGTGCTGGGCCTGATGGGTGCTGGAGGCACCCGGCAGGTAGGCGTTGTCGTCGACGCTGTGGGCGAGCGCAGGGAGGCGGCCGTCGAGGGCCAGCGATTGGACGTAGATGATGTGGGCGGGCTCGTCGGGGCCCCACTGGAGGCGGGTGGCGAAGGACTGGGCGCTGGCGAGCGCGAGGTAGAGAAGCAGGATCGCGGCGAAGACCGCACGGGTCGAGCGCGGGAGTGCGGCGGAGGACGGGTCTGCGCTGTTGGAACGCGGGGCCGTCACGGCCCGTCACCTCCTGGAGGTGTCACCGGCTCAGAGCGGGAAATGTGAAGCGACGCCTTAAGTTACCTCAATGAGAGCTGCGTGTATGCCCCACATTCGTGTCTTCGACCTCGGTGACGTCTTGCTTCTGGTGGATGATGAGCGCTTCTTCGAGCGGGTGCGGCCGCGGTGCCGAGAGGGTGGGCGGCTGCGAGAGGCGCTGGAGAAGCACTATGATCGGTCGGGAGTCGATCGGGGGAGGGACTTCGGGAACTTCTATCGCGCGCTGGTGTCGGAGGTCGGGCTGGAGATGACGCTGGATGAGTTCGAGTACGCATGGAGCGACATCTTCACGTCGAACCCGCCGATGCTGGAGGTCGTCCAACAGAGCCCGCGGCCGCGCTTTCTGCTGTCGAATACGAATGAGCCGCACGTGACGTGGGTTCGAGAGAGGTATCCCGAGGTCTTCCCGCTCTTCGACGCCTGCGTGCTCTCCAACGAGGTGGGCCTGCGGAAGCCGGAGGTCGAGATCTACCGTCACGTCGAAACCCTGAGCGGGGAGCGCCCGGAGCGGCATGTCTTCATCGACGACCTGGAGGAGAACGTGGAGGCGGCGCGGGCGGCGGGATGGCAGGGGATTCGGTTCGAAGGCGTCGAGGACTGCCTCCGCAAGCTGGCCGCTCTGGAAAGCGAGGAGGGTCAGGGGTAGCCGACACGGTGGCGAGAGGAATCGCGCTGCTACCGACCTCGGATCTGGGGTCGCACCGTGTGTCTGTTCCCTTGACCCCCGTCTCGGCGAGCGGGTATAATCCAGGTGCGAGTGCGGGGATAGCTCAGTTGGTAGAGCGTCAGCCTTCCAAGCTGAATGTCGCGGGTTCGAACCCCGTTCCCCGCTCCATAGTGTATGGCAAATGAGCCCCCCGTGGATGCAATTGAGCGGGTGGGGCGATTCGCGATTGTGCGGATCGGCTAAGGAGGCCAATGGTTATGTCGGCTGGTGAGAAGAAGGTTGCAGCGCTGCTGGCGATAGTGCTGGTGGTGATGGTAGGCTTGTATCTCGTGACCGGAAGATCGGTGAAGGCGCCGGCGGGCGCGGAGGCGTCGGCTGTGGGGCAAAGCGGAGACGCGACGGCCTGCGCGCCGGGCGCTGGGGCCGGAGGCACCGCTGCGATACAGGAGTTCGGCGAGGCTGGCGCGAAGCTCGAAGTCATCGCGGTGCTCCCGGTTGCCAAAGGGTGCCATGCAGCAACGGAGGCGGAGCTGAAGAAGGCCTACGAGGCGCATCCCGAGGAAATCCACCTGACGATCGTGGATATGATGGGACCGGAGGCGGCCGCGTACCGGGACAAGGTGGGCGTTGGATGGACGGTGGTGTCGATCAACGGCAACTACCAGTTCGAGCTCGACGGGAGACAGGTCCGCCTGGAGAAGGCTGAGAACATGAGCTATAAGCCGGCGGACATCATCCCGGTTATCGAAGGCGAGCTGGCAAGGGGCTAGCGGCGGCGCCGATCGAGCCCTCGCGCCCGACGTGGTATGATAATAACGGCGCGCGCCCGTAGCTCAGTTGGATAGAGCGGCTGCCTTCTAAGCAGCGGGTCGCAGGTTCGAATCCTGCCGGGCGTACCATTCAGTCGTGGGGCGGGAGCGCGTCTCCTGCCCCGGCGGCACAGCGTGGTGAGCGTAGCTCAGCGGTAGAGCTCCGGACTGTGGCTCCGGTGGTCGCGGGTTCAAATCCCGTCGCTCACCCCATCCTTTTGGCCGGGGGGCGGGAAACAGAACGGTCGGCGGGCATCGGAGTGCCCGCCCTACAGGCCGGCTTCCAGTTTCCTGAGATACTGAAGACCTTCGCTCAGCTTCTCTTCGAGGGGCACCTTGCGGAAGTCCTCGACCGTGATGAAGCCGCGGTAGTCGATGGCCCTCAGCTTGCGAAGGAGGCGGGGGTGATCGTAGAGGCCCTCGGCCAATGAGACCATCTCCCATTCCCACTGCCTGGTGCCGAGGTCGTCAACGCCCTTGGCGACGGGCCGGTGGCCACCGACGTGAACGTGGCCGAGGTAGGGCCCGAGCAGTTCGATGGCGATCTCGGTGGTCTCGAAGCCGTCGGCTACCATGTTGTTCGGGTCGAAGATGACGCAGACGCGGGTGGGGTTCCAGTTGGAGACGAGGCGGTGCGCGAGGGAGGCGCTGACGTGGATCGTGCCGCCGTGAATCTCGAGCACGGCCCGGACGTCGAAGGGCGCGATGACGTCGAGGGCCTCGCCGTAGGCCTCCACCGCTTCGTCGTAGAGGAGCTTGTAGTCAACCGATCCGTCGTAGCCGCGGGGGCAGCCGATGCGAATAAAGGGCGCACCACAAGCCAGTGCGCCCTCGGCGAGGAGCTTGACTTGCTCCAGATCGGTGGCAGGGGCGTTGCTGGCGATGCCGGCGATGGTCAGGCCGTGGTCGGCGGCGACTTGCTTCATTCTCTGGGCGTTGTCGAGGAAGTTCTCGGGGGTGAGGTCGTTCTTGTGCTCTCCCCATTCGCTGAAGCCCTTGCCCCGCTGCTCGTCGGAAACTCGCCTGACGCGCCACTCTATTCCGTCGAAGCCGAGGCGCTGCAGCACGGCCGCCTGCTCCTCCAGAGTCAGCTCGGGCATCATAACTGAAGTCGCGCTGTATCGCATCGAGCATCTCCTTTCGGGGTCTTCCCGCGGTTCGGCTCGCGCGGGCGGTTTCCCTTCGGGCGCGATCAGTGGTTCGAGATGGCGCGTCTTCCTCCCCTGGGCGGGAAGGAAAGTGGCACGATCCGGCAGAACGTAACACCAGGAGGTGGTGATCGGCGCCCCTTGCATCGCAGGCCCAGGATTTGCGCTGCTCGAGGAGTCACCTGGAGAAGCCCATGCACATACCGGAAGGATATCTCAGTCCGCAGACGTGGGGCGCGTCGTATGCGGTGATGGTCCCGATCTGGGTCATCGCGGGCAGGCGGCTCCGGCGGACGCTGGATGCTCGGCGGGTGCCGCTGCTGGCGATCGGGGCGGCGTTCAGCTTCGTCGTCATGATGTTCAACGTGCCGGTCCCCGGGGGCTCCACGGGCCACGCAACGGGAGCGCCGCTGATCGCCATACTGCTTGGGCCGTGGGCGGCGGTGCTGGCGGTGTCGGTGGTGTTGGCGGTGCAGGCATTCGTCTTCGGGGATGGAGGCATCACGGCACTGGGCGCGAACTGCTTCAACATGGCGTTCGTGATGCCGTTCGTGAGCTACGGGATCTACAAGCTGGTGGCGATGGGGTCCGGAGTTGGGTCCACGCGCCGGGTCGTCGCGGCGGGGCTGGCCGGGTATGTCGGCTTGAACGTTGCCGCCATCACAACGGCGATCATGTTCGGGATTCAGCCGATGCTCGCACACGGGCCGGACGGGCGGCCCCTCTACGCGCCGTTTCCGTTGCCGCTGGCGGTCGGCGTGATGGCATTGGAGCACCTACTGCTCTTCGGGTTCGTGGAGGCGGCGGTGACGGCGGTGGCGGTGGCCTACCTGGCGCGGACGGAGCCCGCATTGATCGCGGCGCCGCGACCGGCGGCGGAGGAGGTGACCTCGTGAGAACACAGCGCCTTTGGGTCATCGTTCTGCTCTTGGCTGTTCTGACTCCGCTGGGACTGTGGCTCCCGGCGCGGCTGGGGGCGGGCGACGCCTGGGGGGAGTGGAGCCCGGAGGACCTAAGCGGCCAAATCGGCTTCGTCCCGAGGGGCCTTGCGCGGATTGCGGGTCTGTGGAAGGCGCCGGTCCCAGACTACGCTCCGGCCGGATGGGAGGAGAAGTCGCTCGCCCATCAGAGCCTCGCCTATGTGCTCTCTGCGGTGATGGGCCTGGCGGTGAGCGGCGGCATTATCTGGCTGCTGGGACGCTGGCTGGCCAGGAAAGAACAGACGAATGCTTCCTAGCTGGGTGGCGGAAGCCGCGCCGCCGGGGGCCGCACCGAAGCGGCGGCGATCCCCTTTCGTGGCCAAGATGCTGGAGCAGAGCGCGCGCTTCGTCCAGGAGGCCGTTTTCGCAGAGCGGACGGCGCGGCGGCAAGGCTTCCTTCAGGGGCTGGACGCCAGGACGAAGCTGGTTTCCGTGCTCGCGCTGGTTGTGGTGGCGGCATTCCTGCACCATCTGCCGTCGCTGTGGCTGGTGGGAGCATTCGCGGTGGCGGCCGCTGCCTTCTCTCAAATTCGCGTCGGGGAGATCTTCAATCGCGCGTGGTGGTTCCTGCCGGGGGTCTTCGTTCTCGTGGCGGCGCCGGCGGCGTTCAACGTCATCACGCCGGGCGACACGCTGGTGAGTCTCCTTCGTTTCGGAGACGGAGCCCGTATCGGGCCGATCGACCTGCCCACCGAGTTCTCCGTGACGCGGCAGGGCCTGGCCTCGGCCGGTCTGGTGGTGACGCGCATCGTCGTGGGGGTGCTGCTGGCGGTGGCGCTCACCCTGACCACACAATGGCAGGACCTGCTGAAGGCGGCCCACACGAGCGCGACGGCGCCGTTCGTGCTCGTCCTCGCAATGACCTACCGGTATGTCTTCGTGCTGCTCCGGATCGTCGAAGAGATGCATCTGGCGAGGCAAGCGCGGACGATCTCCCCGGTGTCGCCGGCGGCCGAGCGGCGCTGGATCGGCAGCCGGATCGGGGCGCTGTTCCTGCGGTCCCGGGGCCTGACGGAGCGGGTATACGCGGCGATGTTGGCGAGGGGGTACACCGGCGATCCGAGAGCGCTGACGAGCTTCACGTTCGGGCGGCGGGAGGCCGTGTGGGGGCTCGCCTGCGCGCTGGTGGCGGCGGCGGCGCTGGTGGGGGATCGGGCCTTGCTGGCGGAGCTGCGATGGTGAAGCCCATCTTCGAGGCCAAAGGGATCAGCTATCGCTATCCGGACGGCCGCCTCGGTCTGGCCGAGACCTCGCTGGCAGTGGCGCGGAGCGAGAGCGTGGTGATTCTGGGGGCGAATGCGTCGGGGAAGACGACGCTGCTTCAACTTCTGGCCGGGCTCGTGTTCTCGGCGTCGGGGACGATCGAGGCCTTCGGAAAGACCCTCAGCGAGCGCCTCTTGCTCGGAGGCGAGTTCGCTCGGAGCTTCCGGCAGCGCGTCGGGGTTCTGTTCCAAGATACGGACGCGATGCTGTTCAACCCGACGGTCTATGAGGAGATCGCGTTTGGGCCGCTCCAGCTCGATCTCTCTCCCGAGGAGGTGTGCCGGCGAGTAGAGGAGACGATCGCCATGTTCGCTCTGGAATCGATCGCCCAGCAGCCGCCGCATCGGCTCAGCGGCGGAGAGCGGAAGAGAGTGGCGCTGGCGGCGATGCTGGCCGTGTCGCCGGAGGTGCTGCTGCTGGATGAGCCGACGTCGGGGCTGGACCCGCGCTCACAGCGGTGGTTCGTGGAGCTGGCGAACGAGCTGCGGGGGATGGGGAAGACGATGGTGACGACGACCCACGATCTGCACGTTGCGGACGAGATCGCGGACAGGGTGATCGTGCTCGACGAGCGGCACGGAGTGGCGGCGGAGGGCCGGCCAAGCGAGATCCTCATCGATATCGACCTCCTGCTTTCCGTCAACCTCGTGCACCAGCACGCGCACGTGCACGACGGCATCGTCCATGTGCATCCGCATTCGCATCTGCACATGCACGATCACCACGCGGGCGACACGCATGAATCGGGAAGGTGAAGGAGGCCGGGGGTACGAAGGCCAACCAGTAACGACTGGAAGGCGGGCGCCATGCACCCGCAGCCGCCATCTCGAAGGAGGCGGAGGCATGCGAAGCATCTTCACGGTGGTTGCCGGCGCGCTGCTGCTGGCGGCGCTGGTCAGTGGCTGCGGACGGAAGGAGACCTACGTGACGCCGGAGGGTACGGTGACGGTCGAGCGCCGCCGCGATGAGACTGAAGTCACGGTGGAGGCAGAAGACGGCACGGTGGAGATGCAGGGGGACGCATCGAGGATGACGGTGACCACGGAGGAGGGAACGGCCGTGGTCGAGACGAGCCCCGAGATCTCGGAAGATGAGATCGGTATTCCGATCTACCCGGGCGCGAAGGTCGAGCAGACGGTGAAGCGGACCGATACGGAAGAGGAGGAGGAATTCGCACAGGCTCACTTCAGCACGATCGATTCCTTCGAGAAAGTGAAGGCCTTCTACCAGGAGACGGTTCCTGAGGCGAATATCGCCGGCCATGTCGAAACGCCGGACCTGAAGATGCTCCAGATGATGTGGGAGGAGGAAGGCGAGCGGAAGCAGATCATGATGTCCCGGGACAAGTCCGACGCGGTGACGAGGATCGTGCTGCACCGGATGGCGGAGGAGTGAGCGCGTCCCGGGCCGCGCTCTGGTCTATAATAGCGGTGAGATATATGTGATCGTGCTAGACGGGGAGCTAGCGGTGCCCTGTACCCGCAATCCGCTATAGCGGGGTCGAATTCCCGCCCGAGGCCGCGTTGCTTTGGGTCTGGGGGGCGTAAGTGGTGTTGACGGTCGGGCCCTGCGCAGCGTGCCTGCTGTGAATCCGGTCAGGTCCGGAAGGAAGCAGCCGTAAGCAAGCGGGCGCGAGTGCCGCAGATCGTCGGACCCGAGCCGGCTGCGCTCATTCCGCCGGGGCGATTCGTTCGACGGCGGGTGCACGATCACTTGATGTGAGGAGGGCAGGGGCGATGCTCCTGCCCTCTGCTGTTGCCTCGGGGCAGGGAGGTACTCCCCCGGAACCGAATCTTCGCCGCCTCCTGACCCTGGAGGAACGCCATGCAGGTCACCATCGAGAACCCGCTGTGTCGCGTGCCCGTGAGCATGATCCTGGATGATTCATGTCCGGTGGTCAACCTGAACCACTACTGGATCCGGCTTCGGCGGCGCGCCGGCCGGTCCACGAACGCGGTGGCGGATGACATGCCCGCGGAGATTCCCGAGAGCTTCGCGCGGAGGTTCGGCGAGTGGTGCGGGGAGAACGGGGTGAAGGGGAAGTTCAGCTTCGTGCCAATGCCCGGCGGGCTGGGCACGATCGACCTCGGCCTGCCGGGGCACTCGAAGACGAAGCTCGACCAGTGGATTCGGACGGCGAAGGAGTTCATCTGGCCGAACTTCGACTTCACGCCCGAGATGATCACTCACTGCAAGGTGGTGGACCTGAGCGACTGGATGATGACGGAGGAGTGGGAGCAGAGCGAGTGGGCGGAGGAGCCGAAGCCCGTGGAGGTGCTGGCGCCGTACATCGGCGCGGCGCTCCGGATCCTCCACAACATCGACATTCCCGCCGAGGGCGTGACGAGCCCCGGGGCCTTCGCTCGTCCCGACCTGGAGGCCTACGGGGAGGCGACGCTCCAGGCGCAGAAGGCGGTCAACGACAACCCGCGGCCGTTCTTCTTCTGCGAGGTGGACGAGAAAGGCCTGCCGTGGCCGAAGCTCTACTCGCTCGACAGGGAGAAGGGCGAGTGCTGTGCCGGGATCGTCGCGGGGACGGGGGACTGGTTCGCGGGGTGGGAGGGGAACAATCGGGATGCCGTCCACAGCCCGGATATGTGCATCACCGAGGACCTGCGCGGCGGCCGCATTCCGCAGCTTGTGGCCGCCGGCTGCCCGGCCATCATGGTGTCGCACTGGCCGGGGTTCTACTTCGAGGGAGAAGAGGTCGGGTTCGACATCTTCAAGACGGTGGTGGCTCGGATCAACCAGCTCCCGAACATCCTGTGGATGAAGACCAGCGAGATCGCGCACTACTGGATGGCGCGGGCGATGGTGACGATCACGCCGACGGAGGATGGTCGTCGCATCTCCTCCCCTATCGCCTGCCCGAACTTCACGCTGCGGCTGTCGCCCGCGCAGGCCGGCGACTGGCGGGTGAACCGCGCCCCACTCCATCCGGTGGCGGGGAGTCTGAAGCTGAGCCCGGGGACGTGGACGGAGGAAGCAGGCGATGTGCTGCTGTGCTTCGACCTCGGCGTGGGAGAGACGAGCGTCCGGCGGGCGGAGTGAGCGCAGGAAGTGAGAGGACTCGTTGGCGCTCCGCCGAATGGTGGAATGATCGGGGGCAGCGCCGTGCCGTATCTTTCCCTCTACCGAAAATACCGGCCCCGCAGCTTCGCCGACATCGTCGGGCAGCGGCATGTGACCCAGACCCTGACGAACGCGATCAAGGCGAATCGGATCGCGCACGCCTATCTGTTCTGCGGTCCCCGGGGCACCGGCAAGACCACGACCGCCCTGGTGCTGGCGATGGCTCTCAACTGCGAGCAGGGCCCGACGCCAGAGCCCTGCCGGGAGTGTGACGGGTGCCAGCGGATCATGGCGGGGAACGCGCTGGACGTCATCGAGATCGACGCCGCCTCGAACCGCGGAATCGATGAGATCCGCGAGCTGCGGGAGCGGGTGGGACTGGCACCGGCCGGCGGCCGGATGAAGGTCTACATCATCGACGAGGTTCACATGCTCACGGGGGAGGCCTTCAACGCCTTCCTGAAGACGCTGGAGGAGCCGCCGCCGCACGTCGTGTTCGTGCTGGCGACGACGGAGCCGCACCGCGTGCTTCCCACCATTCTCTCCCGGTGCCAGCGCTTCGACTTCCACCGGCTGGGGCTGACCGACCTGGAGAGCGTAGTCAAGGAGATCGCCGGCAAGGAGAAGCTGAACCTGGAGGAGAAGGCGGTGGCGATGCTCGCCCAAGCGGCCGATGGCTCCGTCCGGGACGCGCTCACGCTTCTCGACCAGGCCATTGCCTACGCCGAGGACCGGGTCACACCGGAGGTCGTGACTGAGATTCTGGGGGGCATCGACTTCGATCTGCTGGCCGATTTCGCGGACATCCTCATCCGGGGCAGCATTGCCGATGCGCTCTCCTTCATCGAGCGGGTGATGTCGGAGGGGAAGGATCTGCGCCAGATGGTGAGCGGGATGATCGGTCACTACCGGAACCTGCTCCTCCTGAGCGTGGACCGGCGGGGCCGGGACGCGCTGGCGCTGCCGGAGGAGTCCGCCGAACGCGCGCTAGCGCAGGGCGGCTCCTTGACCCCGGCCGAGATCATCCGCGCGCTCGACGTGCTGGCCCAGACGGACCGGGAGCTTCGCTTCACGAGCCAGCCGCGACTGCTGCTGGAGCTTGCTGCCGCCCGCATCTGCCGTGCGGCGGAGCCGGCGCCGGCGGCCGAGGCGGCTCCCCGCAAGGAGCGGCGAGCCGCAGTGCCCGCTGCTCCCGCGGCGCCGGAGGCGACGGAGACGAGGGAGCCAGGGCCGGAGGAAGCCGGAGTGCCCTCGGGGGCCGTCGGGCTCTCGGAAATCAAGCGGGGCTGGGACGAGGTCATCGCGGATCTTAGGAAGGCAAGGAAGTCAGCTGAGGCCGCCTTCCTGCGGGAGTCGGTTCCGGTCGACCTGGAAAATGGAGGCTTGGTGCTGGAGTTCAGCCAGCAGTTCCACCATGACCAGATGACGGAGAAGAGGCGCAGTATCGTAGCCGAGGCCGTCAACCGCGTCTTCGCAATGGAGGTCGTCATCAAGTGTCGCATGGCCGCCGACGCCGGAGGCGAGCGTCCGGAAGAGGAGACCTCCGAGAAGAAGAAGCCGCGAGGCAAGTTGGACGACGTCCTGTCGATTTTCCCCGGCAGCGAACTGGAGGAGTGAGGATGCCGACGTTCCCGTCGAACGCGGCTTTACGGATTCTCTTGCATTACGGTCGTGACCGTAATGCAAGAGAATCTGCTGTGTGAGCCTCACGCCGTGCGCCGTAGAGTTTCTTGCATTATGGGTGCTCCTAACCATAATGCAAGAAACTCTATAGGAGGACGAAGAGGATGAGCATTCCCGGAGGTGGCGGGCTTGAGAAGCAATTGATGCGCCAGATGCAGAAGCTGCAGCAGGATATGAAGGCGGCCCAGGATGAGCTCGCGCAGCTCCGGGTGGAGGCGAGCGCGGGCGGGGGCGCGGTGACTGCGGTTGCCAATGGCCAGGGCGAGCTGCTCGAGCTGCGGATCTCGCCCGACGCGGTGGACCCCAGCGATGTGGAGATGCTCCAGGACTTGGTGCTTGCAGCCGTGCGGGAGGCGCTGGAGAAGGGACGGCAGGCGCAAGAGGAGAAGATGGGGGGTATCACGGGGGACCTGGGTATCCCCGGGCTATAGCTGACCTTTCGTACTTCCAGTTGGAACCCATGTGACTGAGCACTCATGCGCGCCTATCCCAGATCGCTTGCCCGGCTGATAGAGGAACTGGAGAAGCTCCCCGGCGTTGGGCCGAAGACGGCCCAGCGACTGGCGCTTCACCTGCTGCATGGCACCAACGAGGAGGCGGCGGCGCTGGCCGACGTCATCCGAGAGGTGAAGCAGAGCATCCACAACTGTCCGGTCTGCTTCAGCTACACGGACGCCGATGTGTGCCCGCTGTGTGCCGATCCGAGCCGGGATGAGAGCAGCTTGTGCGTGGTCGGCGAAGCCCGTGACTTGCTCGCGATGGAGCGGGCGGGCGGCTTCCATGGCCGCTACCATGTCCTCGGAGGGCTGATCTCACCGATGGACGGCGTCGGCCCGGAATCGCTCAGGATCCCGGAGCTTGTCGCGCGGGTAGAGGGGGGCGAGATACGGGAGGTCATTTTGGCCACCAATCCGACGGTTGAAGGCGATGCGACGGCGATGCATATAGCGGGGCTGCTGAAGCCGCTCGGCGTCCGCACGACGCGGATCGCCCTGGGGCTGCCGGTGGGTGGGGACCTGGACTATGCCGATGACGTCACGATCACCCGCGCGCTGGAGGGACGGACTGAGATGTAGTCCTGCGCGCGCCAGCCCGCGGAGGCGGCGGAGGCGCCGGGCTGGTGAACTTCGAGCGGCCGAAATGCGTCTAAGAAGTGGACGGGGGGCACCCGACCTTTTCCGCTCTTGCGCCATTGCCCCTGTGGAGGCTTGCATGGTTTGTCGATGGGCCTGGAGACGTCTGTGTGCGATAAGCGTGATGGCAGTGCTGCTGCTGCTGGTCCTTGCAGCGCGCGGCGGGTCGTTCGCCGGCTGCGCCTACGCGGCGGAGTCGAAGTCAGAGCCGGCCGCTGAGAGCAACCCTGAAGCCGGTAAAGAGGGCGCGGAGGGAGGCGAGGAACCCAAGGCGGCCGAGCCCGAGATCGCCGTGAAGACGTCGGGCGTGAGCGTGCATGCCGTCGATGTGTATGCCCACCTTCTCTTCACGCGGCTGGCGGAGAAGACCGGGCTCCAGGTCGTGGTGGACGACGCCATCAAGGACCGTAAGGTGACGGTGCACCTGACTGGCAAGTCGCCGCAAGAGGTGCTGAGCTACATCGTATCCGCCTACGGGCTCTCTGCCGGCGAAGTGAACGGCGTGCACATGATCAGCGAGGGGATTCCGCGCAAACCTTCCTCCTATCTGCTGAGCGACATCAAGTCGATTCCGACACAGTACGTGCAGGCGAGCAACGCGAAGAGCCTGCTTCCGGTGTTCCTCCAGGACCACGTGAAGGTCAATTACGAGCAAAACGCCGTCGTTCTGTCGGCGCCGACGGACGTGCTCGATAAGTTCGAGCGGGACATCCAGCAGTTCGATGTGCCGGCGGCGCAGATCATGCTCGAGATCCTGGTGGTGGAATTCACCGACTGGGACACAGCGCAGTCCGGTCTGGGGATGCGGTGGCAGTCGGCGGGCCGGGGAGCTGAGTGGGGGACGGTCAGCCTGCCCCAGCTGGAGGGCAACGAGCCGACGCGGGGCCTCGGGGAGATCGTCCTGCGCGGGATCGCCGACCTGCCCAATGAGTTCCGCGCCAGCCTGGAGGCCCTGGAGACGGCGCGCCAGGCGAAGGTTCGAGCCTCACCCCGGATCGCCACGGTGAGCGGGCGCTGGGCGAGCTTCTTCGTGGGGATCGAACGCTATCTGCGCCAGCCGATCGAGATGCCGGGGGACGGGGAGACGACGAACTTCATCGACGCGGGCGTGAGGCTGAACATCGCGCCGTGGACCGGTGACGGCGAGGAGATCATCTGCGAGATCCAGTCGGAAGTATCGACCCTGACGGCGCTGGACCCGGTGACGGGCTTGCCGGAGAAGATCACCCGCACCGCAGATACGATGGTGCGGGTGAAGGATGGTCAGACGATCGTGATCGGCGGTCTGAGGCAAGAAGAGGAGAGCGAGATCCGGAAGAAAGTGCCGATCCTGGGCGATATCCCGCTGCTTGGAGCGCTCTTCCGCTCCCGCTCGAAGTCGGTCAACCGCACGGACCTGGTGATCTTCGTGACGCCGCGAGTTCTCTCGCTGACCGGCCACTTGCCGCCGGAGGAAGAACAGCGTCTCCACGAGCGCTTCCTGCGGGAGCCGGAGCGGGAGCAGTAGCCGATGACCTCCCTGCGCCCTAGCTGCCTTGCTGCGATTCTCGTGTTGCTTGCCTGCGCTCCGGCGACGGCTCAGCGCGGGGAGACGTACTGTAACGTGACGGAGATCAGCGCGAGGCAGCTCAGCAACGGCGTGCAGATCACCATCCAGGCCGACGGCGAGATGGAGTGGTGGATCGACTGGGATGAGATCATCGCGGAAGGCGGCGGGTACTGGGCGGAGTTCGAGTGGGGACGGGATATCGAGTTCACGGAGAAGTTCACGCGGCTGCCGATCTTCATTCACAATGCGCGGTCGAAGCTGGGCGCCGGCTTCGTGCCCATCGGAAAGTACCCGGTGAGCCACGTGGAGATCTCGATCCCGGAGTGGGTCCACGAAGGCATCGGCATGGAGGTCGACCTCGTGAACTACTTGGGGATCATCGCGGGCGAGGGGGAGGATCAACACTGGCGCTACGACTTCATTACGACCTCGAGCGAAGACGGGAGCACGATCATCGTGAGCTGGCAGTCGGATCGATTCCCGCCGCCGGCAGCGCCCGCGACACCCACGGACCTGGCGACGGAACTCTCGGTTGTGGCGCACGATGGCACGCTCTCGATCCACGCCGTGAACGCCAAGCTCCAGGACGTGCTCGCGCGCATCTCGACCGCCACCGGCTATCCGATTGCGACGCCGGCACAAGATGACGTACGGGTGAGCCTCCAGCTCGAAGACGTATCTCCCGGCGAGGCGCTGCACCTGGTGGCCACGGGGAGCGGATTCTGCACCATGGCCTGTCCGGAAGGGGGCTGGATCGTAGCTGAGTCGCGGGCTGCGGCGGGCGGGTACGAGGCGGCAACGACGCGGGCGATTCCGCTTCGGTATCTCAAGGCGTCCCGGGCGCTGGATCTGGTGCCGACGTTCCTGCTCGACTACCTTCGAGCAGACGATGAAGCGAACGCGATGATCGCCAACGCGCCGGCCTGGATGCTGGATCGCATCGAGGAAGATCTGGCGAAGCTGGACGCTCCTCCCCCGGAGGTAACGGTGGAGGTGGTGGCGGTGGAGTGCGAGTCGACCGACGCGCTCCTCCGCGATCTTCAGCTTGGGCGGTATCTGAGCGACTTCTCGGCCGCGGTCGATACGCTGGCCGGAAACCTCGAGCTGCTCTGGCTCGAGGGGCTCCCGCGGGGGTGGGACATCATCCTCAATGCGAGCGAAACCCGAGGCACGTGCCGGCTGCGCTCGAAGGCGACCATTCGCGTGGCGAACGGCCGGAAAGCGCGAATCTTCGCCGGGCAGCAGCGTTTCATCATCATCGAGAACGTCGACCAAGGGCTGACGGCCGAGATCGAGCCGGTGGAAGTAGGCACCTCGGTAGAGGTGCAGCCCCGTGTCGGGCGGGGGGACGAGGTCGTGCTGAACCTGGACGTGAAGATCAGGAGTCTGCGCAGCTCGGGGCGGGCGGGCACGCTTCCCGTCCTGGCAGCGCGGCGGGCGGATAACACGGTTCGCGTCCGCGATGGCGAGACAATCGCCATTGCGGGCCTGGTGGAGAAGTCGGAGACGCGCCAGCTCAGGTCGATGCCCGTCCTCGGATGGCTGCCGCTGATCGGCAGCGCGTTCCAGGCGCCGAGCATCACCCGGAAGCAGACGGAGCTGGCGATCTTCGTCACGCCGCATATCGTGCGCGCAGATGTCGCTGACAAAGGAGAACCCGCACATGGTTAGAGGCGGCTGCAATCTGGTGTGGACAATTTCGGCTGTTCTCGTAGCGCTGGCGTCCAGCGCGCCGCAAGGACAGGCCTTGGTCTACTGCAATATCACCGATATCGAGACGAAACAGCTCACAAACGGGGTGCAGATTCTCGTCAAGGCAGACGGCCTGCTGAATTGGAACTGGCATGACTACAATGACGAGGCCGGCCGGTACCAGCTCGAGTTCAACAATGCTCGGAACACGACGGGGAAGTCGTTCATCGATGTGAGCATGTTCCCGGTCAGCTACATCCAACTGGAGGTGCCCCAGGGAGCGGAGGAGGGCGTCGGAGTCCTGATGACCCTCTCGACGTACGAGCCCTCGCCAGTCGACCTCTCCCGCAGCGACGATCTCCAGAGCGTCATCATCATGGTGAGCAGCAGCCGGACGCTGGAGGGACGTGGGACTGCCAAGATCGACAAGGCGGAGAAGGTGGAGGAGCTCTCTGTCGAGCACGAGGCGGGGCGGGTCTCGGTCCGTGCGGTGAACGTGGATATTCAGCGATTGCTCGGGGAGATCGCGGCAAAGACCGGCGTGAACCTCGCTGTCGACGACGCGGTCAAAGCGAAGGTCAGTCTCAACCTGCGGGATCAGACCCCCGATGGGCTCCTCCGCACCATCGCGAGCGCCTATGGCCTGGCGCTGAGCGAGGTCGAGGGCGTCTACATGTTCAGCCAGGGAGTGCCCCAAGACCTGGCCGCCTACCGGCTGAGCGGGACCGCGTCGTTCCCCCTGCGATACACGCGGGCGCAGGCGGCCTCGGGACTGCTCCCGACGTTTCTCTACAGCTATCTGCACGTGAATGAGGAGCAGAACGCGGTGGTGGTGACGGCTCCCCAGCAGATGCTGGACAAGATCCGAGCCGATCTGGCGGCGGTGGATGTCGCGCCGCCGCAGATTCTCGTGGAGGCGGTGGCGGTCGAGTTCACGAATACCGCCGATCTCGATGCTGTGATTCGGATGACGAGGGGGGATCTGACGGGGCAGACCACCGGGTACGAGGACGACGTGGGGGATTTCTACTACGGAGACCCCGAGCTGTGGCTGGAGACGGACTCGAGGTCGGGGCAGCTCAGCTACTCCAACATCGGCGATCTCCCCTACGATTTCGAGGCCCGCCTGCGCGCCCTCGAGTCAGAGCAGCGAGCGAGGATCCGAGCGGCGCCGCGAATGGCGGTCATGAATGGACACGAGGCGAACATCTTCATCGGCGTGCGCCGCTTCATCACGGTGGAGTATATCAGCTACGGTCAGACCACCCAGAAGATCCAGGGGGTCGACGTCGGAGTCAAGCTGCGGGTGACGCCGCTGACCGGCGGAGGCGGCGAGATCACGCTGGAGATCGAGCCCGACGGAACAGAGGTAAGCAACATCTCGGAGCTCGACCCGGAGACGGGGCTGCCGGTTCTCAGCACTCGGCAGACGGGGACGACGGTTCGGGTCAAAGACGGGGAGACGGTGATGATCGGAGGGCTCAGTCAGCAGCAGGTCGAGGACCGAGTGACCAAGATACCGGTGCTGGGAGACCTGCCGCTGATCGGTGGACTCTTTCGCAGCCGCGCGAGGACGGCGGTCAATTCGGAGCTCGTGGTCTTCATTACTCCCCACATTCTCACGCCGGAAGGCCGGCTCGCCGACGAGCAGGAGGAGCAGCGGATTCGCCAGATGTTCCTCGCGCCGGCGGCCCGGGCCCAGTGATGGAATAGAAGAGCAGCAGGCGGCAGCCGCCTGCTGCTCACTTCTCACAGGTCGATCCCGTCCCAGCGTGTTCTTAGCTTGCGCCCCGCTGTGCGCGCTTTGCCTGCTGGACCAACTGCCGCACCCGCTGTCCGCCCTTGCGCCCGATCTTCTCGTAGAACTTCGGGCCGTGTCGCTTCTTGGTGGTCTCGCCACCCTTTCTGCCGATCGCCTCGTAGAACTCGGGACCGTGCCGCGCCTTCGTCGCTCGACCCCCCTTGCGACCAGCCTCGCGAACAGTCATCGCTCCCTTATCTGGCATTCGCTACTCACCTCCCGCTGACGCTTTTCGGGAACCAGGAACTTCGTCAATCGCCAATCTGGAGAGCCACGCCCCTCCCGCGGCGCCCCAGACGACTCCGAGCTCCGGATTCGCCACTCGACCATTATACCCACTCCTAAACCGTCAAGCAATCTCGTGCAAGGGTTTTTTGCCAGAGAATTGTCCCCGAATCAACTCAGCACTGGTGCACTCCCTCAGGAGCCACCACAGCGTCTTCGAGCTTGGCCCATTCCGGCACCTTCGCCCCTTGCCACACGACGCTGCGCCACAGCGCCGCCTCCCGTTCGACGATCACCCCCGCACCGACGGACGAGCCGCCACCTAGCTGAGCCTTCGCTCGTACGCGGCAGCGGTCGCCGAGAAGCAACGGCGCCGTCAGGTCTGCGGACTCGTCGATCCCGCAACCGTCCCCGACCCAGATGCCGGGGGCGATCTCGTGTCCGGGGATGGATGGGCCAAGCTTCCCCTCAAGCACGTCGACATGGGCCTCCAGGTAATCGCTGACGTTCCCTATGTCGCGCCAGTATCCGGGCAACTGGAAGCCGTAGAAGGGGACGCCGGCCTCGACCATCGCCGGGAACGCGTCGAACCCGAAGTCGTATGCCTGGTCGGGGGGGATGAACTCGAAGATCTCTGCTTCGAACACGTAGATCTGCGTATTCGCCGTCCGGCTCGGCGCTTTGCCCTGCGGCTTTTCCACGAAACGTTGGATGCGTCCGGCCTCGTCCGTCACCACGATTCCATATTCCGATGTCTGCTCAACTTCCACCAGGCCGATGCTCGCAATCGCTCCGGCCTCTCGGTGGGCCGCCAGCAGGGCGGTGAGATCCATCGTCGTCAGGTCGTCGGCGCCGGTAACCAGGAATGTCTCGTCGCCGAAGAACTCCTTGCAGCGCCGCACCCCGCCCGCGGCCCCCAGCAGCTCCTCCTCGTGGCTGAAGGTGAGGTTGACCCCATACTCTGACCCCGCGCCGAAATGATCGATGATTTCCTCGGGACGGTAGTGGGTGTTCGCAACGATCTCAGTGAACCCGTGTCCCCCTAGATGCCGCAGGACGTGGCCCATCACAGGGCAGTTCGCTATCGGGAGGAGGGGTTTCGGCAGCCAATCGCTCAGCGGCCGTATCCTCTCTCCCAGGCCCGCAGCCAGCACCATGGCCCTCATGCCCGCCACTACCTCACTGCTCCTCCGGCTCGTCGCGATGAACGTCGGCCGGCTTCCCGCCGGTCACCGCGTCGATGGCCTGTGCCAGCTGCTCCTCCAGTATCGGCTTCATCAGCACCAGCCGGGCTCCCGCGTCGAGAGCTTGCTGCACTCGATGATCGCCGTACGCAGTCACGACGATCACCTTCGTGGGTGTGTGCTCCATGATCTCCCTGGTCGCCTCCACGCCGTCCCGGTCTGGCAGACCGATGTCCATGAGCACGACCTCCGGCTTGAGTTCATGGGCGAGTTCGATGCCCGTGTTCGCGGTGCGAGCTGTACCCACGACGTGACAGCCGAGTGCTTCGAGCTGGAGTTTGAAGGTCATGGAAACGACGAACTCGTCTTCGATGATCAGCACGCGCAACGGCTTCTTCTGGTGTTCGCTCTGCCGCCCTTTTGTCGCCATGTCCGCCGTTGTCCTCGCTTTCAGGTGTCGCCCGCCCTCCACACGGGAGAGGATGCGAAGCAGCCGAGTTGCTATGAGAGATACCGCTAAACATCCTTGGAGTCTACAGTGAAGATGGCAGCGAAACCTGGCTCGCCTCTCTATCGCCCTTCCGGATGGTTGCGCCTACCTCCGGGCGCAACCATCTCCAGGGCGTGCGCGCGCTGTGGCAGATGTGAGCTTCGCCGGAGCGAGTGTCACGTCCTGGCAGGCCGCGGCCCGATGAAAACCTGCGCCTCCTTCGTCGGGGACGTCGGCTGTTGGGAACGGGGTCCGTGCGACGAGAGTGACCGGGTCGAAAGCGGCGAGGATGTGAGCGCGGCCGGCGCCTTGCATTGGACAATCTTTTTTCTCTGGCTGCTTGACGAACAGCCATGGAGCCGTTACCATATCGGCGGCGAGGAGACACATATGCATAAGTGGGGGCCGCTGTGCGCGACGCTCTGAGCGATCTCCACCCGATGGCCGACTTGCTAGCGAGCTGCCCCGGAATGACAAAAGAGCATGTCTACTATCTGGAGCAGCGTGGCTACATTCGACCTATCAAGCAACGTCACGGCAAGATTGAACGCAATCTCTACACCACCGAGCAGCTCGGGCTTGTCACGGCCATGTGGGGTCATCGCCAGGAAGGCTTCTCACCGAGGGAGGCCTATCAGCGCGCTCTCCGCGAGCAATCGCGCGGCCAGCTCAGCATGTGGCCACACGAAGGCGCGGAGGCGTAGCTGTGCGTGCGCAAGCAGCGCAGGCCGGACCGGGGATCGGCCGGGAATCTCCGTTCCCGGTTCCCATGGAGGCGGCCGGTTCGGCCAGCCCCCGCTTGCTTATCGAGGAGGTGACTTCACGCCTCGGCGCGAAGGAAGTCGAGGTAGAGGTAAAGCTCGCGCTCGGCCCCCATCGATTCACGGGAACCGTTGGTGGACGGGCTGGAGAAGATCAAACGTGGGAGCTCGCGGCGGCGGCGTCTGTGGCGGCCATGCAGCAGTACCTGCAGCAATACGCCTCGGACCCGGCCACTCCTCAGGTCCAGCTCCTTGATGTAGCAGCCTTCACAACAGGACTCGGACAAGAATTCGTCGCGGCAAGGATTCGAATAGGACACTGCAGCACGCGAACTGACCTGCTCGGGTCCGCCTTGGTGGGTAATGATCGCTGTCGCACCGCAGTCGCCGCCGCCCTTGATGCTACCTCCCGCTACCTTGGACGTCTTCGCGCGCCTCCAGCTCGAATCGGCGAACCGCCGTTGAGTGCTGATCCCCCTGAGGCGAGCATCTCGGAATGCTCGTCCGAGCAGCTTTCGGAGCCGGGATGGCCGGATCGGCGCTCGTCGGACGGCCTGCCGGAAGCTGTTCCCGATTCCCCCGCCGCTCACGCGGCTTCGTCGCGGTCCTCCCCCGCTGGCTTCCCCGCCATCGGGGTCGCGATCAGCCCGACATCCATCCGCGTGTCGGCCGTGAACTCGGGGGGAGAGATGGTGGCCGACGCACGGCATCCGACCCGGGCGGGCATGTCGTCCCAGGCCATCCTCACAACGGCCTCGCAAGCAGTCCGCGAGGTGCTGGCGAAGCTGGACGGAGCGTGTGGCCCCCCCACGAGCATCGGCCTGGCGCTGCCGGGGCGGGTGACCGAGCGGGATGAAACCTGGATCTGGTCCGGCAACTTCCCAAACTGGGATGATGTTCCCGTCGTCCCGCCCTTCGCTGAGAGTCTCGGCCTGCCCGTCGCCGCCATCGGCACCGGCCACGCCGCCGCCTTTGCCGAGTTCTCGTTCGGCGCCGCTCAGGGAATCGCCGATATTCTCTACGTTCGCGTCGGCATCGATATCGACGCCGCTCTGCTCGTGCGGGGCCGACCCTTCGTCGTTCCCCAGGTTTTACCGGGACAAGCCGGACACATGGTGATCGAGTCGGGAGGCCCGCGCTGCACCTGCGGTGACACTGGATGCTGGCAGGCGCTGGCCGGACGCGAGGCGCTGGTCGCGCGAGTTGTGAAAGGGATCCGGGGCGGCTCGCCCAGCGCCGTCGGCGCCTCCGTCGACGGACAGTTTGGCGCGATTACCCCGGCACTGATAGTGCGTATGGCGAGCGCGGGTGACGCCGTCGCGCGGCGGGCCCTCGAGGAAACCGGCCGCTGCCTCGCGCTCGGCCTAGCGAACCTGATCGCGCTCTTCGGGCCGCAGGCGGTGATTGTCGAGAGCCAGCCGCCGGCGGTCGGAGCCGCGCTGCTGCGCGCGGCCGAGAAGGCCTTGAAGTCCAGCCCCCGGGCTGGGTTGCTCTCTCACTGTGTTCTGCTGTCGCCGGAACTCGGTGAGTCTGCGGCCGTTCTGGGTGCTGCCGCGTGGGCGGCGCGCACCGCCTCCTGACAGGGACTCTCGCCTCCTATCAGGCAGTAAGGCGCGAGGCATGTGCCTCGCGCCTTACATTTGCCCATCGCTGCCGGCGAACCCCGCCGGCAGTGCTAGGGTGCGATCCGTTTCCGGTCGCGCGGGAAGAGAGTCGCTTCCCGAACGTTCCTCAGGCCGAGCAGGCGTGCGGTGAGCCGCTCGAGCCCGGCGCCGAGCCCACCATGGGGTGGCATCCCGTAGCGGAAGGCGGCCAGGTAGAAGCCGTAGGCGGCGGGGTCGATGCCCAGCCCGCGGAGCTTCGCTTCGTAATCCTCGACTCGATGGAGCCGCTGCCCGCCGGTCGTGATCTCCCATCCACGGAAGAGCAGGTCGAAGCTTCGGGTTAGTCCAGGCTCCCCGGGTTCAGCCATGGTGTAGAACGGCCTCTTCTCGGCGCCGTAGTGCGTCACGAAAACCCATTCGCAGCCGAAGCGATCGAGCGCCCAGGCGGACACGGCGCGCTCTGCCGCGGGGTCGATATCGGGCTCGCCGATACATCGGCCCACGGCCTCCTGCGCTTCGCTCAACGTCACGCGGGGGAGGTGCTGCGGCACCTCCGGAACCTGCGCCTCGAGGAGGCGGAACTCCTCCCCGCATCGCTCCCGGAGGCGGCCGGCCAGCTCGCAGAGCCACGCGTTCTCCATCGCCATGACGTCCTCGTGACTGTCGATGAAGCCCATTTCCAGGTCGAGACTCGTGAACTCGTTCGTGTGTCGGGCCGTGTCATGCTTCTCCGCCCGGTAGGCCTGCCCGACCTCGAACACGCGCTCATACACGCCGACCATGATCTGCTTGTAGAGCTGTGGACTCTGGGCCAGGTAGAGCGGCCGGCCAAAGTAATCCACCTCGAAGAGATCGGCGCCGCCCTCGGCCGCAGCGGCCACGAGTTTCGGCGTGTGGATTCGTGTGAAGCCCTGGGCGCCGAGGAACTCCGCGAACGACGCCGCCACTTCATGCTGCACGCGGAAAATGGCTTGCGCCCGCGGGGAGCGGAGGCTGATCGCCCTGCAGTCGAGCTGTGTCTCGAGCCCGGCCGAGATCACGGCCTTGTTGATCTGCATCGGGAGCGCCTCCCGAACCGGGGAGATAACCTCGATGCCGTCGATCTTGACTTCCATGCCCATTGGGGCCCTCGGCTCGCGCGCGACCCGACCGGAGACCGAAACCACGGACTCCGAGCCGAGGCCACGCAGCAGATCGGCGTCGGCGGGATCCTCCGTCACAGCCTGGACGAGTCCCGATCGGTCTCGCAGGGAGGCGAAGACGACGCCTCCCAAAGATCGGATGCTGTGGAGCCACCCTTTGACCGTAACCGACTCACCGACATGATCGACGACCTCACTGCTCAGAACCCGCGGCATGGGTGCACCTCCTTTCGCGCTTGCCATATGCCGCGCATGAAAAAAGCTCTCCGTCCCCTGATGGGGACGGAGAGCAATCTGCCTTCCGTGGTGCCACCCCGCTTGGAGCCCGCCTGCGCTCCCGCTCGATCGGGCACGGGGCTTTCGCCCGATGCCCTCCCCCGCTAACGGTGGGGCTCCGGCAGAGCCTAATCTCCACCCCGCGTCAGGTGGATTTCAGCTCGCGACTCCAGGGTGTCTTTCGGCTCACGTAGGATGCGGGCTCTCAGCACGACGCCCGACTCTCTGTGTCCCAGAGGTGCGCCTACTCCTCCCCTTCTCCGTCTTTGCGCGATATTCGGTTGACGCCATTAAGCCATAGCTGAGGCAGGCATGTCAAGGACTGGGTTCGGTCGTAACCGGTAACGCCCTGCGGGAGGAGTTTGGCAAGAGCTCAAGAATCGGGCGACAAGTGGGATTTTGCAGCTTGACTGCACCAGGAGTCGCCGCCATGAAAGAAGCTATCGCCTTTCCCGATCTGTCCGCCAGCACTGAGTCGCGTC
>Ga0307379_10002553_pt1 | contig 26847 bp, 22 predicted proteins | sample UN2MG_FD_202237 | JGI IMG/M metagenome (GOLD analysis project Ga0307379, IMG submission 202237) | Soil microbial communities from Risofladan, Vaasa, Finland - UN-2 | ecosystem: Environmental > Terrestrial > Soil > Coastal area > Acid sulfate soil | place: Finland: Risofladan, Vaasa | collected...
TGAGGCTTGCGCTGGGAAAAGCGAGAATTCGCTCGAATACAATCTGGGAGGAAGATACGATAAGTTATGCTGTTTTGCATTTCGGTGACCAAAACCTCAATGGAGGGGCACGGCATTTCACCGATGACTCGGCCTTTTCGGTGATGCAGAATGAAATTAAAGAAGCTTTCCTGAAAGGGGATATCCCTCAAGTGGTCCGGTTGATGGATAAGCATTTTGGTGATCACAATTATTCCCTGTGGCATCTTCTGAGAGATAAAAAGCGTGAGGTTTTGAATCTCATCCTCAATTCCACGCTCGAAGAGGCAGAGGAATCACTCCGCCAGATTTTTGAGAAACATTACACTGTTATGTATGCTTTGAAAGAGAACAACATCCCTCTTCCAAAGTCGTTTGCGGCAGCGATGGAGTTTATCCTTAATGCTGATTTTAAGAAGCTGATGGAGGAAGATGTTCTGGACCTCAAAAATTTAAAAAGGATTATCGACGAATTCAGGAAATGGGACCTCACTCCGGATAAATCCCTCTTAGGATATGTCGCAAGCTTGAAGCTCAACATGATTTTGGGTGAAATCCAGACGGAGCCAAAAGATTTGTCCGGACTTAAAAAAGCGGATGACCTACTCAACACCTTAAAAGCCTTTCCAGTAGACTTGAATCTTTGGAGGAGTCAAAACATCTATTTCACACTGTGTCAAAACCTGGCGAGGGTGATGCAGGAAAGGGAAAAGTCAGGCGATCCCCTTGCAAGACAGTGGATGGAATTGATGAAAAATATCGGTTCTCACCTTTCTGTCAAATGTATATAAGAGTATGAGTTGTGCTGAGGAGCGAGAAAACAAAAAGCAACGAGGAAGCGGCGTCCTTCTTCATATAACCTCATTGCCATCCCCTTATGGCATCGGGGACTTAGGCCCGGGAGCCTATGCATTTGCGGACTTTCTGGCCGCGTCCAAGCAAAGATACTGGCAGGTCCTTCCCCTAAATCCCACGGATCTTGCCTGTGCAAATTCGCCATACCACAGTTTTTCTGCCTTTGCATTCAATCCGCTCCTCATAAGCCCGGACTTTCTTCTCGAGGATGGGCTGCTTGATCCGAGAGATGTCGGATCTCTTCCAATCTTTTCCGAAGAGAGCATCGACTTTCGCACCGTTATCCCATTCAAGACAAGGATTCTGTTCTCAGCTTATGAGCGTTTCAGGAAGAGAGAAAACAAACAGGGCTATGAAAAGTTTTGTGAAGAAAATGTTTACTGGCTCGATGACTATTCCTTGTTTATCGCTTTGAAATCCCGATTTCGGAAGAGACCTTGGCACAAGTGGCCTACAGAGATCAAGGACAGGCAGCCAAAGGCCATAGATAACATGCGCGCAGACCTGACCCATGAGATTCGCAGAGAAAAGTTTCTCCAGTATGTGTTTTACAAACAGTGGACCAGCCTGAAGAACTATTGTAATCAGAAGGGGATCCAGGTCATCGGAGACATCCCTATCTATGTGGTTCATGACAGTGTGGATGTTTGGGCTCACCCGGAATTGTTCAAGCTTGATAATAACAAAAAGCCTTATGTTGTAGCGGGTGTTCCTCCAGATTATTTCAGCAATACCGGGCAACTCTGGGGAAATCCTCTTTACCGATGGGATGTGATGCAGAAGAGAAAATACGACTGGTGGGTCGAACGAATGGCTCATAATCTTAGACTTTTCGATTGGGTGAGGATCGACCACTTTCGCGGGTTTGTCGGTTACTGGGAAATTCCCGCTAAGGAGAAAACAGCCATACGTGGGAGATGGGTCAAGGCCCCTGCAATGGATTTTTTTAAAACGATAAAGCAGAGATTCCAGCCCTTACCCATCGTGGCAGAAGATCTGGGAATTATCACCCCCGACGTCAAAGAGATCATGGACCTTTTTGCCTTTCCTGGAATGAAAGTTCTGCTTTTTGCCTTTGGGGAGGATAATCCTGAGCATCCCTATTTACCCCATACGTATGGAAAAAATTGTCTTGTCTATACAGGAACGCACGATAACAATACGGTGCAGGGGTGGTTCAATGGGGAGGCAAAGCCAGAGGATAAGAAAAGGCTGTTTCGCACCATCGGCCGGTTTGTCCCGGACAAGGAAATCCACTGGGAATTTATCCGGCTGGGGGCGATGTCCATGGCCAACACACTCATCGTTCCCATGCAGGATATTTTAGGGCTGGGAGTCGAGGCGCGGATGAACAAGCCGGCTACAAAAACAGGTAACTGGCGCTGGAGGCTTTTGCCCGAGCAGTTGACACCAGCGTTGATCCAGAGTTTGAGAGAGATAACGACGACCTCTGGGAGGGCATGATTTAATTACGCCTTCCCAATATCCCTTAAATATTTCGCAGCGTCCTCGGGAACACTTGGATTGATGTAAAACCCGCTCCCCCACTCGAACCCGGCAATCCTGACGACTCTGGGGATAATATCCATGTGCCAGTGATAATCGTACTTGAGAGTCGCCCATTGGTCGGGAAGTTTAGGTTTGGCTTCTGTGTTTGGCGAAGTGTTTAGGACAAAGTTATAGGGAGGATCATTGAGAACTTTTTTGATGCGCGACAGGATGTCTTTGAGGAAGTGAGAGAATGTTTCCAGGTCGTCATCGCTGATGTCTGCGTAGTTGTGGTTGTGTTCGACAGGCGCAATGAAAACTTCAAAGGGAAAGCGTGAAGCATAAGGTGCGATGGCGACAAACCCGTTTTCTCGGGCAATTATTCTTGATTCGGTGCTGATTTCCTGTTGGATGAGGTCGCAGATCAGGCATCTTTCCTTGCTCTCATAATGTTTTCTGGCCGCATCGAGCTTCATGGTGACATTACGGGGAACAATGGGAGTGGCGATCAACTGGGAATGGGGATGGGCCAGTGAGGCGCCCGCCCTCTGTCCGTGATTTTTGAAGACCAACGCATACCGGAATCGAGGATCTTTATAAAGGTCTTTGATCCTTTCGCGATAGGCGAGGAGAACCCACTTGATATGGTTTGGAGGAAGGTCGGGCAGGCTCAGATCATGTTGCGGAGTCTCTATGATCACCTCATGAGCACCCGCTCCTTCGATCATATCGTAATATCCGACACCCATCCGCTTTCCCTGAGCTTCTATCTTCAGAGCTGGATATTTATTTGAAACAACCCTCACTTTCCAGCCGGGAGAGTTGGGTAGGGTTTTTGGGTCTCTGTAAGCCCATATTTCGGGTGGTGTGGATGTTTCGTGGCCTTCACAGAAGGGACAAACCTTCACGTGGTTGAATTTGCTTTTATCCGCTAAATCCGAGGGCCTTGTGGCTCTTTCGGTGGCAATGATCACCCACCGGTGTTCCAGTGGGTCATATCTCAGCTCTGGCATGTGCCTCTCCTTTTTCGGCTATATCACTGTCCCATCGGGGATGATTGTGTTTTTGGGGACAACTATGATTCCATCTCGAATCACATATTCTTTCTGAGTGTCCTCATCGATCCCTTTTTCATTCACAAGTTTAACTCCGTTTCCAATACGGGCATTTTTGTCGATAATCGCATTGCGGATAACGCAGTCATTTCCTATTCCGATTCTGGGGATTTTTTTTTGAAGATTTCCCTCAATCTCTTCTTTGGATTCAAAAAAATCAGCTCCCATCAACACAGAGCGCTCGATGGCGGCATTGTTGCCAATCCGTGAGCGAATTCCGATGATGGAGTGGACGATTTTCGAACTGTTGATGATGCTTCCTTCACACAGAATGGAGTTTTGAACTTCTGAAGATAAAATTTTTGATCCCGGTAAAAAACGGGCTCGACTGAAGATCGGTTTTTGTTCATCATAGAAGTTAAACTGGGGAAGGGGCTGTGTCAGGTCCATGTGGACGTTAAAAAAGCTGCGGATCGTTCCGATGTCCTCCCAGTAACCATCAAAAAAGTATCCGTAGACATCCTTCTGCATGATGGAAGCGGGAATAACCTCTTTACCGAAATCTCTATAGTCGTTGTTCTCCAACAGTTCTTTAAGGACATCCCAGTTGAAAAGGTACACCCCCATTGATGCAAGATGGGTCCTGCCTGCTGGATCAATAGAGAATTGTTGAAATATATTTTCGGGAGCTTTCATGTTTTCGATTTGGGCAGGATCCTTCGGTTTTTCTAGGAAGGCGACAATTTGGCCATGATCGTCGACTTTCATCACTCCGAGCTCTGGAGCTTGATTGGGATAAACAGGATAAACGGCAATGCTTATATCGGCCTTTTTTTCCAGGTGAAAATCAATAAATTTTCGGTAGTCCATCCTGTAAAGGTGGTCACCCGAAAGAACAAGCACAAGGTTTCCTTCCATCCGGACAAAACGGATGTTCTTACGGACAGCATCCGCGGTTCCCTGGTACCAGTCAGGGCTTTCGAGAGTCTGTTGAGCAGAGAGAATGGTCACAAAATCTTTAGTAAAGCTGTCAAAACGGTAGGTGAGAAAGATGTGACGATGGATCGATTCACTGCTGTATTGAGTCAGGATGAAGATCTTTCTCAGTCCTGAATGGATGCAGTTGCTGATGGGAATATCGATAAGGCGGAATCTGCCGGCGATCGGAACTGCAGGTTTGCTCCGCTTTTGGGTCAGGGGATAGAGACGCTTGCCCTGACCACCTGCGAGGATTATAGTGACCACACTTGCCATGTTCATATTACCAGCGTAATTGAACAAAGAATTATATATTAAACGAGAATAAAAAGCAGTTAAAAAGATTCTTCCAACAGCAATGACAGAGATATTCTGGATTCTTTGTTTAATTGATGGAATGGACAGGGTCGACTTTTCCTGCAAGCTCTATGATATCAAGACTATTCTTTGCATCCTATGGGTCCAAGAGAGTTATCTATAAATTATTTTTTCCATCCATTGAAATCCTCAGAGGAAAAATCTATTGATGATATCTTTTTTTAAGCTCTGACCTGCAAAGCCAATAGCAACACCTGTGATTCCAGCAGTAGCAATCAATGGAGCTATTTCAATTCCTAATAGTCCTATGGTTGTGAACGTTGCAACGACAAGAACTAAAATTACTAAAAAATTCTGGATGTGCTTAATCCGATTTAGAAAGTCGGTATCTATCCTTATTCTTGATGATCGTTGTATTTGCTAACGAATTCTTCACCCCCAATTATGACAAACACGGCGATAAGAAAACCTGGAGCAATATAGAGCTAATAACGTTGGGAATGAAGGAATTTAATCGTAGTACTTAAGGTCTTCGACGACTTGTAAAAACTCGACCGCTAATAGATTAGTCCATTCCGTTTGCTCAATCAGCTTTCGGGTTACAACAAAAAAGATATACTGCCTCCAAGGCTCCTCCCCGGATCTAGGAACGTATACCCTAAAAGCAAGTCTGTAAAGCGTCTTAAATTCTTCATAGAATTTCTGGATTTTCGGCGCCAAATCACTTCCAATTTCTTCATCAAAGTTGCTCATATCGGCAATGTAAAGATGGTAGCTAATAAGAAGCTCCTCATGAGTTTGTGAGAGATCGGAGATGCCAGATTGGGTTCCGGTTGCCTCTCCAAAAATCGGAATTAACTTTTTTACAGATACGATTTCCGTTACTCCCTTTTCTTCTTTTTCTACTTTTCCTTCTGCTTCCGCCTTTTCACTGGATTTGCACGCGCTAAAGAGCACAAGGATCAAAAACACCAATGTCCAACAAAAAAAACTACCAATAATCTGTTTGCTGTATAGATTTCTCATTTCTCCTCCCTTGAATAATTTCAATAAATATATCAGGAATCTTCAGGTTTTTCCATTAAACTGTCTATCACTGAGCCTTAATGCTTGTGAAGAAAGTGTTTTGGCCGCGGCGCACGAGCAAAGCCACAACATCTCCGCTTTTGAGGTCATTGATTTCCTTTTCAAAATCCTGAACTGTTCGGACTTCCTTTCGGTTCACCTCTTTGATCAAATCCCCCCTCTGCAATCCTGCTTCTTCGGCTGGACTTCCAGAGAAAACATCTGTCACGATAACCCCAGAGTCTTTTTGATAGCCGAGTTGTTCTGCAATATCCGGAGTCAAGGTCTGCACACTCAGGCCGAGTTTCTGGCTTGTCTGAGCCTCTGCTTGCGGTTCCTGTGGGGCCTGACTCCCTGCGCTTTCTTTCGGCCTTTCTCCCAAAGTGACTTTTACCTCCACTTTTTTCCCATCTCTCAGCAGCCCGATTTTAACAGGCGTACCAGGGTTGGCCTGTGCAGCCATGTTGCGGAGCTGCGTGCTTGTCTCTACTTTTTTGCCATCAAACTCGACGATGACATCACCCCGCCTAATTCCTCCCTTATCGGCAGGTCCTGCTCTGTCCACATCCCCCACAAGGACCCCCTCCGTTCCTGAGAGCTTCAAAGCCTTGGCCAGGTCTTCGTTGATATCTTGAGGGACAAGACCGATGTATCCTCTGGTCACCTCTCCCTTTGAAATCAGATCTTCCATTACTTTTTTTGCCATGTTGATGGGAATCGCAAATCCGATCCCGACGTTGCCACCCGAGGGACTGGCAATTGCTGTGTTGATGCCGATGACATATCCTTCCATATCAGCCAGTGCTCCCCCACTGTTGCCGGGATTGATCGAGGCATCCGTCTGGAAAAAATCTTCATAATCAGCCAAACCCACTGAGGACCTCCCCTTGGCGCTTATGATTCCGTGCGTAACGGTATGAAAGAGCTGGAATGGATTACCAACGGCAATCACCCACTGCCCCACCTTTACATCATTTGAATTACCGAGTTTTGCAGCGGGCAAGTCGTTCGCATTGACTTTGATGACGGCGACATCAGTTGGAGGATCGGTACCGATGACTTTAGCCTCATAGGTTTTGTTGTCCCCAATGACTACAGATAATTTCTCGGCATTGGCAACTACATGATTGTTGGTCAGAATATAGCCATCTTTGGTCACAATGACACCGGAACCCAAACTCCGAACCGTTCTTTTCTCATCCCTTGGTGCAGGTGTTCCAAAAAAACGTCTGAAGAAATCCTCGCCGAAGAAATCCTTGAACGCATCATCTGGCAGGCCAAACGGGCTCTGGGTTTGAACTGTCTGTTCCGCGAAGATAGAAACGACCGATGCACTCACATTGGCTGCCGATTCTTCGAAGGCTTTGCTTATCTGGTTTAACAAATCATGAACTTGGGAATTGTCTCTTGAGACTTCGGGCGTTACGGTTTGCTCTTGGATCGTTGCCCTCGGCGAAATCCCTAGAGGAGCGGCAAGAAGAATACCAGCAATAAATCCCACTGCGAGGATTACAATTAAAAATATAAAATTTTTGTTTGTCTTAGCCATGAAAAAACCTCCTTTTTATTTTCATTTTGATGATGATCCCCATGTTTTCCCTAAATTTTTAAACAAAAGTAGTATATACAAAATATTATTTGGTAACAATTATTTTTTCAGTCTTCGAGGTCCACCTTTAGGGAGAGGAATTCCAGCATATCCTTGAGTGCAATCACACCCAGCAATTTGTCTCCTTCTACCACCATGAGGCGGCTCGACTTCGCTTTATTCATGATGGCCAGAACTTTCATGGCATCTTCATCGGGACCGACGGTATTTTCCTTTGTACAACTCTTGGCAAGGCCCCTGATAGTCTGTCTATGTCTTTCCTCTCTCGGGATTTCTTTGACCTGATTTAAGGTGACGCAACCGAGGAGTTTTCCGTCTTCCACAACAGGAAACATTTTAAAATGATACTTGTAAATATAGTCTTCAACCAAATCTTCAACAGAGATAGAAGGAGATACCGACACAGGATCGGAAACCATGAATCGTCTTACTTTTTCCCCCTCTAGAGATCTACGGACAAGAAGTTGTTGATAAGACATTTGGGATGCCCCTCTCATGAACATGCCGATCAGAACCCACCATACTCCCCCGATAAGATTTCCCATAAACACACTCAGCACACCAAAAAGAATAAGAGCAATTCCGAATGCAGAACCTATGCTGGATGCGATCCGGGTCGCCCACCGGAGATTGTCTTTCATCCCCCAAAGGACCGAACGAAGCATCCGTCCTCCATCGAGTGGAAAGGCAGGTAAAAGATTAAATCCTGCTAAAATGAGGTTGATAAGCGCCAGATAACTGATGACACCTAGGACAGGTTTCGACCAGCCTATCCCTTCTCCAAGCAGCCGAACCCCGAACAATCCCAAACCGAGGATTATGGAGGAGATCGGACCTGCAATGGCCATAAAAAACTCAGCTTTCGGACTCGGTGGTTCTTCTGTCATTTCTGCCACTCCTCCGAAAATGAAAAGAGTGATACCTTTCATCGGAATCCCGAATTTCTGTGCAACAAGAGAATGAGAGAGTTCGTGAAATATGATTGCGATGAACAGACCCAACGCCCCTAAAATCCCCATAATCCAGTAGGTTGAGTTCTGGAAACCCTGATAGTAATGAGGAAACGAGCCTTTGGCGAGAGTCCATGTGATCAGAAGAGCAATGACCAGCCAGCTGATATCGATCTTAACTTCAAATCCAAAGAGTTTAAAAAGAGTGATGCTTTTTCCAAACATTTTTTATCCCCACATTTATGATTGTCTTATTAGCATCTTATCGGCCGATATATTATATCAGAATAGGCCAAACAAAAAGAACCATCAATCTTAAATCCTGTTGAGCTAGCTCAACAATATTTTACTAGGAATCCATTGATTTGTCTGATCATTGGGCTCAATGGCTTCCATCAACCTGAGTCGACATTTTTGCTTTCAAGTTCATTGGCAAACCAGAGAGTTCTTTGAGGAAAGGCAATCTCAATCCCTTCTTGTTCAAGAGTGGCTTTTATCTTCCATAACATAACCTGTTTGAGTTCATACCACTCAGAGACAGGCGCCCAGATTCTCACCATGATATTGACAGCATTATCCCCGAGATTATCCACGTAAGCCAGGGGTTTGGGTTTCTTGAGGGCAAACGGATGCTGTTCGATCACGTCTTTAATAATGGCGATCGCCTTATCGGCATCATCGCTATAACGTATACCCACCATGTAATCAAATCTACGGACAATATTGCCCACATAATTGGTCATTTTGGTGGTAAAAACAGTCTGATTGGGGATTCTGACATACAATCCATCATAAGTCCTGATGCTCGTGGAGATGATCCGGATATCCTCCACGAAGCCGGTCATATCTTCAATATTCACCTGATCCCCGATTTTGATGGGCTTTTCGATGATGAGGAAGATTCCGGCTATAAAATTGCCGACGATGCTCTGGCTGGCAAAACCAAGAATGATTCCGGCCATCGCGCCACCGAACAATACTCCAGTCAATTTGAGGCCCAAAACCGCGAAGGCCGAAAGGATAGCGATGGCATAGACGGTAAAAGACACTATTTTGATAATGAGCTGCAGGTGGTCTTTACTGACCTTCTCTTTTAGAATACGTCGGATATAAAGCGAAAGGATTTTAGCGATTAAGCCGGCCACGAGAAGGATAACAACGGCCATCAGGAGGTGTAAAAAGGTTATATTTCCCCATATAATCTTATTCAACATTATATCCCCTCTCGCATCATGAACTTGGTGGTGGTTATGGGGATCTTTTTGGCTACATAGAGTTCCAGTGCTTTTTTCATCCCTTTTTTCAAGGGCGAATCAAAAAAAGCTGTCTCCGCGGTTGACTGACCCATCACTTTCATTTCGGCCTTCATGGCCACCATTTTGTCATTATAATAAATTTTCATTCCATAGGCATTGAATATAACTTTAGACACTTCCTCCCATTCCTCGGAAGTATTGGTAAGAATGAGCTGCATAATCCCTTCGTGATAATATTCCAGTGGCGGCGGCGACGAGAAAATGTCGCTTTTCCAATATCTGCAGATCATCCCGTTGTGAGGATCACCATACAGAGTGAATTTCGGCTTTGTCAATGTAAAAATGTCAAGAACATCGAAAGTGTTTTTTTCGAAAAGAAAAACTCCGATTTCCAAGGGAAATTTAAGGAATATTTTCCGGCTTGACCCATGCTTAATCGTCAGAGTACGTTCGAATTCGATATCGAGATATGGCGATAATTCTTTCGGCTGGTTCAGAGGTTCGACTGGATTGATAATAACTTTTTTCTCGTCACCTAGAATAATTTTCTCTTTTTTTTCTTTTCCGGCTTCGCGCTTATAAACGAAGAGATCGCCCTCCTTCTCAATCAAAAGTGAGAATTCCTCATTTTTGAGGCTTAGTGGAATTGCATGTGTTCCAAACATAGATAGTTCCCTATCGTTATTATAATTTTTTTAATCTTATCATAAAAATTTAATTCTTTTCTAGTAGGTCGTGATCAGTGTCTGTCTCTCTGAATGTTAGAAGTCCCTCAAAAATTCTATCCAAAAATGAATCTTCTTATAGCTCGTACTTATTAAAAAAATGCTTCTTGGCCAGTTCCACCGTAAAAAAATAAACCAACAATATCCCTCCGATAAACATCAAAATACCAACAGGAATCCTGACGAACTCAAATAGAGTATGACCAATAACAAAAAAGGTTATAGAGACTGAGGCAATCCCAGCAACAACAGAAGCCATAAGAAGCCATCGGCTCGGTCTGCTCCTAAAGAAGGGTTTTCTTGTCCGGATGGCAAACGTTATCACTAATTCCGAAAGAACCGATTCGACGAACCAGGCTGTCCGGAATAATCCAGTGCCTGTTTTGATGACAAGAATTAAGACCAGAATCAAGACCAAATCGAAAAATGTACTGATCAACCCGAAATAAATCATAAACCTGAAAATAAGCTTTATGCTCCATCGTCTTGGCTTTTTTAACAATTCCTCATCCACATTGTCCGTGGAAATCGTCAAGAGAGGAACATCGGATACAAAATTGTTGAGCAGGATTTGCGACGGGAGGAGGGGAATAAACTTCAAAAACAGCGAAGAAAAGGCAACTGTAAACATATTGCCATAATTGGCGCTGATGGTGTTGAGGATATACTTGGTGATATTGCCGAAGGTTCTTCTGCCTTCGATGATGCCGTGGGCCAAGACTCTGAGACTCTTTCTCAGGAGGATAATATCCGCTGTTTCTTTGGCAATCCCTGTAGCGGAATCGACGGAGATCCCGACATCGGCGACCTTTAGAGCTGGCGCATCATTGATACCGTCTCCTAAAAAGCCCACAATGTGCTGTTCTCTTTTCAAACTTTCTACGATGCGGAATTTATGCTTGGGGGTAACTCGGGTGAAAACATCATACTTATGTGCATATTCTTTGAATTCAGCATCGTCAAGATGTTCCAGTTCATCTCCAACTACAACTCGATCTTCAGCGATGCTTAATCCCACATCCTGACATATTTTCCGGGTTATGGTCGGGCTGTCACCACTGATAACTTTGATCTTTACACCCAATTCCTGAAGGATTTTAAGAGATTTCTTCACGTCAGGCTTAGGAGGGTCCAAGAAAAGCAAAAATCCGAGTAAATTGAGACCTCTTTCATCCTCGATTTCAATCTTTTCTCTTTCCAAAAATCTATCTGCCAGAGCAATCACTCTGTATCCATTTGTCTCATATTCAGCGATTTTTTTTTGAATAGCCAAAGTCAAGTCTGGTGTCAGAGCTTTTGTCTTACCTTGTAGTGTTGCAGACCCACAAATCTTCACGATTGACTCTGGAGCTCCCTTAGTAATAAGTGTTTTGACATTATCTCTTTTGACCAACACACTCATCCGCTTCCGCTCAAAATCAAATTCATTCCTGTCTATTAGAACATACTGTTTGACTTCAGGTTCCAATCGAGCACTTTGTGCCGCTTGCCATATGGCTTTATCTATGGGGTTGCCAAATATTTTTTTCCCTTTGGTAATGGACGCGGAGTTGCACAAAAGGCCATAAAGCACCAATTTTTCATCGTTTTGACCGTCGAGATTAGCGTTATCACTCAAAGAAACCACCCCTTCAGTCAGAGTCCCGGTTTTATCACAGCAAAGAGTATCTATGTTTCCGAAGTCTTCTACGGCCACCAACCGTTTGACCACAACTTTTTCCTTGGCCATCCGGAGGGCACCGTTGGAAAGAGTGATTGTCATGATAATCGGCAGGACTTCAGGTGTTATGCCAACAGCCAGGGCAAGAGCAAAGAGGAGTGATTCAAATATTCCCTTATGCAAGAGTGCGTTGGAGGCAAAGATGAATATCGTCATGAAGAGAATCACTATGAGAAGAAAATTACTGAATTTTTTTACATTTCTTTGAAAATCTCCTATATGCGGTGTTTGCTTGATAAATGCCGATGTTTTTCCAAAGAATGTGTCTTTCCCGGTGGCGACGACAAGACCCAGCCCGGAGCCGCTGACAACTGATGTCCCCATGAAGCCGATATTGCTCAGATATTGGGGTAGATCGGGTTCCTCAGCTATTGTCGAATTGTTTTTCGCCACTGGCATAGATTCGCCCGTCAGAGCCGATTCATCCATAGACAGGCTCTCTACACGCAATATTCTCAAATCCGCTGCAATAACATCGCCCAGTTCAAGCGGGATTATATCGCCCGGCACAATCTCTCTTGCGTTTATCTCTTCAATATTCCCATCACGGACAACTTTTGTTGTTTGGGTGATGTATTTCTTTAATTCCCTCAGAGCCCTTTCAGCCCGATATTCTTGAAAAAATCCGAGAATGGAATTCATCATAACAATCGCAATTATCACAAGCCCATCAATGCGGTCGTGGAGAAAAAAAGCGATCACAGCAGCAACAATCAGGACAAAAACCAGTGCGTTCTTGAATTGCGACAAAAATATCTCTAATCCATGCCGTTTACCTTTTCGGGCAATTTCATTGGGGCCATATACCCTGAGCCGCTTTTTTGCTTCGGCCTCGGAAAGCCCGTCCGGTGAGCTTTCGAAATAACGATAAACTTCTTCCTCTGTCTGGGCCCAAAAGGGTAAGCCGACTTTCTTCTCCATTATTTTTTATCCTGCTGATTCCAAAGGGCTACGTCCGCCATAGGATATTTTACCCTATTATTTATAATGTATTTCGACAAGATTCTGACAATTCTTAACAATTTTTCCAATATAAAGACGGAATGTCAAGTTTTACCAGGGCATCTCAATAGGAGGAAAACAAATTGTTCCTATTCCCAAATTCCACTGCCATCTGCCTTGTTGGAAAGTTTGAACGACTTTTTGGACTTCTGTAAGATGATGGATCAAAAACCACACAAAGCCTAAGATCAATATCCAAAATATCCAACGCCGCATCGTTCTTTAACCTAAATATAAACTCGGTCTAGCTCTAGAGAGGATATAAAACTTGAGAGCTTTCGGCTCAATCGTTATTATTTAAATCTTCCATAGGCCTCTTTGATAACTTTTAATGCCTGATCCCGGTCTTGCCAGCCTTCTATTCCTGTCTTTTTCAGCTCCAAATCTTAATAAATGGTAAAAAAATGTTCTATTTCCTTTAAAAGATGAGGGGGAACGTCCGTAAGACGTCGAATATGGTTCCAAAAAGGATCCAACTGAAACAATCAAATCTTTTTCTTCATTGTCCATAATATCTCAGGTCTTATTGAGTTGAAATCAACGTCCCTATCCTTGAATTACCAGAAACGTTATGTAGATTAGATGCAATAGAATAAATAGAATTCCCTCCCATCGGTCAACCAGTCTTTTTTTTCCACTGAACATACTTACAAGTAGCATGAGATTGGAAAAGACCATTGATAGTCTTTGCTGCACCTAAATAATAATATAGAAAGACGATAAAGAAAAAGAGGAACACAAAGCCGTCAATCTTTGTAAGGGTAGATGATATATTTTTATCTATCAATTTGTCGTTTGCTAAAACACATAAGAGAAGTGCGGCCAAGAAACTGAGCGGGATTCCTTTTAGAACAACACTTTTCTCAACAGCTAAAGGAAAAATAATGGCAGAAATACCCAGATTTTTGTTTTTCTGTTGGAAACAAATCGTTACTAAGCTGTTGATGCTATTTCTTTTTTGTCATAGCAACTAAATAACCAAGAGCAAAACCCACGATAAGCATAAAAGCAATCATGATGATCCGAGACATGGCAATTTTCCAAAAAAATATCTGTACTTCCACAACTTGAGTATTTTGGATGAGGATGACAAAAGCTAAAACAATCAGGATTAAAATGATGATGGTTTTTTGTTTCATTCTAATACCCTCCTTACTGTTTAATAAAGTTCAATAAACTTTCCACCATTCCATCGTATAACTATTTTTTTCTCTTTAAGAGAATGGCTATAAGAACTGCATTGAACAAAATGATTCCCCAAACCATAAAATAAGTCCCACTCCACTTAAGATCGGGCGCAAATTCGAAGCATTCCAAATGAATCTATTACAAGAAATCATTTCCCTTCCTTAAAAAATGCTATCAAAACCAGTTGATAAATTCAATTTTGATTAGTAGGGAAGTCGGACTGGAGTTTAAGTGGAATGGGATTTTCCTCTTTATAAATTTTTAGCTCTTGAATGTTTGCCGGTAAAGAAAATCCTTCGTCCATCAAAGTCTCTTTCGTTTGATTGATGATGTTTGTTTTTAATTCCAGGGCAGATTCCTTGTATTCAAACGCATTCACCCAATAATAGACTCTTAGATTAACGGTACTTGTTGCTAGTTCTTCGATTGTAACGAAAGGAGCAGGCTCGTCCAGCACTCCATCCATATTACCCAAATTTTTAATAATAAGAGCTCTAGCTTGGTTGGCATCATCGCCCTGGTCAATCCCCACAACAAAATCGAACCTCAACAATCCATCCCTCGTGTAGTTGAGAAGAGGATTTTTCAGTATCATGGCGTTGGGAATGTAAATATCTTTCCCATCAAACGAGCGGATATGCGTGTTCCTCAAATCGAGGGTTTTGACCACGCCTTTTATGGAATCAGATTGGACAGTATCACCCACATTGAAAGGCCGGCTGAAGGCCAAAAGAACTCCTGCAAGAAAATTCTCTCCGATATCACGGAAAGCAAAACCAAGAACGATCCCAGTTATCCCGGCGCTGGTGAGCAGACCCCTGGCTATCCCTCCGAGTTCAACTATCTGCATTGCGATGGCAAGGCCTACAACGATTATGGTCCATTGGAACACTTTGGCAATAAATTTTGCTAAAAGTGGATCATCCAACCTTTTGCCTGTTCTATTCTGCACTATTTTTTTTACCCTTCCTGCAATAATGACAGCGATAATCAAAACACCAATTGCTAATACTATTTTCGGCAAAAGAAACCAAAAATCTTCCCAGTATTTCTCCAATACAAGCATCAATCGGTCTTTCATTAGCTCCTCCTTTTAAAAGAATAAAGTATAAACCTTGTCTTCTTCCTTTTTTTCATCATACGCATTTTATTCCAATTCCATAGCGATTTCAGCACCGATAAGATATACCAAGATGCTGTAATACAACCAAAGTATCAACAGGATGAGGGACCCTATCGAGCCATAGATGATAGAGTAAAGTTTAATGCGGACGATATAAACACCGAAAATATGTTTTAAAATCTCCCAAAGCATTGTAGCAGCAAAGCCTCCAACCATAACACTCTTGAAAGAAAGTTTTCTCCGGGAAATGAGCTTGTAGGAAAGGGCAAAAAAGAATGTCTCAACAGCAACATGACCGAGCAATATCACAACATAGGAATTGATGAGTGGGATTTTCCCGACTTTCGTCGCGAGGATGAGGAAAGCGTTGCCAGTGAAGAATGAAACCAAGAGAACCAAGGCAGTTAGGAGGAAAAAAGAAAAGGCCTTCAGCATGGTCTTCCAGCTCTCAATTTTTCTGTCTATACTAAATATTTTATTGAGAGCTTGTTCAAGTTGGCGAAAAACTTTGAAAGCAAAGTAAATCAGGAAAAGAAAGCTGATCAGGGAAAGAATTTGGCCGCTCTCGAGTATGTTTTCCAGGTTTGCTATGACTGTGTCGATAACAGAAGGGGGGAAAAGACGAAAATAGATTTTGATTTTTTCGACGGTTACAGCTTCTTTCAGAAAAAATGATGAAGCATAGAGGAGCATGATGAGAAACGGGAAAACGGAGAGAAAGGCATAGAATGCAACGGCTGCTGAAAGAGTAAAAATGTCCTTTTCCCGGAATTTTAGAAATATGGCCTTTATATTTCCGAGATATTTCTTTTTCATAGAAATCGAATTTTAATCCTATTTTAGCCTTAATAGCTTCCAATTCCAAATCTTACATTCAGGATATATCATGATACATTATATAATGAATGCGGTTTTTCTCTGTCTGAAACTCATGGCGGTGAAAACAATTATGAATGTACTTCTCCTCCCGAAGTCCATAGCGGTGGGTGAGGGACCCGGACAAGTAGGGATAGGCACTGCCACCGTAATAGATGCTATCCCTCGCCATAAGCCCTCCCGGATTGGATAAAACCTCTCTCATCGGAGGAAGGAAATGTCTAAGAATCTGACAACGTAATTATCCAAATCCACAGCGAGGACAACTTCTCTATGAATGATAAAGCAGAGAGTCCGCGACTCTGGTTATTCGATCCATAGAATTTTTGAGAGAACTCTAGTTGTTCTTACTCATTAAGAATTTGTAATCATCCAGGGCAACGATACCTTTTAGATACAACAATTTCCAATCGAAAGACCCAAGTAGCTTTTCTCAGCGATTCTCCTCCTCCACCACTGCGTTAAGTGTCTCTAAGAAGTTGGGAATTGCAGATGTGACCCTGTTCCAATTGGGTATCAGGGGCGAGTAGAGTGGATTTTCAAGAAAATCTTTCCCGGCGATCTGGATGGCTTTTGTGAAAGCCTCCACAGCTTTGGTTTCCTGATGACGATCAAAGTCAAGGCCATTGATTGCTGCGTCATCATGATAACGTTTGATCGTGTCCTGTGCTGTTTGCAGGTAGGTGACAAGCAGGGTATCAAAGAGGCTTTTGCTAAGTTGAGCACCCTCAATAGCAAGATTCCTGAATATTGCTTTGGCCACATCTATGGCCATTTTCATCAACCCCGTATGTGGGTCGTCCTCTGAAAGTTTCTGATGTTTGTGTTCATAGGATTCGCAAAGCTCCACCTGACAGATCCTTTTGAGGGCACAATTCCGGAAGACCTCGGCAAGCGTTTCCACTTCAATTCCCCAATCGCTGGGTATGCGGTTTATACGGGCGAGGTCAGTAAACATGGAAAACTCCCCAGCCAGGGGATACCGGAAACTGTCGAGATAGACGAGTAAAGGTAAAGGACCCAGAAGCTTTTCCAGACTTCTGATGATGGGTGTAACAAAGAGCCGTGTCACTCTCCCGTGCATACGATCAGTGAAACGAGCGTAATAACCCTTGGCGAAGGAATAGTCTATATTGGCTGAGGCAACTGCATAACAGAGCCGTCCCAATATTTCGCGGGTATAGTTGACGATATCGCAGTCGTGGAGAGCGATCACCTTGCTTTCGTTCCTGGACAATATGTATCCATAAGCAGTCCAGCAGGATCTGCCTTTGCCGTCTTCTCCCACAAAAAGACCGTTTTCTTCGAGCTGTTTGTAGAGTTTCGCTATCCCAGGGCCTGTGTTCCAGATGATGCGCGTTCTCTGAGGCAGTGCAGAAAAGAACTGTTTCGCTTTGTGATATTGATCCCGATCGGTCCTTCCCATAGTTACGACAATTTCATTGAGGTAAGGGACTTGCTTAATCTCTTCCAAAATATATTTCAGGGCAGGCCCTTCGAGTTCAGCGTAGATGGAAGGAAGAACCAAGGCAATCGGGCGTTGGCGGTTGAATTCCACCAGTTCCTCATCCATCCGTTTGAGGTCTGTCTTGCCCAATCTGTGGAACGTGGTCACCACTCCGGTTTGGTAAAAGTCAGACATTTTCCCCTCCTTATAAATGTGCCTCTATTATACTGGAAAGTCATCAGATTGGGAAACGATTGATTCCCTCAGGAATAAGTCCAAATCCATAATGAATGATATCCCAATTGTTTGGTGGAGAAAACCGTTTTTTCGTTTTCGAAATCACCAATTGGGGCACTCAATAGTGCTAATGAGTATTCATGCCATTACGGATTCGAGTTTAATTAAATCTGAAATATTGTTTTACGTAGATATAATTTCTATAATTGTATGGGTTTAGCGATAGAGAAAAGAACTTTTAAAAACGCCATAACTCACGATAAATTGTAAGATAGAGGGAGGATAGCATGAGCGGTTTATATTTCCTTTTTCCGACATTGCTTGTTATATTGGTCTCGTTCCTCTTTGTCAGAGCTGCATCGATCGCTCTGATGATGACAGGTTTGGAAAAGTATAAGGCGCGATTCCAGGCCTTGTCAGCATTTTCAGGAACAGGATTCACAACCAAAGAGGCAGAAGTGGTCGTGAACCATCCAAAGCGGCGAAATATCATTCGATATCTAATGATCATGGGGAATGCTGGGATAGCCACAGTCATCGTTACCGCCACCTCTTCCTTCACAACGAGTAGCGGCTACCAGATCCCGTTAAATGTTGTGGTGCTGCTGATCGGAATATTCCTGATCTACAAACTCGCAAAAAGCCGGGGATTTATCAGAAAGTGGGAAAATTACATCGAGATGAGGTTGATAAAATCAGCTCAATTTGAGGAAGGATCGACAGAAGACCTGCTTCGTTTTATGGAAGGTTATGGGGTAGTCAAGAAAATTGTTCCGGAAGATTCGACTTTGATCGGACAATCTTTAACCAAGTTGAAACTCAACAAAATGGGAATTCTTGTTTTGGGTATTGAACGAGAAAACAGATGGATCCCCACCCCAAAAGCCAACGAGATCCTGCAAAGTTTCGATAGGTTGGTTGTATACGGTCCTCTTGATGCGCTTAAATCAACGCTTGGGGAATAGTTTCGGTTTTAGGGATTCCACTCATGCGGTATCCAGATTTGCATACCCCGCAGAAATGATGAGTTTGAATGCCTCATCCACAGTTATGTCCATTTTTTCTACTTCGTCTTCAGGCGCATAACAAAAAAAACCTGAAGTGGGATTCGGAGTTGTGGGAACGAATATTTTTAGGACTCTTCGTTTATCCTGCCCCGTGCCAAGGGTGTCTTCGCCCGTGACAAACCCAATAAATTTCAGTCCTTTTATGGGAAATTCGAGCAGTACGACTTCCCGGAAGATCTTTTTATCCCCCACAATCCCCTTTGTGAGGTGTTTCACGCCATGGTATACGGTTCTGACGATGGGGATTTTCGACAGGAGGTGTTCACCGGCACTTACCAATCTATTTCCAATGATGTTGTTGACTAGGAATCCGATCAAAAGAATAAAAACACACGCAATCAAGATTTCAACTCCGGCGAACGAAACGTATGTTTTTGGCTGTAAAACAGTGGGAAGTAGAGAAAATGTTTTGTCCATAACATTAATGAGTGCCTTAATGAGCAAGATCGACACCCAGATGGGAATGATAACGATTGCCCCAGCGATAAAGTTATTTCGGAGTATTCTCAGGATATTTTTTTTATTCAATTTGGGCCTCCTCTCTCCCTCGAAAATTCAGAATAATCTTACGCACATCTCAATCTATCCGTCATTTTATCATTTTATCCTGATTGTACCTGTATTGAAGAGTTAGGGTGAGCGATTCATCACATTCGCGTCAGGTTTCGAATCCAACCTGGAGAAGAAAATTCACAAGGAAGCGTTTCACAAAAGAGAATTGACTTCATTCGTATATGCTGTGTTAATATGGAAAAGACTCTACCATAAAAGTGAAAAATAATTAACCTCATGAAATTACTTTTACTCCAGAATCTTTTAAACGGAGGTGTCCGATATGTTTAAGATCGATAAGTTTATCAAAAAGCGCAAAGAGAAGATCGGGTCGCCTCCTGGTACACCTGTTTATACAGGCGAGAAAAAAGAGGAAGCTGCGCGAGTGACTGTCATTGATTACGATGAGGAGCACTTCCAGGAAAAAGAGATCTCTCATGTCGATGAGTGCTTTGGACTCAAGGATTCCCCTTCTGTTTCATGGATAAATGTTGATGGCATTCACGATGGCGAGGTTATCAATGCCTTCAGTGAGAACTTTGGATTGCATCCTTTGGTTGTTGAGGATATTTTGCATACCGGACAGCGCCCTAAAATAGAAGATTATGGAGAGTACATTTTTATCGTATTCACGATGCTACAATATGATGAAGAGAGGAGGGATATCATAGGTGAGCAGGTAAGCCTCATTCTTTCCGATCATTTTGTGCTCTCTTTTCAGGAACGACCGGGAGATATTTTTGACCTGATCCGGGAAAGGATCCGGAATGGCAAAGGACGCATACGGAAAATGGGAACGGATTATTTGGCCTATTCCCTGGTCGATGCAGTCGTTGATCATTATTTTGTCATTTTGGAAAAAACCGGAGAGAGGATCGAAGAGCTTGAAGAGTCTTTAACGACTAATGCGAAACCTGAAACCATGCAAGAGATTCACAGGTTGAAGAGAGAAATGCTGTATCTGCGAAAATCTATCTGGCCGTTGAGAGAATCAATAAGCGGATTAGAGAAATCGGAGTCCGTTCTTATCAAAAAGTCAACATTAAAATACCTCAGGGATGTTTATGACCACACCATCCAAATCATCGATACGGTCGAGACATTTCGGGATATGTTATCCGGGATGCACGACATCTATCTGTCGAGCATCAGCAACCGCATGAACGAGATCATGAAAGTCCTGACGATCATTGCCACCATATTTATCCCCTTGACCTTTGTTGCTGGTATCTATGGGATGAATTTCAAGTTCATGCCAGAACTCGATTGGCGCTGGGGGTACCCTGCGCTGTGGTTGGTGGTCGTCACCATAGTTGTGATTATGATCATTTTTTTCAAGAGAAAAAAATGGTTATGAAAATTATCGGCTTAATCACTTGAATCATAGTGTCGAGACTAACTAAGCACAAATGAATGAGCTTTCAAGCAAAAGGTTCCATCTATTTCCAAATAGCATCGGATGATCTAAAATAGAGATGTACTAAATTTGAATATGGAGGGATAAAAATGTTGTTTAAGAGATACTTAATATGGGCAAAGATTAGAGTCATGATCGCATTGTGTGTGTTTATCCTCTCATGTGCCAGTCATAATTCTGTTTCTCTGGCCCGGGCACAAACCCCTGACCCCTATGAGCAGGGCTTGGCTTTACTCAAGCAGCTCAAATACGGCGAGGCCAAAGCCAGTTTCGACAAGGCGATCGCTAGCAATCCCAAGCACAAACAAGCATTCTATTACAGAGGAACAGCAAGAATACAGCTTGGCCAGCTCGAATCGGCAGTGATCGACTTCGATAAATCTCTCAAGATCGACCCGAAATATGCTCTTGGGTATGTGGGGAAGGCTCAAGTCTACATCAAGAACAAAGACTTCACTAAGGCCATGGAACAATTGTCTAAAGCACAGAAGCTCGAACCTAATAACGCCGAAGCGTTTTATCAGAAGGGAATTGTTTACGGTTATCAGAAAAAAACGCAGGAAGGGATCGAATCCTTTAAAAAGTGTCTTGAGGTAAAACCCGATCATGCATACGCTCACTATTGGATTGGGCTTGCCTACTATCAGATCAAGAGGCCCGATTTGACACTCGTCCATCTGGAGCGATTTCTCATCCTGGCGCCCAATGCTCCGGAAGCTGAGCAAGTCCGGAGGCTTTTGAGTTCGCTGCGCTGAGAGGCGAGTTCTCTACGCCTCTTAAAATGCCTGACCGATACTGAAATAGATGACGGTTTTTTTCTCGTATTCCCGAGGGGCGAGGTTGATCCCATAGTCCAGCCGGAGAAAGATCGCCGGAAGGTTTAGCCGCAACCCGAATCCGGCACTGGTACGGACATCCAAGGGGTTGAAATCTCCGAGGTTTTCATAGACATTTCCCACATCAAAAAAAGCCACACCCTCCAGCCATTTATAAAGGGGAAATCGCAGCTCTTGATTCATAACAAAAAGTGCTTCTCCGCCTATATAAGCTTGTAGGAAGGGGTTGTAGGGGCCTACCGTTTCCCTTTCAAATCCCCTTACAGAATTAGCTCCTCCTGCGAAGAATCGTCGAGTGCTCGGTCTCAGGACTTGGTCGAAGGCATCGGCCAGACCGATCCGGTAGTTCGATGCCCAGACAACTCTTGAGGAGATGGGCACATAGAGGGAATACTGGCCAAAGAAACTGATATACTTGAGAGTCGTGTTGAGGAACTCAGGGGAATAGGTCAAGCTCAGTGACAGGAAAGATCCGTGTTTGGCGTTGAGCAGACTTGTTCGTGTGTCTCTCACCCAAAAGATTTGAAATTCTGGAGTGAAATACGTTAAATCAACAGGATAAGGGGTATCGGTCTCAAACGTGTAGGAGTGGATGTTCTTGATTCGAAAAAGATAGGAAAATGATGAATGGAGAGTCATTTGCAACTGTTGCTGAATCGACAATCCCCACATGTCCTCTCTGAAGATAGATACAGTCTCCTCAGTGTAGAAGAAAGAATAAAGGGTGTTGAATCTTTTGCCGAACAAATATGGGTCTTGGAGCGAAAAACGTAAATCCTTCTGCCGATCGTTCTGTCTGTAAAAGAACATCCCGTTTCCTCCCCTGCCCAGGATGTTGCTCAGGTCTAACTGACCGAAGCCTTCCAGCTTTTCTTCGGAGCTGTATCGCAGGCCATAACTCACAGCGAAGCTTGGGTTCTCCTGGACTTCGACCAGGATTTTTGGCTTTTCCCTCTGGCTCTCGTTGTCCTCCCTTCGTATGTGTACCGTCCTGAAGATCATCAGGTTATAGAGATTTTTCTGGCTGGTGATCAGATCCCCTGTTCTCAGGATATTGCCTTCTCTGAAAGTGAGCTCTCTGCGGATGACGTGCTCTGGGGTGCGTCGGTTTCCGCGGACTTCAATGGTGGATATGGTGTGGATCTCTCCTTCCTGAATTGTATAGAAAAGCTCTATGGATGCCTCATCAGGCCCAGAGAGGTCCTGTACATCGATCTTTACATCGTGGAAGCCCTGTGACCTGTAATAACTGTAGAGCATATTGGTATCTGTAGCGAGAGAAGTGGGCGAGAAAACGCCCCCCTCTTTCAAACTCATGGCATTCGTGAGATCAGAGTCTGCGTATGCAGAATTGCCGGTGATTTTAATGGAAAAGATATGGCTTTGGATTCCCTGATCGATGGGAAGAGTGATATCTATAACATTTTTGTCACGGTCAAAGAGAATTTGAGGGCGGCTGATAGCGGCATTCTGATAACCGTGTTCTGCAAGAAGAGCTTCAATACGTAATTTTGCGCGTTTGAAATCAGACAACAACACCCATAGCCCTTTGCCTTTAGCCTTAGGAATCCCTGATACGGCCGCTTTGATCGCTTTCGGGGAGATAGAGCTCTGCCCATCAATGGTAAAGTTTCTGATCCGGTATTTCGGTCCCAGGCTCGCGGAAAAGGCATAAACTGATTTTCCGTTGGTATTATTTTTTGTATATGACACACTTGCATCGAGGTGACCTTTGCCGTTCAAATCACGGAGGATCTGTTTTTTTACTTGGGAGACGGACATTTCTTCCGGTAATCTTCCATTCCATTTGTTGATTACTTCTCTCTTGAGCTTTTTGCTGAGGGGGTCTCCCTCAAAAGCAATGGCTACAGGGCTGTGAGGGGAGATATTAAGAGCGATTGTGATGGAGTCGCTGTTATCCTGTTGGAGCAGGGATTTGATGACTACGTTGAGATAGTCATTGGCCTTGTAAAAAGCTTCCAGAGTGTTGATCGTCTTTCGCAGGTCTTTATAGCTGAATAAAGATCCTTTTTTTAGCGACCGGGACATGCGGCTCAGGTCACTTTTTGGGAAAATGAGATCTCCTTCGAAGTGTATGTCTTTTATTTGGAACTGTTTGTATCTTGAAGGAACGAGTGCATTTTTCCCGCCACCCGGGCTTCCCAAGAAGATATGGTGGCTGAAGCTCCCCCCGTAGCTTCCGTCGTCCTTTGCAAAAGATTGAAGGGCGAAGTTTTTACTGAAGTTGTAGTCCAGAATCCATGTCTGATTCTGAGTGTTGCTGATATCTATCGAATATATAAGGTCTAACGTGTGGAGCAATCCTTTCCGGAATGTGAACCTGGCTCCGGGATCCTCTTCTGATGCGATATTGATAGGCTCGATGGAGACCTCTTCGGCCTTGAGGAAATTTTTAACTATGTTTGTGAAGGGTGAAGCAAAAGGACTCAAGAAGTACAGCATCAGCTGGTCGCCGATGACACCTGCGGCATCGTCCCGAAATCTCTCTGTGCCGTATCCTGTGATCAGGAGAGAAGCCAGTTCGATTTCCGGGTAGGCTGGTGAAGAGCTGAGCCCAAATGCCAGGTTTGTGATCGTGCCTGTGATGGTCAAAGTAACCTTCAGATCATCGGTGCCATTACGTAACTGTGTGCGGAGTATCTGTGTGTGCCCAGTGATTGACAATTGTCCTTCAAGCGGGTCGGTGTCCTGAAAATCCAGGCTGGCCTGTTCAACCTCATATTCGTGATTTCCAAAGACGATCTGTCCGGTTTGGCCGCTCCTGACAAAGCCTGATAGCCGGGGATCGAAAACGGTTCCGCTCACTCGGATATTTGCATCCAGTTCCAGATCAACCAGATTGTTTTCGATGATAAAAGCATCGACGGTGGATAAATCTATATCTAGATTCAGAGACCGGATTCTTGGCGGGATGTCGCTTCGTAATGCTCTGCGCCGTGTTCGGAGAGTGTTAATGAGCTGGCCTCCTGGATAGATGTCTGCATTGTAGAAGGACTGGGTGATTTTAATGTTTCCCCCCAGAAACCACCCCTTTTCTTTTTTTTCCAAGGTGAGAACCCCATCTGAAAGCGCCTGGAATCCCTCAGGGTAGTTCACCTGGACTCTGTCGGCCTTCATCTCGAATCTGGTGGATACGATTGCGAATGAATGGTAAATAATCTTTCCTTGAATATTCGTGGAACCCCCGTTGACGATCCCATCAAGTGAAAGCAAGATTGTCTGTGTGTCAGGAAAGTCAAACGTCCCGTTAACATTTGTGGCAAGAAGCGGTGGGTCTTCCATCTGAAAAAATCCATCCGATATCTTCCCGAGCCCGCTGACCACTGGGCTTGTGAGATCTCCTTGTACATGAAGATCGAATAACAGGTTTCCACCCAGGACGGCATCTACTAAGAGAGGGGACAGAACTGCACTGTCCAGGGATGCGGAAAGTCGAGCATCTATTTGTGCAACCGGGAATAGGCTCAATTCGCATTCAGCTTGAAGGAATGATTGCCCGCCTGAAAGCCGAAATTTGGTGAGATAGAATATGCTATCCTTCATGCCGAACTGGATCTTTTCCTCATTTGACATCTTGAATTCATCGAGAGAAAATTCCAGTCTTGTCACCTCCCCGTCCATTTCGAGTTGCGAGAGTGATGTGAAATCACCGTGAAACCGCACGGTGCCATCAACCCTCCCTCCCAATTGTATGTCCAGTTCGTTCGAAAGAATTTCGGTAAAATTATCGAGGTTCAGCTCGGAAAGGGAGACAATGATCTCGTTCTGAGCTTGGATCCGAGTTATGTCCTCGTCGGACAGATCCCCTGGGAATAGCGAACCCAAAAAAATCTGTCCTGATGCTGAGATATTTCCCCCGCTAACTCCGATTGAGAGCTGATCCAAGTGCAATACGTTTTCCTTGATCTCGGATTTCAGTGAAATATCGTGGAAATTCAGGGGGATGAACGAGGAAGCCAATTGCCCATTTTCCATTTTTACAGAGGCATTCAGGACAGGCTCTGATAGAGATCCAGACAGGCTTCCTTCGATATTGAGCAAGCCTGAGGCTTCCGTTCCGGGTGATAGAGCCTCTAAAATACGAAGATTGATGGATCCATTCAGATTGATATTGCCCTGGTGCTCTTCTGTTAGAGGAAGACTTCCCGACACGGAAAACTCTGTTTGGGGACCCTTGAGCGAGAATTCCTCAATGATCAATTCGTGGTTTTGAATTTTTACAACAATCGGGAGCTGGTTGAGAATTGTAAGGTCTTTGTACCGGAACGAACTCCGTTCCAGGTTTAAAGAAAGGGTGGAATTCTTCCAATCTCTCAGAGGAATAACAAAATCAGCGTCTGCCGAGATTTGAGATGCAATGGGGGAGGGCAGCGGCTCTAAGCCTGACCGGATCGTGTGCCAAATATCGATCGATTCCGTTTTGAGATGTCCTTGGATGAGATAAGGTTCTTCTAAGATGAGTTTTGCCACCACGGAAGTCTGTCCGAGCGGCGTCTCCATCCCGATATCCACCACACGGCCATCAGACACAGCTTTCAGGATCAGGGCTCCCACCCAAACATTCTGTACTCCCAAATTTTCCATGGACAGTTGGAGGGAAAAAACCGGATTTTCAACTGTGCCACTCCCTTTGAGCTGGAGCTGGGCTATGCCCTGGATTCTCTTTTCCCCCTTGTTTATGGTTCGAATGGTGGACAGATCGATCGCATGACCCTCGAGGTCGATAGCAAGGGTTCGCGCAATCAGATCCAATCCCAGAGATCCCTCAAGAACGCTTTCGCTCTTTGTGATGCCAAATTCCTCAAGAGTAAGATTTTGTTTCAAATATTGTCCCCTCATCGTTATAGAGCTGAAGTCCTCATTATTCACAACGACGTCGTCGAGGACGCCTGAAAATTGGACAGAGGGATCAGTCAACTTTCCGGATAGGGCCGCTTCCCCTGATAAAAATCCCTGAATAGAGTAATTCGCTTGGATAAGCGAGGCGAAAGGTGCGATGTCCATATCGGAGGCTTTTAATCTTATCTGGGCTGAAGGCAAAAGA